>Ga0308157_10000640_pt1 | contig 102905 bp, 98 predicted proteins | sample PhyBR1_FD_201035 | JGI IMG/M metagenome (GOLD analysis project Ga0308157, IMG submission 201035) | Phyllosphere microbial communities from UC Gill Tract Community Farm, Albany, California, United States - DLSLB.R1 | ecosystem: Host-associated > Plants > Phyllosphere > Unclassified | place...
CTCTGGCTAACACTTCCCCTTGCCGGGTGTGTAGAGGACTTTCACCCCCAAGTCACCAGCGAGGCCACCACAGCCAAGCTGGTTGCGCTATCGCGCAACGCGCCATGCCTGGCGCACCATGAAAAAACCGCGCCCGGGCAAGCCGGGCGCGGTTTCGTCAAAGCAGCAACAATTACTTGTTGATAGCGTCGGTCAGCACTTTGGCTGGCACGAACTTGACGACTTTCTTGGCAGCGATTTCGATGGCAGCGCCAGTCGAAGGGTTGCGGCCAGTGCGGGCAGGACGCTCCGAGACTTTCAGCTTGCCGATGCCTGGCAGGGTGATTTCAGCGCCATTTTCCAGCTGGTCAGCAACGATCTGGCCCAGTTGCTCCAGTGCGTTCTTGGCGGTGGCTTTCGGCGCGGCGATCGACTCGGCGATGTCGGCAATCAGTTGGTCTTTGGTCAATGCCATGGTGGTGTTCCTTCCCTATCAAATTCGATGGTTATGCAGTGAACGACGACGTTATCGGGCCAGCCCCTTGTAGTTGGAGGGCCGCGCCAATTGGGTATGTAGATACCCAAATCGGCGTTTGGTTCGACACGACGGCAGCGCGCTGCCAGCAATGCGCCACACGTGGGGCACAAGACCGCGCAAAGCTACCACAGGAGTGGATAAATATCCGCTGCGCACTTCGATTAAATGCAGGTTTTTCAGGGGTTTTGGCTTAAAACGTACAAAAATGAACAAAAAACGAACAACCGGCATTTCGGCCAACATCCGGCCACTGCACCACTGGGTGTCTGGGTTAAACTTGGCGACTTTTGCAGCTCGCCGAGAATTTCATGCCTATCCGTCATTGCATCGTTCACCTGATCGACAAGAAGCCTGATGGCAGCCCCGCCGTACTGCATGCCCGCGACAGCGAATTGGCGGCTTCCGACGCCATCGAAAACCTGCTGGCAGACCTGAACGACAGCTACAACGCCAAACAAGGCAAGGCCTGGGGCTTCTTCCACAGCGAGTCGGGGGCCTACCCGCTCAGCGGCTGGCTGAAGCAGTACCTGGAAGGGGAAACGGGGTTCACCGCCTTCAGCCGCCTGGCCGTGGAGCACCTGCAGAAGCTGATGGAAGAGTCCAACCTGTCCACCGGCGGTCACGTGCTGTTTGCCCATTACCAACAGGGCATGACCGAATACCTGGCAATCGCCCTGCTGCACCACAGTGAAGGCGTGGCGGTGAATGCTGAACTCGACGTAACCCCATCTCGTCATCTTGACCTTGGCCAGTTGCACCTGGCGGCGCGTATCAACCTGTCCGAGTGGAAGAACAACCAGAACTCCAAGCAGTACATCTCGTTCATCAAGGGCAAGAACGGCAAGAAGGTCTCGGACTATTTCCGCGATTTCATCGGCTGCCAGGAAGGTGTCGACGGCCCGGGTGAAACCCGCACCCTGCTCAAGGCCTTCAGCGACTTCGTCGAGAGCGAAGACTTGCCGGAAGCCTCCGCCCGCGAAAAAACCCAGACGCTGGTCGAGTACGCCACTACCCAGACCAAACTGGGCGAACCGGTGACGCTGGAAGAGCTGTCCAGCCTGATCGACGAAGACCGGCCCAAGGCGTTCTACGACCATATCCGCAACAAGGACTACGGCTTGTCGCCGGAGATTCCGGCGGATAAACGCACCCTCAATCAGTTCCGTCGCTTCACCGGGCGTGCCGAAGGGCTGTCGATCAGCTTCGAGGCGCACCTGCTGGGCGACAAGGTGGAGTATGACGAGGCCGCCGGCACCCTGATCATCAAGGGGCTGCCGACCACCCTGGTGGACCAGCTGAAGCGACGCAAGGACTGACGGCTCATGGGCCGCGCGACCCGCTCCTGCACGCCTCGCGACCTCTTGTAGGAGCGGCCTTGCGTCGCGATGGGCCGCAAAAGCGGCCCCGGCATCCTCAAGCCGAACCCATCAGGTAAGCCGCCACCAGCGCCTCTTTCGCCGACTTGCGCAGCCGTTTCACCAACCGCTCCTGGCGCAACGCCTCGCCCTTGTCCGGCCACTGTTCGACATACACCAGCGCCTGTGCCGGGCTGGTCTTGAAGTACCGTGCCCCCTGCCCTTTCTGATGGGCCAGAAAACGCCGCTGCGGGTCATCGCTGACCCCGCAATACAACGAACCGTTGGCCGCCCTGACCAGGTACACATACCAAGGTTTGCCAACGCCTGCGGGGACAGCTTCACACACCTTGGGCCTGCTGGAATGCGCGCAAACCCTTGAAGGCCTGTGCGCGAACCTTGTTCTGCAGCAGCGGCGACCACCCCAGCAATACCCCTGGCATGCCCAACGCCTGTCGCGACCAGCGCCACAGGTCGAACGTATCGTCGTGCTGGCAGATCAAGCCATCGCGGATGATGAAGCGTGCCTGGATATCATTGACCACCACGCGCCCCGTCTGGCTGAACAGGTAGGTCGCCACCCAGTGTGCGGCACCGCTGCGCTCGTCGGCGCGTACGCTGTCGAAGGTCAGGGTGAAGTCTTTGGCGCGCGTGGTCAGCATGCGCCACATGTCGCCCGCATCCTTGCCACGCAGCGTGCCGAAAACCGGGTCGCTGAAAACGATATCGTCGCTGTAGCAGGCGATCATTGCCTCGGCGTCCAGGCGCTGGAAAGCCTGGTAGAAGCGCGTAATCAAATCGCGGTGGGCGTCACTCATGGGGGCTGGTCCATCCTGGGGTCGAAAGCAGCACGATAATCTGACCCGGTTGCTTATGCCAGCTTCCGCCGCAGCATCTACAGCGCCTCCGCGCGGGCGGTGCTCGGTCTCACAGGCGCTGCATATCTTCTGACAAACACCTGTCAGCCCTGATGCGATCCCTGTGGGAGCTGGCTTGCCGGCGACAGGGCCGGTGCTGCCCAGCACAGATTCAGACTTTTTCGCTTGTCACCTGCACATGCAAAGCCCGCCCGGCACCCAACCCGAAGACGATGGCGCCGACCCCAAGCACAGCGAAGATCCAGCCCACGGCCGCCCAGCCGCCCGTCAGATCATGCACCAACCCCACCGCGAACGGCCCCATCGACGCCAGGGTATAACCCACGCCTTGGGCCATGCTCGACAGGTTGGCCGCCACGTGGGCATCCTTCGAGCGCAACACGATCAAGGTCAGCGCCAGGGCAAAGGTACCGCCCTGCCCCAGGCCCAGCACCACGGCCCAGCCCCACAGCCCTGAAAGCGGGGCATACAGGCAACCGAACAGGCCCGCCAGAGTGGTCAGCATGACCACCACGATTGGCAACCGCTGGTCCTTGCCGCGAGTGGCCAGCCACGGCGCGCTCAGCGAACTCAGTAACTGCACGATGACCGACCCGGAAAGTACCAGGCCGGCCTGGGTCGGGCTCAGGCCACGACCGATCAGGATCGACGGCAGCCAGCCAAACACGATGTAGGCCAGCGACGACTGCAGGCCCATGTACAGGGTCACTTGCCAGGCCAAGGGATCACGCCAGAGGCCACGTACGCGGTATGCCACCGTGTGCAGGCCATGCCCCTGGCGGGCTTGTGGCAGCCAAACCAGCATGGCCAGCAGCGCCGGGAGCATCCAGAAGCCCAGGCCCAACGCCCAGCTGCCACCGAAATGGCTGGCCAAGGGTACGGTAGCACCCGCCGCCATGGCCGCGCCCAGGCACAAGGCCATGGTATACACCCCGGTCAGCGTCCCTGCGTGCTGGGGGAAGTCGCGCTTGACGATACCGGGCAACAACACCCCGATGATGCCGATGCTGGCGCCAGCCATCAGGCTGCCCAGAAACACCCCCGCCACGCCCAAACTGCTGCGCACGACGATGCCCAAAGCCAGGGTGAGCAGAATGCCGACGATCACCCGCTCACTGCCAAAGCGCCGTGCCAGCATCGGTGCCAGCGGCGCAAACAGCCCAAGGCACAACACCGGCAAGGTGGTCAGCAAGCCGGCTTGCGAAGCGTTCAGCCCCAGGCCTTCGGACACCTGGCCCAGCACGGGCGCCATGCTCGACAGCGCCGGGCGTAGGTTCAGCGCCACCAGCACCAGGCCGAGCAACAGCAGCCACGGCCGACGCAATTGCACCGGCTGCTGCTGGACTTGCTCGTCGTCGGCCTCGGCGTCGATCAGCAGTTCATCGAGATCACGCGCGTGCGGTGGGGTGTTGCGAGGTAGGGGTTCAGCCATGGCGTTCTCGGGGTCAGGATTCGATGAGGGTACGGCTCAGGCGCTTGGCCCGGTCCGCATCACGCTGTTCGATGGCGTCGAGGATCTGCCCATGCAGATCGAACGTAGCCTGGCAGCGCGGCACGGTCGCCATGCTGTGCTGCAGCGCCGCCGCGACCACGCCGGAAAAATAGCGGTAAAGCTCGCTGAGTGCGGGGTTGTGGGCGGCATCGACCAGCCGCTGGTGAAACACCAGGTCGCACCTTATGTAGTGATCGACATCACCATGAAAATGCCCGGCGCTGCCGGCCAGCGCTTCGCGCAGCCCCTGCAGGTCTGCATCGGTGCGCCGCAGCGCGGCCAGGCCAATCGCCTCCGCCTCGAGAATGTGGCGGGTTTCACGGGCCTGCTCGGCGGTACAGCGGGCCATGGCCTGCATCGCCAGCAACGGGTCCTGTGCGGTACGCAGGTAGCTGCCGTCGCCTTGGCGCACTTCGACCAGGCCGCTGAAGGCCAGCACGCGCATGGCTTCGCGCACGGTGTTACGGCTGATGCCCAGTTGCAGGGCCAGTTCCGGCTCGGTCGGCAGGCGTTCGCCTATCTGCCAATCGCCCTGGGCGATGCGCTCACGCAGTTGCTCAACGGCCTGCTCGACCAGGGAGCGTTTGATCAATAACGACATCGATACATCCAGTCATCGGACGAATAAAGGCTAACCATAAGCGCTGAATCAACAGGCTGCAACGCTTCACACGATTGTTTTTAAGTAGAGGCGGGGCGCCGCACGGGCGGCGCTCGGTGTTACAGGTGCTAAAACTGCTGCGCCCAAGGCGCGCTCAGTTCAAGGCATCCAGCAGTGCCTGGTTCATCTCCGGCGTGCCAATGGTGATCCGCAGGAACTGGGCGATACGCGCCTGCTTGAAGTGGCGCACGATGACACCCTGCTCGCGCAAGCGCGCTGCCAACTCGGCGGCATCCTGTTGCGGGTGGCGCGCGAAGATGAAGTTGGCCGCCGACGGCAGCACTTCGAAGCCCTTGGCCTGTAACTGGCCAACCAACGCCTCGCGGCTGTCGATCACCTTGCGGCAGGTTTGCTCGAAGTACTCTCGGTCCTCGAAAGCTGCGGCGGCGCCAACTATGGCCGCACGGTCCAGCGGGTAGGAGTTGAAGCTGTTCTTGATGCGCTCCAATGCCTCGATCAGGTCCGGGTGCCCCACGGCCAAGCCAACACGCAGACCCGCCAGCGAGCGCGATTTGGACAAGGTCTGGGTCACCAGCAGGTTGTCGTAGCGGTCGACCAGGCTGATGGCGGTTTCGCCACCGAAGTCGATGTACGCTTCGTCCACCACCACCACCGAGTCACGGTTGGCCTGCAGCAGTTGCTCTACCGCCTGCAGTGGCATCAGGCAACCCGTAGGCGCATTGGGGTTGGGGAAGATGATCCCGGCATTGGGCTTGTTGTAGTCCTCGATGCGGATCTGGAACTGCTCGTCCAGGGCCACCTGCTCGAACGCGATGCCGTAGAGGCCACAGTACACCGGGTAGAAGCTGTAGCTGATATCGGGGAACAACAAGGGTGCATCGTGCTGGAACAGGCCGTGGAAGATGTGCGCCAGCACCTCGTCCGAACCATTGCCGACAAACACTTGCGCCGGGGTAACGCCGTAATACTCGGCCACTGCCTGCTTCAGGCGGTCACCGTTAGGATCGGGGTACAGGCGCAGGTTGTCGCTCAGCTCCGCGCGCATGGCTTCCAGCGCCCTGGGCGACGGGCCGTAGGGGTTCTCGTTGGTGTTCAACTTGACCAGCCGCGCCAGCTTGGGCTGCTCGCCCGGCACGTAAGGCACCAGGTCCTTGACGAAGGGGCTCCAGAATCGACTCATGTTCAGTTCCCCTTCTGTTGGGTGCGGATGCGGTATTCAGCGCTTCGGGCGTGCGCGGTCAGCGATTCGCCACGGGCCAGCACGGAGGCAGTCTGGCCCAGTTCGGACGCGCCTTGCTCGGAGCAGAAGATGATCGACGACCGCTTCTGGAAGTCGTACACACCCAACGGCGACGAGAAGCGTGCAGTGCCGGAGGTTGGCAACACGTGGTTGGGGCCAGCGCAGTAATCACCCAGTGCCTCGCTGGTGTGGCGGCCCATGAAGATCGCCCCGGCGTGGCGAATGTGCGGCAGCCAGGTCTGCGGGTCGGCAACCGACAGCTCCAGGTGCTCGGGGGCAATGCGGTTGGCCACGTCCATGGCCTGCTGCATGTCTTTTACCTGGATCAGTGCACCACGGCCGTTGACCGACTTCTGGATGATTTGCGCACGCTCCATGGTCGGCAGCAGCTTGTCGATACTGGCAGCGACACGGTCGAGGAAGGCGGCATCCGGGCTGACCAGAATGGCCTGTGCGTCTTCGTCGTGTTCAGCCTGGGAGAACAGGTCCATGGCGATCCAGTCCGGGTCGGTTTGGCCATCGCATACCACCAGGATTTCCGAAGGCCCGGCGATCATGTCGATGCCCACCTGGCCAAATACATGGCGCTTGGCAGTGGCGACGTAGATGTTGCCCGGGCCGACGATCTTGTCGACCTGTGGCACGCTTTCGGTGCCATAGGCCAGTGCCGCGACCGCCTGGGCGCCACCGACGGTGAATACGCGGTCGACACCGGCGATGCAGGCAGCGGCCAGCACCAGCTCGTTGACCTCACCACGCGGGGTCGGCACCACCATCACCACTTCGGCCACGCCGGCCACCTTGGCCGGGATGGCGTTCATCAGCACCGACGACGGGTACGAGGCCTTGCCGCCGGGCACATACAGGCCGGCCCGATCCAGCGGGGTAACCTTCTGCCCCAGTACGGTGCCGTCGGCTTCGGTGTACTGCCAGGAATCCTGCTTCTGCCGCTCATGGTAGATGCGCACACGGTCGGCGGCCTTCTCCAGGGCCTGGCGCTGTACGGGGGTGATGCGGGTCAGCGCCAGCTCCAGGCGCTCGCGATTGAGGATCAGGTCATCGATCGATGTGGCCTCAACACCATCGAAACGCTGGGTGAACTCTACCAGCGCCGCGTCGCCACGCTCGCGCACGGCCTTGATGATGTCCAGCACGCGCTGGTTGACCGCGTCATCGGACACACTTTCCCAGCTCAGCAGATGATCCAGATGTCGGGCGAAATCCGGATCAGCAGCGTTGAGACGGGCAATTGCAGTGGACACGGTCATGGCGAGGGCCTCGATGATTAGCGAATGCTCAGGCGCCCTAGGCTACCAGTCCATCCGCGCGGGCACCCGAGAAAAGTGGCTATGACGCGGATAGATGGGCGCGGCAACAACGGCCGCGCGCAATCGGTAGGGAATTAACCGCGGTGTCGCGATTCGACCGCCGCGCGCAGCGTGTCGATAAGGCTCTGGATGCGGGCGTGCTGCATCTTCATGGAAGCCTTGTTGACCACCAGGCGCGAGCTGATCGTGGCGATCATTTCCTGGGGTTCCAGGCCATTGGCCCGCAGGGTGTTGCCGGTGTCTACCACGTCGATGATCTTGTCGGCGAGGTTGATCAGCGGTGCCAGCTCCATCGAGCCGTACAGCTTGATGATGTCGACCTGGCGGCCCTGTTCGGCGTAGTAACGCTTGGCGACGTTGACGAACTTGGTGGCCACGCGCAGGCGGCCCTTGGGCTCAGGGGCGCCGACCACGCCTGCGGTCATCAGTTTGCAGCGGGCAATCTGCAGGTCCAGTGGCTCGTACAGGCCCTGGCCGCCGTACTCCATCAGCACGTCCTTGCCGGCCACACCCAGGTCGGCAGCACCATGCTCGACATAGGTCGGCACGTCGGTAGCACGCACGATCAGCAGGCGTACGTCGTCCTGCGTGGTAGGGATGATCAGTTTGCGGCTCTTGTCCGGGTTCTCGGTCGGCACGATGCCGGCCTCGGCCAGCAACGGCAAGGTATCGTCGAGAATACGGCCTTTGGAAAGCGCGATGGTCAACATTGGAACGTCGGTCCTTAAGCGGCTACTGCTGGCCAGGTCATGGACCTGGCCGCTTTCAATTCGAATGGTGCGTCCTTGCACCAGAGGGCGATCAGCCCGGTACGCGGCGGATTTTCGCGCCGAGCATCTGCAGTTTTTCTTCGATGCACTCGTAGCCACGGTCAATGTGGTAGATGCGGTCGATCAGCGTGTCACCTTCGGCCACCAGCGCCGAGAGCACCAGGCTGGCCGAAGCGCGCAGGTCGGTGGCCATGACCGGGGCGCCTTTGAGGGCCGGTACACCGGTGACGATCGCGGTGTTGCCTTCGACCTGGATCTGCGCACCCATGCGGTGCATTTCGTACACGTGCATGAAGCGGTTTTCGAAGATGGTTTCGATGACGGCACCGGTGCCTTCGGCAATGGCGTTCAGCGAGATGAACTGCGCCTGCATGTCGGTCGGGAAGGCCGGGTACGGTGCAGTACGCAGGTTCACGGCTTTCGGCCGCTTGCCCTGCATGTCGAGCTCGATCCAGTCTTCACCGGTGGTGATCTCGGCGCCGGCTTCCTTGAGCTTTTCCAGCACGGCTTCAAGGATGGTCGGGTCGGTATCCTTGACCTTGACGCGGCCACCGGTCACGGCAGCGGCAACCAGGTAGGTACCGGTCTCGATCCGGTCCGGCATCACGCGGTAGCTGGCCGACGCCAGGCGCTCGACGCCATCGATGGTGATGGTGTCGGTACCGGCACCTTGCACCTTGCCGCCCATGGCGTTGATGAAGTTGGCCAGGTCGACCACCTCCGGCTCACGCGCAGCGTTCTGCAGCACGCTGCGGCCTTTGGCCAGCGCTGCGGCCATCATGATGTTTTCGGTACCGGTCACGCTGACGGTGTCGAAGAAGAAATGCGCACCGCGCAGGCCGCCCTCAGGCGCCTTGGCCTTGATGTAGCCGGCTTCGACCTCGATCTTCGCACCCATGGCCTCCAGGCCACGGATGTGCAGGTCGACCGGGCGCGAACCAATCGCGCAACCGCCAGGCAGCGCCACCTCGGCCTCGCCGAAGCGGGCGACCATCGGCCCCAGCACCAGGATCGAGGCGCGCATGGTCTTGACCAGCTCGTAAGGCGCGACCAGGGTCTTGATGGTGCGCGGGTCGATTTCCACCGCCAGCTTTTCGTCGATCACAGGCTCAATGCCCATGCGGCCGAACAGCTCGATCATGGTGGTGATGTCGTGCAGGTGCGGCAGGTTGCCTACGGTGACCGGGCCATCGGCCAGCAGGGTCGCCGCCAGAATCGGCAGGGCTGCGTTCTTCGCGCCCGAAATACGGATCTCGCCGTCAAGGCGAGCGCCGCCAGTAATAATCAGTTTGTCCATTGGAATCTCGCCGCCAAGTTGGCTCAGGTGCGCTCAGCCCAGGCTGCGCTGCTGAAAAATTTCATGGTTACCGCATGGATGCTGCCATTGGCGATCCACGGATTCAGATGAGCATAGATAGCCTGCTGGCGTTTGACTGGGCTCAGGCCAGCCAACTCGTCGCTGATCACGTTCAACTGGAAGTTGCAGCCTTCGCCTTCAACTTCGACCCGGGAACCCGGCAATTTCTCTTCAAGGAAGCTTTTAACTTCTACGGCCTGCATGCTCAACCTCAATCGGCGCCCGATGCGCACGGGTCGGCCATCATACAAAAAAGCCCCTCGCCTGCGAAGCCCAACGAAGGCTTCGCTGACCGAGGGGCCGTCATCCGTGCCGGGCCATCAGGTCGCCAGCACTTGATCGAGGTCGTAGACCTCGGCAATTTCCCGCATGTCGTCGGGCATGCCCCGCACCCGGCAGGCCTTGCCGGCTGCCTGGGCATCGCGCATGAACGACAGCAGCAACGACAGGCCGACACTGGTGGAGCGCAGCACGCCCGAGCAATCGAGCACCAACTGCGCATCCCGGCTGGCAGTGATCAGCGCCTTGCCTTGCTTGCGCAACTGCGGCCCACTGCGATAGTCCAGCACGCCGGACAGGCTCAGCACGCCCGGCTCAGCCATGCTTACCGCGGCCTCACTCATTTCACCGCCTTTTCTGGCGAGTTGTCGGCGGCCTGCTTGGCCTTGGCCACTTCGCCGGCCCAGCCGTCGATGGTCTTGTCCAGGTTGTTGCCGTTGCGCTGCATGGCGTCGGCGAACTGGTCACGGAACAGCTTGCCGATGTTGATGCCGTTGACGATGACGTTACGCACCTTCCACTCGCCACCCAGGTTTTCCAGGGTGTACTGCACCGGGTACACGGCGCCATTGTTACCGGTGACCTTCATACCGACCGAAGCGCGCTTGCCATCATCGGCCTTGGCCGGGTCGACGACGATGCCCTGGTTGTTGTACTCCAGCAACGCATTGCCGTAGAACTGGAACAGGCTGCGCTTGAAGTTTTCCTGGAAGCGCTGCATCTGCTCGGGGGTGGCCTTGCGCGAGTACTTGACGGTCATGATGCTGCGGGAGATACCGTCGGCATCGACCACCGGCGCGAGAATCCGGTCAAGGGTGTCGTAGAACGCTTGAGGGTTGGCCTTGTACTGCTCTTTGTTGGCCTTGAGTTCACCCAGCAGCTGCGTGGTGGTGCTTTGAACCACGTCATGCGGGGACTGCGCGGCCAAGGTCATCAGGGGGAAAGCCGCCAGCAACACCAGCAGGCCACGTCGCAAGATCGAAATCATGGAAACTCCTCAATTAGCCGGTTGCGCTTCTTTCGGTTCCTTGCCAACGGAGTTGAGCAGGAACTTGCCTATCAGGTCTTCCAGCACCAGGGCAGACTGGGTGTCGTGAATGGTCGAGCCATCCTTGAGCACGTCTTCCTCACCGCCCACGCTGATACCGATGTACTTCTCGCCAAGCAGACCGGCGGTCAAAATCGAGGCAGTGGAGTCGGTCGGCAGGTTGTCCACCGACTTGTCCAGCTGCAGGGTCACCCGACCGGTGTAGGAATCCCGGTCCAGATCGATGGCGGTGACCTTGCCGATGGTCACGCCCGCCATGGTCACCTTGGCTCTGACCGTCAAACCGGCGATATTGTCGAAATAGGCATAAACTTTATAGGTATCGCTGCTCGGGCTGGCCGACAGCCCGCTGACACGCAGGGCCAGCAGCAGCAGCGCCAGGATCCCGGCCAGCAGGAACAGGCCGACACCGATTTCCAGGGTGCGGTTTTGCATCAGAAATCTCCAAACATCAAGGCGGTCAGAATAAAGTCCAGACCCAGCACTGCCAACGAGGCATAGACCACGGTCTTGGTGGTTGCACGGCTGATCCCTTCTGAAGTGGGCTCACAGTCGTACCCCTGGAATACGGCGATCCAGGTCGCGACGAATGCGAACACTAGGCTCTTGATCAACCCGTTGAGCACGTCGTCGGTGAACGAAACACTGTTCTGCATGTTGGCCCAGAACGAGCCCTCGTATACGCCCAGCCAGTCCACGGCGACCCACGAGCCCCCCCAGATACCGACCACACTGAAGATCAGCGCCAGCAGCGGCAACGAGATGAAACCGGCCCACAAGCGTGGCGCCACGATGTACTTGAGCGGGTCGACGCCGATCATCTCCAGGCTGGACAACTGCTCGGTGGACTTCATGTTGCCGATTTCGGCAGTCAGTGCAGAACCGGCACGGCCTGCGAACAGCAAAGCCGTGACCACCGGCCCAAGCTCGCGCAACAGGGTCAGGGCCACCATCTGGCCCACGGCCTGCTCGGAGCCATACTTGGTGAGGATGCTGTAGCCCTGCAGTGCCAGCACCATGCCGATGAACACCCCGGACACGACGACGATCGCCAGCGACAGCACGCCGACCGAGTACAGTTGCCTGGTCAGCAGCTGGAAGCCACCGCCAATGCCGCCGCGCCCGACCAGGGCATGGAACAGGAACAGGCAGGAACGCCCGAGTACCGCCACCACATCGATGGCCGAGCGGCCCAGCAGCCGGACACGTTCGAGTAATGATTTTCTGCGCATCAACGCGCCCCCAGCAGGTCGGCGCTGTAGTCAGGCGCAGGGAAATGGAACGGCACCGGGCCATCCGGGTCGCCTTTCATGAACTGGCGGATCCGCGGGTTGTCCGAGCCCATCAGCTCATCGGGGGTACCCTGCCCCAGCACCTGGCCATCGCCCACCACATAGATGTAGTCGGCGATGCTGGCGGTCTCTGCGAGGTCATGGGACACCACGATGCTGGTAATGCCCAAGGCATCGTTGAGCAGGCGGATCAAGCGCACCAGCACCCCCATGGCAATAGGGTCCTGCCCGACGAACGGCTCGTCGTACATGAGGATCTGCGGGTCCAGGGCGATCGCCCGGGCCAGCGCCACACGACGCTTCATGCCACCGGACAGCTCATCGGGCATCAGGTCGATGGCCCCACGAAGCCCCACGGCCTGCAGTTTCATCAAGACGATGTCACGAATCATGTCGTCGGCAAGCTGGGTATGCACGCGCAGCGGAAACGCGACGTTCTCGAACACATCGAGGTCGGTGAACAGCGCGCCGCTCTGAAACAGCACGCCCATCTGCTTGCGGGCGTCGAACAGGTCGCTGCGCGACAGCGTCGGCAGGTTCTGCCCGGCGACCCATACCTCACCACTGGCGGGGCGCAGCTGCGCGCCCATCAGGCGAAGCAACGTGGTCTTGCCGCAACCCGATGGCCCCATGATGCCGGTGACCTTGCCGCGCGGGATGCGAATGTCGACGTTGCTGAAAATGCTACGCGAACCGCGCTTGAAGGTAACACCCTTCAATTCCACCGCGTAGGCGCTATCCACACTCATCTAGACTCCTTGCTGATGCAGCCTCGTCCTTATGGACGCCAACTTCCATGCGGAAGGCACACGCGCCCTTGGCAGGCCGAATAGCGGCGAACTATAGCACCGCTGCGCACGCGCCCCCAAGGCCATGCACGCCCCGTTCAGCTCTGAGACAGGGTTTGGCGACCGTTGCAAGGCAAATGGAAAAGGTGAGGGTTTCTTGGATTGCGGCTATAATCGCCGCCTTTTCATCAGGCAGTGCTTAATTGACATGAGCCAATCCAGCGAGCTGATTCAATCCGCACAGCGCACCGTGCGCCTGGAACTCGAGGCCGTCGAGGGCCTGCTGGCGCGCATCGACAAGCATTTCGTCAAAGCCTGCGAACTGATCCTGGCCAGCCAGGGCCGCGTCGTGGTGCTCGGCATGGGCAAGTCGGGGCATATCGGCAACAAGATTGCCGCTACCCTCGCCAGCACCGGCACCCCCGCGTTTTTCGTGCACCCGGCTGAAGCCAGCCATGGCGACATGGGCATGATCACCGGCAACGATATCATCCTGGCGCTGTCCAACTCAGGCAGCACGGCCGAGATCGTCACGCTGCTGCCGCTGATCAAGCGCCTGGGCATCACGCTCATCAGCCTTACCGGCAACCCGGATTCCACCCTGGCCCAGGCAGCAGAGGTGAACCTCGATGCCCGGGTCGCACAGGAGGCCTGCCCGCTGAACCTTGCCCCTACCTCATCGACCACTGCGGCACTGGTGCTGGGTGACGCGTTGGCCATTGCCCTGCTCGAAGCGCGCGGGTTCACTGCCGAAGACTTCGCCTTCTCACACCCTGGCGGCGCCCTGGGGCGGCGGCTGTTGCTGAAGGTCGAGCATGTGATGCACAGCGGTGACCAGTTGCCCAAGGTGCTGCGCGGCACGCTACTCAAGGATGCCCTGCTGGAGATGTCGCACAAAGGGCTGGGCATGACCGCAGTGCTCGAGGCTGACGGCAAGCTGGCCGGGATCTTCACCGATGGCGACCTGCGCCGCAGCCTGGATCGCAATATCGACGTGCATACCACCTTGATCGACCAGGTCATGACCGTACATGGCAAAACTGCCCGGGCCGAAATGCTCGCCGCCGAGGCCCTTAAAATCATGGAAGACCACAAGATCAACGCACTGGTGGTCGTCGATCCGGACGACCGGCCGACAGGTGCCCTGAACATGCACGACCTGTTGCGTGCAGGAGTTATGTGATGAGCCAGAATCTCATGCAACGTGGCCAGGCCATCAAGCTGGCCGTGTTCGATGTCGACGGCGTGCTGACCGATGGCCGGCTGTACTTTCTCGAAGACGGCAGCGAATTCAAGACCTTCAACACCCTCGACGGCCAGGGCATCAAGATGCTAATGGCGTCGGGCGTGGCCACGGCCATCATCAGCGGGCGCAAGACCCCGGTGGTCGAGCGCCGTGCTGCGAACCTGGGTATCGCGCACCTGTTTCAGGGCCGCGAAGACAAATTGGTGGTACTTGAAGGCCTGCTTGCCGAACTCGGCCTAAGCTATGAACAGGTCGCCTACCTCGGCGACGACCTGCCCGACCTGCCGGTGATTCGCCGCGTTGGCCTGGGCATGGCAGTGGCCAACGCCGCGCCCTTCGTTCGCCAGCATGCCCACGGCGTGACCCAGGCACGCGGCGGCGAAGGCGCTGCCCGCGAGTTCTGCGAACTGATCATGCAGGCCCAGGGCACCCTGGACGCTGCCAACGCCAACTACTTGTAAGGCCGCCCATGTTCAGCAAGAAAGTCCGCAATATTGCGCTGCTGGCAGTGATAGCTGCCGTGCTCGCTGCCATTGGCTACTGGAATGTCAGCCCTGAAAGCTTCCTCGACCAGCCTGTGGCCCAGGTCGATGAAAGCGCCATCGACTACTATGCGATCAACGCCCATAGTGTGCAGTTCTTGCCGGACGGCAAATTGCAGTACGAAATGACCGCCGACAAGGTCGAGCACGTCAAGGCGACTGAAGTTACCTTGGTGACCACGCCTGACCTGCGCCTTTACCGCGGCACCGAATACCCGTGGCATGTTCAGAGCGAGCGCGCCGAGGTCAGCCCGGACGGCAACGAGGTCGAACTGATCAACCAGGTCCGTGTTGCCCGCACCGACGAAAAACAGCGCGACACCATCATCACCAGCTCACGCATGACCGTATTCCCGCAGAAGCAATATGCGCAGACCGAGCAAGCCGTTAGAATCGACGGCGCCGGTGGCACAACCACGGGCAAGGGCATGAAAGCGTATTTGAAAGAAGGCAAGATGGACTTGCTCTCTAACGTAAGAGGACAGTATGAGGCTCGTTAAAACCCTCCCCCTTTTGCTCAGCCTGAGCGCAGCACTGGGAAGCGCGAGCGCCTTCGCCCTGCCGAATGACCGTGACCAGCCTATCCGCATCCAGGCCGACAACGCGCATCTGGACGACAAGCAGGGTGTCGCGACGTACACCGGTGACGTGATCATCACTCAAGGCTCGATGATGATCAAAGGCAATACCGTGACCATGACGCGCGCCGCCAACGGCGACATCGACGTGGTGACTTCGGTTGGCAACCTGGCCTACTTCGAGCAGCAGCAGAGCGCCGCCAAGCCCGACAAGATGAAGGGCTGGGCAGTGACCATCCAGTACCAGGCGCAAAAAGACACCGTGATCCTCACCGACCGCGCCAAGGTCGAGAACGAGGGCAACACCACCGAGGGCGAGAAGATCGTCTACAACACCAAGTCGCAGGTGGCTACCGCCGGCCGTGGCGGTAACGTGACCCAGCCACGTCAGCGCATCGACATGGTGATCCAGCCCAAGAAGAAGGCCGAGTAAATGGCAACCCTAAAAGCCCAGCACCTGGCCAAAAGCTACAAGGGGCGCCAGGTCGTACGTGATGTCAGCCTGTCGATCGACAGCGGCCAGATCGTCGGATTGCTCGGCCCGAACGGTGCCGGCAAGACCACCTGCTTCTACATGATCGTCGGCCTGGTCCAGGCCGAGCAGGGTCGTGTCCTGATCGACAACCTCGATGTCAGCCACCAGCCCATGCACGGCCGTGCGCGCGCCGGCATCGGCTACCTGCCGCAGGAAGCCTCGATCTTCCGCAAGCTTTCGGTGGCAGACAACATCATGGCCATCCTCGAAACCCGCAAGGACCTCGACCGCGATGGCCGGCGCAAGGAGCTGGAAAGCCTGCTGCAGGAGTTCCACATCAGCCACATCCGCGACAACCTCGGCATGAGCCTGTCCGGTGGCGAACGCCGCCGTGTCGAGATCGCCCGCGCCCTGGCGACCGCGCCCAAGTTCATCCTGCTGGACGAACCCTTCGCCGGCGTTGACCCGATCTCGGTCGGCGACATCAAGCAGATCATCCACCACCTCAAGGCCAAGGGTATCGGTGTGCTGATCACGGACCACAACGTGCGCGAAACCCTGGATATCTGCGAGACCGCCTACATCGTCAACGATGGCCGGCTGATCGCCGAAGGCGACGCCGAAACCATCCTGGCCAACGAACTGGTCAAAGAGGTTTACCTGGGCCACGAGTTCCGGCTCTGACCCACTCCTGCCTGGGGTACTGCAACCTGCCCTGCACTCAGGGTTAAAATTGTTACGTACTCTAGGCAAACGCTACAATTTAAGGCATAAAACTTGCTTGATCTGGCGCCCCGGCGCCCTCGTGTAGTGGATGGCGCATGCGCGCCGGCGAACAAGGTATTAAGCCCCAGCCATGAAACCATCGCTCGTCCTAAAAATGGGCCAGCAACTGACGATGACACCGCAGTTGCAACAGGCCATCCGCCTGCTCCAGCTCTCCACCCTGGACCTCCAACAGGAAATTCAGGAAGCGCTGGAGTCGAACCCGATGCTCGAACGTCAGGAAGACGGCGACGACTTCGACAACAGCGACCCGATGGCCGACAACGCCGAGAACAAGCCGGCCACCGAAGTTCAGGACAACAGCTTCCAGGAAAGCACGGTCAGTGCCGACAACCTCGAAGACGGTGAATGGAGCGAGCGCATCCCCAACGAGCTGCCGGTCGACACCGCCTGGGAAGACATCTACCAGACCAGCGCCAGCAGCCTGCCGAGCAACGATGACGACGAGTGGGACTTCACCACGCGGACATCGGCCGGCGAAAGCCTGCAAAGCCACCTGCTGTGGCAACTGAACCTGGCGCCGATGTCCGATACCGACCGCCTGATCGCCGTGACCTTGATCGACAGCATCAACGGCCAGGGCTACCTGGAAGACACCCTCGAAGAAATCTGCGCCGGCTTCGACCCGGAGCTGGATATCGAGCTGGACGAAGTCGAAGCGGTGCTGCACCGCATTCAGCAGTTCGAACCGGCAGGCGTCGCGGCACGCACCCTTGGCGAGTGCCTGTTGCTGCAACTGCGCCAACTGCCTGCCAGGACGCCGTGGCTGAACGAGGCGAAACGGCTGGTCAGCGATTTCATCGATTTGCTCGGCAGCCGCGACTACAGCCAGCTCATGCGGCGCATGAAAATCAAGGAAGACGAACTGCGCCAGGTGATCGAACTGGTGCAAAGCCTCAACCCGCGCCCGGGTTCGCAGATCGAGTCCAGCGAGCCCGAGTACGTGGTACCGGACGTGATCGTGCGCAAAGACAGCGACCGCTGGCTGGTGGAGCTGAACCAGGAAGCCATCCCGCGCCTGCGCGTGAACGCGCAATACGCCGGCTTCGTGCGCCGCGCCGATACAAGTGCCGACAACACCTTCATGCGCAACCAGCTGCAGGAGGCGCGCTGGTTCATCAAGAGCCTGCAAAGCCGCAACGAGACCCTGATGAAAGTCGCCACGCAGATCGTCGAGCACCAGCGCGGCTTCCTCGATCATGGCGACGAAGCGATGAAACCGCTGGTGCTGCATGACATTGCCGAAGCGGTGGGCATGCACGAGTCGACCATTTCCCGGGTGACCACGCAGAAATACATGCACACACCGCGCGGCATCTACGAACTGAAATACTTTTTCTCCAGCCACGTCAGCACCTCCGAAGGCGGAGAATGCTCGTCTACAGCGATCCGCGCGATCATCAAGAAACTGGTTGCAGCGGAAAATCAGAAAAAGCCATTGAGTGACAGCAAGATCGCTGGTTTACTGGAGGCACAAGGCATCCAGGTGGCCCGCCGCACCGTCGCCAAGTACCGCGAGTCTCTCGGCATCGCACCGTCGAGTGAGCGCAAGCGACTGATGTAGCCCCTGAGCTCTGCCATAGCGTTTGCGGGGCAGGTGCAAGACCTGCCTCTTTATGCACGGGCAACAAAGGAGAAGCTGTATGCAAGTCAATATCAGTGGACAGCATGTAGAAGTCACCCAGCCACTGCGCGATTACGTGCTCGAAAAGCTCGCCCGCGTGGAAAGTCACTTCGACAAGATCACCAACGTGCAGGTCATCATGAAGGTCGAGAAACTGCAGCAGAAGGTCGAGGCGACCCTGCAGATTCCCGGCGGCGAAGTGGTAGCAAACGCCGAACACGAAGATATGTATGCAGCGATCGACGCCTTGGCCGACAAGCTCGACCGCCAACTGAAAAAACACAAGGAAAAACAGCAAAGCCTGCTGCAAGGTGCAGCCGCCCGCTGATCCCCCTCATCCATGACCCGACTTGAAACCATCCTGACCGCCGGCCGTTCCCTCGTGAACGTGCCGGGCGGCAGCAAGAAGCGCGCCCTGGAAAAGGTCGCCACCCTCATTGCCGAGCAAGTGCCAGAATTGGAGATGCAAGACGTCTTCGAAAAACTGGTGGCCCGGGAAAAACTCGGCTCTACCGGTTTCGGCAATGGCATCGCCATTCCGCACTGCCGGCTGGCAGGCTGCAACGCCCCGGTCAGCGCCCTGCTCCACCTGGATACCCCTATCGATTACGATGCCGTCGATGGCGCGCCCGTAGACCTGCTGTTCGTTTTGCTGGTCCCTGAAGCCGCTACCGACGCACATCTTGAACTGCTACGCCAGATTGCCAGCATGCTCGACCGCAAGGACGTGCGTGACCGCCTGCGGGCAGCCAGCAGCAGCGAGGCCTTGTACCAGGTTGTCCTGGACGTACAGAACGAGCACTGAACATGCGCCTGATCATCGTCAGCGGCCGGTCTGGCTCCGGCAAGAGCACCGCCCTCGATGTCCTTGAAGACAACGGTTTCTATTGCATTGACAACCTGCCCGCCGGGCTGCTGCCGCAACTGGCAGAAAATGCACTGATCAACACCGAACTGTTGCAACCGAAAGTGGCGGTGTCGATCGACGCACGCAACCTGCCCAGCCATTTGTCGCGCTTCCCCGAGCTGCTGTCCGACGCCCGTGCCCGTCACATCCAGTGCGATGTGCTGTACCTGGATGCCGATGAAGACACCTTGCTCAAGCGCTTTTCAGAAACCCGCCGCCGTCATCCGCTGACCAACGCCGACCGCTCACTGGCAGAGGCCATCCGCGTGGAAAGCGAGTTGCTGGGCCCGATTGCCGACCTGGCCGACCTGAAGATCGACACCACCAGCCTGAACCTCTACCAGCTGCGTGATTCGATCAAGTTGCGCCTGCTCAACAAGCCCGAGCCTGGTACCGCATTCCTGGTCGAGTCATTCGGCTTCAAACGCGGCATGCCGGTCGATGCCGATTTGGTGTTCGACGTGCGCTGCCTGCCCAACCCCTACTGGAAGCCCGAATTGCGTGAGCACTCCGGCCTGGAACAGCCAGTGATCGACTACCTGGCCACGCAGCCGGACGTCGAAGACATGTTCAACGATATTTCCAGCTACCTGCTCAAGTGGCTCCCCCGCTTCGCCGCCAGTAACCGTGCCTACGTGACCATTGCCATTGGCTGCACCGGCGGCCACCATCGTTCGGTGTACATCACCGAACGTCTCGGCCAGTTGCTGCAACAGTCCCTGAAAAACGTCCAGGTCCGCCACCGCGACCTCTAGCCCAAGGATCCGCCCCACGATGCCCGCCCGCGAAATCACCATCATCAACAAGCTGGGCCTGCATGCCCGGGCGGCAGCGAAGTTCGTCGGCGTGGCCGGCCGCTTTCCCTGCCAGGTGCGGGTCGGCCGCGCGCCGGACAAGCTGGTAGACGGCAAAAGCATCATGGCCGTGATGATGCTGGCGGCTGGCAAGGGCACCCAAGTGCACCTGCATACCCAGGGTGAGCAGGAAAACGATGCCATGGACGCGCTGGTCGAGTTGATCAACAACTACTTCGACGAAGGCGAATAAGCTTCCCGCTGCAACTTGAGTGTTCAGCGCATGTGAAATCGAGCGCCGCCCGCGCAGCGCTCGATTTCACATGTGCAAAAATGTCTAGGTGAACAGCCAGGCAACACCGCGCGCCGCCAGCAGCGCGGTACCCGCCAGCAACAGCAAGGCCCCCAGCGCCTGGCGAAACAGGCGCACACTACTGACCGACATGATCTGCGAGCGCATACCGCTCCGACTCACTTCAGGGCGTCGAGATAACGGCGTTGGACTTGCGCCCAGTCGATGACGTTGTAGAAGGCACCAATGTATTCCGGCCGCCGGTTCTGGTATTTCAGGTAATACGCATGCTCCCACACGTCCAACCCGAGAATGGGCGTATTGCCATGCATCAGCGGGCTGTCCTGGTTGCCGCTGCTTTCCACGACCAGTTTTTTTTCCGGCGTTACACTGAGCCAGGCCCAGCCGCTGCCGAAGCGGGTCAGGGCGGCCTTGGTGAAGGCCTCCTTGAAGGCGTCGAAACCGCCCAGTTGCGTGGTGATGGCTAGTGCCAGCTCGCCCGTGGGCTCACCGCCGCCCTGCGGCGACATCACGGTCCAGAACAGGCTGTGGTTGGCGTGACCGCCACCGTGGTTGGTCACGGCGCCACGCAGCTGCGCCGGCAAGCGCGCAACCGCAGCAACCAGTTTTTCGACCGGCCACTCAGCCCACTCGGTGCCTTCGACGGCGGCATTCAGGCCGTTGACGTAGGTCTGATGGTGCCTGGTGTGGTGGATCTCCATGGTCTGCGCGTCGATGTGCGGCTCCAGCGCGTCGTAGGCGTAAGGCAAAGCAGGCAAGGTATGGGACATGTCAGTGAATTCCATAGGCTTGTAGGCATGTTCAAACAGGCGGTTGGCGGCTCCCGTGGTGCGGGTCCAGTGCGGCACGGTTGCCTTCTGAACGGTGACGCAGGGTCATATGCCGCCAGCGGTGAGTTTTTCCGGGTCTAGCAGCGTTTCCAGCTGGTCCCGCGACAGGTCGGTGTGCTCCAGGGCTACATCAATGATCGGGCGGCCTTGCTGGTAAGCGGTCTTGGCAATTTCAGCAGCCTTCAGGTAGCCGATGATCGGGTTCAGTGCAGTGACCAGGATCGGGTTGCGCGCCAGCGCCTCCTTCAGCTTGCCCTCGTTGACCTTGAAGCTGGCAATGGCTTTGTCGGCCAGCAGGCGGCTGACGTTGGCCATCAACTCGATGCTCTCCAGCAGGCTGCGTGCGATCAGCGGCAACATCACGTTCAGTTCGAAGTTGCCCGACTGCCCAGCCACGGCGATGGTGGTGTCGTTGCCGATGACCTGGGCGGCGACCATGGCCGTAGCCTCCGGGATCACCGGGTTGACCTTGCCTGGCATGATCGAAGAGCCTGGCTGCAGACCTTGCAGTTCGATTTCCCCAAGGCCGGCCAGAGGGCCCGAGTTCATCCAGCGCAGGTCGTTGGCAATCTTCATCAGTGCCACAGCTGTGGTCTTGAGCTGGCCGGACAGGGCTACGGCGGTATCCTGCGAACCGATCAAGGCAAACAGGTTGTGCCCCGGCGTGAACTGGACCTGGGTCAGGCCGCTGAGCTGGCGCGCGAAAGCGGCAGCGAACTGCGGGTGGGCATTGATGCCGGTGCCCACTGCGGTGCCGCCCTGGGCCAGCGCCTGCAGGCTTGGCAGGGTGGCTTCGAGGTGCGCCTTGGCCCCCTCGATCTGCGCTGCCCAACCGTCCAGCACCTGGCTCAGGCGCACGGGCATCGCATCCATCAGGTGGGTACGGCCGGTTTTCACGTACTGATGCACCTGCCTGGACTTGGCCTCGATCACCTTCACCAGGTGCGCCAGGGCAGGCAACAGCTGCTCATGTACGGCGAGGGCAGCGCTGACGTGAATGGTGGTGGGAATGATGTCATTGCTGCTCTGGCCGCAATTGACGTGGTCGTTGGCATTGACCGGCTCGCCGAGCACACGGCTGGCCAGGGTGGCGATCACCTCGTTCGCGTTCATGTTCGAGCTGGTGCCCGAGCCTGTCTGAAACACGTCGACCGGGAAGTGCTGGATGTAGTCTTGCGCCAGCAATTGTTCCACCGCCTTGACGATGGCCTGCCCCTGGGCGGCGGACAGCTGCTCCAGCTCTACGTTGGCCTTGGCCGCAGCCGCTTTGGCCAGCAGCAAGGCACGGATGAACTGTGCCGGCATGCGCTGGCCGCTGATCGGGAAGTTGTCGACCGCGCGCTGGGTCTGGGCGCCGTACAGGGCTTGGGCCGGCACCTGCAATTCACCCATGCTGTCGCGCTCGATACGGGTATCACTCATCATCAAATCCTTGCATCAGTTCATCGGGAGAAATCGACGGCAGCAGGCTGCAATTGGCCAACTGCATGGCGTAGGGCTGCCAACGCTGGTTCTGGGCCTGGCGGTCGAGGTTGCGCAGGTCCAGCAACGGCCGCCAGGCCTGGTCCAGGCACAGGCAGCGCCAGTGCCAGGGCAACATGCGGTCGCAGGCGGTGTCGAGCAGCAGGCGGAAGGAGGTCAACGCCACCGTCCATGGCGAGGTTTCGGTACAGCACACCAAGTAACGGCCTTCGGCCAGGTAGTGCTCGATCAGGCGCGGCTCGTCAGGTTCGAGCGCGCAGCGGATCCGGCGGCTGAGCCAGCGCCAGTTTTCCAGGTAGGGCAGTTCGCGGAGGACGGAATTCATGAACATCATCGCCGAGTTACTGGATAATGATATTCATTATTAATTGATAAATAGAATCACTTCAAGGGGAGCTGATGAAAGAAAAAACCCGGCGCGAGGGCCGGGTCTTGTATTCCACTGAAATTCTTTATTGCCTGTACCGGCCTCTTCGCGGGCTTGCCCGCTCCCACAGGGGATTGCATAGGCTTCAAGCTGTGGGAGCGGGCGAGCCCGCGAATGGGCCGGTACAGGCAATGAATCAGCTACCTGCCACAGTCATCCGCTCGATCAGCACCGACCCAGTGTGGATATTGCTGCGTGTTTCAAGATCGCTACCAATCGCGACAATCTGCTGGAACATATCCTTCATGTTGCCGGCAATCGTCACTTCCTGCACCGCATGCTGGATTTCACCATTCTCGACCCAGAAACCCGCTGCGCCTCGGGAGTAATCACCCGTCACCATGTTCAGGCCATGGCCCATCAGCTCGGTCACCAACAGCCCACGACCCATACGCCGGATCAGGGCAGCCTGGTCCTCGACGCCGTGGCTGACGAACAGGTTGTGTACACCCCCCGCGTTGGCCGTGCTGGGCAAGCCCAGCTTGCGCCCCGAATAGGTACCCAGCAGATACGACACCAGCTCGCCTTTGTCGACGAACGGTTTGGCGTAGGTCGCCAGGCCGTCGGCGTCGAACGCTGCACTGGCCAGCGCGCGCGGAATGTGCGGGCGCTCGTCGAGGGTCAGCCAGGACGGGAACAGGCGCTGGCCGATGCTGCCTTCGAGGAACGACGACTTGCGGTACAGATTGCCGCCAGAGATCGCCGACAGGAAGCTGCCGAACAACCCCCCTGCCAGTTCTGCCGAAAACAGCACCGGCACTTCGCAGGTTGGCACCGGCCGCGCGCCGAGGCGGCTGGCGGCCCGCTGCGCGGCACGCACGCCAATGCTGCGCGGGTCGGCCAGCAGGTCGCCCTGGCGGTTGACGTCATACCAGTAATCGCGCTGCATCTGCCCGTCGCCTTCAGCGATCATCACGCAGCTCAGGCTGTGCCGGGTCGAGGCGTAAGCACCGATGAAACCGTGGCTGTTGCCATACACGCGGCAGCCCTGGTGGGTGTTGAGGGTGGTGCCATCGGCATTGAGGATGCGCGGGTCGGCATCGAACGCCGCCGCTTCGCACGCCAGCGCCATCTCGATGGCCTTCTCGGGCTCGAGAGCCCAGTCGTGATACAGGTCCAAGTCCGGAATTTCCCGGGCCATCAACGCCGCGTCCGCCAGGCCCGAACAGTCGTCCTCGGAGGTGTGCCTGGCAATGGCCAGCGCTGCCGCGACGGTTTCCCGGATCGCCTCCGCGCCACTGGCCGAGGTACTGGCCGAGCCTTTGCGCTGGCCAACATAGAGGGTGATGCCAAAGCCCTGGTCGCGGTTGAATTCAACCGTTTCGACCTCGCGCTGACGTACCGTGGTGGACAGGCCCTGCTCCAGCGACACGGCCACTTCGCAGGCACTGGCCCCTTGGCGGCGCGCTTCGGCGATGATCGCCTCGACCTGCTCTTGCAATGCTGGCAGGTCTTTCGGACCTACGCTCTGGACTGCACTCATGGTTCTCTCCACTCAAATTCTGCGTTCGGCGAGGGTCATTCTACGACCGGGCCGGACAAGCGGCCCCCGACTGGTTATCATGGCGGCGATTTCTAGCGGACTGCCACCATGGTTGATTCAAACGACGACGCCTTCGACGGCGAAAAAAGCAAAACCCAGATCAAGCGCGAGCTGCATGCGCTGGTCGAACTCGGCGAGCGCCTGACTACGCTCAAGGCCGATACCCTGGCCCGCCTGCCGTTGACCGACGAGCTGCGCAAGGCCCTGGGCGAGGCCAGCAAGCACACTGCTCATGGTGCGCGTAAACGCCACATGTCGTTCGTCGGCAAGCTGATGCGCGTGCAGGACCTGGATGCCATCCATGCCCTGCTCGAGCAGATGGACAGCTCCACTCGCCAGTACAACGAACGCTTCCACGGCCTGGAGCGCTGGCGCGACCGGCTGATCGACGGTAACGACGAAGACCTTGAACGCTTCGTCAACGAATACCCCGACACCGATCGCCAGCAACTGCGTTCGCTGGTGCGCCATGCCCAGCACGAGAAGGCGCGGAACAAACCGCCGGCCGCCGCGCGCAAGGTGTTCAAGTACATCCGCGACCTCGACGAGTTGCAGCGCGGGTTGCGCTGACAGGCTGAGGCCCTGCGGGAGCGGGCGTGCCCGCGAAGCAGGCGACGCGGTGCCCGGCACCGGCTTCGCCGGTGCTGGCGGACAAGCCCGCTCCCACAACGGCCCCAAAGGCCATCACGCGCCGGTACCGCCCACGGTGATCGCATCCAGCTTCAGGGTCGGCTGCCCAACCCCGACCGGCACCGATTGCCCGTCCTTGCCGCACGTCCCTACCCCGCTGTCCAGCGCCAGGTCGTTGCCGACCATCGACACCCGGCTCATCGCCTCCGGACCATTGCCAATCAAGGTCGCGCCCTTCACCGGTGCGGTAATCTTGCCGTCTTCGATCAGGTAGGCCTCGCTGGTCGAAAACACGAACTTGCCGCTGGTGATGTCCACCTGGCCACCCCCGAGGTTGGCGCAGTAGATGCCCTTCTTCACCGAGGCGATAATTTCCTGCGGGTCGCTTTCGCCGGCACGCATGTAGGTGTTGGTCATGCGTGGCATCGGCAGGTGAGCGTAGGATTCGCGGCGACCATTGCCGGTCACTGCCATGCCCATCAGCCGCGCGTTCAGCTTGTCCTGCATGTAGCCCTTGAGCACACCGTTCTCGATCAGGGTGGTGCACTCGGTCGGCGTACCTTCGTCATCCACGCTCAGCGAACCGCGGCGGCCTTCCAGGGTGCCGTCATCGACGATGGTGCACAGGCTCGACGCCACTTTCTCGCCAATCCGGCCACTGAACGCCGAACTGCCCTTGCGGTTGAAGTCACCTTCCAGGCCGTGGCCGACCGCCTCGTGCAGCAGCACGCCCGACCATCCCGAGCCCAGCACCACTGGCAAGGTGCCGGCCGGCGCCGGGATCGCTTCGAGGTTCACCAGCGCCTGGCGCAGCGCCTCACGGGCATAGCCCATGACCCGCTCTTCGGTGAAGAAACGGTAGTCGGTACGCCCGCCACCACCCTGCCCGCCGCGTTCGCGACGACCGTTCTGCTCAACGATGACGCTTACATTGAAACGCACCAGCGGCCGCACATCTGCAGCCAGGCTGCCGTCCGCTGCAGCGATGAGGATGCGCTCCCAGACCCCGGCCATGCTCACGCTGACCTGCTGGATACGTGGGTCAAGCGCGCGGGTCGCGGCATCGACACGCTTGAGCAATTCGACCTTTTCGGCACGGCTGAGCACATCGAGCGGGTTGTCTGCCGCATACAGGGCGGTCACTGACGGGCTGTGGAAGGCCTGCACGGTGCCGTTCTGCCCGGCGCGGGAAATCGAACGGGCGGCGCGCGCGGCCGACGTCAGCGCTTCAAGGTTGATGGCATTGCTGTAGGCGAAGCCGGTCTTTTCACCGGACTGGGCACGCACGCCCACGCCCTGGTCGAGGTTGAAGCTGCCCTCTTTGACGATGCCGTCTTCCAGCGCCCAGGTTTCCGAAATCTGGCCCTGGAAATACAGGTCGGCAGCGTCGATGCCGGGGCCGGCCAATTCACCGAGCACGCTTTGCAGGCTGTCCAGGGTCAAGCCGCCTGGGGCCAGGAGCTGCTCACTGACGGTGGATAACATCTGGCTCATAGTCACTCCGAGGTGGGCGCAGGCCGCAATGCGTCCTGCGAAAAAAAGCGCCGGTGGGCTACCACCGGCATGCGCGCCCGGATGGACGCCTGTTCTTCAATGTCGCGCTCGGCAAGCAATACCGCTTCGCCTTGCGCCTGTTGTGCCACGATCCGCCCCCAAGGGTCGACGATCGCCGCATGGCCGTGGGTGTCCCGTGGGCCTGGATGGGTGCCGCCCTGCGCTGCCGCCAACAGGTAGCACTGGGTTTCGATGGCCCGGGCGCGTACCAGCACCTCCCAGTGTGCGGCGCCGGTTACCGCAGTGAAGGCCGCCGGAGCGCTGATCAGTTCCGCGCCCGCGGCACGCAACGCGCCATATAACTCAGGGAAGCGCAAGTCGTAACAGACGCTCAAACCCAGCCGCCCGACCGGCGTGTCCGCCACCACCACGTGTGCGCCATGGGCAAAATCATCCGATTCACGGTAGCGGCCGCGGTTATCGGCAACGTCCACGTCGAACAAGTGCAGCTTGTCATAGCGCGCAGCCACTTCACCGAGCTCATCGATCAGCAGCGAGCAGGCGTGCGCCTTTGCGTCGGGCTGGCCGACCGGCGGCAAGGGCAAGGTACCGGCGACTATCCATAACCTGAGGTCGCGGGCGGTACGTTTCAACCATGGCAAGATAGGCCCGCTCCCCAAGGCCTCGGCTCGGCCGATAGCAGCGGCGTCCTTGCGGCCCATGGCAGCGAAGTTTTCCGGCAGCACCGCCAGCCGCGCACCACCCTGTGCAGCCTGCTCCAGCAAGGCACCGGCACGCTGCAGGTTGGCCAGCACATCGTCCTGGCTGACCATCTGGATCACCGCTGCCTTCATGGGCACTCCTGACACTATTTCTCGAAGGGTTTCACAAAGGTGATTCTAGGCTCTTTCCACGGTCCTTCGACACGGTAATGCACGCTGGCAAAACGCGATACACGGTCACCGATCAGCCGGTCGACCAGGAACAACGCCCCGCCCACGGCTGGCGCCCCCACGATCAACGCGGCCAGCGGCAGGTTGTTGGTCACCGGTAGGCTCACCTGCAGGTTGGCATTGACCTGGTCACGAACCAGGTCCAACGTGCCCTCCAGCTCGAAGCTGCTCGACGGGCCGGTCATGGTGATCGGTTCGCGGGTCACGTACACGCCATTGCTGGCCGCCAGCAGGCCTTTGACCCGGTCATAGGCCAGGCCTTTGTCGAACAGGTCGGAGAAGTCCAGCCGCAGGCGTCGGCCAATAGAATTGAAGTTGAGCAGGCCAAAGACCCGCAACGCCTGGGCACTGCCGTCGACCTCGACGAACTGGCCGGATCGCAACGCCGCGTCCATGCTGCCCGAGAAGCGCGTCAGGCTGACGGCTGCCGGCGAGCCTGGCCAACGGCCGTCCACGTCCAGGCGGAAGTCGCGGCTGGTGACGGTGGGTGCAAAGCCCCAGGCCTTGAGCACGTCGCCCAGGTTCTTGCCTTGCAGGCGGCCTTTGTACCAGCTGCTGGTCTTGCCCGTTTCACCCTCCCAGCCACCGCCACCGCCAATGCTCAGGCCCTTGAAGTCAAGAGCGATATCACTGGCGGTAACCCCACGTGCGGTGGGCCGCAGCTTGATCGAGGCGCTGCCGAACAGGTCGTCACCGCGGTACAGCTTGTCGATGCTCAGGTCCAGCGCCGGGACTTTGCGTGGGTCGAAGGTGGCAAGCGGGTCCGGCCCATCTTCGGCGCGCTCCTGGGCTTGCTTTTCCGCGGGGCTGGGCGCTGGCAGCCGCAGCGTCTGCAGGCGCACGACCATTGGCGCACCCTTGGCATCCGGCACGCGGGCATTGCCGATGACTTCCTGGCTGTCGAGGCGCAGGTCCCAGGCGGGGCCGCCTCGGCTCAACCGTACCAGGGCCTGGTTCAGCTCGGTGCCAAACGCCTTGAGCTGGCCAATGCTCAGGTCCACGCTTTGCAGCATCTGCCGCGCACTGCCACCTGGGTCGTCTCCGGCCAGCCGTGAGGCCTGCTCTTGCCAAGGGGCCAGGTCCAGCGTTTCCAGGCGCCCACGCACGCGCAGGCCCTGTGCAGCGGGCAATTGGGCATCACCGGTGCCCAGCAACAACTCGCCCCGGCCTTGGCCGAGCTTGTCGGCCGGCGCGGCGTAGGCAGCACGGGCAAGGTCACCGTAGCCGGCGTCGAAACGCCGCTCCGGGCCCTGTAGCGTCATGCTGAAACGGCTGTCACGGGTTTCCCCCGCCGCCTTGCCGAATGGCGCTGGCAAATCGACCGCTAGCCCCTTGAGGTTGGAGTTGACGCTCAAACGATTGTCCCGGCTGCCCAGGCTCAGTTGCAACTGGTAAGGCAGGTCACCGGAAGCCGGCAGGGCTTGCTTGAACTGCAGCCAGTCGGTCAACGCCTTGAGCGCTACCTGGCCATTGGCATCGATGCGGGTCTGCATCTGCCCGGGCTGGCCCTCAGCCGTTATCTGCGCCGTGACGGGCTTGCCGAACGCTTGTAGGCTGATGCCCTTGCCGCTTAGGCCTTTATCGAAATCGAAGCTGAAGTCACCTTTCAAGCGGCTCAGCTCAAGGGTGGGCGGCGCGACCTTGAGGCGCGCGTCATGGGTGGCGAAGTCGACCTGCACTTTGGGCCGCTGCCCGTGAGCCAGCGGGATATCGAGCTTGAGCTTACCCTTCAGCGGCCCTTCACCCTCCCAACCGGCGAAGATCTCACCGGTGCCGATAGGCGCTTGCTTGAGGATCTTCAGGCCATCACCCAGGCTGCCATCGAAATTGCCCGTCAGGAACAGGTGGCTCTGCTGGCCCTCGTCGACATGCGGGATGTCGACGTCGACGTCACTGACCTTGGTGTCCAGCAGCACCCCGCGCCGGGCCTTGACCCGCACGCCGCTGTCCTCGATGAAGACGTCGCCATCCACATGCTGGACTTGCGGCCAGCCCGGCTGGAAGTCCAGTGCGGCGTCATGCACCTTGAAGAACAGGCTGATACTGCGTGCCTCTGGCGCCGCGCCATGGTTCAGCGAGCCCTGGTACTGGAAATAGCCTTCGTCCACCGCGCCCTTGACGATGGCGCTGCGCAGCCACTCGTCGAGGGCCGGGCTGAGCACTTCGGGCAGATACTTGGCGGTATACCGGCCATCGCCGTCGGTCAAGCCGACGCGCAGGTCCATGTAGTCCTCGCGGCCTTCCTCGAACAGCAGGCGAATCAGGAAATCGCCGGCAATCTTGCCTTCTTCGCCCAGCACCTTCAGGTAGGGCGCGACAAGGGTGAAGCCCTGCTTGTCCAGCACCCAGGTCAAGCGCGCGTTGGCCTTCTGGTAGTGCCAGGGTTTGGCGAAGATCGGGTACAAGTGCAGCATGAAGGCTTCAGTGTCCAGGCGCAGCTCGCCATGGCCCAGGTCGCCACTGATACTGCCGCTGACGTTACCCGCGGCCGGGGCACCGTGATAGGCATCGAAACCGACCTTGTCCAGGTTCGCCTCGAACTGCAGACGCTGGTCGCCTTCGGCCTTGGGCCGGGCCTGCAGCCGCACGTTGCGCAGACCACCGGTCACTTTGAGGCTAGTGACCGCCGCCATAGCTGCGTCGGGTAGCGGTGCCAGGGCCTCGATCAGCGGCGTCAGGGGCGTGAGGTCGAGCCGATCGGCCTGCACCTGCCAGCTTTCATCGGCCGCCTGCTCGCCGGGGCGCTGCTGCACCTGCAGGTGCGTCTCCCAACGGCTTTTACCGAGGTCCATGGCCAGCGAGTCGACCACAACGTCGAAGCCCTGGTCGCGGCGCTGGAACCAGGCGCCCATAGCCAGGTTACTCAACGTGGCGGCCTTGCGCCCGCTGTAGGCGCCTTTCAGCTCAGGGGCATTGAGACGCACCACGGCCTTCTGCAACTGCCCTTTGCCCCAATCGACCCAGAACTCGCCGCCTGCATGCAATGCGTCGGCATGCCATTGGCCCAGCAGGCTGGGCGGCAACCACTGCGACCAGTCGCTTTGCGGCAGGCTCAGGTAGGCCTCGACCTGGCCGTCACGCCAAGCCTTGGCAGAAACGCGACTGCGCAGGTTCATCGCCAGGGGCTGGCCATCGGGCAGCGTCGCCCGCAGGTCCAGGGCCTGGCGCGAGGGGCCGGCCTGCAAGCCGGCACTCACATACGTAAGGGTCAGCGGGTCACGCTGCCACGGGTGCACGGTGACCTGGCTGTCGAACACATCGACGCGGCCCAGCTGGCGCAGGCGCTGCAGCAACTCGGCAGGGTTCAGCGGCGCATCGTCCTGCTGCGGCAGGCCCTCGAGGTTCCAGGCGCCCTGCCCGTTCTCGCGCACGATCAATTGCAGGCCGCCGAGCTGGATACGCGACAGGCGTACCTCACGCGCCAGCAGGCTGGCCCATACATCAGGCACGACCATGACCTCATCCAGGCGCAACGCCTTGGCGCCTTCACCCAGTTGCAGGTCGCGCACCCGCAGTACCGGCGCCAGGCCGCTCCAGCGCCCCTCAAGGGCGCCCACATGTACCGGCATGCCAAGCGCTTGCTCGGCCTGGCTCTGCACGTCGGCACGGTACTCGGCTACCAGGGGTATCAATTCACGGCCGAGGCTGACATACAGCGCCACCAATACCGCCAACAAGGCGCATATGCCCAGCCCCCAACGGGTCAAGGCGACAAGAACGCGGGTCAGACGTCCCATGGCCGTGGCCCTCCAAGTCGTTTATCCATGATGGCCCGTCGCACGGGTTTCGCCAGCGCGACGAGGCAGCGACGTGTTGCTGAGGGCCTCAGAGCAGCACCACGTCGTATTGTTCCTGCGAATACATCGACTCGACCTGGAAGCGAATGGTTCTACCGATGAAGGCTTCCAGTTCGGCAACGTTGCCCGACTCCTCGTCCAGCAGGCGGTCAACCACCTTCTGGTTGGCCAGCACACGGTAGCCTTCGGCCTGGTAGGCACGGGCCTCACGCAGGATCTCACGGAAAATTTCGTAACAGATGGTCTCGGGGGTTTTCAGCTTGCCACGCCCCTGGCAAGCCAGGCAGGGCTCACACAGCACCTGCTCCAGGCTTTCGCGCGTGCGCTTGCGGGTCATCTGCACCAGGCCCAGTTCGGTGATGCCGATGATGTTGGTTTTCGCATGGTCGCGCTCCAGCTGTTTTTCCAGGGTGCGCAGAACCTGGCGCTGGTGCTCTTCATCTTCCATGTCGATGAAGTCGATGATGATGATGCCGCCAATGTTGCGCAGGCGCAGCTGCCGGGCGATGGCGGTAGCGGCTTCGAGGTTGGTCTTGAAGATGGTTTCTTCAAGGTTGCGATGCCCAACGAAAGCCCCGGTGTTGACGTCGATGGTGGTCATCGCCTCGGCCGGGTCCACCACCAGATAGCCACCCGACTTGAGCGGGACCTTGCGCTCCAGCGCGCGCTGGATTTCGTCCTCGACGCCATACAGATCGAAGATCGGCCGCTCGCCAGGGTAGTGCTCGAGGCGGTCGGCGATTTCCGGCATCAGTTCGCTCACGAACTGCATGGTTTTCTGGAAGGTTTCCCGCGAGTCGATGCGAATCTTCTCGATCTTCGGGTTGACCAGGTCACGCAGGGTTCGCAGGGCCAGGCCCAGGTCTTCGTAGATGACCATCGGTGCACCGCAGGTCTTGATCTGGCTGCCGATCTGCTCCCACAGGCGGCGCAGGTAGCGGATGTCCTGCAGGATTTCCTCAGCCCGCGCGCCTTCGGCGGCAGTGCGCAGGATGAACCCGCCGGCATCCTTGATGTTCTCGCTCTCCATGCAGTTGCTGACCACCTGCTTGAGGCGCTCACGCTCGGCTTCATCTTCGATCTTCAGGGAAATGCCAACGTGGCTGCTGCGCGGCATGTACACCAGATAACGCGAAGGGATCGACAACTGCGTGGTCAGGCGCGCGCCTTTGGTGCCAATCGGGTCCTTGGTCACTTGTACCACCAGCGCCTGGCCCTCGTGAACCAGCGCCGTGATGTTCTCGACCGCCGAGCCTTCGCGCTGGGAAATTTCCGAAGCATGGATGAACGCCGCGCGCTCCAGGCCAATGTCGACGAAGGCTGCCTGCATGCCTGGCAGCACACGCACCACCTTGCCCTTGTAGATATTGCCGACGATGCCACGGCGCTGAGTGCGCTCGACGTGCACTTCCTGCAGCACCCCGTTTTCCACCACCGCCACGCGTGACTCCATCGGGGTGATGTTGATCAGGATCTCTTCACTCATGGCAGGCTCTCGTCAAATGTTTCTTGTAATGATGGATGGCGAAGGAAGAGCTGGCTACCGCGGGTTTGTTACCTCTGCTGCAGGCACGAGCGGCTGCCAGCAGGCAATGCCGAACTGGCCGAGCAATTCTGCGGTTTCACACAGCGGCAAACCCACCACTGCCGAATAGCTGCCGGCCAGGCCGGTGACGAACACCGCGCCCAGGCCCTGGATGGCATAACCGCCCGCCTTGTCCGCCGGTTCGCCGCTGGCCCAGTAACGTTGCGCTTCATCGGCACTGATCGGGCGAAAATGCACGCTGCTGGCCACGCACAGGCTGCGCACGCGCAAGCCATCGTTCAGGGCGACAGCGGTCAGCACCTGGTGCTCGCGGCCGCCCAGATCAGCCAGCATGGCCAAGGCATCCTCGCGATTTTGTGGTTTCCCCAGAATACGCCCCTCGAGCACCACTGCCGTGTCTGCGCCGAGCACCACAGCACGGCGCTCGGGGGCCGTGGCGTTTTCGGGATGGGCGAGGCAGGCCAGGCCAGCGGCAGCCTTGGCCCGGGCCAGACGCTCGACGTAAGCCTGGGCGCTTTCATCGGCCAGCGGGGTTTCGTCGATGGGGGCGCTGATGACGCTGAACGGCACGCCGATCTGGGTCAGCAGTTCACGGCGGCGAGGCGAGCCGGAGGCCAGGTAAAGCGGGTTCATGCAGACATCTCCCTGTCAGCGGCGCATCGCCGTCAGTTGATACGCAAGCGGCGACGCAGGTCGCGCAGGGCGAAACTGATCCACGGCCAGAGCAAGGCGCTGATCACCGCCGACCAGACCAATGCCAGGGTGGGCAAACGGTTGCCGGTCAGCGCGCTAAGCCACAGCTGGATCAGCTGGGCAATGCCGAAGATCACCAGAATGACCAGGCTTTGCTGCCACATGGGGAACATGCGCAGGCGCTGCTGCAAGGACAGCACCAGGAAGGTGATCAGGGTAAGGATAAGCGCGTTCTGCCCGAGCAAGGTGCCGTACAGCACATCCTCGGCCAGGCCCAGCACGAACGCCGTGGTCATGCCCACCTTGTGCGGCATTGCCAGGGTCCAGAACGAAACCAGCAAGGCTAGCCACATAGGCCGGAACACTTCCATGAACTGCGGCATGGGCGAAACGCTGAGCAGCAGGCCGATGGCGAAAGTCAGCCAGATCACCCAGCCGTTGTTGCGGCGCGATGCAGCCATCATTGTCTCCGGGTGTGGGCGGGGGCAGCCGGCGCTGCCGCCGGGGCAGCACTTGGGGCCGCAGGCTGCGCGGTCGGGGCCGTTGGCGTGGCCGGGCTGGCCGGCGCTGCCGGGTTACCTGTGGCTGGTGCGGCCTGCTCGCCGGTTGTAGCTGGCTGGCTGGCGGGCGCGGCGCCCTTGCGGTCGGCTTCCTCCTGGGCCATGGCAGCATCGGTGGCACGCTGCTCTGGGGTGCGCCGGTCACTGAACACCAGCAGCATGTAGCGGCTGCGGTTGAGCGCGGCGGTGGGGATGGCACGCACGATAGCGAACGGCTGGCCGGAGTCGTGGATCACTTCATTGACGGTGGCCACCGGGTAGCCGGCCGGGAAGCGCTGGCCCATACCCGAACTGACCAACAGGTCGCCTTCCTTGATATCGGCAGTATCGGCCACATGGCGCAATTCGAGGCGCTCGGGGTTACCGGTACCGCTGGCGATCGCGCGCAAGCCATTGCGGTTGACCTGCACCGGAATGCTGTGGGTGGTGTCGGTCAGCAGCAGCACCCGCGAGGTATAAGGCATCAACTCGACCACCTGGCCCATCAGACCCCGGGCATCGAGCACCGGCTGGCCAAGGAACACCCCGTCACGCTCGCCCTTGTTGATCAGGATACGGTGCGTGAAGGGGTTGGGGTCGACCCCGATCAGCTCGGCCACTTCGACCTTTTCGTTGACCAGCGCCGAGGAGTTGAGCAATTCGCGCAGGCGCACATTCTGTTCGGTCAGGGCCGCCAGCTTCTGCAGGCGCCCCTGCAGCAGCAGGGCCTCGGTCTTGAGCTTCTCGTTTTCGGCAATCAGTTCGGTGCGGCTACCGAACTGGCCCGCCACGCCCTGCCAGGCACGCTGCGGCAAGTCGGTGATCCAGTACGACTCCATCAGCACCAGGCCCATCTGGCTGCGGACCGGTTTGAGCACGTCGAAGCGCGCGTCGACAACCATCAACGCGACTGACAGCACCACCAGAACGAGCAGGCGAACGCCCAGCGAAGGGCCCTTGGAGAAAAGCGGTTTAATGGGCCGTTCCTCGTGGACGACTCAGGAGGTCATTGGACATGGGACAACGCACCAGCCTGGTTGCGGGTTGACGGATACGGCGCCCGTGTGGGCGCCAGCCCAGCACATACAGGTAGCACTGTGCGTACTACCTGTAAACCGGGCGCTCATGAACCGCGAGCAGGATCACTCGCTGGAGAGCAGGTCCATCGCGTGCTTGTCCATCATCTCCAGGGCGCGACCACCGCCACGGGCGACACAGGTCAGCGGGTCTTCGGCGACGATCACCGGCAGGCCGGTTTCCTGGGCCAGCAGCTTGTCGAGGTCACGCAGCAGTGCACCACCACCGGTCAACACCAAGCCACGCTCGGCGATGTCGGAGGCCAGCTCGGGCGGGGATTGCTCGAGGGCGCTCTTGACCGCCTGGACGATTGTCGCCAGCGATTCCTGCAGCGCTTCGAGGACTTCGTTGGAGTTCAGGGTGAAGGCACGCGGCACGCCTTCGGCCAGGTTACGGCCACGCACGTCGACTTCGCGCACTTCGCCGCCCGGGTAGGCAGTACCGATTTCCTGCTTGATGCGCTCGGCGGTGGATTCGCCGATCAGGCTGCCGTAGTTGCGGCGTACGTAGGTCACGATGGCTTCATCGAAGCGGTCACCGCCAACACGCACGGACTCGGCGTAGACCACACCGTTGAGCGAGATCAGCGCGATTTCGGTGGTGCCACCACCAATATCGACGACCATCGAACCGCGGGCCTCTTCTACCGGCAGGCCGGCACCGATGGCGGCAGCCATTGGCTCTTCGATCAGGAACACTTCACGGGCACCGGCCCCCAGGGCCGACTCGCGAATGGCGCGGCGCTCTACCTGGGTCGATTTGCACGGTACGCAGATCAGCACGCGCGGGCTTGGCTGCAGGAAGCTGTTCTCGTGAACCTTGTTGATGAAATACTGCAACATCTTTTCGCAAACGCTGAAGTCGGCGATCACGCCGTCCTTCATCGGACGAATGGCTGCAATGTTGCCAGGCGTACGGCCCAGCATGCGTTTGGCTTCGGTACCGACGGCGACGACGCTTTTCTGGTTGCCATGGGTACGGATGGCAACAACCGAGGGCTCATTCAGGACGATACCGCGCTCACGCACGTAAATAAGGGTGTTGGCAGTACCCAGGTCGATGGAAAGATCGCTGGAAAACATGCCACGCAGTTTCTTGAACATGGGAAAGTGACCCTGGGGAAAGCGTGGGTAAAAAAGTGCGGCAAACTCTAACAATGGCAGGGATTTTGGGCAAGGAGCCAATATGTTAAATTGGCTGTTTTTCCGAGCACGCCAGCAGAAATTCGCGGCTGTTAGACCGCCAAAAAGCTGACATGTTCCTCACTGCGGACCCAAATTCCGTTCTTTGTTTCCCTTGGAGATCCCCATGGCGCTTGAACGCTGCGACGTGGAAAAGATCGCCCATCTGGCCCGCCTGGGCCTGAATGATGGCGAACTGCCACGCATTACCGACGCCCTGAACAGCATTCTTGGGCTGGTCGACCAGATGCAAGCTGTCGACACCACTGGCATCGAGCCCCTGGCTCACCCGCTGGAGGCCAGCCAGCGCCTGCGTCCCGACCAGGTCACCGAAAGCAATCAGCGCGACGCTTACCAGGCCATCGCGCCATCGACCGAAAGCGGTCTGTACCTGGTTCCCAAAGTCATCGAGTAAGGGATAGAGCCTGCCATGCACCAATTGACCCTGGCCGAGATCGCCCGCGGACTCGCCGACAAGTCGTTTTCTTCCGAAGAGCTGACCGGCGCGCTGCTGGCGCGCATCAAGCAGCTCGACCCACAGCTCAACAGTTTCATCAGCGTCACCGACGAGCTGGCCCTGGGCCAGGCACGTGCCGCCGACGCCCGTCGCGCCGCTGGCGAAACCGGCGCGCTGCTGGGTGCGCCCATCGCCCACAAAGACCTGTTCTGCACCAACGGCGTGCGCACCAGCTGCGGCTCGAAGATGCTCGACAACTTCAAGGCGCCGTATGACGCCACCGTGGTCGCCAAGCTGGCCGACGCCGGCATGGTCACCCTGGGCAAGACCAACATGGACGAGTTCGCCATGGGTTCGGCCAACGAATCCAGCCACTACGGCGCGGTGAAGAACCCGTGGAACCTGGAACACGTGCCAGGCGGCTCGTCCGGCGGCTCTGCCGCGGCCGTGGCGGCGCGCCTGCTGCCAGCCACCACCGGCACCGACACCGGCGGGTCGATCCGCCAGCCGGCGGCGCTGACCAACCTCACCGGCCTGAAACCGACGTACGGTCGTGTTTCTCGCTGGGGCATGATTGCCTACGCCTCCAGCCTCGACCAGGGTGGCCCATTGGCGCGCACCGCCGAAGACTGCGCCTTGCTGCTGCAAGGCATGGCCGGCTTCGACGCCAAGGACTCCACCAGCATCGAGGAGCCGGTGCCGGACTACAGCGCCAACCTCGGCGCCTCCTTGCAGGGCCTGCGCATCGGCCTGCCCAAGGAGTACTTCGGTGCAGGCCTGGACCCACGCATTGCCGACCTGGTGCAGGCCAGCGTCAAGGAGCTGGAAAAGCTCGGTGCCGTGGTCAAGGAAATCAGCCTGCCGAACATGCAGCACGCCATTGCGGCGTACTACGTGATCGCACCTGCCGAGGCCTCGTCCAACCTGTCGCGTTTCGACGGTGTGCGCTTCGGCTACCGCTGCGAGGCGCCCAAAGACCTGACCGACCTGTACAAGCGTTCGCGTGGCGAAGGTTTCGGCGTTGAAGTCCAGCGCCGCATCATGGTCGGCACCTACGCCCTGTCGGCCGGCTACTACGACGCGTACTACGTGAAGGCGCAACAGATCCGCCGCCTGATCAAGAACGACTTCATGGCCGCTTTCAACGAGGTCGATCTGATCCTTGGCCCGACCACGCCTAACCCGGCCTGGAAGCTGGGCGCCAAGAGCAGCGACCCGGTCGCCGCCTACCTCGAGGACATCTACACCATCACCGCCAACCTGGCGGGCCTGCCGGGCCTGTCGATGCCCGCGGGCTTCGTCGACGGCCTGCCGGTCGGCGTACAGCTGCTGGCGCCGTACTTCCAGGAAGGCCGGTTGCTCAACGTCGCGCACCGCTACCAGCAAGTGACCGACTGGCACACCCGTGCCCCCAACGGCTTCTGAGGAGTTCACACATGCAATGGGAAGTTGTGATCGGGCTGGAAATCCACACTCAGCTCGCCACCCAGTCGAAGATCTTCTCCGGCAGCGCTACCACCTTCGGCTCCGAGCCGAATACCCAGGCCAGCCTGGTTGACCTGGGCATGCCGGGCGTTCTGCCGGTGCTGAACCAGGAAGCCGTGCGCATGGCCTGCATGTTCGGCCTGGCCATCGATGCCGAGATCGGCAAGCGCAACGTGTTCGCGCGCAAGAACTACTTCTACCCCGACCTGCCCAAGGGCTACCAGATCAGCCAGATGGACCTGCCGATCGTCGGCAAGGGCCACTTGGACATCGCCCTGGAGGACGGCACCATCAAGCGTATCGGGGTCACCCGCGCGCACCTGGAAGAAGACGCAGGCAAAAGCCTGCACGAAGACTTCAGCGGCTCCACCGGCATCGACCTGAACCGCGCCGGCACACCGCTGCTGGAGATCGTGTCCGAGCCTGACATGCGCAGCGCCAAGGAGGCCGTGGCGTACGTCAAGGCGATCCACGCCCTGGTGCGCTACCTGGGCATCTGCGACGGCAACATGGCCGAGGGCTCGCTGCGCTGCGACTGCAACGTATCAATCCGCCCGAAGGGCCAGGCCGAATTCGGTACCCGCTGCGAGATCAAGAACGTCAACTCGTTCCGCTTCATCGAGCGCGCCATCAACAGCGAGATCCAGCGCCAGATCGACCTGATCGAGGATGGCGGAAAGGTGGTGCAGGAAACCCGCCTGTACGACCCGAACAAAGATGAAACCCGCTCCATGCGCAGCAAAGAGGAAGCCAACGACTACCGTTACTTCCCCGACCCGGACCTGCTGCCGGTCGTAATCGAGGACAGCTACCTCGACAGCATCCGCGCTGCCCTGCCCGAGCTACCGCCGCAGAAGGTCGAGCGCTTCCAGCGCCAGTACGGCCTGTCGGCCTACGATGCCAATGTGCTGGCCTCCAGCCGCGAACAGGCAGACTACTTCGAAGAAGTGGTGAAAATTGGCGGTGACGCCAAGCTGGCCGCCAACTGGGTCATGGTCGAACTGGGGAGCCTGCTGAACAAGCTGGGCGTGGAGATCGACCAGGCACCGGTCAGCGCCGCGCAACTGGGTGGCATGCTGCTGCGCATCCGCGATAACACCATCAGCGGCAAGATCGCCAAGACCGTGTTCGAAGCCATGGCTGGCGGTGAAGGCGATGCCGACAGCATCATCGAAAGCAAAGGCCTGAAGCAGGTCACCGACACCGGCGCAATCGAGAAGATGCTCGACGAAATGCTGGCCGCCAATGCCGAGCAGGTGGAACAGTACCGCGCGGCTGATGAAGCCAAGCGTGGCAAGATGTTCGGCTTCTTCGTCGGTCAGGCCATGAAAGCCTCCAAAGGCAAGGCCAACCCGGGGCAGGTGAACCAAATGCTCAAGGCCAAGCTCGAAGGGTGATTGTTTTATCCCTGTAGTCCTGCGAGGGCTTCGCCCTCGTTCGCGGACATGCCCGCTCCCACAGGTACAGCGCCGACCTGTGGGAGCGTCGCACTAGGAGAGCACCTGACTTGCTAAAACGATCCCTCGGCACCCTCGCCCTGTTTTCGTTCCTGGCCGGCTGCGCCAGCCATGACATCGACCCGCGCGGTTACGACCAGACCGGCACCGCTTCCTATTACGGCTCGCGCCACCACGGCAAACGCACCGCCAGCGGCGAACCGTTCAACCAGCACGGCTTTACCGCCGCCCACCGCAGCCTGCCGTTTGGCAGCCGCGTTCTGGTGACCAACATGGCCAACCAGCGCAGTGTGGTGGTACGCATCAACGACCGTGGCCCGCATACCCGCGGCCGGCTGATCGACCTGTCACGCGCCGCCGCCGAAAAAATCGGCATGCTGCGTAGCGGCACTGCGCGGGTGCGGGTACAAGGGCTTAGCGACTGACGCAACAGGAGCTCGACCATTTTCGACCTGGCCACCCTTCCCACCTTCAGCCTGCTGCAACTGGGCACAGCCCTGCTGTTGCTGGTAGGCGGCGCCGAACTGCTGGTGCGCGCAGCCCTGCGCCTGGCGCAGCGCCTGCATGTGCGCCCGCTGATCATCGGCTTGAGCCTGGTCGCCTTCGGCAGCACCGCACCCCAGCTGACCGTCAGCCTGCAGGCGGCCTACCAGGGCGCGCCGGATGTTGCAGTCGGCAGCGTGGTCGGCAGCAATATCTTCAATGTGCTGGTGGTGCTCGGCCTGGCCGCATTGATCATTCCGCTGCGGGTTTCGCGCCAGTTGGTACGCCTGGACATACCGCTGATGATCCTCGCCAGCGGCCTGGTCTACGCACTGTGCGCCAACGGCCAGCTGGGCCGGTTCGAAGGTGGGTTGCTGTTGCTGGGCCTGGCCGGCTACCTGGCCATGCTCTGGCACCAGTCGCGCCATTACGCACGCACCTACCCTGCCCCCGACGCCGCCCAGGCCAGCGCCGGGCGCTTCTGGTCAGCCACCGTGCTGCAGGTGCTGTTCGGCTTGGGCCTGTTGAGCCTGGCAGGCCACTGGCTGCTTGAAGCCGCCGTCGAGGTAGCCACCGACCTGGGCCTGTCCGAGCGCGTCATCGGGCTGACCGTGGTCGCTGTGTGCACCTCTCTGCCGGAATTGGCCGCCGCCTTGATTGCGGCCCTGCGGGGCGAGCGGGAGATCGCCGTGGGCACGGTCATCGGCAGCAACCTGTTCAACCTGCTGGCGGTGCTGGGCCTGACCGCACTGGTGACCCCGCAGCCGCTGTCGATTTCACCCAATGCACTGTCGTTCGACCTGCCCGTGATGCTCGGCGTTGCCGTACTGAGTATGCCGGTGTTCTATTCCGGCTACCGCATTACCCGCGCCGAAGGGCTGGTCTTCCTGTGCCTGTACCTGGCTTACGGCCTGCACGTCGCGGCCTTCACCATGGGGCTGCCGCTGGCCGGCCGCCTTGAGCGGCTGATGCTGTTCTACGTGCTGCCGCTACTGGCCCTGGTGTTGCTGTACACCACCGTGCGCGCCTGGCGGCGGCAGCATTGAGGGGCATGGATAGGCAGCGCGCCAGGGCCACCAGGCGGCGAAAGGCTGGTGGCCTGCCCCTCACGAACAAGCCCGACTCAGTACTTCGCCTGGCGAGCCTTCTTCAGCTTGAAGGCCACCCAGAGCGCGGCAATCCATGCCGGTATCAGCATCACTGAAATGCGAATCGGCGGGGTGAGGTACATCACCACCAGGATCAACACGATGAATGCCAGGCACAGGTAGTTGGTCAGTGGGTGCCCCAGGCTCTTGTAGAACGGGGTGATGCCCGCGGCCAGCTTGGCTTTGCGAAACTTCAGGTGGGTGATGCTGATGCTCGCCCAGTTGATCACCAGCGCCGATACGGCCAAGGCCATCAACAAGCCAAAGGCTTCACCCGGCATCAGGTAGTTGATCACTACGCACAAGCCGGTGGCGAACGCCGATACCCCCAGCGCTGTCAGGGGCACGCCGCTGCGGCTGACCTTCAGCAACTGCCGCGGCGCATCGCCCTGGCTGGCCAGGCCGAACAGCATGCGGCTGTTGGCATACACACAGCTGTTGTACACCGACAGCGCGGCGGTAAGCACCACAATGTTGAGGATGGTAGCCACCAGGTCGCTGTCCAGTTCGTGGAAGATCATCACGAACGGGCTACCGCCTTGCACCACCTTCTGCCACGGGTACAACGACAGCAGCACGGCCAGCGCGCCGATGTAGAAAATGAGGATACGGTACACCACCTGGTTGGTGGCCTTGGGAATGCTCTGGCGCGGGTTGTCGGCCTCGGCAGCGGTAATGCCCACCAACTCCAGGCCGCCGAACGAGAACATGATCACCGCCAACGCCATCACCAGGCCGCTGACGCCATTGGGGAAGAACCCGCCGTACTGCCACAGGTTGGCTACGCTGGCATCGGCGCCGCCCTGCCCGCTGCTCAGCAACCAGGCACCGAAGCCGATCATGCTGACGATGGCCACCACCTTGACCAGGGCGAACCAGAACTCCATTTCGCCATAGACCTTGACCTGGGTAAGGTTGATCAGGTTGATCACCACGAAAAAGATCGCCGCGGTGGCCCAGGTCGGAAATTCCGGCCACCAGTACTGCACGTAGATACCCACAGCCGTAAGCTCGGCCATGCCGACCAGCACGTACACCACCCAGTAGTTCCAGCCCGAGACGAACCCGGCGAACTCGCTCCAGTATTGGTGGGCGAAATGGCTGAAGCTGCCGGCGACCGGCTCTTCCACCACCATTTCACCCAGCTGGCGCATGATCAGGAAGGCCATCAGGCCGGCGATGGCATAACCCAGCAGTACCGAGGGGCCAGCCAGCTGGATGGTCTGGGCGATGCCCAGGAACAACCCAGTACCGATGGCCCCACCCAGCGCAATCAGCTGGATGTGGCGATTCTTCAGCCCGCGCTGTAACCGCTCGGGCGTGCTCTGGTCTTGCATGAAGTGTCCTTTAGCTCAGTGAGGCAGTGTTGTTGCTGTTGTTTGCAGTCAAGGATCTAGATCCATCCGCCCCACTGCAAGATGAAAATACCAATGTTGGTGGTGATTGCTGCCATCAACGTGGTGATCACGATGATCGACGCCGCCAATTGGTGGTTGCCATTGGCGGCGCGCGCCATTACGTAGCTGGCGGCCGCCGTCGGGCTACCGATGTACAGGAACAGAATGCCCAGCTCGGCACCGCGAAAACCAGACAGCCAGGCACCCAGGGTGCCGAGCAGCGGTAACCACACCATTTTCACCAGGCTGGCATCGATGGCCAGGCGGCCACTGTCGCGCAGTGCCGCCAGCGACAGGGTGCCGCCGATGCAGATAAGCGCCAGTGGCAGGGTCATCTGCGCCAGGTAGTCGCCTGAAGTGAGTAGCCAGTTGGGCAGCGGCACCTGGCCGTAGGCCATCGGGGTCGCCACCAGTACGCTGATGATCAGCGGGTTGCTGAAAATGCTCTTGCAGATGCTCCAGGGGTCGGACTTGAGGTCCGGGCTGTACACCGCCAGCACCACCGCGGACAGCGAGTTGTACATGAGGATGACCACGCCGGCCAGTACCGCCCCCAGGGAAATACCATAGTCCCCGTACAGGCTGGCGGCCAAGGCCAGGCCAATGACGCCGTTATTGCCGCGAAAGGCGCCTTGGGCATAGATACCGCGATCGGCCATGGGGCTGCGCCAGACAGCCATGCCCCAGGCAAAGGCGAAGCCGATCAGGGTCGCAACGATGAAGTACAGGATGACCCCGGGCTGGACCGCCGTAGCCAGGTCAGCGTGGTAGATGCCCAGGAACAGCAGGGCCGGCATGCACACGTTGAACACCAGCTGCGAAGCGACCTGGTTGAAGTTGTCGTCGATCAGGCGAATGCGTTTGAGCAGCACGCCCATGAACAGCATGGCGAAAACCGGTGCCGTGATATTCAGCGTCTGGATGAGAAGGGCGAGCATGCGCTAGCGATCCTGGAGGGGTTGCCGTCAGGTGGCAATGATACGCCAACAGCCGGGATTTGCGGGGATCGCGGGGGTGTTACAGATAAATTTCTGTCCACACCGGCCCTAGCGCCGGCTTGCCAGCGATGAGACCGGTACAGGCAATATGAATCAGCGCCGAACCGGACGCTTCTGCAGTTTGCGCTGCAAGGTCCGCCGGTGCATGCCCAGCGCCCGTGCGGTGGCCGAGATATTGCCATGGTGCTCGGTCAGTACACGCTGGATATGCTCCCACTGCAGGCGGTCGACCGACATCGGGTTTTCCGGCACCAACGCGTCCAGGTCGGCGTGCTCCGCCAGCAACGCCGCCAGCACGTCGTCGGCATCAGCCGGTTTGCACAGGTAGTTGCAGGCGCCGCGCTTGACCGCCTCCACCGCTGTGGCAATGCTCGAATAACCGGTCAGGATCACCACGCGCATTTCCGGGTCCAGCGCCAGCAGCTTGGGCAACAGCACCAGGCCGGAGTCGCCGTCCATCTTCAGGTCCAGCGTGGCGTAATCCGGCAGGTCCTGCTGGGCCAGGGTCAAGCCCTCTTCGGCGGAACTGGCAGTGCTCACGCGGAACCCGCGACGGCTCATGGCGCGCGCCATGACCCGGGTGAAGGTGGCATCGTCATCCACCAGCAGCAGGTGCGGCAGCTCTTCGCTCTCGACCTGGTTTTCTTCGCTCATCATTGATCTCCTCGCTTGCCATAGGGCAGGCGCAGTTCGGTCAGGGTGCCACCCTGCTCATGACTATAAAGTTTTACCGAACCGCCCGCACGGGTCACGCTGGCCTTACTCAAGAACAGGCCCAGGCCGAAACCTTTGCCCTTGGTGGTAATGAAGGGTTTGCCGATGGCTTCGGCAATGGCTGGCGGCACCCCAGGGCCATGGTCGCGGATGCTGATCACGATATCCTGAGCGTCCCAGTCCAGGCGCACTTCGAGGTCATCGGGGCAGGCATCGGCCGCATTGTTCAACAGGTTCAGCAGCGCCTGGGTCAGGTCCGGTGGCGGGGTCAGGCGCGGCACCTGGCCGTCACGCAGGCGCTGGAAGCGGTAGCTGCTTTCCGGGCGCATCAGGTGCCAGCGGTTCAGCGCTTCGTCCAGCCAGGCGGTGACATCCTGCTCGACCACCGCCAGGCGGCGGTTGGCTTCAGCGGCGCGTACCAGTTGTTGCAGAGTTTCCTTGCACAGCTTCACCTGGTCCTGAAGGATTTGCAGGTCTTCCTGCAACAGCGGGTCGGTGTGGTCCTGGCGCATTTCATTGATCAGCACACTCATCGTGGCCAGCGGCGTGCCCAGCTCATGAGCGGCGCCGGCGGCCTGGGTGGCTACGGCCAGCAACTGCTCGTCGCGCAGGCTTTCTTCACGCCGCTCGGCGCGCAATTGCTCCTGGCGCCGCAGCTCTTCAGCCATGCGTGCCGCAAAGAAGGTAATCACCGCCGCCGCCAGGGCAATACTCAGCCACATGCCGTACACCTGCATCTTGTCCCGCGCCATGGGCAGGCCTTCGAGCGGGTAGAACTGCACCAGCAGCAAGCTGTAGGCGGTCAGGGCAATACCGGACAGGATCAGCGAATACAGCCACGGCAGGGTCACTGCGGCAATGGCCAACGGTACCAGGTAGTAGGACACGAACGGGTTGGTCGAGCCGCCGGAGTAATACAGCAAGGCACTGTGGATCAACAGGTCACAGGCCAGCTGCAGGGCGTATTCCATTTCGGTGACGGGCACCGACAAGCGCAGGCGCAGGGCGGTGAAGGCACACAGCAGCGACGACAAGGCCAAGGTGCCGGCCAGTGATAGCCAGGGTAAGGGCAGCAGTTCGGTCCAGTAGGCGACACCGACCGAGCCGGCCTGGGCAGCCAGGACCAGCACACGAATGACGGTCAGGCGCCAGAGGTTCTGGCGGGTAGCGGATAACGGTTGTACGGCGGCGAGCATGAGCTCTCCTGATGAGTGCTCCAGAAAATCGGCTGGAGTATACCGAAGCCGCGCCCTCTGCTGCAGCGCTGCGGCAAAGCGCCACACTTTGTCACACTGTCATGATGGCACTGTTGAACCCACTACACTGATGCCGGTCTGATAGGCCATGCGTGGCATGGATGACCAGCGCCCACGCCTTTTATTGCCAAGGAGTACCACATGCACATTCCACGTCACGGCGTCGCCCTGATCATGTCTTGCGGCCTGCTCGCCAGCCTGCCGGCACTGGCGGCCGATGAACCGCGCTACAACCAGGTATCGCTGCGCGCCGAGGTCAGCAAGGAAGTGGCGCGCGACCTGATGGTCGTGACCTTGTATAGCGAAGCGCAGAACAGCGACCCCGGCAAGCTCGCCAAGCAGATCACCGAAACCATGAACAAGGCCGTGCAGCAGTCGCGCCAGGTCAAGGATGTGAAGATCAGCCAGGGCAGCCGCAACAGCTACCCCGTTTACGACAGCAAAGGCCAGAAGATCACCGGCTGGCGTGAACGCGCCGAGCTGCGCCTGGAAAGCGCCGATTTCCCGGCCCTCTCGCAACTGACCGCCGACCTGCTGCAAGAGCTGAAAATGGGTGGCATGGACTTCTCCATCGCGCCGGCCACGCGCAAGTCCAGCGAAGACGAGCTGCTCAAGGATGCCGTCGATGCGTTCAAGGCACGTGCACAACTGGCCACGCAAGCCTTGGGCGGCACAGGCTACAAAGTGGTCAGCCTGAACCTGAACAGCAGCGGCTACCCACGGCCGTACCTGCGCAGCGCCCCCATGGCCATGAAGGCCATGAGCGCAGATGAAGCGGCGCCGGCGCCGGACATCGAAGCCGGTACCAGCGAGGTGAGCATGAATGCTGATGGGTTGATTGAAGTGCAGATGCCTTAAGCAACTAACGCCGGTATGCGCGGCCTGGGAGCGCGCCGGGCCGGGGGCCGGGGGCGCCCCCCCCCCCTGTTGTAGCAGTGTGCTGAACAGGGGGCCGCTGCGCGCGGCCCATCGCGACGCAAGGCCGCTCCTACAGGGGCCGTGTAGGGGCTGAAAAAAGCGTTTCAGACCTTTCTTACGCACCGTTCAGGTGCATCCTACAAAATTCCCGCCTCGAAACACCTCGAAAAAAGCCATCATTTTGCCCACGCAAACGTTTAACTTCGCCGAAAGTTATAGCGATGCGACATCCATGTACGTTCGTGCCACATTCCCGGCGCCAACTATCCTTGTACCTGTTGCATTGGGAACATCCCCTGCATAAGTATCCGCAGGTCGGCTCACGAGGCCACCTCACTCGAAAAATGACAAAAATGAGGCCACCATGCTCAAACACGCAGTCATACCGTTCCTGCTCGGTGCAGGCTTGCTCACCGGTGCTCCGTCGGCACTTGCCGCGTCCAACCTGGTGTTCTGCTCCGAAGGCAGCCCGGCCGGCTTCGATCCAGGGCAGTACACCACCGGCACCGACTTCGACGCCTCGGCCGAAACCGTCTTCAACCGCCTGACGCAGTTCGAACGCGGCGGCACTGCAGTGATACCCGGCCTGGCCACCCGCTGGGACGTGTCCGACGATGGCAAGACCTACACCTTCCACCTGCGCGAGGGGGTGAAGTTCCACACCACCGACTACTTCAAGCCGACCCGCCCGTTCAACGCCGACGACGTGCTGTTCACCTTCAACCGCATGCTCGACAAGGACCACCCCTTCCGCAAGGCCTACCCGACCGAGTTCCCGTACTTCACCGACATGGGCATGGACAAGAACATCGCCAAGCTGGAGAAGCTTGACGAGCACACCGTCAAGTTCACCCTCAACGAGGTCGATGCAGCGTTCATCCAGAACCTGGCCATGAGCTTCGCCTCGATCCAGTCCGCAGAATACGCCGACCAGTTGCTCAAGAACGGCAAGGCCGCCGACATCAACCAGAAGCCGATCGGCACCGGCCCGTTTGTGTTCAGCAAGTACCAAAAGGACGCGCAGATCCGCTTCAAGGGCAACAAAGACTACTGGAAGCCCGAGGACGTGAAGATCGACAACCTGATCTTCGCCATCACCACCGACGCCTCGGTGCGCATGCAGAAGCTGAAAAAGAACGAATGCCAGGTCACCCTGTTCCCACGCCCGGCCGACATCGAGCCGCTGAAGGCCGACAAGAACCTGCAGATGCCCCAGCAGGCCGGCTTCAACCTGGGTTACATCGCCTATAACGTGATGGACCAGATCAAGGGCAGCAACCAGCCCAACCCCATGGCCCAGCTGAAAGTGCGCCAGGCGCTGGACATGGCCGTGGACAAGAAGCGCATCATCGAGTCGGTCTACCAGGGCGCCGGCCAGCTGGCGGTCAACGCCATGCCGCCCACCCAATGGTCGTATGACACCAGCATCAAGGACGCACCGTTCGACCCGGAAAAAGCCAAACAACTGCTCAAGGAAGCCGGCATCAAGGAAGGCACCGAAATCACCCTGTGGGCCATGCCCGTGCAGCGCCCGTACAACCCCAATGCCAAGCTGATGGCCGAAATGCTGCAGTCCGACTGGGCCAAGATCGGCATCAAGGCGAAAATTGTCAGCTATGAGTGGGGCGAGTACATCAAGCGCTCCAAAGCCGGCGAACAGGGCGCCATGCTGATTGGCTGGAGCGGCGACAACGGTGACCCGGACAACTGGTTAGGCACCCTCTACGGCTGCGATGCCATTGACGGCAACAACTTCTCCAAGTGGTGCTACAAGCCCTACGACAGCCTGATCAAACAGGCCAAGGCCACCTCCGACCAAGCCAAGCGCACCGAGCTGTACCAGCAGGCACAGCACATCCTCAAGGAGCAGGTGCCGATCACCCCGATCGCCCACTCCACCGTCTACCAGCCGATGAGCGTCAAGGTGAAGGACTTCAAGATCAGCCCGTTCGCGCTGAACGCCTTCTACGGCGTCAGCGTGGACAAATAGGGTAGCCCCGGCACCCGCCAGGCGGTGGGTGCCCTCCCCTCCAATCACTGATTTCTGTCGGCCTGCAGCTATCCGCTGCGGGGTCGGCACACTGTTGCCGCCATTCGTACCCGTAGGCGGCGCAAACAGAGGAAAAGGACTTGCCATGCGCCATGCCACCCGACTTGCTGCCCTGCTGGCCCTGGGCCTGATCAGTCAGGCCCCCCACCTGTACGCCAACAGCCTGGTGTTCTGCTCAGAAGGCAGCCCTGCCGGTTTCGACACCGCCCAGTACACCACCGCCACCGACAACGACGCCGCCGAACCGATCTACAACCGTCTGGTCGAGTTCGAACGTGGCGGCACCGCGGTACAGCCTGCCCTGGCTACCCGCTGGGAGGTGTCCGACGACGGCTTGAACTACACCTTCCACCTGCGCGAGGGGGTCAGGTTCCACAGTAACAAGGCCTTCACGCCCAGCCGCGACTTCAATGCCGACGACGTGCTGTTCACCTTCAACCGCATGCTCGACAAAGGCCACCCGTTCCGCCAGGCCTACCCCACCGAGTTCCCCTATTTCATCAGCATGGGCCTGGACAAGAACATCGCCCGGGTCGAGAAACGCGACCCGCTGACCGTGGTGTTCACCCTGAACGCGGTGGATGCCGCATTCATTCAGAACCTGGCCATGAGCTTCGCCTCGATCCTCTCTGCCGAGTACGCCGAGCAATTGCTGGCCAGCGGGCGTGCCAGTGACATCAACCAGCAGCCGATCGGCACCGGCCCGTTCGTGTTCCAGCGCTACCAGAAGGACTCGCAGATACGCTACAAGGGCAACAAGGCTTACTGGGCCCCCGAGCAGGTCAAGCTCGACAACCTGGTGTTCTCGATCAACGTAGACCCCTCGGTGCGCATCCAGAAACTGCGCCGCAACGAATGCCAGGTCACCCTGCACCCGCGCCCCGCCGACCTGCCGGCCCTTCGCGCCGACAGCCAACTGCAGGTGCTGCAGCAGCCGGGCTTCAACCTCGGCTACATCGCCTACAACACCCGCCATGCACCGTTCGACCGCCTGGCAGTACGCCAGGCGCTGGACATGGCGGTGAACAAGCAAGCCATTATCCAGGCGGTGTACCAGGACGCCGGCCAGCTGGCAGTCAACGCCATGCCACCGACCCAATGGTCCTACGACAACAGCCTCAAGGATGCCCCTTACAACCCGGAAAAGGCCCGCCAACTGCTGCGCCAGGCCGGCGTAGCGCCAGGTACCGAGGTCACCCTGTGGGCCATGCCGGTGCAGCGCCCGTACAACCCCAACGCCAAGCTGATGGCCGAAATGCTGCAGGCCGACTGGAACAAACTCGGCCTCAAGGTGCGCATCGTCAGCTACGAGTGGGGCGAATACGTAAAGCGCATGAAAAACGGCGAGCACGACATCGCCCTGATCGGTTGGACCGGTGACAACGGCGACCCCGACAACTGGCTGGGCACCCTCTACAGCTGTGCCGCCATTGGCAGCAACAACTACTCGCAGTGGTGCGATCCGCAGTACGACAGCCTGGTCATGCAGGCCAAGCGCGTGAGCGACCCGGCGCAACGCAGCGCCCTGTACCAGCAGGCACAGCAGCGCCTCAAGCAGCAGGTGCCGATCACCCCGGTGGCCCATTCCACCGTCAACCAGCCGCTCAGCGTCAAGGTTTCCCAATTCAAGGTCAGCCCGTTTGGGCGCAATGATTTCTCCGGTGTGAGTGTTGACTGATTGCCAACCTGCACCGGCCGCTTCGCCGGTAAAAGCAACAGCGTTCGGATCAAGCCCGGCAACCCCGCGGCAACCCTGGCAACACCGCAGCAAGCACCCGGCCCACAAGGCCGGCCATAACTAGAAAAGAAAGGGAGCTTCAACTTGAAACTATTCACCTTGAGCGCACTGGCCTTATCCATCAGTGCAGTGACCACCGTGGCCCAGGCTGACCCGCAAAGCCAGGCGTTCATTCCCATCACCCTCAAGAGCACCAGCGAGCAAGCCCAGGCCAGCGGTTTCGTCGAGGGGCAGAACCTGTCCGGCAGCACCCGTAACTGGTACGCCCGCGAACGCGCGGCGCGCGCCCCCCTGTGGAAGTACTACAAGAATGACGGCACCCGCCACGACACGCACAGCCGTGAGAACTGGGTGCAGGGCACCATCCTCAACTACAGCTCCGGCTTTACCGAAGGCACCGTCGGCATCGCCGTCGAGGCCGCCGGCTACAATGCCATTGCGCTGCAGCAGAGCCGCCAGGCCGTAGCCGGCCCCAACAACCGCACCCTCACCCACAGCGACGGCGACCCCATTGGCCAGTGGAGCAAGCTGGGCCTGGGCAACATCAAGGCACGCGTGTCCAACACCACCCTCACCCTGGGGCGGCAGTCGGTGGACACGCCCATGATCGCCTACATCGGCAACCGTGCCCTGCCGTCGAGCTTCCAGGGCGTGTTCCTGCACAGCGCCGAGTTCGACAACCTCAACTTCGACCTGGGCACCTTCGACCGCGTTTCGCCGCGCACCGAGCAAAGCCTCAGCAAGTTCCGCAGCGAGTACAGCGCCACTGGCGTGGAAACCGACCGTGCCAGCACTGCCGGCATCAACTACCAGCCGTTCAAAAGCCTGAGCACCAGCCTGTACGCCACCAAAGTCGATGACTTCTGGAACCAGTACTACTTCGGCGCCAACCATGTGCTTGGCGACAGTGCGGTGCTCAGCCTGACCACTGGCCTGAACTACTACAAGACAGTCGACGCCGGCAGCCAGAAGATGGGCAAGATCGATAACGACACCTACAGCCTGTCGTTCGGCCTGACCCACCAGGCGCACACCCTCAGCGCTTCGTGGCAGCAGGTCAACGGCAACGAATACTTCGACTACCTGCACGAAACCAACGGCATCTACCTGGCCAACTCGTTGCTGTCGGACTTCAACGGCCCGAACGAGAAGTCCTTGCAGATTTCCTACGTGCTGAACATGGCGCCCTACGGCGTGCCAGGCTTGAAGTTCAACCTGTACAACGCCCGTGGCTGGGGCATCGATGGCACCCACTACCGTGGCACGGCCTATGACGTAAGGGGCCTGGATGGCGAAACCCATTACGAGTGGGGCATCGGCACCAGCTACGCGGTGCAGAGCGGGCCGCTGAAGGACACCAGTATCCGCGCCACCTACACCACGCACCGCGCCAGTAAAGCGCAGGCCGATGGCAGCCTGGACGAGTTCCGCCTGGTCACCACCATTCCATTCAACATTCTCTGACCGTTTGCGCCACGGCCCGCTGCACGGCGGGCCTTGGCGGCTACGCTGGAATCAATTCACGCAGGGAGTCTTCAACCCATGCACAGAGTTTTCATCAAGTCGCGACCGCTACGCCTGGCGCTGGCTGCGCTGGTGCTCGGCAGTGCCACGCAACTGGCGGCCAAGCCGCTGGTGGTCTGCACCGAAGCCAGCCCGGAGGGCTTCGACGTGGTCCAGTACACCACCGGCGTCACCTTCGATGCGTCCTCTGAAACACTGTTCAACCGCCTGGTGGACTTCAAACCCGGAACCACCGACATCGAGCCGGCCCTGGCCGAGCGCTGGGACATTTCAGCAGACGGCCTGACCTATACCTTTCACCTGCGCAAGGGCGTGAAGTTCCACAGCACCGACTACTTCACACCCACCCGCGAATTCAACGCCGACGATGTGCTGTGGAGCCTGCGGCGCCAGCTGGACCCGGCGCACCCGTGGCACGACAAGACCAGCGTCGGCTACCCGTACTTCGAGAGCATGGCCTTCAGCCAGTTGCTCAAGGCGGTGGACAAGACCGACGAGCATACCGTGGTGATCACCCTCACCCGCCCCGAAGCACCGTTCCTGCATGACATGGCCATGGGCTTCACCTCTATCTATTCGGCAGAATACGGCGACCAGTTGCTCAAAGCCGGCAAGGCCGCCGAGCTGAACAGCAAACCCATCGGCACCGGGCCGTTCATCTTTCAGCGCTACAACAAGGACGCCCAGGTCCGCTTCAAACCCAACCCCGACTACTTCCGCGGCAAACCGCCGGCCGACGCCCTGATCTTCGCCATTGCCACCGACAGCAATGTGCGCCTGCAGAAATTGCGCGCCAACGAGTGCCAGGTGGCGCTGTACCCCAAGCCGGACGACGTGCCGTCGATCAAGGCCGACCGCACCCTCAGGGTGGCCGAGACCGAAGCGCTGGTGACCGGCTACGTTGCCATGAACACCCAGCACAAGTACCTCAGCGACGTGCGCGTGCGTAAAGCCATCAACATGGCGTTCGACCGCCAGACCCACGTCGACCAGTTGTTCGGCAAAGGTAATGCCTTGGTCGGGGTGAACCCCTACCCGCCCAGCATGATGGGCTTCAACCCGGCCAACCAGAACCCGCCGCGTGACCTTGCCAAGGCGCGGGCCCTGCTCAAGGAGGCGGGTGTGCCGGAGGGCACCGTCATCACCCTGTTCACCCGCAACGGCGGTGGCATGACCAACCCCAACCCGCGCCTATCGGCCGAGATGCTGCAGGCCGACCTCGGCCAGATCGGCCTGAAGCTGGATATCCGTGTGATGGAGTGGGCCGAGATGCTGCGCCGCGCCAAGCGCGGTGAAGCCGACCTGGTGTCCACCGGCTGGGCGGGCGACAACGGCGACCCGGACAACTTCCTCACCCCCCTGCTCAGTTGCGAGGCGGCCAAGACCGGCGAGAACTATGCGCGCTGGTGCAACCCTAAGTTCCAGGAGCTGATCAGCCGAGCCCGCGAGGTGGTCGACAACGACGAACGGGCAAGGCTCTATAGCGAGGCATTGAAGGTGTACGATGACGACCAACCGTGGATCAGCATGGCCCACCCGAAGATGTTCACCGCCATGCGTGACAATGTAGAGGGCTACGTGATCAGCCCTCTGGCCAAAAACAACTTCGCCACCACCCGGGTGAAGTAGAACAACGACGACCGCCGGCGCCCAGCAGGGAACCGGCGGCACTGCCGTAGCGTGCTGCTGGCCGTACGGTCTGATGAGGTAACCCCGACAATGTTGAGTTTTATTGCCCGGCGCCTTGGCCTGCTGATACCGACCTTTTTCGGCATCACGTTGCTGACTTTCGCGCTCATACGCCTGATCCCCGGCGACCCGGTGGAAGTGATGATGGGCGAGCGCAGGGTCGACCCCGAAATGCATGCCCAGGCCATGGAGCGCCTGGGCTTGAACAAACCCCTGCCGGTCCAGTACCTGGACTATGTCGGCAAGCTGGCCCAGGGCGACCTGGGTGAATCGCTGCGCACCCGCGAAAGCGTGTGGCGCGAGTTCCTGACCCTGTTCCCGGCCACCCTGGAACTGGCCTTTGCCGCGCTGTTGTTCGCTGGCGTGGTCGGCTTGCTGGCCGGGGTGATCGCAGCGCTCAAACGCGGCTCGCTGTTCGACCACGGGGTAATGGGCATATCCCTGGCGGGCTATTCGATGCCGATCTTCTGGTGGGGCCTGATCCTGATCATGTTCTTCTCCGTGAGCCTGGGCTGGACCCCGGTGTCCGGTCGCATCGACCTGCTCTACGACATCGAGCCGAAAACCGGCTTCATGCTGATCGATACCCTGCTCAGCGATGAGGAAGGCTCATTCAAGGACGCGGTGATGCACCTGATTCTGCCTGCCATCGTGCTCGGCACCATCCCGCTGGCGGTAATCGCGCGCATGACCCGCTCATCGATGCTTGAAGTGCTGCGCGAAGACTACATCCGCACAGCCCGTGCCAAAGGCCTGTCGCCGGCCCGGGTGGTGTTCGTGCATGGCCTGCGCAACGCATTGATCCCGGTGCTCACCGTGTTCGGCCTGCAGGTCGGCACGCTGTTGGCCGGTGCGGTGCTGACCGAAACCATCTTCTCCTGGCCGGGCATCGGCAAATGGCTGATCGAAGCCATCGGCGCCCGTGACTACCCCGTGGTCCAGAACGGCATCCTGCTGATCGCCTGCCTGGTAATCCTGGTCAACTTCGTCGTGGACATTCTCTACGGCCTGGCCAACCCACGTATCCGTCATCAGCGCTGAGGCCCTTGCCATGACTAGCCCGATTCCGAAATCCGTGTCGCCGGCCAGCCCGGTGGACCAGAGCCTGCTCTACCCTTCGCCGTACAAAGAATTCTGGCAAGCCTTCGCGCGCAACAAGGGCGCGGTAATGGGCCTGGCGTTCATGTGCCTGGTGGTGTTCTGCGCGCTGTTCGCGCCTTGGGTCGCCCCCCATGACCCCAGCGAGCAGTACCGCGACTTCCTGCTGACCCCACCGGTGTGGCTGGAAGGCGGCACCTGGCAGTTCATCCTTGGCACCGACGAACTTGGCCGCGACCTGCTTTCACGCCTGATCCAGGGCGCGCGGCTGTCGCTGCTGATCGGCCTGTCCTCGGTGGTGATGTCGCTGATCCCGGGCATCCTGCTGGGCCTGCTGGCCGGGTTCTTCCCGCAACTGCTGGGCCCGTCGATCATGCGCCTGATGGACGTGATGCTGGCCCTGCCGTCGCTGCTGCTGGCGGTGGCGATCGTCGCCATTCTTGGCCCAGGCCTGATCAACACGGTGATCGCCATCGCCATCGTGTCGCTGCCCTCTTACGTGCGCCTGACCCGCGCCGCCGTGATGGGCGAGCTGAACCGCGACTACGTCACGGCCGCACGCCTGGCCGGCGCCGGCTTGCCACGCCTGATGTTCGTCACGGTGCTGCCCAACTGCATGGCACCGTTGATCGTGCAGGCCACCTTGAGTTTTTCCTCGGCGATCCTCGACGCCGCCGCCCTGGGCTTCCTTGGCCTGGGCGTGCAGCCGCCCACCCCCGAGTGGGGCACCATGCTGGCTTCGGCGCGTGACTACATCGAGCGTGCCTGGTGGGTGGTGAGCCTGCCCGGCCTGACCATTCTGCTCAGTGTGTTGGCAATCAACCTGATGGGCGACGGCCTGCGCGATGCGCTGGACCCGAAACTCAAGAACGCCGCCTGAGGAGAACGCCATGTCACTGTTACAGATCAACAACCTGAACGTGCGCTTCGGCGACGCCACTGCCGTACCGGTGGTCGATGGCCTGGACCTGGCGGTGGACGCCGGCGAGATCCTGGCGATCGTCGGCGAGTCCGGCTCAGGTAAATCGGTCACCATGATGGCCCTGATGGGCCTGATCGATGCGCCTGGGCGCATTACCGCCGACGCCCTCACGTTCGACGGCACCGACATGCTCAAGCTCAGCGGCCGGCAACGGCGCAAGGTGGTGGGCAAGGACATCGCCATGGTCTTCCAGGACCCGATGACCGCACTGAACCCCAGTTACACGGTAGGTTTCCAGATCGAGGAGGTGCTGCGCCAACACTTGGGCCTGAAGGGCAAGGCGGCGCGCCAACGTGCCCTTGAGCTATTGAAAAAGGTCGAGATCCCGGCGGCGGAAAGCCGCCTGGATGCCTACCCGCACCAGTTGTCCGGCGGCATGAGCCAGCGTGTGGCGATTGCCATGGCGATTGCCGGCGAACCCAAGCTGCTGATCGCCGACGAGCCCACCACCGCACTGGACGTGACGATCCAGGCGCAGATCATGGAGCTGCTGGTGAACCTGCAGAAAGAGCGCAACATGGCGCTGATCCTCATCACCCACGACCTTGCCGTGGTCGCCGAAACGGCCAGGCGGGTGTGCGTGATGTATGCCGGCCAGGCGGTGGAAGTTGGCCAGGTTCCGGAGCTGTTCGACCTGCCGGCCCACCCTTACAGCGAAGCCCTGCTGGCGGCCATCCCCGAACACAGCCTTGGCGCCGAACGCCTGGCCACCCTGCCCGGCATCGTGCCTGGCCGCTACGACCGCCCCGTGGGCTGCCTGCTGTCGCCGCGCTGCCCTTATGTACAGGACAACTGCCGGCGCCAGCGCCCGCCCCTCGACCCTCAGGCGCACAGCCTGGTGCGTTGCTTCTACCCGCTGAACCAGGAGGTGGCGTAATGGCCGTGGTTCTGACTGCCCGGGAATTGACCCGGCATTACGAAGTATCCCGCGGGCTGTTCAAAGGCCACGCACTGGTCCGCGCGCTCAACGGCGTGTCGTTCGAGCTGGAGGCCGGCAAGACCCTGGCGGTGGTGGGTGAGTCTGGCTGCGGCAAGTCGACCCTGGCCCGCGCCCTGACATTGATCGAAGAGCCGTCTTCCGGCTCCCTGCAAATTGCCGGCACCGAAGTCACTGGCGCCAGCAAGGCCCAGCGCAAGCAACTGCGCCGCGACGTGCAGATGGTATTCCAGAGCCCCTACGCTTCGCTCAACCCGCGGCAGAAGATTGGCGACCAGTTGGCCGAACCTTTGCTGATCAACACCTCGCTGAGCAAGGCCGAACGGCGAGACAAGGTGCAGAAGATGATGGAGCAGGTCGGCCTGCGCCCCGAGCATTATCAGCGCTACCCGCACATGTTCTCTGGCGGCCAGCGCCAGCGCATCGCCCTGGCCCGGGCGATGATGCTGCAGCCCAAGGTATTGGTGGCAGACGAACCGACCTCGGCGCTGGACGTGTCGATCCAGGCACAGGTACTGAACCTGTTCATGGACTTGCAGAAGGAGTTCAACACCGCCTACGTGTTCATCTCGCACAACCTCGCGGTGGTGCGGCACGTGGCCGACCAAGTGCTGGTGATGTACCTGGGAAGGCCCGCAGAAATGGGGCCCAAGGAGGACATCTACGAGAAGCCGCTGCACCCGTACACCCAAGCACTGCTGTCAGCGACGCCGGCGATTCATCCCGACCCGCTGAAGCCGAAAATCAGAATTGCCGGAGAGTTGCCCAACCCGCTGAACCCACCGAACGGCTGCGCGTTCCACAAGCGCTGCCCACATGCCACTGAACGCTGCGCCAAGGACGTGCCGGCGTTCAGGCAAGTCGGTACCCGGCAAGTGGCCTGTCATTACGCGGAGCAGTTTCTTTAACTGTTAGAAAACTGGGCAGCCCTCAACGCAAAAAAGCAGTAGCTTGCTGCGTAATATCTGTCACATTTTCTGATAGGAGGCAAGAGTACAGCTCATGTAGCAGGACATTTCTTGTGATACAGAATACCCTGCCCGTCTCGCACCACGGGCAGGGGTGTCAGGAAACCTCAGCTCTTGTGAATTATGAATTTATGGCCGAAAGGACCATAATCACCGCAGTCACTGAACAAAGGCTTGTAACGCTCGACACATTCCCTCCAGGCCCGACGCCCCCAAGGCGTTGAAAGCGTTACTGCAGTTTCAGTCATCAAAGAACAAGTGGTAACCGTCGGCAAAGCAATCATTGTCGAACAGATAGTCGAGGATCTCGACAGCTGACACATAAAAATCAGAATCAATGTGGACAAAGCCGAAAACCGTACCCTTTGGCAACATCGGCAAGGTTTCGTTGAACCAGCCCTTGAGAATTTTGATGCGCTCGGAAGGTATCGGAAGGTAAATGTTGGGCGCACTGCGCCATGAGTTGATGCGGATCCAACGCTTTGCACGCCCCCCGGATCCAATACCCCGACTGAACATGTGGCATGTTCGCATCCGCTTCACGCTCAGCAGTGGGCAATCCATCGAAACTGTCGAGCAGGTATAACACCTGACTTCGCTTGACACCATGACGTTCGGCCCAATCAGCCGGCCAAGATCGCTCACAGGCCGCCATGGCTAGTGCCAAAACTCCCGCAGTGGTGCCCCAGCCGCTACCGAACTCAATGATATCCCCCTAGATTGCCGAGCCGTAGACAGCGTCCACACCCTCACAAAGCTTCTACACCGAAACAACCTGATAGCTGCGCACACCAAACGGATAGTTGATTCTAGGCCGAGCGGCCATGCATCCAGAAGTGATTGTTGAGCACAATGCTACCAGGCGCCGGTGCAAATTATTATACATATCTGGAATGCTTCCAAGGATGCGTGTAAACGTGCAATGAAGCGCGCTTGGGCGATGCTACTGGGAATAATATTCTGACCGACGAATTTTACCTGCCGCCTTCCCGCCCGCTTATAAGGAATGGGCGAGAGACTAGACTGGAGAGAGCTAAACTTTGTGAAGACATTGTAACGCCTCTCCTTCTACAAGAGCCCATGACGAATGTTTTGGTTGTCAGGGTCACGAAAGCGCCCCATTGCTAACCGCCCATCCGGACGTGCCGTCCCAACGTCCAATACCCACCGCCTGAGGCTTCGGAAGCGCCAACACCTGTACAACATGCCTCGCACGTTCAACCAGCTGTATTCGCTCGTGGATCAATATGTCCCAGGCCTGAGCCTAGACTTCGCTCCCCACTACTACACCATGACCGCCATAGCCGTCGGTTGGTTTGATGACCAGGCGCTGCTGTTCGCTGCGCAACCATTCAATATCGGCACGTTCAAGCCACTGAGTAAACGGCACATGGGCTTTCAGAAAAGCGCTCTGATTTTCACTGAGGCTGTTTTCTTGATGCATCTCCCAAAGCTGCGCGAAGACACCCTTGTCGGCAAAAACCGGGGCCAATGGCGACATCAGAAAGTCCGCTGCGCCGTCCTGTAAGGCTTGAATCAACGGCTGCATTCGCGCTTGCTCATCATGCAGTTCGCGGTCACTGAGCTATGAATAGATCGCGTTCACTTCACGCCCTGCCGCATACCGCTTCCCCCTGCGGTAGCTGAAGGCTTCACAGTCGACCAAGGGCGTGTCGATACCCGTATGCAGCGCCAACTCGCGGCTGAGCTGCTGACAGTAAGGAGACATCCATGCAGCACCCGCAATACTATCGGTGAAGACCATCGAGGCATTTCTATCCAGCCGGTTCATCACATGCGTGGACCACCCCTTCAGAGCATCATGCTCTTGAGTAATGCCCGCAAGACGGGGTAACGATGCATAGTACATGCCACCGATCTGACTACCCAGATTGAGCTCGATGATCTTGAAGCCGTCATCGGTTCGGACGATATCCGCACGCGCAAGTATCGAGGACATTATTGGCTTCGAAGATAGCGACAGAAGCAGCTCGATGAGTGATTTCGACTTTCCCAAGCCTCGAGCAAATTGCTCGTGATTTGCCTGATGGCGACACTCGAATACATGAAACACCAGTTCAACCAGACTTTTGGTCATGCTGCCTAAAAGTCACCGGTTATTTACAGGAGAAATCCTACGCTCAAATTTAAACATCGCGTTTATTTACCCGCCCTCCATTACCAGCTACCTTGCTGTGTCCCCCCCTAACTTGGACGTAGACAATGAGATTAGCCCGCTATTTCACGACCCCCATCTACTACGTCAATGACGCACCACACATTGGTCACATATTTTCCACGCTACTCGCCGATATTGGCGCACGTGCGGCACAACTCGAAAACCAGGAAAAATTCTTGTTGACCGGGACGGACGAACACTCGATGAAGGTAATCGACGCAGCGCAAGCCCAAGGAGTGTCTGTGGAGGATTGGGCACAAAAAAATGCCAATACGTTCCGCCACACATTCGCGGCATTTAACATTGACTTCGATGACTTCATCAGAACTAGCGAACCACGACACAAGATAAATGTAAACAAACGCATTGAACAGTTGATGGCTACCGAAGATGTCTATTTAGGCGAATATATTGGCTGGTATGATGCGGGCCAAGAAGAATACGTGCCCGATGCCAAGGCCAAGCAGTATGAATACAAATCACCCATCAACAAAAAGCCTTTGCTTCAACGCACTGAGAAAAACTACTTTTTTCGCCTTAGTCGGTACCAGGAGCAATTGCTAGCGTTATTCAATACCGGTGAACTGAAAATCTATCCCGCTAGCCGCACTGCAGAAATCGTCGCAAGGGTTCAAGATGGATTGAGCGACATTCCAATTTCAAGACATAGCACCGAAGCTTGGGGTATCAATATTCCTGGCGATAGTTCACATGTCGTTTACGTTTGGGTCGACGCTCTGTTCAATTATCTTACTGCAATTGACACCGTGGAGCGTCGTCACCTATGGCCAGCGGCGCTTCACGTGGTCGGCAAAGATATCCTCTGGTTCCATGCTGTAATCTGGCCTGCGATGTTGATGGCACTGAAACAGGTGGAGGGTAACCAGTGGCTAGATCTACCACGTAACATCCTTGCTCACGGTTTCTGGATACGCGAAGGCGAAAAAATGTCGAAAAGCATGGGGAATTTCATCGACATCAAAGTCCTGCAACGTTACTGCGACGAACTAGGAGTGGACAGCATTCGTTTTTTTCTCGCCAGCGCTGGCCCGGTTGGCGCCAGCGACTCGGATTTTTCGAATTCGCGCCTCATAGAGAGCTACAACGCAAACCTAGCCAACACGGTGGGAAATTGCTTCAACAGAATAATAGGAATGGTCAATCGCTACTTTCACGGCATAATACCCGACAAGCCGGATGTTACCAGCGATTTTCACAAAAAAATTAAAGACCTCAGCATAGCCTCTAGGGACAAGGCCCAGGCATTCCAATACGACAAAATGATTGCCTTGGCGCTCGCTATCTTCCGGACAATCGATCAGCATGTGAACTTGAGCGAGCCCTATAAGTTGGTTAAACAGCCTGAGAATCTCGTGCACGTAGGCCATATCCTGCATGATTGCCTGGAAGCTCTGCGTTATGGCGCGCTTGCCTTGTGGCCGGTCATGCCAGACAGCATGGCCGAGTTGCTGCAGAACCTAGGTTGTCTGGATGCTGAGCAACCTCCATCCTTCGACAACAGTCGTTCAATATCACCGGGTTATCGCATCGGAAAAACTCGAGTGTTATTCCCTCGCTATCAGGAAGCTCCGTAGCGCCCACCGTACCCATGGTCTTCAGAACGGGGGCGTGGATCGTAATGCCAGACTCAGTTCGATGTTTCCTGAGTATGCAAGGTATTGATGGCGTCCGTTTCATCAAATCAAATACCTTTGATGAACGCATCATCTGGCAGGTCGCGGGAAGGGTGTGCGTTTCACAATCGGTGCCTGCATGCGACCAAGCGGTGTGGCAAGGAGGTGCCCGGGTTGCGGCAGGTGAGTAACCAGCAGATGGCTTGTCATTATGCCGAGCAGTTTCTTGAGGCTTTAAATCGCCAGAGGCCGCACCGCGGCCCCCAGCCGCTCAATGCATGAAAATCCAGATCAGGATAATCACCGGTATCGGCACGCCGATCATCCACAGCAATATCGAGCGCATGTACAACCTCCGTCAACGGTGGCAATAGCAAAGGGCGGCCTGGGCCGCCCTTTGCTGTCAGTGCATGAACAGTGCAATCAGGATGATCACGGGAATCGGTACTCCAAGCATCCACAGCAATATCGAGCGCATGGTAATTCTCCTTGCTTAACGTTGAACGGTGCGGGTAGTGACGTAGTCGCCTTCCAGCCACTGCACGCGGTCGCGCAGGCGACCGCCATACAGGGCCGCGACGCTGGCGATGAAGGCGCCGCACAGCAACGCGACGAAGGTCCACAGGGCAGTCCAGGCAGCTACCTTGGCGGCAGTATCGGCGGCTTGCTTGGCATCGGTTTTCAGCTGTTGCACCTGAGCCATTACCTGGTCCACACGGGCTTCGGCTTCGGCCTGGGTCAGTCGGGTACGCTGCGCCACCAACTGGGCCAGGTAGGTACGGTCCTCAGGAGGCAGTGCGCCGTCCCCGGCAATGCCCTTGGCCAGAATGCGCGCGGCAACCCCATTGGCAGCGTCTTCGCTGACTGGCGCCGGGCCGTCACCGCGGAACAGGCTGTCGACGAAGTACCCCATCGAATCATTGTTGCTGCCGGTAGCCGCCGATGCACCTGCGGCAGCAGACACCGTGGCCGCTTGCGACGCAGCGCTGGCCCCGGCACCTACCAGGTTGCCCGCCGCGCCCAGCACCAGCATGGCGGCGACCAGGGTGGCCACTGCCCACGACAGGAAGCCATGCGCGGTATCGCGGAAGTACACCTCGTCACCGTGCAGGTTCGCCCACTTCACCCGCAGCCGGCCGGCAATGTAGCCGCCCATGCCCGATGCGATGATCTGCGTGAGCAGCAGCCAGACAATGGTAGAAACGCCCAGGGCTTTGGCACTCGCCCCTTCGTCAGCCCAAGGCGAGGTGGCGGCGAAGCCCAACCCCGCGCCCAGTACCACAAGGATGAGGGAAACGGATGCGGCAGCAGCCGCGCCAGCGAAGATCGCCGCCCAGGAAACACCTGAACGGCTTTGCGTATCGACAGCGGGGTAGTCGGCAGAGGTGATCATGATGTGTGCGCCTTATGTTGTTAGCGAGAATTCCATTCGCGCAGTAACCTTTGCAGTAGCTGTGCCAGCTGTGACAAAAAATGACGCCCATATAAATCAGTGGCTTAGCTCGCTAGCCGCCAGCTGGACCGTGCAAAATGCGCGAAACCGCCCTGTCCATCAGGTGTTCTGCATTCTTGTGATGGCCTGGCCGGCAAGGCATGATCCAGCCATGACGCTCCCCGATGACCCCGCCCAGACTCCACTCACCGCCGAGACCGTGCTGCGCTACCACCTGTGCTGGAAGCACCGTGACCTCGACGGCGTGATGGCGCTTTATCACCCCGATGTCCACTATCACGACTTCTTCCAGAACCGCGTGCTGGGCTATCGCGAACTGCGCGACTACGTGCGCGCCTGCCTACCCCACGAAGCCGGCGAAGACATCGTCCACAGTGACCGTATCCGCGTCGATGGCTGCACCGCGTTCATCCAGTACCAGGTTACGGTGCAGGGCGGCGATGGCCTGGTAGCGTTTCAGTCCAGCGAGGCAATTACCGTGAGGGACGGCCTGATCTGGCGGGTCAACGAATACGCCACCCTGGTGCGCCAGCACGGCAACACCGCGGGCACCGGCGGCGCGCGGCCAGCCACCAGCCGCCTGGGCCTGTCACCGCGGCAGCTGTCGACCATGGCCCAGGACCTGGAACACTATTTTCAGCGCCAGCGCCCCTATCTGGACCCTGAACTGGATCTGCAGCAAGTTGCCGATGCCAGTGGCTACAGCCGCAACCAGATTTCCTACCTGCTGAACCAGGTGCTTGGGCAAAGCTTCTACCGCTACGTCAACCAGGCGCGCCTGCAGCACCTGATGGCCAGCCTTGATGACAACAGCGCCGGAACACCCATAGATGACCTGGCGTTCAACGCTGGCTTCAATTCGCTGTCGGCGTTCTACAAGTGCTTCCGTGAACACACCGGGCTCACACCCAAGGCCTACCTGAAGCAAATTTCCCTGCGTGCACGCACGTAAGACAGCCGCCCACTCGCCCGACTAGGATCGGCCACAGACCTTGACGGACGTGGAGCCGAACCCGATGCAACCCCTGCGCACGCTCAGCCTGTGGATGGACCAGCTCGACGAGCCGCTGTGCGCCCGCCCAGCCCTGCGCGACGACCTGGACGCGGATGTGTGCATCATCGGCGCGGGCTACACCGGGCTATGGACCGCCTACTACCTCAAGCGCCAGGCACCCCAGCTGAACATTGCACTGATCGATGCCAACATCGCCGGTTTCGGCGCCTCTGGGCGCAACGGTGGCTGGCTGATGGGCAACCTGCTCGGCGAAGACCGCCTGCTCGCCAGCCTGTCACCGCAGCAGCGCCGCGCCAGCATCGACCTGCTGCACGGGATTCCGGACGAGGTGCACAGCGTGCTGCAGCACGAAGGCATCGACTGCCACTACCGCAAAGGGGGCGTGCTGTACTGCGCCGCGCGATACCCGGAACAGGAACGCAGCCTGCGCGCCTACCTCGACGACCTGTACCGCCAGGGCATGACCGAAGACGACTACCGTTGGTTGCGCCCCGAACAGCTGGACGCGCAGCTACGGGTCAGCAACGCCTATGGCGCGATCTACAGCCCGCACACGGCGACCATCCAGCCGGCCATGCTCGCCCGTGGCCTGGCCCGGGCGCTGGAAGCGCTGGGTGTACCGATCTACGAAAACACCCCAGCCATCGACTGGCAACCGGGTGAGGTGCGTACACCGCTGGCGCGCATTCGCTGCCAATGGGTAGTGCCCGCCGTGGAGGGCTACGCTGCCAGCCTGCCACCGCTGGGCAAACACCAACTGCCGGTGCAGAGCCTGCTGGTGGCCACCGAACCACTCCCCGAGGCGACCTGGGAACAGATCGGCCTGAGCCAGGGCCAAGCCTTCAGCGAAAGCAGCCGCCAGGTCACCTATGGCCAGCGCACGGCCGACAACCGGCTGGTATTCGGCGCCCGGGGCGGGTACCGCTTCGGCGGCCGCCTGCGTGAAAACTTCAACCTCGACGAACATGAAATCGAGCTGCGCCGCTACCTGTTCAGCGAACTCTTCCCACAGCTAAAGCATGCGCGTATCACCCATTCGTGGGGTGGCAACCTTGGCATGGCGCGGCGCTTCCGCCCACACATGCTCTGCGACCGCCAGCGCGGCATCGCCCTGGCCGGCGGTTACGGCGGCGAAGGCGTTGGCGCCACCAACCTGGGCGGGCGGACCCTGGCGGCACTGATCCTCAACCAGCACAACGCGCTGACGGCGCAACCGTGGGTGCTCGACAACCGCCCGGTTTCAAGCCTGGCCAGCTGGCCCCCCGAGCCCTGCCGCTGGCTGGGCTACAACGCAATCATCCAGAGCTTCGTCCACGAGGACCGGACCCTCGCCAACCCCGCCAGCGCGCCTTGGAGGCGGCGCCTGGCCAGCTCGCTCGCGGACTTTATGGAAGGCTTCATGCACTGATTCCCTTTCCCCAACACAGGATCCACCGGTCATGCGCATCACCCAGTTCAAGAATACCGACAGCGTCGCACTGGCTAGCGCCAGCCCGGTAGCGGTGCCGCTCGGCGAACCCGTGGCGGTGGCTTCGGTCACCAGCGTGGAACGCGACGACGGCGTCGAAACCGGTATCTGGGAGTGCACCCCCGGGCGTTGGCGGCGGCAGATCGTGCAACAGGAGTTCTGCCATTTCATCAAGGGCCGCTGCACCTTCACCCCCGACGGTGGCGAGCCCCTGCTTATAGAAGCCGGAGACGCATTGATGCTACCGGCCAATAGCACCGGCACCTGGGACATCCAGGAGACCGTACGCAAGACCTACGTACTGATTTTCTGATCCGCTGATCGCCTGCCTTCGATAACAACAGACAAAGCAAGGTAACCCCGACATGCGCACACGCCTTCTTGCACCCTTGATGCTGGCCGCCAGTGTGGCCAGTGCCGCCGAAACGGTGAAAATCTACAACTGGTCCAGCTACGTGGCACCCGACACGCTGAAAAATTTCCAGCAAGCCACTGGCATCGTGCCCACCTACGACGTGTATGACAGCAACGAAACCCTCGACGGCAAGCTGATGACCGGCAACTCCGGCTACGACGTGGTGTTCCCCTCCAACCACTTCATGGCCCGGCAGATCCAGGGCAAGGCCTTGAAACGCCTGGACAAGTCGCAGCTGCCCAACTGGCAGAACCTCAACCCGGTGCTGCTCAAGGCGCTGGAGGTGAATGACCCGGGCAACCAGTACGGTTTCCCCTACCTGTGGGGCAGCACCGGAATCGGCTACAACATCGACAAGGTCAAGGCGGTACTGGGCGACAACGCGCCGCTGGACTCGTGGGACCTGATCTTCAAGCCCGAGTACATGAGCAAGCTGAAAAGCTGCGGTGTAGCGGTGCTGGACAACGGCCCCGAGCTGCTGCCAATTGCCCTGCACTACCTGGGCCTGCCGCACCACAGCCAGAACCCGGCAGACTACGACAAGGCCAAGGCGCTATTGATGCAGGTACGGCCCTACATCAGCTACTTCCACTCCTCGAAATACACCGGCGACCTGGCCAACGGCGATGTCTGCGTAGTGGTGGGCTTCTCGGGGGATGTGCTGCAGGCGAAGAACCGCGCCGAAGAGGCGCACAACGGCGTCAAGGTGGGCTATTCGATACCCAAGGAAGGCGCGCCCTTGTGGTTCGACATGGTGGCCATGCCGGCCGATGCACCAGATGAAAAGGCTGGCTATGCCTACATGAACTACCTGCTGCAGCCGGAGGTGATGGCCAACATCAGCAACCATGTGCAGTATGCCAACGGCAACCTCAAGGCGGACGGCCTGGTAGACCCTGCGCTGAAAGGCAATGCGATGATTTACCCGAGCGAGGCCGTGATGGGCAAGCTGTATGCGCTGGAGGCGATGCCGGCCAAGATCGACCGTATCAGGACGCGGATCTGGACCAGTATCAAGGCCGGGAATTGAAATGGGGCCGCTTTGCGGCCCTTCGCGGGCACGCCCGCTCCCACAGGGATATCACCAGAGCTGAGGGCAGTGATAGCCTTGTGGGAGCGGGCGTGCACGCGAAGGGCTGCAAAGCAGCCCCAAATCCAATAGTCAGTGGTGCTCGCGGGTAGCGCGGAACTTGATGTCCGGCCAGCGTTCTTCCATCAGCGCCAGGTTGACCCGGGTCGGCGCCAGGTAAGTGAGGTGGCCGCCACCATCGATGGCCAGGTTTTCCATGGCCTTGGTCTGGAATTCCTCGAGCTTCTTCTTGTCGTCGCAGCTGATCCAGCGGGCCGACCATACGGTGATCGGCTCGTAGGCGCACTCGACCTTGTACTCTTCCTTCAGGCGGCTGGCGACCACGTCGAACTGCAGCACACCGACCGCACCCAGGATGATGTCGTTGCTGCGCTCCGGGAAGAACACCTGCGTGGCACCCTCTTCCGCCAGCTGCTGCAAGCCCTGGCGCAGCTGCTTGGACTTCAGCGGGTCTTTCAGGCGCACACGGCGGAACAGCTCCGGGGCGAAGTGCGGGATACCGGTAAAGCCCAGGGCCTCGCCTTCGGTGAAGGTGTCACCGATCTGGATGGTGCCGTGGTTGTGCAGGCCGATGATGTCGCCGGCAAAGGCCTCTTCCAGTTGCTCACGCTCGGAGGAGAAGAAGGTCAGCGCATCGCCGATACGCAGGTCCTTGTTCAGGCGCACGTGGCGCATCTTCATGCCCTTTTCGTACTTGCCCGAGCAGATGCGCATGAACGCGATACGGTCGCGGTGTTTCGGGTCCATGTTCGCCTGGATCTTGAACACGAAACCGGTGAACTTCTCTTCGACCGGTTCTACGGTACGTTCGTGGGCCACACGCCCCAGCGGCCGCGGCGCCCAGTCGACCACCGCGTCGAGCACGTGGTCGACACCGAAGTTACCGAGTGCCGTACCGAAGAACACCGGGGTCAGCTGGCCATTGATGAACTCTTCCTGGTTGAACTCGTGGCAAGCACCCTGCACCAGCTCCAGTTGCTCGACGAACGAATCGTATTGGTCACCCAGGTGGGCACGGGCCTCGTCGGAGTGCAGTTTCTGGATGATCTTGGCCTCGGTGCGCTCATGGCCGTGGCCAGGGGTGTACACCACGATGTAGTCACCGGTGAGGTGGTACACGCCCTTGAAGTCACGGTAGCAACCGATCGGCCAGGTGATCGGCGCGGCCTTGATCTTCAGAACCGCCTCGATCTCGTCGAGCAGTTCGATCGGGTCGCGAATGTCACGGTCGAGTTTGTTGATGAAGCTGACGATGGGCGTGTCGCGCAGGCGGCAGACATCCATCAGGGCGATGGTCCGCGGCTCTACACCTTTACCGCCGTCCAGCACCATCAGCGCCGAGTCCACTGCAGTCAGGGTGCGGTAGGTGTCTTCGGAAAAGTCTTCGTGGCCGGGGGTGTCGAGCAGGTTGATCATGTGCTCGCGGTACGGGAACTGCATCACCGAGGTGGTGATGGAGATGCCGCGCTGTTTCTCCATTTCCATCCAGTCGGAGGTGGCATGGCGGTCGGACTTGCGCGACTTCACGGTACCGGCGACGGCAATGGCCTTGCCCATCAGCAGCAGCTTTTCGGTGATGGTGGTTTTACCGGCGTCGGGGTGGGAAATGATTGCGAAAGTGCGGCGCTTCGCGACTTCGGCGGCCTGGTTGGTCATGGGAAATCGCCTGACTGGGGGATTTGAAAGGGGCGGTATCATACCTGAAGTTGGGCGGGGACCAAAATCTGCTGATTGAGAGGTTGCAGGTCCGGCCTTATCGCCGGCAAGCCAGCTCCCACAGGTACTGCACAGTACTCCAGCCCTGTGTAATACCTGTGGGAGCTGGCTTGCCAGCGATAGGGCCAGCACTGCCCCAGCAGATTCACCACACAATCGCTTTATCACGACAAATGGCCACAGGGCAGTTATTTCAACGCCTGCAGCGCGCTAAGCCGCTGTTTTCTCTCGCCAGATTTGCATTCGCCCAGTGATTAACGCTGGCCAAATGCCGCCTCAAATGGGAACCTTTAGGGCCTTGGAGACGTCCACTCCCCTGCAACCCGCTTCGGTTGGGGGCTGGTTTCATCAGCATTTTCGGGCCCGACGGGGTTCGGCTCATGGCCAGATCGCAGCCTTCGGTTTGCATCTGGCTGCTACTCGCGAACACACCACCCGCCGCCACCCCTGGCCGGCAACCAAGAAGTGTGCTCGCCGACAACACAAGGAGTCTGCCTGTGGCTAAACGCTACGGTAAAGGGCTGTTGGGATGGGCCGCCGTGCTCGTCATCCTGGCCCTGCTGGTCCACTGGATCGGCATCGACACGATCGCGCGGTATCGCGACGATCTTGGGTTCTACCTGCAAGCGCACCTGGTACTGGTGCTGGCTTCGATGGCGGCGGCACTGGCCGTGGGCATCCCCGCCGGCATTGCGCTCAGTCGGCCGCACCGGGTCGACAAAGCCGAGCGCTTCATGCAGTTCTTCAACGTTGGCAACACCATTCCCCCCCTGGCCGTTCTGGCCATCGCCCTGAGTATCCTGGGCATCGGCGCCGGGCCGGCGATCTTCGCACTGTTCCTCGCCTCCCTCCTGCCCATCGTGCGCAACACCTACGAAGGCCTGAAAAACGTCCCCGCCTCGCTCAAGGAAGCCGCCACGGGCATTGGCATGACCCCACGCCAGCAACTGTGGCAGGTCGAGCTGCCCAACGCCGTGCCAATCATTGTCGGCGGTGTTCGCGTGGCCCTGGCCTTGAACGTGGGCACCGCACCGCTGGCATTCTTGATTGGCGCCAATAGCCTGGGCAGCCTGATCTTCCCCGGCATCGCCCTGAACAACCAGCCCCAGCTGCTGCTGGGGGCCGCCTGTACCGCACTGCTGGCCCTGCTACTGGACGCGGCGGTGAGTTTCTCCAGCAAGCGCTGGCTGGAACGTGGCCTGGCCCACTAAGGATAGGGAACGCATGAAGAAAACAATCGCCTTGCTGCTGGGCGCGGCCCTGCTGTTCGCAGGATTTGCCCAGGCAGCGGAAAAGCCCCAGATCCGCATCGGCGCGCGGGTGTTCACCGAACAGACCGTACTGGCCGAAATCACCGCGCAGTACCTGCGTGCCAACGGTTTCGACGTGCGCGTCACCACCGGCCTGGGTAGCAACATCGCGCGCCAGGCCCAGGAAACCGGCCAGCTCGACCTGATGTGGGAATACACCGGCGTATCGCTGGTGTCGTACAACCACATCGAAGAACGCATGCCCAGCGCCGCAGCCACCTACGCCAAGGTCAAGGCGCTGGACGCGAAAAAGGGCCTGGTCTGGCTGACCCCGTCGAAGTTCAGCAACACCTACGCCTTGGGCCTGCCCAAGCAAGTGGCCGAGGCCTATCCGCAGGTCAACAGCATCAGCGACCTCAACCAGGTACTGCGTGACGAAACCGAGCGCAAGCACCTGGTGGCACTGGACACCGAGTTCGCCAACCGCCCCGATGGCCTGGTCGGCCTGAAAGCGATGTACGACCTGCAACTGGGCCGCGCCAACATCCGCCAGATGGACGCGGGCCTGGTCTACACCGCCATGCGCAACAACCAGGTGTTCGCCGGCCTGGTGTACACCACCGATGGCCGCCTGAGCGCCTTCAACCTGAAGCTGCTGGAAGACGACAAGCACTACTTCCCTGACTACACGGCCGCGCCGGTGGTGCGCAAGGCCGTGCTCGACGCCAACCCGCAGCTGGCGGGGCTGCTCAAGCCGCTGGCCGAGCAACTGGACGATGAAACCATGCGCCAGCTCAACGCCAAGGTCGATGTCGAGCACCAGAACCCGACCGCCGTGGCCGCCGCCTTCCTGCGCGATCACCCACTGACCAGCGAGGGCCAGCCATGAACCTGATCGATACCTTCAACCACCTCGACTGGGCCCAGGTACTGAACCTGACCGGCCAACACATCATGCTGGTCGGTGTGGCCGTGGGCCTGGCGATTCTGGTGGGCGTGCCGCTGGGCATCCTCATGACCCGCTTCCCGGCCCTGGCCGGCCCGCTGCAGGCCAGCGCCACGGTACTGCTGACCATCCCGTCGATCGCCCTGTTCGGCCTTTTGCTGCCGCTTTACTCCAAATTCGGCCAAGGCCTCGGGCCGCTCCCGGCGATTACCGCCGTGTTCCTGTATTCGCTGTTGCCGATCATGCGCAACACCTACCTGGCCCTGACCAATGTCGAACCCGGCATCCGCGAAGCCGCGCGCGGCATCGGCATGACCTTCGGCCAGCGCCTGCGCATGGTCGAGCTGCCCATCGCCGTACCGGTGATCCTCGCCGGCGTGCGTACCGCCGTGGTGATGAACATCGGCGTCATGACCATTGCCGCCACCATCGGCGCCGGCGGCCTTGGCGTGCTGATCCTGACCTCCATCAGCCGCAGCGACATGTCGATGCTGCTGGTCGGCGCGGTACTGGTCAGCCTGCTGGCCATCATCGCCGACCTGCTGCTGCAAACCCTGCAACGTGCCCTGACTCCAGAAGGACTGCGCTCATGATCGAACTGAAGAACCTCAGCAAAACCTTCAACGTCAACGGCAAGGACGTCAAAGCCGTCGACGCGGTAAGCCTCACCGTCAACGAAGGGGAAATCTGCGTGTTCCTCGGCCCATCGGGCTGCGGCAAAAGCACCACGCTGAAAATGATCAACCGCCTGATCACGCCAACCTCGGGCCAGGTGTTCATCAATGGCGAGGACACCACCGGGCTGGACGAAGTGACCCTGCGCCGGCACATCGGCTATGTGATCCAGCAGATCGGCCTGTTTCCCAACATGACCATCGAAGAGAACATCACCGTGGTGCCGCGCCTGCTCGGCTGGGACAAGCAGAAATGCCACGAGCGTGCCCGCGAACTGATGCACATGATCAAGCTCGAGCCCAAACAGTACCTGCAACGCTACCCGCGCGAGCTTTCCGGTGGCCAGCAGCAGCGTATCGGCGTGATCCGCGCGCTGGCGGCCGATGCGCCGGTGCTGTTGATGGACGAACCGTTCGGCGCGGTCGACCCGATCAACCGTGAAATGATCCAGAACGAATTCTTCGAAATGCAACGGGCGCTGAACAAGACCGTGATCATGGTCAGCCACGACATCGACGAAGCGATCAAGCTCGGCGACAAAATTGCCATCTTCCGTGCCGGCAAGTTGCTGCAGCTGGACCACCCGGACACCCTGCTGGCGCACCCGGCAGACGAGTTCGTGAGCAACTTCGTAGGCCAGGACAGCACCCTCAAGCGCCTGCTGCTGGTGCGCGCCGAAGATGCGGCAGACAACGCCCCGGCGGTCAGCCCGGAAACGCCGGTAAGCGATGCGCTGGAACTGCTCGACGAGCACGACCGCCGCTACGTGGTGGTCACCGACGCGCAGAACAAGGCCCTGGGCTATGTACGCCGGCGGGACATGCACCGCCAGCAGGGCACCTGTGGTGACTTCCTGCGCCAGTTCAACGCCACCGCCTCGCACGACGAGCACCTGCGCATCCTGCTGTCGCGCATGTACGAGTTCAACCGGGCGTGGCTGCCGGTGCTGGATGCCGAGCAGGTGTTCCTCGGCGAGGTGACCCAGGAGTCGATTGCGGCGTACCTGAGTTCCGGCCGCTCACGCGGCGCCAAGACCAGCATCGTCTCCCCGGCCGAGGCGGTGGTATCGTGAGGAGCGCTGCCCACTGATGCGCAGCAAGGTGCGCATACGGTTTCCCGCACCTGAAACGTCGCATCCGTTGGTCGGTAACAAAAAAATTATGCGCGATTTTCGGTACGTAGGTACCAGAAAAGCGTGGCCATAAATATGAACACCTGCGGTGCCATCGGCCATCAGGCTGCTGCCACAGGGTAGGTCAAAACCCTGTAGCAGCGGCTTCACCCGCACATGGGCCGGCGTGGTCCATTCCACAATTTTTTACGCTTGAAACACCACCGGGAACATCAGCCGGTCATATGAGTCGTTTATTCAAACGACAGGTGGCCGATCAACGCCGATCACGCCAGGATTGCCTGTTGATTCTGCATTCTTCACGCCCTAAAGTGCGCGCCGAACGTCCATGCTGGAAACGATCCATCCGGCTCAAGTACTGAGTAGGCGAACCAAAGTGGGGATACGGAGGACGTTCAGCTTGCAGCCACTTAATCTTTCAGTTTGCCCATGGAGTCCCTGAGCATGTCGATCCAGGTCGAAGACTATTTCGCGCGTGATACCTTCCAGAAAATGAAGGCGTTCGCCGACAAGCAGGAAACCCCGTTCGTACTCATCGATACCCAGATGATCAGCCAGGCCTACGACGACCTGCGCGCCGGTTTCGAATTCGCCAAGGTCTACTATGCGGTGAAGGCCAACCCGGCTGTCGAGATCATCGACCTGCTCAAGGAGAAAGGTTCGAGCTTCGACATCGCCTCGATCTACGAGCTGGACAAGGTGTTGGGCCGCGGCGTCAGCGCTGACCGCATCAGCTATGGCAACACCATCAAGAAGTCCAAGGACATCCGCTACTTCTACGAGAAGGGCGTGCGCCTGTATGCCACCGACTCCGAAGCCGACCTGCGCAACATCGCCAAGGCCGCCCCGGGCTCGAAAGTGTACGTGCGTATCCTCACCGAAGGCTCGACCACTGCCGACTGGCCGCTGTCGCGCAAATTCGGCTGCCAGACCGACATGGCCATGGACCTGCTGATCCTGGCCCGCGACCTGGGCCTGGTGCCCTACGGCATCTCCTTCCACGTCGGTTCGCAACAGCGCGACATCAGTGTGTGGGACGCCGCCATCGCCAAGGTCAAGGTGATCTTCGAGCGCCTGAAGGAAGAAGACGGCATCGAACTGAAGCTGATCAACATGGGCGGTGGCTTCCCGGCCAACTACATCACCCGTACCAACAGCCTGGAAACCTATGCCGAAGAGATCATTCGCTTCCTCAAGGAAGACTTCGGTGACGAGCTGCCGGAAATCATCCTCGAACCTGGCCGTTCGCTGATTGCCAACGCCGGCATCCTGGTCAGCGAAGTGGTGCTGGTTGCACGCAAGTCGCGTACCGCCGTCGAGCGCTGGATCTACACCGACGTGGGCAAGTTCTCCGGCCTGATCGAAACCATGGACGAAGCCATCAAGTTCCCGATCTGGACCGAGAAGAAAGGCGAAACCGAAGAAGTGGTCATCGCCGGCCCTACCTGCGACAGCGCCGACATCATGTACGAGAACTACAAGTACGGCCTGCCGCTGAACCTGGCCATTGGTGACCGCCTGTACTGGCTGTCGACCGGTGCCTACACCACCAGCTACAGCGCCGTGGAATTCAACGGCTTCCCGCCGCTGAAGGCCTACTACCTGTAATGCACAACGGGGCCGCGAGGCCCCGTTTTCATGTGTGCAGATGCCGAGATCAGCGCTGTCGAGGTGGGAGCCGGCTTGCCGGCGATTGGGCCAGCACAGGCAACTTCAAGCCTCGCGCCGTTCAATTTCCTCGGCATAGCGCGCGGCAAACGCCATGAGCACCGGCCCCGCGCCCTGCAGGGTCACCAGCGCCGCACGCAGGAAATTCAGGTTACCCTCGACCCGCGCACGCTCCAGCCAAGGCGCAGCCTCGGCCACCTGGCCACGCTCGACCAGCACCAGCCCCAGGCTGAACATGCCGCGAAAATCCCCTGCCTCGGCCGACCGGCGATACCAGCGCACCGCACGCGCTGGGCTGGGCGCGGTGGCAATGCCCTGCTCCAGATAGCGCCCGTACAGGTTCATCGACTTGGCATGCCCCTGCTGTGCGGCCTTCTCATAGCACATCAGCGCCTGCGCCTGGTTGGCCGGCACACCACGCCCGGTGGCCAGCAGGTTACCCAGGTTGTACAGCCCCCAAGCAAGCCCGGCATCGGCGGCGCGGGCATAGTGCACGGCGGCTTGCGCCAGGTTTACCGCGCCGCCCCAGCCATGCTCCAGGCAACGCCCGAGCATGTTATGTGCCATGGCGTTGCCACCTTGCGCGGCAATGGCAAACCAGCGCCGGGCAACCTCGGCGTCGGCTTCTATCCCGCGCCCATCGAGCAGGATCTGCCCGAGCAGCAACTGCGCTTCGACCACGCCCTGCCCCGCCGCTGCCAGGATGGCCTGGGCCGCCTTGCCCGGGCTTTGCTCAAGCATGGCCCGCAACCCGGCCACGTCCAGCACTTCCTCACGCCGCAACTGATAGCCCACGGTCAGACCTCGGCCCAGCGGCGCAGCAGGTTGTGGTAGGTGCCCGTCAGTTGCAGCAACGCAGGGTGTTCTGGCACATCGGCCGTCAGTTGCTGGATGGCATTGTCCATTTCGAACAGCAGCGCGCGCTGGCTGTCCTCACGCACCAGGCTCTGGGTCCAGAAGAAGGCGGCATAGCGCTGCCCGCGGGTAACCGGGTTGACCTTGTGCAGGCTGGTGCCGGGGTAAAGCACCAGGTCACCGGCCGCCAGCTTGACCTGCTGCTCACCATAGGTGTCCTGAATGACCAGTTCCCCCCCGTCGTAGCTGCCCGGGTCACTGAGAAACAGCGTGGACGACAGGTCGGTACGCACGCGCTCGGGGCTGCCCTTGGGCTGGCGCAGGGCATTGTCGATGTGAAAGCCGAAATTGCCGCCCTCGCGGTAGCAATTGATCAGTGGCGGGAACACCTTGTGCGGCAACGCCGCCGAAAGGAAGCGCGGGGTTTTCCACAGGCGATCGATCAGCGCGGTGCCGATTTCCTTGGCCAGCAGGTGCCCTTCTGGCAGTTGCAGGTTGTGCTTGGCCTTGGCCGACTGGTAACCGGCAGTCACCTTGCCATCGGCCCAGTCAGCCTGCTCCAGGGCCTCGCGAATACGGGCCAGTTCGTCAGCGGCGAACAGGCCTGGGATGTGCAACAGCATGGCAAGGTTACCGTCGGGAACTGTAAAGGCCCAATGATATTGATTCCCTTTTGCGCTACACAAGCCTTTTCGCCGCTTACGACGTTTCAGCCGAGTGGAAACTTAAGGGCAAATTGTAAAGATTGTAAATTCTTCACGAATGGTAACGAATCTCAATTGTTAGTCACAATCGCTTACATTAGTATCCGCCGCCTCACCACCTTGGGGAAGGTTTCCAGCAATGCGCCAGTCCGTACCATCTGCAGTAAGCTCACCTCGTCTGATCGTTAGCGCCATAGGCATCGCGCTTGGCGCATCGTCGGCCTACGCCGCCGACCCAGCGGCCAGCAGTGCCATCACCCTGGATGCCACCAGCGTGAACGGCAAGGCTGAGCAGGCCAGCAGCGACTACAAAACCGAGCGCGCAGCTTCGCAGAAGTACACTGCACCATTGGTGGACACCCCGCGCTCGGTCACGGTGATTCCGCAACAGGTGATCAAGGATACCAATGCCCTGACCCTGCAAGACGCGCTGCGCACCGTGCCAGGCATTACCTTCGGCGCCGGCGAAGGTGGCAACCCGCAAGGCGACCGCCCGTTCATTCGCGGTTTCGATGCCCAGGGCGACACCTACCTGGACGGCGTGCGCGACACTGGCGCACAAACCCGCGAAATCTTCGCCATCGAGTCGGTTGAAGTGGCCAAGGGCCCGAACTCCGCCGTGGGTGGCCGCGGGGCAGCGGGGGGTACCATCAACCTGGTGAGCAAGCGCGCGCACTTGGGCAACTCGCTGGACGGTGCCTGGACCTGGGGTAGCGACCAGACCCAACGCTATACCTTCGACGGTAACTACCAATTCAGCGACACCGTGGCCGGCCGCCTGAACCTGATGACCCATGAAAGCAACGTCGCCGGCCGCGACAAGGTGAACTACGACCGCTGGGGCATCGCCCCGTCGCTGGCCTTCGGCCTGGGCACGCCGACCCGCGTCAACCTCGACTACTACCACCTGGAAAGCGACGACCTGCCGGATTCGGGCATCCCGTACAGCATCCCGGTGGCTGGCAGCGCTGCCCGTACTTCGGCCCACCCGAGCAAGCCGGATGATGGCGGCGACAGCGACAACTTCTATGGCCTGAGCGGTCGCGACTTCCGCAAGAGCCGGGTGGATATCGCCACCTTCGCCATCGAACACGACCTGACCGACACGCTGACCGTGAAGAACACCCTGCGCCACGGTAACAGCATGCAGGACTACATCCTCACCCAACCGGACGACAGCAAGGGCAACGTCAACAACGGCAGCGTCTGGCGCCGGGCCAACACCCGCGTTGGCAACACCGCCACCACCACCAACCAGACCGACCTGTTTGGCGAGTTCTACCTGGGCGGCATGAAGAACAGCTTCTCCACCGGCATCGAGCTGAGCCGCGAAGAAAGCGACCGCTCCAGCTACACTGTCAACACCAACACCGGGCTGAATGCATCCGTGTGCAACCCCAGCCTGATCGGCGCCAACAGCGGCTACAACTGCACCTCGCTGAGCAACCCGAACCCGGATGACCCGTGGAACGGCAGCATCGCCCGCAACTACGCCGGCACCGACACCAAGAGCGACACCCGCGCCCTGTATGTATTCAACACCCTTGAGTTGTCGCCTGCATGGCTGGTGAACATGGGCCTGCGTTACGACCACTTCGATACCCAGTACCGCACCTATGACGCTGCTGGCGCCACCGTGGTCAATGCCAAGGGCGTAGCCGCCAAAGGCAAGGATACCAGCGAGTTCGTCACCGGCCAGCTGGGCCTGGTGTGGAAACCGGCCGACAACGGCAGCGTCTACGTGTCCTACGCCACCTCTGCTACCCCACCGGGTGCAATGCTGGGCGAAGGCATGGAGGCCAACCCCCTGGGCAACACCACCGACCGTGCCGGCAACCTGTTGAGCAGCGACATGGAGCCGGAAGAAACCACCAACTACGAAATCGGCACCAAGTGGGACCTGCTCGACCAGCGCCTGTCGCTGACCGCCGCGCTGTTCCGCACCGAGAAGGAAAACGCGCGCGTTCAGGTGGATACCACAAGCTACGAGAACGTCGGCGAAACCCGCGTGCAGGGTATCGAACTGTCGGCCAGTGGCAAGATCACCGCCAAGTGGCAAGTGTTCGCTGGCTACACCTACATGCAGGCCCGCCAGATCGACGGCGGCCCGCTGGGCAAGGCCAACGACGGCAACCAGTTGCCGAACACCCCGAACAACAGCGCCAGCGTGTGGACCACCTACGCGATTACACCAAAACTGACCGTGGGGGGCGGTGCGTTCTACGTGGATGACGTGTACGGCAGCGTAGCCAACACCACCATGGTCGACAGCTACGTGCGCTACGACGCCATGGCTGCCTACAAGCTGACCAAGAACATCGACCTGCAATTGAACGTGCAGAACCTGACCAACGAGGTTTACTACGACAAGGCCTTCTCTACCCACTTCGCCAACCAGGCGGCTGGCCGCACGGCACTGCTGACCACCAGCGTGCACTTCTGATGCCGGGATTGGCTTGATCTGTTCAATGGGCTGCGCCTGTACCGGCCCTCTTGCGGCTGCCCCCCGCCTGTAGGAGCGGCTTTAGCCGCGAAGAGGCCGGTACAGGCACTATACAACCCTATAAACAACAGCCGCCCCGACCCCGTTCATTCCCTATGAGCGGGGCTTTTGCGTATCAAGGCATAATGCACGCCGCGCAGCATGCGGCAGAAACACAAGGTGATGATGTGGTGAAGAAGACGCTGTTCCAATTGCACTGGTTCTTTGGCATCACCGCTGGCCTGGTGCTGGCCTTGATGGGCATTACCGGAGCACTGTACTCGTTCCAGGAAGAACTGCTGCGCGCCTTCAATGCCGACGTGCTGAAGGTCGAGGTACGCGCCGAAGGCGTACTGCCGCCAGCCGAGCTGGTGCAACGGGTCGAAGCCCAGCAACACGAGCAGGTGTCGATGCTGTGGGTGGATGTGCGCGAAGGCAATGCCGCCCGTATCGTCTTCATGCCCGCACCGGGCGAACGCCGTGGCCTGCTGCGCTACGCCGACCCGTACACCGGCGAGCTCAAGGGCGAAGTGGCCGGGCAAGGCTTCTTCAACCTCATGCTCACCCTGCACCGCTTCCTGGCGATGGGTGATACCGGCCGGCAGATCACGGGCGCTTGCACCCTGCTGCTGGTGTTTTTCTGCCTGTCCGGCCTGTACCTGCGCTGGCCGCGCAAGGCGCTGAACTGGCGCACATGGCTGACCTTGGACTGGGCCAAGAAGGGCCGCGCCTTCAACTGGGACCTGCACGCCGTGGCCGGCACCTGGTGCCTGCTGTTCTACCTGCTGTTTGCCCTGACCGGGCTGTTCTGGTCCTACGAGTGGTACCGCGAAGGCCTGAACAGGCTGCTGGCCGATGCCCCGGCCGCTGGCCAGCAGCACAAACGCGGTGAGGGCCGAGGCCGCCACGGGCCGCAAAAGGTCGACCCCAATGCGCCGCCGCGGGTGGTCGACTACGATGCCATCTGGGCCAGCCTCAAACAGGCTGCCGGGCCCGGGCTGGCGGCGTACAACCTGCGCCTGCCACCGGCAGGTGGTCAGCCGGCCAACCTGTTCTACCTGCTGGACAGCGCCGACCACCCACGGGCCTTCAACACCCTGGTGCTGGACCCGGCCAGCGGCCAGGTCAAGCGCCAGGAGCGCTATACCGACAAATCCTTCAAGGCCCAACTGCTGCAAAGCGTCTACGCCCTGCACGTGGGTGAATACTTTGGCCTGCCGGGGCGCATCATCGTCACCATCGCCAGCCTGACCATGCCGCTGTTCTTCGTCACCGGCTGGCTGCTGTACCTCGACCGCCGCCGCAAGAAGCGCCAGGTGCGCGCCGCTCGCGGCAGCGTTGCCAGCAACAGTGGCAACGGCGACAGCTGGCTGATCGGTTTCGCCAGCCAGAGCGGCCTGGCCGAGCAACTGGCTTGGCAGAGCGCCGGCCAGTTGCAGGCAGCCGGCCTGCCGGTGCAGGTCCGCGCCCTGGCCGAGCTGGGTGAGGCAGACTTGCGCCAGGCCCGCCGCGCGCTGTTTGTAGTCAGCACCTTCGGCGACGGCGAAGCCCCCGACAGCGCGCGCGCCTTCGTGCGCAAAGTGCTTGGGCAACCCTGGGCGCTGAACAACCTCAGCTACGCCCTGCTCGCCCTTGGCGATCGCCAGTACCCGCACTTCTGCGGTTTCGCCCGCCGCCTGCAAGCGTGGCTCGCCGAGCGCGGGGCCAACAGCGCGTTCAGCCCGGTGGAAGTGGACAATGCCGACCAGGCTGCCCTGCAGCAGTGGCAGCAAGCACTGGCGCAGCTGACCGGGGCCCAGCCAGTGGCCGCCTGGCAACCGCCAAGTTTCGCCAACTGGACGCTGGTGCAGCGCAAGCTGCTCAACCCCGGCAGCCAGGGCCAGCCGGTCTACCTGCTCGGCCTGCAACCGCAAACCCCGGTCAGTTGGGAGGCTGGCGACCTGGTGGAGGTGCTGCCACTCAATGGTCCACCGCGGGTCGCCGCGTTCCTCAAGGGCATGGCGGTCGATGCAACCACAGCGGTGCAGGTCAATGGCCTGAGTGAAACCCTGGCCCAGGCGCTGGCCGGTCGCCAGTTGCCCACGCGCCGTGATCACCTGATCGGCCTGCAGCCGCAGGCGCTGGTCGATGCCCTGGTGCCGATTGGCAGCCGTGAATACTCCATCGCCTCGATCGCCAGCGATGGCGTACTCGAGTTGATCGTGCGCCAGGAGCGCCACGCCGATGGGCACCTGGGCCTGGGTTCCGGCTGGTTGACCGAGTACCTGCCGCTCAATGGCACGCTGAGCCTGCGCCTGCGCCGCAACAGCAGCTTCCACCTGCCGGGCCACGCCGCACCCATGATCCTGATCGGCAACGGCACTGGCCTGGCCGGCCTGCGCAGCCTGCTGCGGGCGCGGGTGAATGCGGGGGAGCAGCGCAACTGGCTGCTGTTCGGTGAGCGTAATCGCGCCCATGACCTGTTGTGTGGTGAAGAGCTGCAAGGCTGGCTGGCCAACGGCGACCTGGCACGGCTGAACCTGGCGTTCTCTCGCGATCAAGCCGAGAAAGTGTATGTGCAGGATGTGTTGCTGCAGCAGGCCGAGGCGTTCAAGCGTTGGCTGGCAGAGGGTGCGTGTGTGTATGTCTGCGGCAGCCTGCAAGGCATGGCTTCGGGGGTGGATGCGGCGCTCAATGGCATCCTTGGGGAGGCTGCTGTGCAGCAGTTGATCGAGGATGGGCGGTATCGGCGGGATGTGTACTGATCAGCCTTTGATGTAGCCGGCACTGGCCTCTTCGCGGGTGAACCCGCTCCTACATCGGTCGTTGTAGGAGCGGGTTTACCCGCGAAGAGGCCGGCCCTGCTGTCAGTGCAGCTCGAAGGTATCGGCATCCAGGTTGGCCGGGAACTTGGTGCGGTACGCCGCCAGCTCCGCCGCACTCAGCACCACGGTAAACACCCCGTCCGCCTCACCGGCACTCAGCAGGCTTTCACCCTGGAAATCCAGCACCTGGCTGTCACCGGAATAAGCAAAGCCCTTGCCGTCCGTACCCACCCGGTTCACCGCCGCCACGTAACACAGGTTCTCGATGCCCCGCGCCGGCAACAGGCGGTTCCAGTGCTGGCGGCGAGCGGCCGGCCAGTTGGCGGTGTACAGCAGCAGGTCGGTGTCCTGGGCGTCGCGGCTCCATACCGGGAAGCGCAGGTCGTAGCAGATCAGCGGGCGAATCCGCCAGCCCTTGAGCTCGAACTGCACCTGGCGCTCGCCCGGGGTGTAATGCTTGTGTTCGCCCGCCATGCGGAACAGATGGCGCTTGTCGTAGTGCAGAATCTCGCCATCCGGGCGCGCCCACAGCAGCCGGTTGCGGTGGCTGCCATCGGCCGCCTGCACGATCACGCTTCCGGTAATCACCGCGTTGTACTTTTTCGCCTGCGCCTTGAGCCATTTGTAGGTGGGGCCGTTCTCAGGCTCGCACAGGCTTTCCGATTGCATGGAAAACCCCGTGGTGAACATCTCTGGCAGGATCACCAGGTCCACTTCACCGGCCTGCTCAAGCAGTACCTCGAAGTGCGCGTAATTGGCCTCGCGGTCATGCCAGGCAAGGGTAGTCTGCACCAGGGCGATTTTCAGGTTCGGCAATGTGCTCAGATCGCGCATAGTTTTTCCGCTGCCTGGCGCAGCGTCTCCTCTCGTTTGGCAAAGCACAGGCGCACCAGGCGTTGCTCGGGGATGGGTTGCTGGTAGAACACCGACACCGGAATGGTCGCTACGCCGTGCTCACGGGTCAGCCACAGCGCCATGTCGACATCATTCAGGTCCGGGCGTATGTGCGAATAGTCCACCAGCTGGAAATAAGTGCCCGCCGTGCGGGTAAAGCGCAATCGCGAACCCTCCAGCAAGCCGCAGAACAGGTCGCGCTTGGCCTGGTAAAAGGCCGGTAACTCATCGATGTGCTCCGGGTGCTCAGCCATGAAGTCGGCCAACGCGCACTGCAACGGGGTGACGCCGCAAAAGTTGACGTACTGGTGCACCTTTCGCAGTTCGGCGCTCAGCGCCGGCGGGGCGATCACGTAACCGGTCTTCCAGCCGGTGACGTGGTAGGTCTTGCCGAACGAACTGACCACGAAGGCGCGCGGGTACAGCCGCGCATGGGCCAGCACGCTGGCGTGGCGTACCCCATCGTAGACCAGGTGCTCGTAGACCTCGTCGCTGACCAGGTAAATATCCCGGTCGGCGATCAGCTGCGCCAGCTGGTCGAGGTCTTCGCGGGTGATCAGGGCGCCGCTGGGGTTGTGCGGCGAATTGAGGATGACCATGCGCGTGCGCGGGCTCAGGGCATCGCTGAACTTCTGCCAGTCGATGCGGAAGTCGCCGTCGCTCAATTGCACATGCACGCAACGGCCACCGGCCAGCTCCACCGAAGGCGCGTAGCTGTCGTAGCACGGATCGAAGACGATCACCTCGTCACCGGCATGCACCACCGCCTGGATGGCGCAGAAGATCGCCTCGGTGGCGCCGGGGGTGATGGTCACTTCCTGGTCGGCATCCACCTGCGCGCCATACAGCCGCGCAACCTTGGTCGCCACCTGCTGGCGCAGGGCCGGCAGGCCGGTCATCGGCGAATACTGGTTATGCCCGGCGGCCACATGCCGGCCGACTGCATCGAGCAGCGCCTGCGGGCCGTTGAAATCGGGGAAGCCTTGCGACAGGTTGAGCGCGCCGGTCTGCACGGCGAGCTGGGACATGGTGGTGAAGATGGTCGTGCCGACATTCGGCAGTTTGCTGCGGATCATGGAGCCCTCTTTCCTGGGGTTTATCCGGCACGGGTGGAGTCCGAGCATAGCGGATCGAGCGGTCAGGAAAAAGGTTGAAACAATGAGGGCATTGCGCTGGATCAAAGGGCGCGATGGGGGCGCGGGCATGGACTCAGTAACGATACCGTCTAAGCAGCTTGGCATTAAAAGCGCCCCGCGACACGATGAAGCGGCAGGCACGGATGTTTATGTCCAGCTAGGAAGGCCGAGCGCGGCCTTGACCAGCGCTCGCCTGTTTTCACTGTCTGATTGTCCGCTCACCGCTTTATTGAACGAACCTGAGCGGGGCGTCAGATTATCGGCATTGAGGCGGCATTCGGGTCGCGCTTCATAGTTTCGGTTCTGGGTACTTTGGCAGGCGCCTCAGACCCCTACGAAGTTCAGCGACTTTATCGTGCAATGTCTCAATCTCCTGCTCAATTTCAGACAAAGAAAGGTTGTGTGCGCTTAGGCGATCGCGCTCACTAACCGAGCTTGCAATTAACTCTTCTTCTATCCAGCGAATCTCATTTCTATTAGCTCTATTAAGACTCCTGCGCTCCTTACGCTCTAGATAAACTTCCACCCATGCTTTACGTCTATCCGACGCACCTTTAAAGTTAGAATTAATTGCAGATTCGAACCTAGAAAACACGTTTATTGCGCGATCACCGAGCGCATCCATCTTATTAATTACACGCTTATAACGATCAGGATCGGCTCCTATAACAGAATCCAAATACGATACAGATGAAATTAATTCTTGTTGTGCGGAAACTAAGTTAGTACGATGGGATTCTTCCAGTTTTGCAGGAGTCCCCAAGCGGGGGTGATACTTGACATCGCCAATCTCTGCCTCCAATCTCGACACCGCGCCAGCGATCCGCCTCATAACTTGGCTGGTAGTATAATATCCCCTCACACGGCCCCGATATATGGAAGAGTTCGGCATGTGACCACTTGAGTCGGTGTAATTAATCGGATCTCCATTGCAATAACCATATGCGTTCAATACCCTGAAAGGTGCAAAACTATCTGGGGAATTGAATCTCATACCCTTGAATAATCTGTAGCCATTTCCTAGCAGATAACCTTGGGAAAAATCATCATAATGTTCACCATTGAACCCCAGCAAAGAGCGCCCCGAAAAGAGGGATGAACAATGGCCATAAGCAGTATAAGCAAGCTGCTCCCGCCCACTCTCCTGTGCCACGCCAGTGACAGAGCCGGCTCTATCAACCGACAACAGGCTGACGCCATCTACACTACCTATTCTCAACTCAGCCAATGATTGCCCTGCGACCCGAAACACAGTACGACTGCCTTGATCACAAAGGCTCGCATGCATGTAACCGCCACAGTAAAAAAGCTTCAAGGATTGACGCTGAATTTTCATGCTCAAGTCCTGAGTGACAGACGACTGAATTGGGCACAAGTCTTTCAAGTCTGACAGCAAGTGACAACTGTCATTTTTACCAGGCAGGGCGAGTAACAGCACTTGGCCATGGGCGTGATGAAACTGTAGAGCTGGAGCGTAGCGGATCGAGCGGTCAGGAACAGGTTGAACACTAAGGGATTGCATTGGATCAAAGGGCCTCTTCGCGGGTGAGCCCGCTCCCACAGGGAAAGCGCAATCCTTGGGAACGGCGTAGTACCTGTGGGAGCGGGCGAGCCCGCGAAGAAGTCGACGCGCAATCAGCGCTTGTCGCGGCGCTTCTTCTCGGCCTTCTTGTGGTGCGACATCAGGCGGCGCTTCTTGTTGACCTGGCGGTCTGTGAGGGTGTTCTTCTTGCCCTCGTACGGGTTCTCACCGCCCTTGTATTCGATGCGGATCGGCGTGCCGACCAGCTTCAGCACACGGCGGTAGGTGTTTTCCAGATAGCGCGAGTACGACTTCGGAATCTTCTCGGTCTGGTTGCCATGGATCACGATCAGCGGCGGGTTGGCCCCGCCGAGGTGGGCATAGCGCAGCTTGATGCGACGACCGTTGACCAGCGGTGGCTGGTGCTCGCTCACCGCATCTTCGAGGATTTGCGTCAGGCGGCTGGTCGGCCAGCGGGTGACCGCCGACTTGAAGGCAGCCTGCACCGACTTGTACAGGTTGCCCACGCCAGTGCCATGCAAGGCGGAAATGAAGTGGATGTCGGCGAAATCGACGAAGAACAGCCGGCGCTCCAGCTCGGTCTTGACGTAGTCACGCTCGCCCGGCTGCATGCCGTCCCACTTGTTCAGGGCAATGACGATCGCGCGCCCGGCTTCCAGGGCAAAGCCCAGCAGGTTCAAGTCGTGGTCGACCACACCTTCGCGGGCGTCCATGACGAAGATCACCACGTTGGCGTCCTTGATCGCCTGCAGCGTCTTCACCACCGAGAACTTTTCGACTTCCTCGTGGATCTTGCCACGCTTGCGCACACCGGCAGTGTCGATGAACGTGTACTTCTCGCCATCGCGCTCGAAGGGAATGTAGATACTGTCGCGGGTGGTGCCCGGCTGGTCGTACACCACCACACGCTCTTCACCGAGCATGCGGTTGACCAGGGTCGACTTGCCGACGTTCGGGCGGCCGATGATGGCGATCTTGATGCCATCCTTTTCGCTCGGGCCGGGAATGCGCACCGCTTCTTCGCCTTCGGCGACGTCGGCGTCCAGGGCTTCTTCGACCTGGTCGCGCGGCAGGTGGCCGAGCACGGCTTCCATCAGCGCGTTGATACCGCGGCCCTGGGAGCCGGCTACCGGAATGGCGTTGCCCATGCCCAGCGGCGAGAACTCGGCGCGGGCCACGTCGGCGTCGATGTTGTCGATTTTGTTGGCGACCAGAATCGCCTCTTTGTTGCGCTTGCGCAGGTGCTCGGCAATCATCTGGTCGGCGGCGGTCATGCCGGCGCGGGCATCGACCAGGAACAGGACGTAGTCGGCCTCCTCGATGGCCATGAGCGACTGCTCGGCCATTTTCTCGTCCATGCCCACTTCGTCACCGGTGATACCGCCGGTGTCGATCAGGATGAAGGAACGACCCTGCCAGCTGGCATCACCATACTGGCGGTCACGGGTCAGGCCCGACAGGTCACCGACGATGGCATCGCGGGTCTTGGTCAGGCGGTTGAACATGGTGGATTTGCCGACGTTCGGGCGGCCCACCAGGGCAATTACGGGAACCATCGGCTCTCCACTCTCGAATTCTTGAAAATGCAAAGGCCGCTGCAAGGCAGCGGCCGGAGTACGGGCGGCGCTTCCTGCGCCGCGGCTTGAAGCCCGCCAAGGCTTCAAGCATAGCTTCAGCGGATGGTCAGTGCCTCGAGCTTGCCGCTGTTGCCGAAGACATAGATGGTGTCACCGACCACAAGTGGGCGGGCGCGCAGGCCATCGCTGTCGATACGCTCACGGCCCACGAAGCGACCATCGACCTGGCTCAGCAGGTGCAGGTAACCTTCGAAGTCGCCCACGGCCACGTAGCTGGAATACACTTCCGGCGCAGAGAGCTGGCGACGGGCCATGCTGTCGTTGGACCACAGGGCGCTGGAAGTGCGCTCGTCGACACTTTCGACAGTGCCTGAAGCTTCGCTGACGTAAACGTTACCGAAGCCCTGGGCGACACCCACGTAGCTGGAGGCATCACGCTGCCACAGCACACGGCCGCTTTCCAGGTCCAGGCCCGCTACGCGGCCCTGGTAAGTGCTGACATACAGGGTTTGACCAGACAGCAGCAGGCCGCCATCGATGTCGACCACGCGCTCCAGCTCGGAACGGCCCTGGGGAATGGCCACGCGGCTTTCCCACACCGGCACGCCGTTGTTGATGTCCACCGCCACCACCTTGCCGGTCGACAGGCCGGCAATGGCCAGGCGGTTGGTGACGATCGGCGCACCGGTGCCACGCAGGGTCAGTACGGCCGGGGTGTTTTCGTAGATCCAACGGCGGTCGCCGGTAGCGGCGTCCAGGCCAATCAGGCGGTCGTCCTGGGTCTGCACCACGACCACGTCACCGTTGTTGGCAGGCGGGGCCAGCACTTCGCTGGTCACACGGGAGCGCCAGCGCTCTTCACCGGTGCTGGAATCCAGGGCAATGACTTCACCCTTGAGGGTGCCGAGCATGACCAGGCCGTAACCCACGCCCACGGCGCCGGAAACCGGCAGCTCCAGGTCCTTGTTCCAGACCACGTCGCCGGTGATGCGATCGAGGGCATAGACGTCGCCGTGGACGTCGGAAGCGTAGATGCGGTCGTTCTCGATGGCCGGTACCAAGGTGTTGTAGGTTTCACCCTGGCCGTCACCGATCGAACGGCTCCACTGCTTCTTCAGCACCACTTCCTCGGTGAACTTGGTCAGCTCGGCCGGGGGCAGTTCCTTCTTGCTGTTGCTGCTGCAACCTGCGGCCAGTACGGCCAGGGTCAGCACTGCTGCATGTTTCCAACCGATCACTTACGCGTCCCCTTTAGCCAGGTCATCCAGCTTCAATTGCAGGCCACCGACTGCGGCGTCATCGGACAACGCAGCCTTGGCTTTCTCGTAAGCGCTGTGCGCGTCGCTGGCGCGACCCAGTTGTACCAGCAGGTCACCCTTCAACTCTTCACGGCTGGCCAGGAACGCCTTGTCGGCATCACCGTCAAGCAGCTTCAGGGCGTCTTCGGCCTTGTTCTGGGCGGCCAGCACGCGAGCCAGGCGCTGGCGCGAGATTTCGCCCAGGGTGGCATCGGCAGGCTTGTCCAGCACACCTTTGAGCTCGGCGGCGGCGTCGTCGAGCTTGCCGCTCTCGACCGCGACCTTGGCCACGAACAGGCTACCGTACTGGGCATAGGCCGTACCGCCAAACTCGCTCTTGAGCTTGCCGGCCAGTTCCGCGACCTTGGTGGCGTCGGGCTGACCGCTTGGCGTCAGGCTGGTTTCGAGCAGGGCCTGGTACAACTGCGAGGCCCCTTGCGACTGGTTGTTCTGGTACTTGTGCCAGGTATTCCAGCCCAGCACCACCACACCTGCCAGCAATGCGCCGGTCAGCAGCGGCTTGCCATTGCGGTTCCACCAGTCCTTGACCCCTGCCAGGTCATCATCATCAGTACTCGACACCCCAATACTCCTTTTCGCCTATTCGTTGTTGAACCGCGTTACGCCTGCGTGATCGCGGTTTCCAGGTGCTCGGCAAGAGCATCCCAGGCAATGTTCTGTTGCTCACCCTGGCCACGCAGGGGCTTCAAGCCGATGACTTGCTTGGCCAGTTCGTCCTCACCGAGGATCAGGGCGAACAGCGCACCGCTTTTATCGGCTTTCTTGAACTGGCTCTTGAAACTGCCGCCGCCGGCGTTGACGGCCAGGCGCAAGCCCGGCAAACGGTCGCGCAAACCTTCGGAAAGGCGCAGCCCGGCCAGCTCGGCCTGCTCGCCAAAGGCACACAGGTAGACGTCGACAGTACGGCTGATGGACTCCGGCACCTTGCCCAGGGTTTCCAGCAGCAGGATCAGACGCTCGATACCCATGGCGAAACCAACGCCGGTGGTCGGTTTGCCGCCCATCTGCTCGACCAGGCCGTCGTAGCGGCCACCGGCACACACGGTGCCCTGGGCGCCGAGCTTGTCGGTCACCCACTCGAATACGGTCTTGCTGTAGTAGTCCAGGCCACGCACCAGCTTGGTGTTGATCACGAACGGAATGCCGGCGGCCTCCAGGCGAGCCTTGAGGCCCTCGAAGTGCACGCGTGAAGGTTCGTCCAGATAGTCTTCCAGCTTGGGCGCCCCAACCAGCACCGCCTGGGTGTTCTGGTCCTTGCTGTCGAGAATGCGCAGCGGGTTGCTTTTCAGGCGGCGCTGGCTGTCTTCATCCAGCTGCTCCAGGCGTGCGGACAGGAACTCGACCAGCGCATCACGGTAGCGGGCGCGGGCCTCGCTGGTGCCGAGGCTGTTGAGTTCGAGCTTTACCGCGTCCTGAATGCCCAACAGGCCCCACAGGCGCCAGGTCAGCATGATCAGCTCGGCGTCGATGTCCGGGCCGTCGAGGTTGAACACTTCCACGCCAATCTGGTGGAACTGCCGGTAACGGCCCTTCTGCGGGCGCTCGTGGCGGAACATCTGGCCGATGTACCACAGTTTCTGCACCTGGCCGTTACCGGTAATGCCGTGCTCGAGCACGGCACGCACGCAGGCGGCGGTGCCTTCAGGGCGCAAGGTCAGCGAGTCGCCATTGCGGTCCTCGAAGGTGTACATCTCTTTTTCGACGATATCGGTCACTTCGCCGATCGAGCGCTTGAACAGCTCGGTGAACTCGACGATCGGCGTGCGGATCTGGCTGTACCCGTAGGTGTCCAACAGGCCGGCGACGGTGCCTTCGAAGTAGCGCCACAGCGGCGACTGTTCTGGCAGGATGTCGTTCATGCCACGGATGGCTTGCAGCGATTTGCTCACGAAAAGTCCTTACGAATTCTGTGTGTCAGCCACGGACGATCAGCGCCGCGTCGGCTTCGGCCTTCTCGGCCGCTTTCTGGCGGATGAGTTTTTCCAGCTCATCGACCAGGTTGTCGTTGGTCAGTTTCTGCGCCGGCTTGCCGTCGATGTAGATCAGGTTCGGCGTACCGCCAGTCAGGCCGACATGGGCTTCCTTGGCTTCACCCGGGCCGTTGACCACGCAACCGATCACTGCCACGTCCAGCGGTACCAGCAGGTCTTCCAGGCGCCCTTCCAGCTCGTTCATGGTCTTGACCACATCGAAGTTCTGCCGCGAGCAGCTCGGGCAGGCGATGAAGTTGATGCCGCGCGAGCGCAGGTGCAGCGACTTGAGGATGTCGTAGCCGACCTTCACTTCTTCGACCGGGTCGGCCGCCAGCGAGATGCGAATGGTATCGCCAATGCCTTCGGCCAGCAGCATACCGAGGCCGACGGCGGATTTCACCGTGCCTGAACGCAGGCCACCGGCTTCGGTGATGCCCAGGTGCAGCGGCTGCACGATCTGCTTGGCCAACAGGCGGTAGGCCTCAACGGCCATGAACACGTCGGAGGCCTTGACGCTGACCTTGAAGTCCTGGAAGTCGAGGCGGTCGAGGTGCTCGACATGGCGCAGGGCCGACTCGACCAGCGCGGCCGGGGTAGGCTCGCCGTACTTCTTCTGCAGGTCTTTTTCCAGCGAACCGGCGTTGACCCCGATACGGATCGGGATGCCGCGGTCGCGAGCAGCGTCGACCACTGCGCGTACGCGGTCTTCGCGGCCGATGTTGCCCGGGTTGATGCGCAGGCAATCGACGCCCAGCTCGGCCACCCGCAGGGCGATCTTGTAATCGAAATGGATATCGGCTACCAGCGGCACGCTCACCTGTTGCTTGATCTTGCCGAAGGCTTCGGCGGCGTCCATGTCTGGCACCGATACGCGCACGATGTCGACGCCGGCATCGACCAGGCGCTGGATTTGCGCCACGGTGGCGGCCACATCGTTGGTGTCGGTGTTGGTCATGCTCTGCACCGCGATGGGGGCATCACCACCCACCGGCACATTGCCGACCCAGATTTTGCGGGATTCGCGACGTTTGATCGGAGATTCGCCGTGCATGACTTACTGTCCCAACTTCAGGCGAGCAGTCTCGCCACTGGTGAACGGGGCAACATCGACGGTCTGGCCGTTGTAGCTGACCTGGGCGCCCCGGGCGAAGCCCAGGCGTACCGCGAACGGCGGCTTGCCGGTCAGTTCGAGGTTGTCCCCTTTGCGCTTGATGGCGCTGAACAGCACCTTGCCGTTGCCGTCGGAAACCTGGGTCCAGCAATCGGCGGTGAACTGAATGGCGACCTTGCCGCTACCGGGCGGCGCTGGCACAGGCTCACTGGCGGCGACCGCCGCGGCAGGGGCCGCAGGCGTGGCGGTGGCCGGCGCGGCCGTAGCGGGAGATACCGGGGTGCTGGCGGCTGCCTGCACTGGCGCCTGCTGGGCGGTTGCCGCCGCAGCGGCTGGCGCCGTGGCTGTACCGGCCGCCGGCTGCTCGCCAGCTGCAGCGGGTTGTTCGCCCGTGCCCTGCGCCAGCGGCAGCGGTGCAGTCTCAGCCTGCTGGCCGGCAGTAACGGCCTGGTCTTCAGGCTCATCGAGCGGGTGGATCTGGGTGGTGCCGTCGGCGCTTTCGACTTCCACATGCTCCAGGGCCATCTTGGCCAGGTCCTTGCCACGCAGGCTGCCCTGGTCCTGCCACCAGACGAAACCGCCACCGACCACGGCGAGCAGCAACAGCAGGCTGACGCCGCGCAGGATATTGTGCGACAGGCGCGATGGCTCTTCGATGCGGCCCAGCGAATGCACGTCGCTGCCCTTGGCGTGGGTACCGGTGTAGCGGTCGAAGGCATCGACCAGCGCAGCCTGGTCCAGGTCCAGTAGCTTGGCGTAGGCACGTATGTAGCCACGGGCAAATGTATGCCCGGGCAGCTTGTCGAAGGCGCCGGTTTCCACGTGGTTCAGCGAACTGACAGTGAGGTTTAGCTTGCGGGCCACCTCGGCTTGCGACCAGTCCCGTTTCTCACGGGCCAGGCGCAAAAGCTCACCGGGGTTCTGGCCAGGCGCTACTGCTACTTCGGGATGCGCGGCGTTCATCGTTGCTCCGACAGGTATTGCTGATATTCCGGCGTACCGGGATAAAGTCGTTGTAATTGCTGGCCCGTTTCGGCCAGTGCGCCCTGCTCGTCGAATACCCTGGCAAGGCGGCTGCCCAGCAGCAGGCTACGGGCATCGTGCGCGCTCAGCTCGCTGAAACGATCGTAGTAGTCCCGGGCCGGCACATAATGCCTGTTTTCGTAGGACAACTCAGCCATTTCCAGCAACGCCCTGGGTTGCCGCTGGTTGAGCTGCAATGCTTTCACCAGGTAGGCCTGCGCCTGCTCGCGGCGCTCGAGCCTCAAGGCAGTCAGGCCAAGGTTCTCGTACACGCGCGAGCGCTCAGGATACAGGGTATCGGCACTGGCCAGGCGAAACATCTGCTCGGCCTCGGCAAATCGCCCCTGAGCATAAAGGAAACTGCCGTAGTTGTTGCGAATTCGCGTATTGCCGCCGCTGCTTTGCAGGGCCTTGCGAAAGTGTGTTTCGGCCAGCGCCGGCTCACCTTCGGCCTGGAACACCAGGGCCAGGGCCGCGTGCGCATCGGCATCGCTGCTGTCCAGGGCCAGGGCCTTGCCCAGTGGCGCCTTGGCCTGTTCGGTCAAACCCTGTTGCAAATAACCCAGCCCAAGCTGCACGTAGGCCCGCCCCGCTTCGACCCTGCCCTGGCGGCTGCCCAGCGGGTCGCTCGCGCCGCCCGACACGCAGCCGGCCAGCAGCGAAAGCGCAAGGATCGACAGCGCGGCGCGCAGGCTCATGGGCAAGGTCCCGGTCAGTGGCTGGCGGCGCTGTCTTGCAGCTCGACATCCGCAGACAGTTGGCGCACAGCGATATAGCGCTCACTGCGGCGCGTGCGGTCGTTGACCTGCCCCACCAACTGGCCGCAGGCAGCGTCGATGTCGTCGCCACGGGTAGTACGGGTGGTCACGTTGAAACCACCGTGGTGCAGCAGGTCCTGGAAACGACGAATGGCATTGTTGCTAGGCCGCTCATAGCCCGAATGCGGGAACGGGTTGAACGGGATCAGGTTGATCTTGCACGGCACGTCGCGCAGCAGCTCGATCATTTGCGCGGCATGCTCTGGCTGGTCGTTGACGTCCTTGAGCAGGGTGTACTCGATGGTCAGCACGCGCTTGCCGCCCAGGGTGGCCATGTAGCCCATGCACGATTCCAGCAGCATTTTCAGCGGGTACTTCTTGTTGATCGGCACCAGCTTGTTGCGCAGTTCGTCGTTAGGGGCGTGCAGCGACAGTGCCAGCGACACGTCGATGTGCTTGGCCAGTTCGTCGATCATTGGCACCACGCCCGAGGTGGACAAGGTGACACGACGCTTGGAAATGCCGTAGCCGAGGTCATCCATCATGATTTTCATGGCGGCGATGACGTTGTCGAAGTTCAGCAGAGGCTCGCCCATGCCCATCATCACCACGTTGGTAATGGCGCGGTCGATTTTGGCAGGGACGGTCCCGAAGGATTTGTTGGCAAGCCACACCTGGCCGATCACTTCGGCGGCGGTGAGGTTGCTGTTGAAGCCTTGCTTGCCGGTGGAGCAGAAGCTGCAGTCCAGGGCACAGCCGGCTTGCGACGATACGCACAGGGTGCCGCGGTCGTCGGTAGGAATGTAGACGGTTTCGACGCAGCTGCCGGAGGCAACGCGGATCACCCACTTGCGGGTGCCGTCGGCGGAAATGTCTTCACTGACCACTTCCGGGGGGCGAATTTCGGCAACGGCCTCGAGCTTCTCGCGCAAGGCCTTGCCAACGTTGGTCATGGCCGCAAAATCGGACACGCCAAAATGGTGAATCCATTTCATCACCTGGCCGGCGCGGAAGCGCTTCTCCCCGATAGAGTCGAAGAATTGTTCCATTTCCGGCTGGGTCAGGCCCAACAGGTTGATTTTGCCAGTAGATGTCGTCATGGATTCACCCTCACCCGTAAGCTTTCGCTTAGCGAGTGGTTACCTCGGTAGCAGCGAAGAAGTAAGCGATTTCGCGAGCAGCAGCAGCTTCGGAGTCCGAACCGTGAACGGCGTTGGCGTCGATGGACTCGGCGAAGTCGGCGCGGATGGTGCCAGGAGCAGCTTCTTTAGGGTTGGTAGCGCCCATCAGCTCACGGTTCTTGGCGATGGCGTTTTCGCCTTCCAGGACCTGAACAACGACCGGACCGGAAGTCATGAAGGCAACCAGGTCACCGAAGAAGCCGCGCTCGCTGTGCTCAGCGTAGAAGCCTTCGGCTTCGGCTTTGGACAGTTGCTTGATTTTCGAGGCAACGATTTTCAGGCCGGCTTCTTCGAAACGGGTGGTGATCTTGCCGATGACGTTTTTGGCAACGGCGTCAGGCTTGATGATCGAGAAGGTACGTTGAACAGCCATGGAAAACTCCAGAATATGAGTGTTACGAAAAATTAAACCCGCGAATTATACGCGGGTTCGAGGGGATTGCCTAACCTGCACGCAACGCTTAGTCGGCTTCGTCAATCCAGGCGGCCTGGATTGCCTCAAGCACTTTCTCACCGCCGCGTGACGGATCGTCGCTGAACTCTGGCAATGCCAGCACCCAGCGGTGCAGGTCGACGAAATTCACATATGTAGGATCGACGTCCGGCTTGCTTTCTGCAAGCTGGAAGGCGATTTCAAGTACATCAACCCATTTCAGACTCATGTACAGGCCCTCAGTGCGGTGCTTCGGCAGCGTGGTTCAGCGAATATTTGGGGATCTCGATGGTCAGGTCCTGGTCGGCGACCACCACCTGGCAACCCAGGCGCGACTGCGCCTCCAGGCCCCAGGCCTTGTCCAGCATGTCCTCTTCCAGCTCGTCAGCTTCTTCGAGCGAATCGAAGCCTTTGCGAACAATACAGTGGCAGGTGGTGCAAGCCTTTACCCCGCCACAGGCGCTTTCCATCTCGATGTGATGGTCGTGGGCCAGCTCCAGGATGTTGGTCCCGGCTGGTACATCCACGGTCAGGCCTTCAGGGCAGAACTTCTCATGCGGCAGGAAGGTTACCAGCGGCATCGATTACTCCTCGATCTCATTCAGGTTGCGCCCGGCCAGTGCGGCTTTGACCGTCGAATCAAGGCGACGGGCGGCAAATGCGTCGGTCACCTGCGACAGACGCTTGGTCTGTTGCTCGATGGCTGCGCCATCGGTGCCCGCCAGCAAATCACGTAGTTCTTGCATCTGGAATTCGATGGCGTCGCGCTCGTCACTGCTGAGCAAGCGTTCGCCGTCGGCGTCCAGGGCGCCCTGCACCGCTTCGAGCAGGCGCTCGGCGTCCACCTGGTGCTCGCGCAACTGGCGGGCGTGCTTGTCGGAACCGGCGTGTTCGAACGAGTCCTTGAGCATGCGGGCGATTTCGCCGTCGGTCAGGCCGTAGGACGGCTTGACCTGGATGCTGGCTTCCACGCCCGAACCCAGCTCGCGCGCGGCGACGCTGAGCAGGCCGTCGGCATCCACCTGGAAGGTAACGCGGATTTTTGCCGAGCCGGCGACCATGGCCGGAATGCCACGCAGCTCGAAGCGCGCCAGCGAGCGGCAGTCGCTGATCAGTTCACGCTCGCCTTGCAGCACGTGGATCATCATGGCCGTCTGGCCGTCTTTGTAAGTGGTGAACTCCTGGGCACGCGCCACCGGGATGGTGGTGTTGCGCGGGATCACCTTCTCCATCAGCCCGCCCATGGTTTCGAGGCCAAGCGACAGCGGAATGACATCGAGCAGCAGCAGTTCGCCACCTTCGCGGCGGTTGCCGGCCAGGGTGTCAGCCTGAATCGCGGCGCCGATGGCCACCACCTGGTCCGGGTCGATCGAGGTTAGCGGCGTACGGCCAAACAGCGCACCCACCGCATCGCGCACACGCGGCACACGGGTTGAGCCACCGACCATGACCACGGCACTGACTTCGTCCATTTCAACGCCGCTGTCGCGCACCGCGCGGCGGCACGCCTTGAGGCTGCGGGCGATCATCGGCTCGATCATGGCGTCGAAGGCAACGCGGCTCAGCTCACCTTGCCAGGCGCCATGGCTGACATTGACGACGTCGGCGTCAGTCAGGGCCTCTTTGGCCGCGCAGGCAGTCTGCAGCAGTGCGCGCTGGGTGGCCGGGTCCAGGTCGGAGGAGAGACCGGCCTGCTCGATGATCCAGCCGGCGATGGCATGGTCGAAATCGTCGCCGCCCAGGGCGGTGTCGCCGCCGGTGGCCAGCACTTCGAACACACCGGCAGTCAGGCGCAGGATGGAAATGTCAAAGGTACCGCCGCCCAGGTCATAGATGGCCACCACGCCTTCGGCGTTCTGGTCCAGGCCGTAGGCCACGGCAGCGGCGGTCGGCTCATTGAGCAGGCGCAGCACGTTCAGGCCTGCCAGGCGTGCAGCGTCTTTGGTCGCCTGGCGCTGAGCGTCGTCGAAATAGGCTGGCACGGTGATCACCGCGCCTACCAGCTCGCCACCCAGGGTCGCTTCGGCCCGTTCACGCAGCACCTTGAGGATGTCTGCGGACACTTCGACCGGGCTTTTCGGGCCCTGCACGGTATCGATGAACGGCATGTGCGACTCACCGCCGACAAAACGGTAAGGCAGCTGCTCGCCCAACTGCTTGACGTCGGCAACGCCGCGCCCCATCAGGCGCTTGACCGACAGCACGGTGTTCAGCGGGTCGCTGGAAGCGGCCTCACGCGCGGCCTGCCCCACCTCGATACGCCCGTCGAGGTAGCGTACCGCGGACGGCAGAATGACGTTACCCTGCGCATCGGGCAGGGGCTCGCTGCGGCCGCTGCGCAATGCGGCGACCATGGAGTTGGTGGTACCCAGGTCAATGCCCACCGCCAGGCGACGCTGATGCGGTTGGGGGGTTTGACCGGGTTCGGCAATCTGCAGTAGGGCCATGCTTATCTGAGTACCTTAGGTGCCATCACGGGCGACACCGGGTTAATCGTCGAGGCGCTCTTCCAGTTGGCGCACTTCTTGGGCGAGCTTGTCGAGGAACTGCATGCGGCGCATCAGGCGTTCAGCCTTGTCGCGCTCGGCGGGAACGTCCCAGCAGACAGCAAAATCCTCGTTCAGCGAGTCCTGGGCGGCCTTCAAGCGCTTCTTGAATGCCGCTACGCCGTCCAGGTCGGCTTCGTCCTGCAGCTCTTCCAGCTCTTCGCGCCACTGCATCTGCTGCAACAGGAAGTCCGGGTCGTGGACCGTGACTTCCTGTGGCACTTCATGACCGCTGATGGCCAGCAGATAGCGGGCACGACGCGGCGCACTGCGCAGCGTCTGGTAGGCGTCGTTGAGGGCTGCGGACTTTTCCAGCGCGACCCGCTGCTCTCGCTCGGAAGCGTCGGCAAAACGGTCGGGATGGACTTCGCGGGCCAGCTCGCGGTAGCGAGTGGCCAGCTTGTCGAGATCCAGGCGGAAGCTTGGCTGGAGGTCAAACAATGCGTAGTGACAAGGAGTACCCACAGCCGGCCTCAAACGTTGAAGCTTTCGCCGCAGCCACACTCACCGCGCACGTTGGGGTTGTTGAACTTGAAGCCTTCGTTCAACCCTTCCTTGACGAAGTCCAGCTCGGTGCCGTCGAGGTACACCAGGCTCTTGGGATCGATGATCACCTTGACGCCGTGGTTTTCGAACACCTGGTCTTCGTCGGCCAGCTCGTCAACGAACTCCAGCACGTAGGCCAGGCCCGAGCAACCGGTGGTGCGCACGCCCAGGCGAATGCCCTCACCTTTGCCGCGCCCATCGAGGGAGCGGCGAATGTGGTTGGCGGCGGCTTCTGTCATGCTGATAGCCATCAGGACTCCTTACCTCGCAACAGGCGACTTAGATCAAGCCTTTCTTCTGCTTGTAATCGCGCACAGCTGCCTTGATGGCATCTTCGGCGAGTACCGAGCAGTGGATCTTGACCGGCGGCAACGCCAGTTCTTCTGCCAGCTGGGTGTTCTTGATGGTTTCGGCTTCGTCCAGGGTCTTGCCCTTCATCCACTCGGTGGCGAGGGAGCTGGAAGCGATGGCCGAACCGCAACCGTAGGTCTTGAACTTGGCGTCTTCGATCACGCCCTGCTCGTTGACCTTGATTTGCAGGCGCATCACGTCGCCACACGCAGGGGCGCCGACCATGCCGGTACCGACATCCGGGTCTTCGGCATTCATCTTGCCGACGTTGCGTGGGTTTTCGTAGTGGTCGATGACCTTTTCACTGTATGCCATGGTGCAATTCCTTCCTCATCAGGGAGCCGCTCTTGCCGGCGACTGCTTAGTGGGCGGCCCACTCGATCTTGGAGATGTCAACGCCGTCTTTGTACATATCCCACAGCGGCGACAGTTCACGCAGTTTGTTGACGGCCTCGCAGACTTTCTGCGCGGCGTAGTCGACTTCTTCTTCGGTGGTGAAGCGGCCGAAGGAGAAGCGGATCGAGCTGTGCGCCAGCTCGTCGTTGCGGCCCAGAGCGCGCAGTACATACGACGGCTCGAGCGACGCGGAGGTGCACGCCGAACCGGACGATACGGCGATGTCCTTCAGCGACATCAGCAGCGATTCGCCTTCGACGTAGTTGAAGCTCAGGTTCAGGTTGTGCGGAACGCGGGCAGTCTGGCTACCGTTGACGTACAGCTCTTCAAGGCTGGAGACCTGCTTGAAGAAGCGGTCGCTCAGAGCCTTGATGCGCACGTTTTCGGCGGCCATTTCCTGCTTGGCGATGGCGAATGCTTCGCCCATGCCGACGATCTGGTGGGTCGGCAGGGTGCCCGAACGCATGCCCCGCTCATGACCACCACCGTGGATGATGGCTTCCAGACGTACACGCGGCTTGCGGCTGACGTACAGCGCGCCGATGCCTTTCGGGCCGTAGGCTTTGTGCGCCGAGAACGACATCAGGTCGACCTTCAGCTTCTGCACGTCGATTTCCACCTTGCCGGCCGACTGGGCGGCATCGACATGGAACAGCACGCCACGCGCACGGGTCAGCTCACCGATGGCGGCGATGTCGTTGATCGAGCCAACTTCGTTGTTCACGTGCATCAGCGACACCAGAATAGTGTCGTCACGCAGCACGGTCTCGACCATGGCCGGGGTGACGATACCGTCTTCGCCCGGCTCCAGGTAGGTGACTTCGAAACCTTCACGCTCCAGCTGGCGAGCGGTATCCAGCACCGCCTTGTGCTCGATCTTGGAGGTGATGATGTGCTTGCCCTTGGTCTGATAGAAGTGCGCCACGCCCTTGAGGGCGAGGTTGTCGGACTCGGTGGCACCGCTGGTCCAGACGATCTCGCGCGGGTCGGCGTTGATCAGCTCGGCAACCTGGCGGCGGCCGTTCTCGACCGCTTCTTCGGCCTTCCAACCGAACACGTGGGAGCGCGAAGCCGGGTTACCGAAGTTCCCGTCAACCAGCAGGCATTCGGCCATTTTCTGGGCGACGCGTGGGTCAACCGGCGTGGTCGCGGAGTAATCGAGGTAGATCGGCAACTTCATTTGTCTCTCCTATCAGGCGGTGGCGTCGCTCGTCGTGGCTAAGGGTCAATCGACGGCGGACGTCTCAATCTTGTCCAGCTGGGCGGTTCGGCCTGCGACACGACGCAAGTCCTGGCGCTGGGCGACTTCCTGCACCTCACGGCGCATGACGAGGTCGGCCAGGCTGATGCCGCTGAGGAATTCATGGATCTGCTGGCTGAGGTCGCACCACAGGTGGTGAGTCAGGCAGGTATCACCGGCATGGCAGTCCCCGAGGCCCTGGCAACGGGTGGCATCGACCGATTCGTTGACCGCGTCGATGACCTGTGCCACCTGGATGGTTTCCATACCGCGCGACAGCTGATAGCCGCCACCGGGGCCGCGCACACTGGAGACCAGGCTGCTACGGCGCAGCTTGGCGAACAGCTGCTCCAGATAAGAGAGGGAAATGCCCTGGCGCTCGGAAATATCGGCCAAAGACACCGGCCCATGCTGCGCGTGCAACGCCAGGTCGAGCATGGCAGTCACGGCGTATCGGCCTTTGGTAGTCAGTCGCATGGCTATTGGGTACCACGGGAGTTTCGGGATGTGTGCAAGTATGCGATTCCCGAGCATTTAAGTCAACTATTAGACCTACTGCTTTAGTCGGGTTTGCATCTGGGAGGCGGCGCGATTGTAGCAGACGAGGGGCGTGAGCACACGCCCCGTATGTCAACCTCGGTGCGCCGCGGCGCAATCAATGCGGCTGAGTGTCGCGCCTGACGGCCTGGGCCGCTTCGGTGAAGTCATCCTCGGGCAGGGCCGGCAGCTCTTTGGCGCAGTAGTCACTGCCCATTTTCGTCAACGCGCCGCACATACCCTCCAGCCGCTCGTCGACGGCCTGCAGATGGTCGAGCATCTGGCCAATGGCGCGCGCCACCGGGTCGGGCATGTCGCCACTGACACCGTAAGCGTCGAAGCCGATCTTCTCGGCCATGGCCTTGCGCTTGGCCTCCACTTCGCTGTCTTCGCGCTTGACGATGATGCGCCCGGGGATGCCCACTGCCGTGGCACCGGCCGGGACCGCCTTGGTCACCACCGCATTGGAGCCGATCTTGGCCCCCGCACCCACGGTGAACGGGCCCAGCACCTTGGCCCCCGCCCCTACCACCACGCCGTTTTCCAAGGTGGGGTGACGCTTGCCTTTGTTCCAGCTGGTACCGCCCAGCGTAACGCCTTGGTACAGGGTGACGTCATCGCCGATTTCGGCGGTTTCGCCGATGACGATGCCCATGCCGTGGTCGATGAAGAAACGCCGGCCGATGGTGGCACCGGGGTGAATCTCGATACCGGTGAGCCAGCGGCCAAAGTTCGAGACCAGTCGCGCCAGCCACTTGAAGTCGCGCCGCCACAAGGCATTACCCAGGCGGTGTAGCCAGATGGCATGCATGCCCGGGTAGCAGGTGAGCACCTCGAAGGCATTGCGCGCAGCCGGGTCACGGTGGAATACGCTTTGAATATCTTCACGCAGGCGTTCAAACATCTTTCAGTCCTTCCGTTTATGCGGCTCGCCCCGGACCACTTTCTGGGTCTCGGTGAGGATGCCGCGCAAAATGCTCATTTCCGAACGCTCGACCGCCACCCGCCCGTACAGCCGGCGCAGGCGCGGCATCAGGTGCTTGGGCTTTGCAGGGTCGAGGAAGCCGATGCCTACCAGGGTTTTCTCCAGGTGGTCGTAGAACAGCTCCATTTCGTCCATGGTCGCCAGCTCGCTGGCATCCACCTTCTCGACCTGGGCCGGTGCCACACCGGCGGCCAACCAGGCCATGCGCACCTCATAGGCGAGCACTTGCACGGCGGCAGCCAGGTTCAGCGAGCTGAAGTCGGGGTTGGAGGGAATGTGCACGTGGAAGTGACATCGCTGCAGTTCTTCGTTGGTCAGGCCGGCGTGTTCGCGCCCGAACACCAGGGCGATTTCTTCGCCACCATTGGCATGCACCACCGCCTTTTCGCCACATTCACGCGGGCCGATCAACGGCCAGGGAATGCTGCGCTCGCGGGCGCTGGTGCCCATCACCAGGTTGCAGCCGACCAGAGCCTGTTCGAGGCTGTCGACCACCTGGGCATTGTCCAGCACATCGTCGGCACCAGAGGCGCGGGCACTGGCATCCACGGCGGGGAACTCTTTCGGCTGCACCAGCACCAGACGCGACAAGCCCATGTTTTTCATGGCACGCGCAGCGCCGCCGATGTTGCCGGGGTGGCTGGTATTGACCAGAACAACACGAATATTTTGCAGCAAGGTGTTGTGCTCACAGATGCAGGAATCAGGGGCTTGGATCTTACAGAACCGACAGACGTAACGCCACGAAAGCAAATGTGCCCCTTCTGCCGCCACAGTTTTCTGCTAGAATGATCGGCTTTCTTCTTTAACATCTCCAGGTGACCCGCCCATGCAGCCTATGCTGAATATCGCCCTGCGCGCCGCTCGCAGCGCCAGTGAACTGATTTTCCGCTCCATCGAACGCCTGGATAGCATCAAGGTCGATGAGAAAGAGGCCAAGGACTACGTTTCCGAAGTCGATCGCGCCGCCGAGCAGACCATCGTCAACGCCCTGCGCAAGGCCTACCCGAACCACTCCATCCAGGGTGAAGAAACCGGCCTGCACGCCGGCACCGGTGAAGAGGGCAAGGATTACCTGTGGATCATCGACCCGCTGGACGGCACCACCAACTTCCTGCGTGGCATCCCGCACTTCGCTGTCAGCATCGCCTGCAAGTACCGTGGCCGCCTTGAGCACGCCGTGATCGTCGACCCGGTTCGCCAGGAAGAATTCACCGCCAGCCGTGGCCGTGGCGCCCAACTCAATGGCCGCCGCCTGCGTGTCAGCTCGCGCACCAGCCTGGAAGGCGCCCTGCTGGGTACCGGCTTCCCGTTCCGCGACAGCCAGATGGCCGACCTCGACAACTACCTGGGCATGTTCCGCGCCTTGACCGGCCAAACTGCCGGCATCCGCCGCGCTGGCGCTGCCAGCCTGGACCTGGCCTACGTTGCTGCCGGCCGCTTCGACGCCTTCTGGGAATCGGGGCTGTCCGAGTGGGACATGGCCGCCGGCGTGCTGCTGATTCAGGAAGCCGGTGGCCTGGTGAGCGACTTCAACGGTGGCCACGACTTCCTCGACAAAGGCCACATCGTTGCGGGCAACATCAAGTGCTTCAAGGCCGTGCTGACCACTATCCAGCCACACCTGCCAGAAAGCCTGAAGCGCTAAGCGCGGATTGCCGACAAACAAAAAGCACCCCTCGGGGTGCTTTTTTTGTGCCTGTGTCCACCCAACCAGGGCCTACTACCCCTGTAGGAGCGGCTTTAGCCGCGAAGGGGCCGGGCCTGCTGGCGAGATTTCCTGGGCATTCATCGTTGCCGCCACTGCCGCATTCGCGGCTAAAGCCGCACCTCATGGGGTAGTGGTGGGCGCTTATCTGCGGGGCAGCAACGCCCGATGTAGGAGCGGGTTCACCCGCGAAGGGGCCGGGCCTGCTGGCGAGATGCTGGGCATTCACCGTTGCCACCACTGCCGCATTCGCGGCTAAAGCCGCACCTCATAGGGCAGTGGTGGGCGCTTATCTGCGGGGCAGCAACGCCCGATGTAATCGATGGACTCGCCCCCGCCGAGGCATCACAGTGCCACGGTGGCGTTCGAAGAAGCCAACGGCAGCGAGGGCGAGACCATGAAAAAGCATAGTTCCAAGCAAGCTTCTCTGTCTTCCACTG
>Ga0308157_10000641_pt1 | contig 102774 bp, 102 predicted proteins | sample PhyBR1_FD_201035 | JGI IMG/M metagenome (GOLD analysis project Ga0308157, IMG submission 201035) | Phyllosphere microbial communities from UC Gill Tract Community Farm, Albany, California, United States - DLSLB.R1 | ecosystem: Host-associated > Plants > Phyllosphere > Unclassified | place...
GTCCCCGCAACGAGAAGCGACACAAGAAAGGCCCCTGATCAGGAGAAATCCCGATCAGGGGCCTTTCGCATACCCTGGCGCGCGACGACCAGGCAGCCAGCGGACGCGAAAACGGGCGCCCCTCGCGGGACGCCCGTGTCGCTGTGCGAGGCCTACTCGGCCGCTTCCAGTGCCAGCAGTTCCGTGATCGCTGCGGTGAGGCGCTTGTCGGCCTCGGCGAACGCGGTGAGGTCTCCGGCCTTCAGAGCCGCCTCACGGTCGGTCAGCGCCTGCTGAGCGTCGGCGAGCGCCTCGGCGCGTGCATCCGTCCCGGTGCCGGGATCCGGCTCCGTCGTGCCCGGATCCGTGCCGCCCTCTTCGGGCGGACTCGTCCCGTCGCCCGGATCGACCGGCTCCACCTCTTCGTCTCCGCCGCTCGCGCCGGAGTCTCCGCCGAAGATCACGTCGAGCGCCGCGGTGAGGGTGTCCTCGAAGGCGATGCTGTCGCCGAACGTGACCAGCACCTTCTGCAGCAGCGGCAGCTGAGTGCCCTCGGACGACTGCACGTACACCGGCTGCACGTAGAGCAGACCGCCACCGACGGGCAGCGTCAGCAGGTTGCCGTACTTCACCTCGGACTTGCCCAGCGTCAGCACGTTGAGCTTGTCGGCGATCGTGGTGTCGGAGTCGAACGTGTTCTGCACCTGACCCGGTCCCGGCACCGTGGTGTCGGCATCGATCTCGAGCATTCGCAGCTGTCCGTAACCGTCGGCCTTCTCGCCGGCTGTGGCGCCGGCATCCGAATCGACCGCCAGGTACCCCATCAGGACGTTACGACTCGTCGTGCCCTGCGAAGACGCCGGGATGAAGGTCGAGAACATCGAGAACCTCGGCTCCTCCTGCCCCGGCATCTGCATGGACAGGTAGTACGGCGGCTGCAGCTGGTCGTCGTTGCGCGGGTCGTTCGGCGTCTGCCAGCGGTTGTCCTGCTGGGCGAAGGATCCGGCCGTGTCGACGTGGTACACGCCGAGGATCTCGCGCTGCACCTTGAACAGGTCGGTCGGGTAGCGCACGTGACTCATCAGGTCGGCGGACATCTCGCTGATCGGCTCGACCGTCGAGGGGTACACCTTCTGCCACGCCTCGAGGATCGGGTCCTCGTCATCCCACGCGTAGAGGGTCACCGAGCCGTCGTATGCGTCGACGGTGGCCTTCACGGAGTTGCGGATGTAGTTGATGTCGTCGATGGCGAAGTTCGGCGCCGCCGTGTTCGAGTCGGCGATGGCATCCGACAGGCTCACGCTGGTCGAGTACGGGAAGGTCGAACTGGTCGTGTAACCGTCGACGATCCACACGACCCTGCCGTCGACGACGCTCGGGTACGGGTCGCTGTCGAGCTCGAGGTACGGCGCGACCTTCTGCACGCGCGTCACCGGGTCGCGGTCGTACAGGATCTGCGAATCGGAGTTGACGAGATCGGAGAAGAGGATCTCCGCCTCCTGGAACTTCAGCGCATACAGCAGCTTGTTGAAGGTGCTGCCGACGCTCGGGCCGCCGTCGCCCGCGAAGGTGTTCTTCGTCTCGTTCGCACCGTCGTTGCCGCGCGGGTAGTCGATCTCCACAGGATCCGTGCCCTCTGGGGCACCCACGATCGAGTACAGCGGAGAGTCCTCGCCGAAGTACACGCGGGGCTCGTACTCCTCGCTCTCGGTGAGGAATCCGGAGGACGGGATGCCGCGTTCGAGGAACACCGGCTCACCCTCACTCGTGCGCTGGTTTCCGGCGGCGGCGACGAGGCCGTAGCCGTGCGTGTACACCGCGGTGCGGTTGTTCCAGCTGTTGCTGTCGCCGAGCTTGTCCACGTTGATCTCGCGCACGGCCACCACGGTGTCCTGCGTCTCGCCGTCGATGTTGTAGCGGTCGACGTCCAGGGTCTCCTGGAACTGGTAGTAGTTGCGGAACTGCTCGAGCTGCTGCACCGTCGGGCTGATGATGCTCGGGTCGAGGATGCGGATGGACGCTGTGGTCTCGGCATCGTTACGCAGCTGACCCGCCTCAGCGGTGGTCTCCGCCTTGAAGGGCGTCACCTCGAGGTCGGCGATGTCGTAGGCGCTCTTGGTGCCGTCGATGTTGCGCTGGTAGTACTCGGCCTGGAAGCTGTTCTGGTTCGGACGCACCTGGAAGGTCGTCACGACCCACGGGTAGCCGATGCCGACGACGAGGGACGCGACGATCAGCAGGCCGGTCGCGACGAGCGGGAAGCGCCAGCGCCCGATGACCGCGGTGACGAAGAAGAGGATCGCGACGAGCGCGGCGAGGATCGCGAGGATCGCCATACCGGGGATCGTGGCGTTGACGCTCGTGTACGCGGCACCGGTGATGCGGTCTTCCTGCGTGACGAGCGTCTTGTAGCGGTCGAGCCACAGGCTCGCGGCCTGCACGAGCAGGTAGAGCCCGGCGAGCACGGCCAGCTGGATGCGAGCCGGCTTCGAGATGCGCAGCTCGCCCTGACCGATGCGGACGGAGCCGTACAGGTACGACACCAGCGCGGTGACGACCAGCGACAGCAGGATGACGGCCGAGACGAACGCCAGCAGGATCGAGTAGAACGGCATCGCGAACAGGTAGAAGCCCGTGTCCATGCCGAACTGCGGGTCGACCTCGCCGGTCGCCCCTCCGTTGAACCACAGCCAGACGGTCTCCCAGTTGCCCGCGGCGGCGAAGCCAGCGAACAGGCCGAAGAAGATCGGCATGCCCCACATCGCGAGGCGGCGCAGCGGCTCGATGACCTCTTGATAGCGATCGAGCTGCGAGCTCAGTCGCACGTACACCGGGCGCAGACGGTACGCCAGCTGGATCACGATGAACAGCGGCACCGCCATCCCCAGGAAGCCCACCACGAACATCACGGCAGTGGCGATCCACTGGGTGGTGAGAACGTTCGCGAACTGCAGCTGGTCGAACCAGAGGAAGTCCGTGTAGAGGGCGGCGAAGACGAAGAACGCAGCGATGATCGCGGCGATGATCACCAGCGATATCGTGATGATCCGTCGTGAGGTGCGGGGCGTGGCCGGATTCGGCGCCGAGGTCGTGGTCACCCGTCCATCCTAGGCGGGGCATTTTGTGTGCGGGCTGTAACAACGGTGACGGAGAGGTCACCGTCCGCTCTCAGCGCAACATCACTGCGCAGCCGCGGTGCACGTGGGCAGTGCGTCGACGTCGCCGCCGTTCGCGATCACCTCGAGCGCGTCCAGGGACTCCTCGAGCGTCGATGTGCTGATCACCTGGAGCCCGTCGGGGACGTGGCCGACGACCTCGTCGCAGTTCGACGACGGCGCGAGGAAGTAGTCGGCGCCCGCATCCACAGCGCCGTACAGCTTCTGGCGGATGCCGCCGATCGGACCTACGCTGCCCGCGGCGTCGATGGTTCCGGTGCCGGCGATGTCGTTGCCGCCGGTCATCTCCCCCGGTGTGAGCTCATCGACGATGCCGAGTGCGAACATCATGCCGGCGCTGGGACCGCCCACGTTGTCGAGCTGGATCGTCACGTCGATCGGGAAGTCGTACTCGGTGGTCAGCGTGATGCCGATCAGCCAGGTGTCGACACCATCGACGGTGTCGAGCTCCGGGGTGATCTCGACGCCCAGCGGCTCGTCGCCGTCGCGGAGCACCGTCAGCTCGACGGGCTCGCCCTCGCCGTCCTGGATCGCCGCGCGCAGCTCTGCGGCGCTGGTGACCGCGACGCCGTCGATCTCGGTGATGACGTCCCCCTCATCGAGCACACCTGCCGCGGGAGAGTCGTCGACGGCCTCGACGACCGTCACCTCGGCACCGGTGTCGTACCCCAGTTCGTTGAGCGCCGCGGCAGTCGCCTCGTGCTGCGAATCGACCATCAGTGCCGCGTTGCGCTCATCACGGTCCTCGCTCGTCACTCCCTCGGGGAACACCGCATCGAGCGGCACGACGGCGCGGGACGAGTCCATCCAGGCGAGTGCCAGTTCGAACCACGACGGCGTGCGCTCCCGGTTGCCGACGACCTGCACGGTCAGCAGGTTGAGGGTGCCGCTCGTCTCGAACGTCTCGGCGCCCTCGATCGCGATCAGCGGCACCTCCTCACCGTCCTCGCCGGCTGCGGTGCCGAGCGTGTCGTAGACGGGACCTGGGCGCTGGATCACGTACGGCGTCGGCAGGAAGGTGAGCACCACGAGCGCGACGAGCGCGACGATGAGTGCCCAGACGCCCAGGCCGACCCTGGGTGTGCGCGTGTGAGCCAAGTGGATCCTCCGTCGTTCGCGACCGGCGTACAGCGATCTGCCCGCGTCGGGGTCGCGTGCAGAATCCTGCAACTAGCGTAGATGTCACGGCTAGCGACGTGCTGAGAGGCGACCGACATGGCAGACAACGACCCGAACCCCGAGGACTTCCAAGAGTTCCTGCGGAAGATGATGTCCGGAGCGGGCGGCGGCGACTTCGACCTGAGCGCGCTGCAGAACGCCCTCGGCGGCGCGGACGGCCTCGAGATCGATCCGGCCATGATGGCCGGACTCATGCGGCAGCTGCAGGGCGCGTTCGGCGGTGATCCGTGGGAGAACACGCTGCGCCAGGCGCTGCACATCGCCAATCGCGAGGGCCAGGGGATCACCGACGGCTCGCGCCATTCCCTCGTGGATGCCTTCGCGCTCGCGAACCTCTGGCTGAGCGAGGCCACCACGATCTCCGAGCTCGCCGAGAACCCGCAGGCCATGACACGCGGCGAATGGGTCGAGAAGACCCTCCCGGTGTGGAAGGAGATCGCGGGCCCTGTCTCCACCAGCATCGCCGACGCCCTCACGAGCGCGCTCGACACGCAGGTGCCTGAAGACATGCGCGAGGCGATCCAGGGAGCCGGCCAGCTGATGCGCGGACTCGGATCCTCGGTGTTCGCCGCGCAGTTCGGCCAGGTGCTCGGCAACCTCTCGCTCGAGGTCGTCTCCGGCGGTGACGTCGGCATCCCCGTCCTCCCCGCCGGCACCGCCGCGCTGATCCCGCAGAACATCACGGCGTTCGGCGAGGGGCTCGAGATCCCCGAGGATCAGATCGCGTTGTACCTCGCGACCCGTGAGCTCGCGTACGCGCGTCTGTACCGGCACGCGAAGTGGCTGCACCTGCACGTGATGTCGCAGATCACCGACTTCGCCCGCGGCGTGACCGTCGACGTCGAGGCGCTGGAAGACGTCGCCAGCCGACTCGATCCGTCGAACCCCGAGGAGCTGCGCGCGGCGATCGAGGGCGGAGCACTGCTCCCGGCGCAGACCGAGGCGCAGCGCGAGGCGCTCGCGCGCCTGGAGAACATCATCGCGATGATCGACGGCTGGGTGGACGTCGTCACGGCCGAAGCAACCTCCCGCCTGCCCGACAGTGTGCGCCTCGCAGAGGCCGCTCGACGCCGTCGCGCGGTCGGCGGGCCTGCGGAGGACGCGCTCGGCGCGCTCGTCGGTCTCAAGCTGCGTCCGCGGCGCATGCGCGAGGCCTCCGCGATGTGGCAGAAGGTGACGGATGCCGTCGGCGTGGCCGCCCGTGATTCGCTCTGGGACTACCCCGACCTGCAGCCCACCGCTGACGACATCGACGACCCGACGGCGCTGATCGAACGGCTTCAGGCGCGTGCGCGTGGCGAGGCACCCGTGGCGGACGAGTTCGACGAGGCGCTGAGCCGGCTGCTGGCCGGCGACGACTTCTCCGAGGAGGCGGCGTCGGACGACGCGAGTGAGGCCGGACCGGGCGACGAAAAGCAGGGCGACGACGAGCGGGGCGACGGGAAGAACCAGGGCGGCGAGACTCCGGTCTGACCCGCATCAGCCGCAGGACTCGTGCTGCACATCCCGTGCCGGCACGGATTTGTCCACTGTTCCGCATCCTGAGCCCCCCGGTGAGGGGCGCGTGGGCAGAATCGGTGCATGCCGCCGATCACGCCCCCGACGCTGACGCGTCTCGACCCCGCCTATCCCCTGCTGTGGCGTGACGTCGACACGGTGCAGTTCGGTATGGAAGGCGTCGTGCGCGTCTCGGTCTCCGAACCCTGGGTGGACCCGCTGCTGCAGTCGCTGCGCGACGGGTTCCGTCCCAGCGCCTTCGACGTGATCGCGCACAGCGCAGGAGCCCCGCGTGACGCCGCGCGCGAGCTGCTCACGGCGTTGAAGCCGGTGCTGCGCGCGGATGCACCGCCGCTGCCGAGGATCTGGATCGAGAGCCTCAACATGGTCGATTCGCGCATTGCCGCCCGCACCGAGATCGCCCTCGTCGATGAGGGCTTCCGGATGACGGAGCGCGCGACACCTGACGCGGTCGCAGTCGTCCTGATGGAGGGATCTGCGTCAGCCCGGCAGCTCGCCGGTCATCTGCGCGACGACGTCGCCCATCTGCCGATCGCGTTCGAAGTGGGCGGGACGAGCGTGGGCCCGCTCGTGGTGCCCGGTCGCACGCCGTGCCTGTCGTGCCGCGACGCACATGAGCGCGAGCGCGACCCGGCGTGGCCGGTGCTGCACGCGCAGCTCGTCGGCGCAGCATCCGGTCGCATCACCGCAGCGCGCACCGCCGAGGCCGCGGCTCTCGCGGCACGCATCCTCGCCGATCCTGGCAGGGCGAACGTCGTGAAATCGGTCAGGATCAGCCCCGACGGCCGCCGCGTGTGGCGTTCGGTGAGATTTCACGCAGAATGCCGGTGCCGCGAGCAGTCGTTCCGATCTCCTGAAGGAACCGAGACGGCTGCCGCTCCCCTCGACCGGCCGCGTGAGACCACGACAGCGACAGAGTCCGAGCGGCGCGCGTGATGCCGACGTAGGCGAGGCGGCGTTCCTCATCGATCGCGTCGAACCCGGTCGCGTACGAGATGGGCAGCGCGCCTTCCGTCCACCCCGCGAGATGCACATGGGGCCACTCCAGCCCCTTGGCGGCATGCAGGGTCGACAGCGTCACTGTCTCGATCGTCGGCTCGTGCTGGTCTTTCGCCCTCGCCATCAGCGCTTCGCTGAAGGAACGGAGCGTGGTTCCGCTCGGCGCTTCCTCGGCAAGACGCAGAATGGCGCGCCGCGCCTCCCATCCGTCGCGCTGGGCTCCGCCTGCGGCGGGCGGCTCGTCGCTGAGACCGAGCTCGCGCAGCACCTTCTGCACGTTCGAGAGGAACCCGCGCTCGGTCGGCGCGACGGACGCTCCGCGCAGGGCGAGCACCGCCTGGCGCACCTCCGGCATGTCGAAGAACCGCTTGCCGCCGAGCACGCGCGACGCGATTCCCGCCTCGCCGAGAGCCTGCTGGATCACGCCGGACTGCGAATGCGCCCGGTACAGCACGGCGATCTCGGACGGCGAGGCGCCGGCCGCGATCCGTGCGGCGATCGACGCGGCGATGCCGGCCGCCTCGTCCGTCTCGGTGGCGTAGGCGGTGACGGTCGGCGGCTCAGCGGTGAGCGATTCGCGGGCGGAGACGAGTTCGAGTGCACCGGCGCGGCCGTTCATCAGCGCGTTCGCGGCCGCGAGGATGGGCGGCTGGGATCGATAGTTGGTCTCCAACCGCACGACCGTGGCATCGGGATAACGACGTCCGAATTCGAGCAGGTACTTCTGATCGGCGCCGGCGAACGAGTAGATCGTCTGGCTGGCATCTCCGACCACGCAGATGTCGCGCCGATCCCCGAGCCACAGCTCCAGCAGCCGGTTCTGAAGCGGCGAGACATCCTGGTACTCATCGACCGTGAAATGCCGGTACTGCTCGTGCACGGATGCCGCGACCCTGGGCTCAGCCTCCAGCATCCCCGCGCACGCGAGCAGCACGTCCTCGAAGTCGAGCTGGCGACGGTCGTCCTTGAGCACCTCGTACCCCTGCTGCAACGCGGCGAGCTGCTCCGTGCCGATCCGCCCGACCGTGCGGCCGAGCGCGGCATGCTGCTCGATCGAGAGCATCGAGACCTTGCGCCATTCGATCTCGCTGGCGACGTCTCGCAGCGTCGCGGTGTCTGGGCGCAGCCGCAACTGCTCAGCGGCCTGCCCGAGAACGCGCACCTTGTTGTCGATGATGCTGGGCGCTGGCGATCCGGCGAGGGTCGGCCAGAAGAAGTTCAGTTGCGCGAGGGCGGCGGCGTGGAAGGTGCGTGCCACGACGCCCTCGATGCCCAGGCTGCGCAGTCGCCCCCGAAGCTCGCCAGCGGCCTTCGCCGTGAAGGTGACCGCCATGACACGGCTCGGCGAGTACGCGCCCGTGTCGACGCCGTGCGCGATGCGGTGAGTGATGACCCGGGTCTTGCCCGTGCCCGCACCGGCGAGCACGGCGACAGGGCCCCGCAGCACGGATGCCGCTTCCCGCTGTCGTTCGTCGAGGGCGTCGAGCGCGCTCACTTCGCCTCTGCGTCTCGGCGCGCCGCGTTCACTCGGCGATCCGATCACTGTCTGCGCCGGGCGCCCGGTCCTCGTACCAGCCCTGGATGAGAGCGCGTGCGATGGATGCCGGTCCGGGAAGGCCCACCGGACCGTCTCCGTTCAGCGCGCTGCCGATCTCGTCGCGCGTGAACCAGCGGACGTCGATGATCTCCTCGCCGTCGGGTCGGGCACGGCGCTCGTTCGAGGCGGTGGCACGGAAACCGACCATGAGCGAGCGCGGGTAGGGCCACGGTTGCGAGCCGATGTAGCGCACGGAGTCCAAGCGCACTCCTGCCTCCTCCTCGATCTCGCGGTGCACCGTCAGCTCCAGTGATTCGCCCGCTTCGACGAACCCGGCGAAGCACGAGTACATCCGGCCGTGCCAGTTCGCGTTCGCGCCGAGCAGCAGCTTCTCGCCGTCATCGCTCTCGACCGCCACGATCACGGCGGGGTCGGTGCGAGGGAAGATGTCGTGCTGGCAGGTGAGGCATCTGCGGGACCATCCGCCTTGCCGGAGTTCGGTGTCGGATCCGCACCTCGCGCAGAAGCGCGCGTCGCTGAGCCACCCGGCCAGCGCGATCGACTCGACGAGCAGTTCGGTGCTCTCCGGGTCGAGCAGCCCGCCGGCATCGCGCAACCCGAGCCAGGTCTCGGCAGGTGCCGCATCGATGGATTCGGCGGAGACGGCCTCGACGGCCAGAAGGAGCGGGCCGGTGTCGCTGTGCCTGCCCAGCAGCGCCCACTCGGCGTCGGCGACCTCGTCGGGGTTGACCGTGACCAGCGCGGCGTCGTCGATGCGGACACGGCCGTCGCGCACGACGATCACGCGGACGTCTCCCGATGCGCGCAGCGCCTCGACGATCCCCGGCTCATCGCGCAGATGCGCGGCACGGTCGAACAAGGCACGGCGGACAGTCATCGACTCCCTCTCTCGCAGGCGTGGCGTAGGCGCAACCGCACCCGAGCGGACCTAACCTGGGGGGCATGGCACGGTCTCCCTTTACTCTAGCGGCGGCGGTCACAGCCGCACTGTCCGGGGCGGAGGTCGTCGGCGCTCGAACCCTGACGGCCGACGGCGACGGTCGGTTCGATTCCGCAGTCGTGACTCTCGCCGACGGGCGCGAGCTCGCGATTCGCGTCGGCGATGACGACGAGACGGCCAGGGAGCTCGCTGCCGAATCGCTCGCGCTGCGCGCCCTGACCGCCGGTGCGCGCGCCATGCTTCCTTTCCGGGCGCCCGAGTACATCGGCGAGACGCGTCTCTCCGACGGCCGCGCACTCGTGACCGAGCTGCTGCCGGGTTTCCAGATCGAGGCCGCACATGTTCCCGCTGGTCGAGGCGCCGCGGAGTCGATGGGTGCATCGATCGCCGCCGTGCACGCGCTGCCCGCGTCGGTCGTGCGCAGTGCAGGACTGCCCGCACGCACCGCGGAGGAGGCACGGGAAGAGATCCGTCAACTCGTCGATCGCGCCGCGGCCACCGGAAAGGTGCCTGCGCGGCTCACCGTGCGCTGGCGCGAGGCCGTGGACGACGATGAGCTGTGGCGCTTCGAAGCGGCCGTGACGCTGGGCGGGGTGCAGGCGACGTCGTTCCTGTTCGATGACGATCCGGTGGCGGGCCCCGAGGTCATCGGCATCGTCCACTGGCACGGCCTCTCCCTCGGCGATCCCGCCGTGGACCTGGCCTGGCTCTCCTCCGCCACGCACGCCGCCGGCGACGTGCACGCGGCGTACGCACAGGCCTCGGATCGCACACCGGACGGCGCATTGGCGCTGCGCGCCCGTCTGCTCGCAGAGCTCGAGTTCGCCCGCTGGCTGGTGCACGGCGATGCGATGCACCGCACCGACATCATGGACGATGCGGCGGCGCTGCTCGAGGCACTCGCCGAGGGGCTGCGGGAGCGCGACCTCTCGGTCATCGCTCATCGCAGCGAGGGCGTCGACTCCGCGTTGGATGCGCTGGATCGGGTGCCCGAGACCGCAGCGACCGGAATCAGCACCGCGATGGAGACCGACGCCTACAACCCTCAGGATCTGCTTCCCGGCGAGGACGCCCCCGAGGCCGCCGGTCCGGATGCGCCGGAGGGCGATGCGACCGCAGATCTCGCGGAGATCGCGAAATCGGACCTCCTGCCGCGAGAAGACGCCCCCTCGCGCGCGAACGCCTCGCCCGAGAACCAGTCGAGTGAGCACACCTCGCGTGAGAAGGTCTCGAGTGAGAACGCCTCGAGCGACGCCGACCCCGCGGACGAGGCTCAACGCGCGGCACGCGCCGCGCTCCAGCGCTGGACCAACTCCTCTTCCGAATAGACCCGGTCGCCGCGGATGACGAGATCGTCGGCGACGTAGTACAGCGCGACGTCGATGTCCTCGAGGGGCACGCCGAAGCGGCGGTGGTAGGCGAGCCGATACAGCGCGAGCTGCAGCATCCGCTCTTCACGCTCAGCGGCATTGCGCGGCGCCTTGCCGGTCTTCCAGTCGACGATCTCGATGCGTCCGCCGCGATCCTCGCGGCGGTACACGGCGTCCAGCTTGCAGATGACGATGTGTCCCTCACCGGGACCTGCGGTGGCGCCGAGGGCGAAGTCGATCTCGATCTCGACCGCGATGGGCTGACGTGCGGCCCATTCGCTCCTCTCGAAGATCTCGCGCAGTCGTTCCAGATCGATCTCATCCGCCGCCGACACGCCCCACGTGTCCGACTGCTCGTCGTCGGTGTCCCACAGCGCGTTCTCTGGGCGCTCTCCCGCGCCGACCAGGCCCGAGCGGTGTTCTACCCAGGCGTGGAAGAGCGTGCCCAGGCGCGTCTGCCGATACGGTCGCTCCGGCATGGGCCTGCTCAGTGCGCGCACGGTGCCGTCGAAGTCCGTCACGTAGTCCTTGAACCGCGACGCGGGAACGCGCGTCGGCGGGTCGGCGCGCATGCCGCGCTGACGCTCGGCACGCTCCGCGAGCAGTCGTTCGAGCTGCCGGGTCGGCGCCGGGTCTCCCTCGACTGTGCGCACGAGCGCGGCGGCGGATTCGACCACCGCGCGTCGGCCGCCCAGCGGGTCGAGCGGCCACACGCTGGTCTTCCCCTCGCCCTCGTACGGATTCTCGGTGTCATCGGCGGCCTCGATCGGATCGAGCCCGTGCACATCGATGGCCTCGCGCAGGTACGGGCTCGCCTCGCGGGGGCTCTTCTGCCCCGCCCAGTGCGCTCCGGTCAGGAGCAGATCGGTACGCGCGCGCGTCACCGCGACATATGCGAGCCGGCGCTCCTCCTGCTGCTGGTAGTCGCGGTAGGCGTCCTTGAACACCGTGAGCGCGCCGGGAGAGGCCCTGCTCTTGCTCGTCAGCGAAGCCACACCGGCCTTGATCCGCTTGTCCGGCTCTGGAGCAGCATCCGCGGGCGGTTCCCAGTCGAAGCGCGGCAGAGCGGCGCTGTCACCGCGCAGCGCGAACGGCAGCACGCCGAAGCCGAACCAGCCCGAGGTGTCCGTGGGGCGGGAGGGAAGCTCGCCCTCCACGAGTCGCACCACCGCGACGGCATCCCACTCGAGCCCTTTGGAACCGTGGATCGTGAGCAGCTGCACCACACCGGGCTCTGGCGGCTCGGGCCGGGGCATCAGCTCATCGGTGCTCTCCGCCTTGTCGAGCCAGGCGAGCAGCGACCCGATCGAGCCGCGGTCGTCGGCGGACAGGAACGCGCGCACCTCATCGGCGAACGCGCGCAGCTGCGTCGCGGCGACGCGCGCAGGACCGCGGGTCTCGTTGGCGGCGAGTTCGATGTCGAGGCGGAGCTCCACCTCGATCAGACGGATCAGCTCGGGGATCGGCTGGCCTGACGCCCGCCGCAGCCGCTCGAGCATCTCTCCTGCGGCGCGTATCCGCATGCGGCCCTCCGGCGTGATCCGCTCGAGGAGACGGTAGTCGTCGCGCAGCCCGCGCACGACGTCGACCGCGTCCACGATCGACACCGCCTCGTCGGCACCGCGCGAGGAGCGGATGCGATCGCGCAGCTCATCGGCAAGGGGCAGCAGTCCGCTGTCGCGCTTCGACAGCTCGGAGGCGAGATCGTACAGGGCGCCCATGTCGGCGAGGCCCACGCCGAATCGAGGACCCACGAGAAGCCGGATGAGTGCGGAGCCCGCGTTCGGATCGTGGATGACCCGCAGCGTGCTGACGACATCCACGACCTCGGGAGTCGTGAGCAGACCGCCGAGCCCGAGGATGCGATGCGGTATGCCTCGCGCCGCGAGCGCCTCGGCGAAGGTCTGCATATGCCGCTTGGACCGGAACAGGATCGCGCCGGTATGGGGTGTCGCAGAGGCGCCGTCGCGCTCCGCGTGCACGGTGCGCCGCTCGGAGAACCACTCGGCTACCTCCGCGGCCTCCTCATGCACCGTGAGCGGGTAACGGATGCCGACAGCACCGGCCCCCGCGCCAGGCCGCGGTTCGAGCGGGGGGACGTCGAGACCGGGACGCCGAAGCGGCTCGAGCACCCGGTTCGCCACATCCAGGATGGCGCTGTCGTTGCGCCAGCTCGTCATGAGACTGAAGGTCTGAGTCGGGTGATCGCGGGCGAACGTGCGCGCGAAAGCGTAGAGGTTGTCGGCACTCGCACCGCGCCAGCCGTAGATCGACTGGTGCGGATCGCCCACCGCCATGACGGCGGAGTCCCGGAACACCTCGGCGAGGAACTGCGTCTGGATCACCGACGTGTCCTGGTACTCGTCCAGCAGAACGACCCTGTGCTGCTCCCGCAGATCCGCACGCACTTCGGGAGAGGCTTCGACGATGTCGTATGCGCCGCTCACCTGATCGGCGAAGTCGAGCACTCCCCTGCGCTGCTTCTCGGCGATGTACGCCCGCACGAGCGCGTTCAATGTCGGCAGCGCGAGGAGGTTGTCGGCGGCCTTGGCGATGTCCGCGTTGGTGCGATAGGGCTCGAACGCCGCCGCGTGCTCGAGAGCGATCCGCTCTGCGAGAGCCAGATCGGCCCGGTGATCGAGCGCATCGCCGGCGAGTCGCTGCACCGCGTCCACCACGGTGCCGACGGCGTATTCGATGCCTTCGAGCTCGGGCAGATCGGCACGAAGGACGACCTCGCGCGCCAGCATCCAGGATGCCGCCTGGCTCAGCATCGCGACGTCGGGATCGCGCCCGATCCGCGCGGCGTGCTCGCGCACGATCGAGTCAGCGAACGCGTTGTACGTCGATACACGAGGGCGGATCATCAGGTCGTCTGCCGTACGGGGCGATGACGGATCCCACCCGGTCTCGAACCGCTCGGCGAGCTCACCGAGCACCTGTGTGCGCACCAGCATCCGCTGGGCACCGGGCGACGCGCGATCGACGCGTTCCAGCATGCCCGACGCCACGATCTCGGGTACGTGCGGCAGCAGCCCTCGCTGCCCGTACTCGTCGATCACGGCGAGGCGGGCGGCGATGCGCTCCGCCAGCTCGCCGGCGGCCTTACGGGTGAAGGTGAGTCCGAGGATCTCGTCCCGGCGCACATGTCCGTTCGCGACGAGCCAGACGACCCGGCCCGACATGGTCTCGGTCTTGCCGCTTCCGGCGCCTGCGATCACGAGGGCGGGGGTCGGCGGCGCTTCGATGACGCGCTGCTGCGCCATCGTGGGCGGGGGCTGTCCCAGCGCGGCGGCCACATCGAGTGCCGAGAGCCCTGGCCCGTCTTCCTTCCACGCGGTCATGCGCTGACCGCCGGCACGGTGTGGATGCGGCAGGGATGCACGCGCCACTGCACATCGGCGCAGTGCGCCTCGACGTGAGCGGTGAAGCTGGCCCCCGACATCCCCCTGGCTGCCGAGGCGAGCCTGTCGAGGAATCGCGTGCGCGCCTCCCCCTCGAGCGTGTGCTGGTGGGCGACACGGTACTGACTGCCGGACAGCGTGTTCGCGACCAGCAGGAGGCGGGCGCCTGCGAGTGCGCCCGGTTCGGCGCCCTCGATCAGGCCCTGCTGCACCGCGACCTGGTATGCGGCGAGTTGCGCATGATCCTCGCACTTGGCGTCGGTCGTCGGCTCGTTCTTGCCGGTCTTCAGATCCACGACGACGACCCGTTCTCCGTTCAGTCCCTCTGCCATGTCGGTCCAGCCTCGGCCCCGGGCAGGAGCATGCTCGCCGCCGCCGCGCGGGTATGCCTCCACACGATCTATGAAGCCGTGCACCACGGCCCTGTGCGGTCCGTCGGCGTCGTCGCCCACATGCACGCCCGGCACGGCGGGCTGCTCATCGTCCGCGCTCGCGACCTCACGGGCGGCGACGTCCACCGCGAAGCGGAACTCCACCTCACTGGCGAGCACACGGCCACGATCGCTCTTCACCTCACCGAGGTACGCATGCAGGCGCTCGATGTAGAGATCGGCGCGGCGACGTTCCTTGCGCCCGATCCATTCGGTCTCGAAATCCAACTCCGGCCAGTGCTCGGCCACGACCGCGCGCAGCTTCTCGAGGTCGCCGTCCGGGACCGTCTCCATCGCCTCGTGGATGATCGTGCCCATACCTGCGGAGGGCGGGAGCACCGTATCGCCACCGAGCGCCGAGATCGCCCAGTTCAACTCGCATTCCTCGAACGACTCCATCTTCGACGGTGAGACCCGCGCAGCCCCGACCGACAGATCGTGCAACGGCGCCGACGTCGACGGGCCGGCGATCCCGTACCATTCCCGCGGGTCGGCGCCTGGTACGCCCTCGCGCGCCAGGAGGGACAGCTGCCCCGCCGCCGCGGCGCGGGCGTCACGATCGACGGTGCTCGTCAGCGTGCGCCGGTGGCGTGCGACGAGACCGCGCAGGGTGAGCGGATGCTCTGCGGCGGGGTGCGCGGATGCCGGTGGAGGCTCAGGAAGGAACCCGAAGAACGGGCTGGGTCCTGTCGCATCGTCGTCCACGGCTGTCACGACGATCCGGGAACGTGCGCGCGACAGCGCTCTCACGAACAGCCGCAGCTCGTCATGCAGTGCATGTCGCCGTCTGTCGAGCACACCGGGAGCCGGCTCGGATCCCCCCGTGCGCGCGGCGATGACGGCGTCGGCGAGGCGCCATGTCTCCAGCAGCCCCCCTCGCAACCGCACGTTGGGCCACACACCGTCCTGCACACCGGCGACGATGACGGCGTCGAACTGCGTGCCCAGGGCCGTCGCCGGTGTCAGCAGCGTCACCAGGCCCGGCCGATCGGGGGTGGACAGCGTGTCCTCCGGCACCTCGCTGTCGAGGATGTCGCGCACGAAGACGTCAGGACGCTCGTTCGGCGAGCGTTCGACGAAGCGCTTCGCGGCATCGAAGAGCGCGACGAGTGCGTCCAGCGCCCTGGCCGTCTCACCGCCACCCGGCTGTTCCGACACCGCACGCCAGTAGTGCTGCAGCTTCGATCCATCGAGCGCGCGCGCCTCATCCCAGATGCGCCAGAGCAGCTCGTGGATCGTCTCCCCCGCGGCGGCCGCCGAGGCCGTCGCGGCGAGGGTCGTCGCGAAACGGGCGGCGACTCTGGCCTCGGGAGCATCGATGAACGTGAAGTGCGCAGGGAAGGCCATCGCCTGCCGCAGCAGTTCCGAAGCAGGGGTCGATCCCCCGTCAGCGAGCTCGACGTGGCGCAGGCGCGCGCGCAGGCGCCGGAGGCCGACGGCATCCATCCCGCCGAACGGCGAGCGCAGCGCGTCGACGAGCATCTCGGTCTCCCGCTCTTCGACGGGGGTGAGTGCGAGACGCACGATGCCGACGATGTCGCGCACGACGCCCTCGCTGCCGAGCGGTCGCTGCACCCCGGCGGCCCTGGTCGGCACCTCGCGCGCGGCGAGTTCGGTCTCCAGCGCCGCGACCTGCCTGGTGTCGTGGGCGATCACAGCCATCTCTTTCCAGGCGATGCCGTGCGTGAGGTGCCAATCGCGAAGCGTGCCGGCGATCCGATCGGCTTCTTCGTACGGCGAAGGGGCCAGGAAGGCCTGCACCGGTGGGTCGACGGACGCTGCCTCGACCGGTGGCCCTGGTGCTCGACGGTGCTCGACGCGACCGGCCACGCCGATCGCCTGGGTGACCGTGCGCGTGAGATCGGTGAGCGCGGGCTTCTGACGGTGCGGCGTGTCCAGTACGAAGACCCGCTCGAGGATCCCGGACAGCTCGTGGAACAACTGAGGGCTCGCGCCGCGGAACGCGCCCGAGGAGATGTCGGGGTCGCCGAACGCGAGGACGGCGATACCTCTGGCGCGCAGTGCGCGCACCATCGTGATGCCGCCCCTGGTGATCTCCTGGGCATCATCGATCAGGACGACGCGCAATGGTGCGAGGGGGCCGAGCACCGTGGCATCCGCCTCCCTGAGGATCACCGCCGCCTCGCTCAGTAGATCCGCCGCGTCGCGATATGCCGTGCGCATGCCGGCGAGGACGGCGTGGTACTCGTCGATGAAGGCGCCCACCGCCCGCCAGACCGGCCGCTCCGACGCCTGAAGCTCATGCGGCTGCACGCCCAGTTCCGTGCATTCCGCGAGGAAGGCGCGCAATTCCGATCGGAACCCCTTCGAGGCGCGCACGCCGGCGTTCAAAGAGTCCGGCCAGCGCGACGGGCGACCGGCGGCCTCATCCTCGACGTCGCCGGCGAGCAGATCGGCGATGATGCGATCCTGATCGGCACCGGTGAGCAATGCGGGGGGCTCGGCACCGGCGTGGACCATGGCCCCGCGGACGAGCTGGAACGCGAACGAACCCAGCGAACGGGCCAACGGCCCCGGCGTGGCCTGTCCGATGCGCACGCCGATCCGGTCGCGCAGCACCGTCGCAGCCTGACGACTGGGTGTCAACGCCAGCACTTCCTCTGGAACGAGTCCATGCTCACCGAGCAGCGCGGCGACCCGGTCGATCAGGGCCTGCGTCTTGCCCGTGCCCGGGGCGCCGATGATCACTCCTGATGCCTCGACGGCCGCGTCCACGACGGCGCGCTGCCCGGCATCCTCTGTCATGTCATCCACGCTAGCGGCAGCTCCGGACACCGCAGGACCCCACCGCCGCTCGCTCTGGCGCACTGCATGTGCGCCCAGGGCGAAACCGGCCGTCAACCCCGATCCGGGTGCACGACACCGGGGTAGAGTTGGGCGCAGTCCCCGAATCTTCAAGGAGCACGCGTGGAAATCCGCATCGGCATCATCAACACCGGCCGCGAACTGAACTTCGAGACCTCCACCAGCGCGGACGATGTCCGCGCCCAGGTGTCCGCAGCTCTCGAGCAGAACGTCGCGCAGGTGAGCTTCACCGATGTGAAGGGCAACTCGTACATCGTCCCGACCGCGAACCTCGCCTACATCGAGCTGGGCACCGAGGAGTCGCGCCGCGTCGGTTTCGTCGCCTGACCACGATGTACATCGTTCTCGCGCTCATCGCCGCGTGCGCACTGGGCATCGCCGTGCACTACCTGCTGCCGCACCGCGCTCTGCGGGGCACCGCGGTCGTCCCGGCGATCGCCGCAGCCGTCGCGGCGATCGTGTACACGCTCATGCAGTGGTCTGGCGTCGGCGAGGACAGCGGCTGGCTGTGGCTGGCGAGCGTCGGCGGGGGCGTCGTGCTCGCCGCTGTCGCCGGCTACGTGCTCACCACAATCCGTCACCGCACGGATGCTGAGAAGAAGGTCGCGCTCGGGATCTGAGTGCCGTCCGCCCGGCGGAGAGCTCTACGCGGCGAGGCCCATCGCGTCCATGCGGCGTGCGTGCGCGCCCATGAGTTCGGTGTACACCGGTTCGACGCGGTCCTCCTCCTCGGCGAGCCGCTCGGGCCGCAGCGCCTGTCGAGCCACGAGCACGGTGTCGCCGACGAGTCGGCGCGCCCACATCGACAGCAGCGATCGCCATTCGCCGTCGGACTCGATGGTGCGCTTGAGGATCTCGACGATCTCGCCGGTGTCATCGTCCTCGCGGAGGATGTCGGCGATGCGCCGCCCCGTCTCGCCGTAACTGGAGGCGAGTGCCAGATAGAAGTCGTCCAGCATCCCGGCAGTGATGTAAACGGCCAGCAGGGTCTCGCGGGGCCGCGCGCCGATCGTCTTGCGGCGGAAGGCGTCGAGGTGCTCGCGGAACGGGAGCATCAACTCGGTCGCGTCCTCGCCCTGCTCGCGGATGACGTCGACGATGCCGCGATGCTTGCTGAGCGCCGCGCCGGCCGCGCGGGTGATCGCCGCCTTCTCTTCGAGTTCGGGCGTCGCTCTGATCAGGCGGGTCAGCGTCTCGAAGTACCCGAGCTGCAGATAGGCCGCCTGGCCGAGGAACCGGTTCAGCTCCGGTGCGAGCTCCGCGAAGTCGACCCGCATGGCTCCGCCGTCGTCGCCGCGAGAGCGCAGGGTCAGAGTACGTCGAGGGGCATCACGCTGCCAGAACCACTTCACCACGGGTTCAGACTACCCGCGCCATCACCGGGAAAACGGGTCTTCCGGTCGTTTCGCTCCGCTCGGGTAGTCTGGAAGAAGCCCTGCCGTAGGAGCAGGGCCCCGCGCCTGTGGCAGAAAGAGACGGCGTGGATCCGTAACGTGGCGCTCCCTTCGCTCTCGAAGGTCCGCCGGACAGGCAATAGAACAAGTGACAACATTCGCTGATCTCAATATCGATCAGGACATCATCGACGCGCTCGCAGCCAAGGGCATCGTCGATGCGTTCCCCATCCAGGAGCAGACGATCCCCCTCGGCCTCCCCGGTCAGGACATCATCGGCCAGGCCAAGACGGGTACGGGCAAGACCTTCGGGTTCGGCATCCCGGTCGTGCAGCGTCTCGGCAAGGATCCGGAGCACGGGGTCAAGGCGCTCATCGTCGTCCCGACCCGTGAGCTCGCGGTGCAGGTCTACGAGGACATCGACCTGCTCACCAGCAACCGTTCCACCAGCGTCGTCGCGATCTACGGCGGCAAGGCGTACGAGGGTCAGATCGACCAGCTCAAGGCCGGCGCGCAGATCGTCGTCGGCACGCCCGGGCGCCTGATCGACCTCGCAGGGCAGCGTCTGCTCGACCTGTCCAACGCGACCGAGGTCGTGCTCGACGAGGCCGACAAGATGCTCGACCTCGGCTTCCTCGCCGACATCGAGAAGATCTTCCAGAAGGTCCCCGCCGTCCGGCACACGCAGCTCTTCTCGGCGACCATGCCCGGTCCGATCGTGGCGCTGGCGCGCCGCTTCATGTCGAACCCGATCCACATCCGCGCGAACGACCCCGATGAGGGCCTGACGCAGGCGAACATCAAGCACCTCGTGTACCGGGCGCACTCGCTCGACAAGGACGAGATCATCGCCCGCATCCTGCAGGCCGAAGGCCGCGGCAAGACCGTCATCTTCACGCGCACCAAACGCGCGGCGCAGCGCCTGGTCGACGAACTCGGCGACCGCGGCTTCAACGTCGGCGGCGTGCACGGCGACATGGGCCAGGAGCAGCGCGAGCGCTCGATGGCCGCGTTCAAGGCCGGCAAGCGCGACGTGCTCGTCGCCACCGACGTCGCCGCTCGAGGCATCGACGTCGACGATGTCACGCACGTGATCAACCACACGATCCCTGACGAGGACAAGACGTACCTGCACCGCGCAGGGCGCACCGGCCGTGCCGGCAAGACGGGCATCGCCGTCACGTTCGTCGACTGGGAGGACCTGCACAAGTGGGCCCTCATCAACCGTGCGCTCGAGTTCGGTCAGCCAGAGCCGGTCGAGACCTACTCATCCAGCCCCCACCTGTTCGAGGATCTCGACATCCCCGAGGGCACCAAGGGGCGCCTGACGACGGCTCCCAAGACCCAGTCCGTGAAGACGCAGCGCGCACCGCGTCCGGAGCGCGCCGTCGACGCCGCTGCAGAGCAGGGTTCGGGCGATGGCACCGCGCGTCGGCGTCGCCGTCGCCGCGGCGGCTCGGGCGACAAGGTGGGCTCGACGTTCGCTGAAGGCACCGCGCCGGGCACGCCGTCGACCTCGGACGCCGCTCCCGCGGTCGACCGCGACGCTGAAGGCGCCGGTACGCACGACGGCAAGGGCGGTGAGCACCACGACGGCAAGTCCGCTCCGCAGCGCCGCCGCCGCCGTCGCCGTTCGGGCGGTGCCGCGCCGGCCGGCGCGTAACTCTCTTCTCAGTGGGGCGGATGCTGCGGCATCCGCCCCACTGTCGTGTAGGGCGCGCTGCTCAGGCGTATCGCGGCTCGGACCCCGTCGCGCGGTCGATGATGCGCGCCACCATCTCGTCCGAGGTGGTGTTCTCCCCCGGCCGATTCGGCTTGCCCGCACCGTGATAGTCGCTGGATCCGGTCACGATCAGATCGTGGGCGGCCGCGAGTTCGCGCAGGATCTTCTTGCCCGCCTCCGTGTTCTCCCTGTGATCGACCTCGAAACCGCCGAGCCCCGCATCGACGAGGCGCTTGATGTACGGGACGGGCATCATCCGATCGCGCCCCGACGTGACGGGATGCGCGATCACCGCCACTCCCCCCGCCCCGGTGATCAGGCTCACCGCGGTGAGCGGGTCCGGAGCGTAGTGCGGCTCGTAATAACCCTCCCGCGGATGCAGGATGCCGTCGAAGGCCGCCGTGCGGTCACTCACGATCCCGCGTGCGACGAGGGCGTCGGCGATGTGCGGGCGACCGACCGTGGCGTCGCCCACCGTCTGCGCGAGGACATCCGCCCACACGAGGTCGTAGTCGCGGCCGATGTTGCGCACGATCCGCTCCGCCCTGCCGATCCGGTCACCGCGGATGCGATCGGTCTCGGCGCGCAGCGCGACGTCGTCCGGATCGAACAGGTAGCCGAGCACGTGCACGCTGCGCCATTCGTACTTCGCGGAGAGCTCCATGCCGGGCAGGAAGGTCATGCCGAGGGACGCCGAGGCATCCGCCGCCTCGTCCCAGCCCGTGCTGCGGTCGTGGTCGGTGAGTGCGAGGGTGCGGATGCCGTGCGCGTGAGCCTGCCGAACCACTTCGGCGGGGGTCTCGGTGCCGTCCGAGTGGTTGGAGTGCAGATGCAGGTCGTTGGGTCCCGAGAATCTGTGCGCACCGGCGCCCTGCACCGCGTCATCCGTCATCCTCTGAGCGTATCGCGGCGCCTCGTCGGCGACGCCGGTCACGACGCGCAGTGCTCTGAACCAGAAGATTCACAGTGTGCGGCCATAGGCTCGTGGGGATGTTTCGACTCCTGGGGATCCTGCTGACGGTACTGTTCGCGATCGCGACGGCGATCGTGGTGTGGCCGCAGTTCTTCCAGCTCGAGCAGACCTTCCCGTTCGCGCAGCTCGTCGCCGTGCGCGGCGCGGTGCTCGCCGGTCTGCTCGCGATCGCCGTGGTCTCGCTGCTGCTGCTCTTCGCCAGGCCGCTGAGAGGTTTCGCCGCATCCATCCTCATCGTCGCGCTGCTGGGCGCTGCGGCGACCGGAGGGATCGGGCTCATGCGCGGCTTCGGCACGGGTGAGCTTCCTGCGAAGACCGATGCGAGCGTTCGGGTGCTCACCTGGAACACGGCTGGAGAAGCCGTGTCGGCGGAGACGGTCGCCGATGCGATCGTGTCGCAGGAGGTCGACGTCGTCACGCTCCCGGAGACCGCCGAATCGGTGGGCGAGCGCATCGCGGTCATGCTGCGAGAGCAGGGCCGTCCGATGTGGGTGCACCACGTGCAGTTCGGTGACGTGCCCAACGGCCCGCAGGCGTGGGAGACGACGATCCTCATCTCGCCAGAGCTGGGCGACTACTCCGTGATCGGCTCGTCGGAGGACGGCACGAGCAACACGAGCTCGTTGCCCAGTGCCGTCGTGATGCCGGTCAACGGCACAGGACCGACGATCGTCGCGGTGCACGCGGTCGCACCCCGCATCGATGCGATGCAGCGCTGGCAATCCGACCTGCAATGGATCGCGGACCAGTGCCCCACGGGTGATTTCATCCTCGCCGGCGACTTCAACGCGACGATCGACCACATGGCAGCGCTCGGAGTGGACGGCGGTGACATGGGCTACTGCCGCGACGCCGCCACCCGCACCGGCACCGGCGTGACCGGCACCTGGCCGGAGTCGTTCCCTGAGTTGCTCGGTGCCCCGATCGATCACGTGATGGCGAGCCAGAACTGGGAGCCGACCGGTTCGCTCGTGCTCGACGCGGCCGGCAGCGACCATCGCGCCCTGGTCGTGCAGCTCGATCCGGCCGGCTGAGTTCGCGGCAGCGCAACCGCACAACTCCGGAGAACTGCCCCGAATCCACCCGCAGGCGCATCGATCGAGCGCGATCCGCCGAAGACCTCCGGAGTCATGCGACTGGACGGCGCCGCACCCGCCGCATGATCGCCAGCACGCCGCGCCAGCCGAGCAGGAACAGCGCCAGAATGAGAGTCGCGACGACGATGAAAGCCAGTGCGGCCCCTTGGCCGGTAGCCTCCCGCAGCGCCAGTCCGCCGATGACCGTGACCGCCCAGACGACGATGCCTGGCAGCATCCGCTCGGTGCGCACGCGGACGACCAGAGCGCTGAGATGGGCGAAGAGCACGGCCGTCAGGAACGGCCAGATCGTGTTCAGCAGGCCCGGAACGTCACTGAACACGCCTTCGGCATGAGAGAGACGCCCGATCACGCAGAACACCGTCACCAGGATCACGTCGATGGCGACGACGAGGGCGACGGGCATGCGGTTCTCGGTCATGTTCCCCAGCCTAGGCCGGAGTGAGAGACTGGATGCATGAACACCGGAGAGAGCGACACGATCGCCGAGGCCCCCGTCACGAACCGCAAGCAGCCCTTCCCCCGTGGGTTCCTGGACACGATCTCCACCGGCTGGGCGGAGCGGACCGAGTCGATGCCCGCTGCGCGCCCTCAGGCGCCCTACGCGGCTGCTCGACGCGCGAAGCTCTCCGCCGCGTTCCCCGGAAAACGCCTCGTGATCGAGGCGGGCTCGCTCAAGCAGCGCAGCAATGACACCGACTACCCGTTCCGCGCGCACTCCGCGTTCGCGCACCTCACAGGCTGGGCCGCCGACGCTGAACCGGACTCCGTGCTCGTGTTCGAACCGCGTTCCTCAGAGGCAGCGGATGCCGGTCACGACGTGACCCTGTACTTCCGCGAGCGTGCAGACCGCACCACGACCGAGTTCTACGCGGACGCCACGGTCGGCGAGTTCTGGATCGGTCCACGCCCGTCGCTCGCCGGCGTCGCCGCCGACCTGGACGTCGCCACCGATCACCTCGCCGCGTTCGAGGCGGGTGCTGACGATGTGGCTCTCGGCGATGCCGATCTCGACCGCGTCGTGTCGGAGCTCCGGCTCGTGAAGGACGAGTACGAGATCGCGGAGATGCGTCTCGCCGTCGACATCACCGCTCGTGGCTTCGACGACATCATCCACGCACTCCCCGAGGCCGCGACGCACGCGCGTGGCGAGCGGGTCGTCGAGGGCGTCTTCCACCGACGCGCACGCGAAGAGGGCAACGGCGAGGGGTACGACACCATCTCGGCCTCCGGCCCGCACGCGTGCTATCTGCACTGGACGCGCAACGACGGCGCAGTGGTGTCAGGCGATCTGATCCTGGTGGACGCCGGGGTCGAGGCCGACAGCCTGTACACCGCCGACATCACGCGCACCCTGCCGGTGAACGGAACGTTCAGCGAAGTGCAGCGCAAGGTCTACGAGACCGTGCTCGAGGCGGCCGATGCGGCCTTCGCCGTCGCTCGGCCGGGCGTGAAGTTCCGCGAGGTGCACGAGGCGGCGATGAAGGTCATCGCGACACGCGTCGCCGAATGGGGCGTTCTGCCGGTCAGTGCCGAGGACGCGCTCGATGCGGATGCCGGCGGCCAGCACCGTCGCTACATGGTGCACGGCACATCGCACCATCTGGGGATCGACGTGCACGACTGCGCTCAGGCGCGCCGCGAGATGTACTACGACGGTGTGCTCGAGGCGGGCATGGTCTTCACGATCGAACCCGGACTCTACTTCCAGATCGACGATCTGACCGTCCCGGAGGAGCTGCGCGGTATCGGCGTGCGCATCGAGGACGACATCCTCCTCACGGAGGACGGCGCCGTGAACCTGTCGGCGGACATCCCCCGCACGGCGGACGACGTCGAGGCGTGGATCGCGCGGGTGCAGAAGGGCTGATGCGCGGTCGCCGGAGAGTGACCCGTCTGCTGCGCGCGGGTGCCGTGCTGTATTCGGCACTCGCCGCGTGGGCGGAGATCGTGCACTGGCGGTCGAGCCACCGGCTGCTCGGCACGGCTCCGCGCCTGAGCGCCGCAGCGGACCGGACAGGGAAAGAAGCCGTCGTGGTCCTCGGCTACGGCAATCGCGGTGAGCGGGCGAACTACGTGAACCGTTACCGGGTGCGCGCAGGCATCCGCTCGATCGATCGCACGGCCGACAGTGTACTCGTCCTGTGCGGCGGGACCGTGCACAGCGAGGTGTCCGAAGCCGAGCTGATGGAGCGGTTCGCCCGCGACGAGCTCGAGTACACCGGACGGATCGTGCTGGAGACCGACAGCGTCTCGACGTGGCAGAACATCGAGAACGCGATCCCGCTCATCGAGCACGCCGACGCCATCAAGATCGTGTCGAACTCCCCGCACGCCGAGGTGGCGCGTGAATACCTGTGGCAGCAGCGTCCGGATCTCGCCGAACGGCTGGTCCGTGCCGACGAGCACCGCGTCGGCGAGATAGTGCCGATGAAGATCGGGGCCGCTGCGCGGGCGGTGCTGTATCGCTGGAATCCGAAGAATGCTGCCCGGAACGCCGGAGATCAGTAGCGCGCGGAGAAACCGCCGTCGGCATGCAGCAGCTGTCCCGAGACCCATCGGCCTTCCTCCGAGAGGAGGAAGGACACGAAGGCGGCGATGTCGCGGGGTGTGCCGAGGCGGCCCAGCGGGTGCGCCGGGACCAGTTCCTGCGCGAATCCCTCCGCCATCCATCCGGTGTCGATCGGTCCCGGATTGAGCACGTTCGCAGAGATCCCCAGCGGCCCGAGTTCACGGGCGGCGGAGATCACGAGACGGTCCAGTGCCCCTTTCGACGCGCCGTAGGGAAGGTTGCCCGTGGTGTGGTCGCTCGTGAGAGCCACGACCGCACCGCCGCCGGACGGGATCTGCCGCGCGAACGCCGCGATCAGCAGCAGGCTCGCACGGGCGTTGACGGCCATATGCGCATCAAAGCTCTCCGCCGTGGTGTCCAGGATGCCCGAGTTCACGTCGTGCGCGTGGCTCAGCACGAGCGCACCGATGGGACCCCGTTCGCGGACGACTTCCGCGATGAGTTCATCCGGGCCCGTGCGCGTGGAGAGGTCGCACGGGAAGTCGGCGTCCGCGAGGTCGCTCGTCGCGACCTCCCAGCCGTCGGCGATCAGTCGCGGCACGATGCCTGCGGCGATGCTGTCGACGCGAGCAGCACCGGTGACAAGGGCGAGGGGCATCACGCCATGCTATGAGACTTCAGAGCTCGGCGAACGCCGACACGAGCGGCGCGAGCGAGGCGCCCACGACCTCTGGAGCGCGCTTGTTGCCCTTCACCTCGAAGGAGTGACCGCCGCCGTCGATCCACTCGACGCGGGCATCGACGCAGGTCGCGACGACCTCCTCGAATTGCGACAGCGGCTGGATGAACGGATCGTTCGAGCCCTCCACGAACAGCTGAGGGACGGTGATCGACGGCAGATGCTCCGCGCGCGGCTTCTCCGGCCGACCAGGAGGATGCAGCGGATAGCCGAGATAGACCAGTCCATCGACGTCCATACCCTCGGCGACGGCCATCGAGGCCATCCGCCCGCCGTAGGACTTCCCCGCGGCCCACAATGCCGCATCGGGATCGAGCGCACGCACGTGCGCCACCGCCGCACGCCAGGTCGCGATCGCGTGCGCGGCAGGTCCTGGCATCCGCCTTCCCTGCTCCCGGTACGGGAAGTTGAAGCGCAGCGTCGAGAAGCCGATCGCGTTCAGCGCGTCCGAGAAGCCGACCAGGAAAGGATGCTCCATCCCCGCGCCTGCCCCGTGGGCCACGACGACCGTGCCGCGCCCGGACGCCTCCTGCCACTGGGCGGTGACCGTGGTCACGCCGTTCGGCAGGGCGACGTCGAAGTTCACGACCGGATGTACGGGATCGCGAACGGCACCCGAAGGACCTTCCCGCCCGACGCCTTGACGGTCCCGACGATGACCAGCACGACGTGCAGGATCGACACAGCGCAGTAGACGGTGAACGGGATGCCGAGGGGGAAGAATCCCGTCATGCCCTCCTCGCCGGCGAACTGCACCAGCACGATCACGTGGATGATCAGCAGCACGATCGACACCGTGAGGTACGTGAGCGCCCAGTTCGCCGCGGAGCGGGCATTCTGCCGTGCGACGTCGCCCTTTCGCGCGACCGAGCCGTACACCGACGCCATCACGACCGCGGACACGATCCCGCTCAGGAACGGTATCCCGATGAAGATCAGGAAGCCGAGCGCCCACGACAGCGTGCCCGTCGAGGGTTTCGGCTGCGGGTATCCGTAGGCCCCCGGCGCCCCATACGGAGCGCCATGAGCGTACGGCTGGCCGGTGGGATACGGCTGCGGCGCTGCAGGGTACTGCGGCGCCTGCGCACCGTAGTGGGGCTGGGCCGGAGGCGGCGACCCAGGAGCACCGTAGGGCGGCTGCCCCGGCACGCCGTACGCCGGCTGCGGCGGAACACCGTACGCAGGCTGCGCCGGCGCACCGTAGGGCGGCTGCCCCGGAGCAGCGTACGGCGGCTGCGCCGGAGCGCCATACTGCGGCTGGCCGTGCGCAGGCGGAATCACTCCGCGCTGCGGGTCGAAGTCGGAGTCATCAGGCGTGCTCATGTGTGTTCCCTCCCGCGGTCCGTTCCGCGACGCCGATCAGGGGCTGTCGCCGGACGCACCGTGTCGTCCCTCAGGCCTTGTCTTCGTCGTTCCGCTCATCCGCCGGCTCCGCCGCTGGTGCATCCGCCTCTGTCGCGGATTCCGCGGGAGCCGAAGCATCCACCCGCTCTCCGTAGCGCGGCGCCGCGTCGGTCGGCGTGGTGACGACGGGTGCGGGATCAGCCGGACGCGGCGGAACCACATGTCCGCCGATGCGCTCGCCCTCGGCCTGGTCCCGTGCGGCGCTCTTGTCATCCGATTCCGGCGCGATGCGCTCACCGTACCGGGGCGGCTCGTCGAGGTTCGCCGGCGGACGGACGACAGTGGTGCGCTGATCGCCGACCACCTCGCGCGCCTTCGCCAACGACGACGGCAGCACGGTCACCTCGTAATGATCCGCGGCGAGCTGCGTGACGCTCGCGAAGTCGCGGCGACGACGCACGATCGCATAGGTGATGAGGCTCATGATCATTCCGAGCGCGACGCCGATGAACACGAAGCCGACGAAGAGCTGGATCGGCGCGTCGGGGTTGCCGATCACGAGGATCGCCGACAGCAGCAGGCCGATGAGCACACCGTTCACTGCCCCGGATCGCGCGGCTGCGGCGTACCCGAGACGACCGGTGATCCTCTCGATCGTGCGCACGCCCTGCCCCACGATCGCGATGTCCCGCGCGGGGACCTCACCGGAGATCAGCTTCGACACCGTCTTCTGCGCTGCCTCGTAGTCACGGACGGACGCGACGGTCTCGCCCACGGCTGTGCCGGCGGCCTGGCGGTTCAACATGCTCATCTGCCCATTGTTCCACGCGACGTCCGCACACGCCCGCGATCAGCAGGCCGGAGACTACGCTGGAAGCGTGAGCACACAACGGGTTTTCGTCGCGCGCCTGGCCGGCTGCGCCGTCTTCGACCCCGTGGGCGACCGGCTCGGCAAGGTCCGGGATGTCGTCATCGTGTACCGAAGTACCGGCTCACCCCGCGTGATCGGTCTGGTCGTCGAGATTCCCGGCCGCAGGCACGTGTTCATGTCGATCGGACGCGTCACCTCGATCAGATCGGGCCAGGTCCTCACCACCGGCCTGATCAACGTCCGTCGATTCCAGCCGCGTCCCGGTGAGGTGCGCGTGCTCGCCGAGTTGCTCGGCCGTCGAGTCGAACTCACGGACGGCACAGGAGGGGCGGTCATCGAAGACGTCGCGATCGAGCCGAACCGGCTCGGCGAGTGGAGCGTCAGCCAGCTCTTCCTGCGCAAGCCGAAGACGAGCGCCTCTCCGTTCGCCAAGGGCCCGACGACGTTCGCGGCATGGAACGAGGTCGCCGAGAAGCGTGCTCCTGGCGAATCGCAGTCCGCGGAGCAGCTCGTCGCGTCGTACTCCGAACTGCACGCCGCCGACCTCGCGACCACGCTGCTCGATCTGCCGCAGCAGCGGATGATCGAAGTCGCCGGCGAGCTCTCCGACGATCGCCTCGCCGATGCCCTGGAGGAGATGCCCGAGGACGAGCAGGTGCACATCCTCGACGGTCTCGGCGACGAGCGCGCCGCAGACATCCTCGACCAGATGGAGCCCGACGACGCGGCCGACCTGCTGGCGCAGCTGCCGAAGACGCGCCTCGAGCAACTGCTCGGACTCATGGAACCGGAGGAGGCCGAGGACGTGCGCACGCTGCTGCGCTATGGCCCCGACACCGCCGGCGGTCTGATGACGACCGAGCCCATCATCCTGTCAGCGGATGCGACGGTCGCCGAGGCCCTCGCCCTCATCCGTCGCCACGAGCTGCATCCGGCTCTCGCCGCAGCGGTGTTCGTCACCCTTCCGCCCTTCGAAACCCCGACCGGCCGGCTGCTGGGCGTCGTGCACTTCCAGCGGATGCTGCGCTATCCGCCCCACGAGCGTCTCGGCGCGATCGTCGACGAGACGATGGAGCCGATCTCCGTGACGGCATCCGCGATCGACACCGCCCGGCTTCTCGCCAGTTACGACCTCGTGTCGCTGCCCGTGGTGGATGCCGCGAATCGTCTCGTCGGCGTCGTGAGCATCGACGACGTGCTCGATTATCTGCTGCCGGATGACTGGCGCACCCAGGATGCCGATGCCGATGCCGTGCCGGAGGGGGGTGCGCGATGATGGCCAAGGCCGACCGCACCGGACTCGACGCTCCGCTCGGGCGCGGATCCTCGCGCCAGCGTCCCACCTCGCGCGACCGGTTCGGACGGTTCACCGAATGGGTCGCGAGGGCCATGGGCACGCCCGCGTTCCTGCTCATCCTCACGTTGTTCTGCGTGGCGTGGATCAGCTGGAACACGCTGTTGCCCGAGCCGGTGCGCTTCGACGACGCCGCGCTCGGATTCACCGCTCTGACCCTGATGCTCTCGTTGCAGGCGTCCTACGCCGCTCCCCTGATCCTGCTCGCGCAGAACCGTCAGGATGACCGCGACAGGGTGCAGATCGAGCAGGACCGCCAGCGGTCGGAGCGCAACCTCGCAGACACCGAGTACCTCGCGCGTGAGATCGTCGCGCTGCGCATGGCCCTGGAGGAGCGCAACAACCAGGCGGTGACCAGGGACGTGCTCCGGCAGGAGCTCAAGTCGCTGCTGGCCGATCTCGACGACGAGCGCGATGACGACGCCACCGATGCGGCAGGCGGCACCGCTCCGAGCCGGAACAGTCCACGCAGATGACGCTCGTCGACCGGGTCCGTCAGGCGGTCGGCGCGGTGTCGGATCCCGAACTGCGCCGTCCGATCGGCGATCTCGACATGCTGCGCGAGATCACCGTCGACGGTGAGCACGCACGCGTCGGCATCGCCCTGACGATCGTGGGATGTCCTGCCGCTGACCGCATCGAGAGCGATGTCCGCCGCGCCGCGGCATCCGTCGCCGGCATCGCCGACGTGACGGTCGACGTCGGGGTGATGACGCCGGCGGAGCGCAAGGCGCTCACCGAGAAGCTCCGCGACGGCAGGCCGGCACGGCAGATGCCGTTCGGCCCTGATTCCCTGACGCGCGTGATCCTCGTCTCCAGCGGCAAAGGCGGTGTCGGCAAGTCGACCGTCACGGCGAATCTCGCGGTCGCACTGGCTGCGCGGGGCCTCGCCGTCGGCCTGGTCGACGCCGATGTGCACGGGTTCTCCATCCCGGGTCTGCTCGGGATCCCGGCGGGCACGCAGCCGACGCGCATCGACGACCTGATGCTGCCGCCCGTCGCCCACGGCGTGAAGACGATCTCGATCGGCATGTTCCTGCGCGACGGCGAAGCCGTCGTCGCCTGGCGGGGACCGATGCTGCACCGCACCGTGCAGCAGTTCCTCACGGACGTTTTCTTCGGAGACCTCGACGTGCTGCTCATCGACATGCCGCCCGGCACGGGCGACATCGCGATCTCGATCGGTCAGATCCTCCCCCACGCCGAGGTGCTCGTCGTCACGACGCCGCAGACCGCGGCATCCGACGTCGCGATCCGCAGCGGGCTCGTGGCGAGGCAGACCGGTCAGCGCGTGATCGGGGTCGTCGAGAACATGGCGGCCTTGACGCTCGCGGACGGCACAGTGGTCGACCTGTTCGGTTCGGGCGGAGGGGCGGAGGTCGCCGCCGCGCTCTCGGAGAACCAGGAAGGCGCAGCGCCGATCCCCCGCGTACCGCTGCTCGCCTCCATCCCCCTGAGCCCAGCGCTGCGCACGGGCGGCGACAGCGGCGTGCCGGTCGTCCTCGGTGAGCCGTCGGATGCCGCGGCACAGGCCATCAGCGGCCTCGCGGACGCGCTCGCCCATCAGGGCAGAGGGCTCGCGGGCAGGTCCCTGCCGATGTCCCTGTCATGACGGCCAGGCATCGTCGTGAAAGACTCGTGGGGTGACCAGCGATTCCCCTCCGCGCTCCATGACCGTCGACCCCGAGCTGGTGCGCGGCATGACGGCTGACGCGACGCTCTACTCCCTGACCAGACCGCTCGCGCTGATCGCGTATACGGCGCTGCTCGCCGCGTTCGTCCTCAACGCGATCGTGCTCTCGGCCATCGGCGGCGCGGACGAGGAGCAGACGACGACTCTGACGTGGACGCTGGTGGCGATCGCGGCATTCGCCGTCGCGTCGATCGTGTTCACCAGGGCGCAGGTGCGACGCGCGATCTCGGCGGCGATGCCATCGGGCTCCTCGGTGGCGGTGAGCGTCGGGGAGCAGTCGATCAGGCTCTTCGCCAAGAACGGGCTCTCCGACATGGCCTATTCGACCTTCCGTGCCGTGCGGGTGGGCCGCCACGCGGCGATCCTGCAGCTTCGCGGCACATCGGTCGTGACGGCCGTCCCTCGAGCCCTGCTGAGCGATGACGACATCGCCCGGCTGAAATCGAAGATCTGAGTCAGGTCGCCTCGAGGTCGAAAGGCGGAGGCGTCTCGCTGGTGAACGCCGGACGCACCAGCGGGGATCGCGGAGGATCGAGCACGGGCGTCGCCGCACTCGCCACTGCCGCACCGCCCGCGACGGCGGCGGATGTCGCGGCCGCAGGCGCGTCGTCCATCAGCGCGTCGCGGATGATCCGGCGGGGATCGTACTGACGCGGATCGAGCTTGCGCCAGTCGACGTCGTCGATCTCAGGGCCGATCTCGTCGCGCATCTTGCTCTTGGTGTCGCGGAGGTACTCACCGGCTCTGCGGACGAAGCCCGCGAACGTCTCGGCGGCCTTCGGCAGGCGCTCGGGACCGATGATGACCGCCGCGAGCACACCGATGAGCAGCAGCTTCTCGAAGGTCAGACCGAAATCCATGTACACAGGCTACTACCCGCCGCGCCTGCCTCCGTCTGCCCCCGCTTGCGAATACTCTGAGTCAAGCAGCAATCCACGGGAGCAAGGTCATGAGCGAGAACGACGCGAACGCACGCTACATCCGCGAGGCCATCATCGAGCCCACCGCCATCGCACGCGCGCGGACCCACGCGGTCGAGCTGGGAGCGGCGCCGGTCAGCGCCGCCGTGGGGGCGCAGCTGGCCGTGCTGGCGGCAGCCTCCGCCGCGCGCTCCATCGTCGAGGTCGGAACCGGCGCCGGGGTGTCGGGGCTCTGGCTGCTGCGAGGGGCGCCGCAAGCCGTGCTCACATCGATCGACAACGAGCCGGAGCACCTCGCGGCCGCCCGCCGCAGCTTCAGCGAGGCGAAGGTGCCGCCGACCAAGGCGCGATTCATCACGGGTCGTGCCGCCGACGTCCTGCCGCGCATGAACGAGGCCTCCTACGACATCGTGCTGATCGACGCGGATCCCGAGAACGTCATCGAGTACGTCGAGCACGGACTGCGGCTCGCCCGCACCGGCGGCCTCGTGCTCGTCCCCCGCGTTCTCGCAGGCGGCAGGGCCGCCGACCCCGTGCAACGCGATGCCGTCACCAGCGCCTACCGCTCGCTCGTGCAGGAGACCCAGGAGTCACCCGCGGTGCTCGCAGCGATCTCCGCGGTCGGCGAGGGGCTGCTGCAGCTCGTCAGCGTCCACAGGGACTGACCGACCGCAGACGAAGAAGGGGCGACGGATCGATGATCCGTCGCCCCTTCGAAGTGAGATCGTGAGTCAGCTCACGACGCCTGCCAGCACATCGTGCAGCTCCTTCGCTTCGGCGTCGTTCACGGAGACGACCAGTCGGCCGCCGCCTTCGAGGGGAACGCGCACGATGATGAGTCGTCCCTCCTTCACGGCCTCCATGGGTCCGTCCCCGGTCCTGGGCTTCATCGCTGCCATCGTGGCTCCTTTTCCTCCGGTGGTATGCCCCAAGTTTATCGGTATGCTTCCGCCTCGGTGCGCACAGCGGGCGAATACGTCATGAACGCCCGGTCACGGCACCTGCCAGTACGTGTTGCCGAGCGCATACATGTGATGGATCCAGACCCACTGTCCGAGAAGGCAGAACGCCAGCACCCCGAAGCGGTACACGCGCGACCTCGGCACCGCGACCGCACCCCAGAGCGGCGTGAGCGGCATGAGCAGGCGGAACGTGCTCGACTGCGGGAAGAAGACCGCGAGCAGGTAGAACAGATAACTCGCGCTCCACAGACGCAGATCCACGCCGAGCCTGCGCACCTGCGGGGCGAACAGCAGCGCGCCGGCACCGCCGCCCACCAGCAGTACAAGGGCGACCGGTCCCCACCACACTGGCAGCCCCCATTGCCCGAACCAGAACTGCGCGGCCTGCCACCATCCGTCGAACGGGACGAACCCCCCGCTGTCGATCCCCCAGTTGCGCCGCCACGAGAGCTCGGTCGCGAGGTACGCGTCGGGGTCTCCCGTCACGATGCCGGCGATCGCCTGCCAGGCGAAACCGGTCGCGGTCGCGAGCGCGCCGAGCGCGACGATGTGGATGATCTCGCGTGCGGGCAGCGGATCGGCGCGCCGCCGCGTCCACCGGAGGATGCCGTACAGGCCGAGGTACAGCGCGAAGGCGAGCACACCGGGTCGAGTGAACGCCATGAGCACGGTCACTGGATAGAGCCACGCGAATCGGCGACGCGCGACGAGGTCGAGGGCGATCAGTAGCAGCAGCACGAAGAGCACTTCCGCGTAGCCGACCTGGAACAGCGCCGCGAGCGGTCCCCACGCGAAGAACGTCACCGCCCACAGTGCCGCTGAGTTGCCGATCCGCCCGCGCAGCAGTCTGTGCAGCGCAATGCATGCGAAGAATCCCGCGACGAGCGAGATGAGGAGGGCGCCCGCTCCCCAGGATCCGAACGGCAAGCCGATCACCTGCGCCGCGTATGCGTAGAGCGGCATGAACGCCCACGCGTTCTCGGCCACCTGGCCCGATTCCGTCAACGGGAGGACGGAGGGGTACCCCTCCCACGCGACCAGCCAATACCACTGCGCGTCCCAGCCGAGGATGAAGCTCCCGATGCTCGCATCGGCACCGAAGCGCGACGTCGGTCCTGACAGCGCCGCGGCAAGGCCGAGGAAACCCGTGGTGACCAGCCGCCCGAGGACGTAGATCACCCCGATGCGCGCGATGACGGGCACGCTCGCCCATCGCCGCGCGGCGGAGATCACGGCGCGGTGAGCCACGCCCGCAGGCCCTGCTCCACCGCGTCGATCTGAGCGAGCGGCACCCGCTCCTCGTCATGGTGCGCGAGATGCGGATCGCCCGGACCGTAGTTCACGGCGGGGACGCCGAGGGCCGAGAAGCGCGCGACGTCGGTCCAGCCGTACTTGGGGCGCGGTTCGGCGCCGACAGCCGCGACGAACTGCTGGGCGATCGGGGCGTCGAGACCTGGTCGCGCCCCGTCGGCCGCATCCGTGATCTCCACCTCGAACCCTTCGAGCACGCCGCGCACGTGCGCCGCCGCATCGGCTGCGGTCTTGCTCGGAGCGAACCGGTAGTTGATCTCGACCTCGCACAGGTCGGGGATCACGTTGCCCGCGACACCGCCGACGATGCGGACGGCGCTGAGGCTCTCCCGATACGCGAGGCCCTCGACCATGACCTCTTTGGCGCGGTACTCGGAGAGGCGGGAGAGGATGGGTGCCACGCGGTGGATGGCGTTCTCGCCGATCCAGGCGCGTGCGCTGTGCGCGCGGACGCCGTGGGTGCGCACGATCGCGCGCAGCGTGCCGTTGCATCCGCCTTCGACCTGGCCGTTGGACGGTTCGCCGAGGATCGCGAAGTCGGCGGCGAAGAGATCGGGACGATCCGCGGCGAGCAGGTTCAGACCGTTGAGGGCGGCGGCGACCTCCTCGTTGTCGTACCACATCCACGTGATGTCGACCACGGGTGCGGTGAGTTCTGCGGCGAGCTTGAGCTGCACCGCCACGCCCGCCTTCATGTCCACCGTGCCGCGGCCCCAGAGATACGGCTCGCCGTCGACCGCAATGTCGCGCGTCGGAACGTTGTCGTTGATGGGCACGGTGTCGATATGCCCGGCGATCACGACGCGCTGCGCCCGGCCCAGATCCGTGCGTGCCACGATCGTGTTGCCGTGCCTGATCACCTGGAGGTGCGCGAGCGGTGCCACAGCCGCCTCGATCGCGTCGGCGAGCGGCGCCTCTTCACCGGAGACGCTGGGAATGTCGCAGATCGCGCGGGTGAGGTCGAGGGAGGACGCGGTCAGATCGAGCTGCATTCCTCCAGCGTAGTCTTCGGGCGGGTCGGCTTTCGGAAGTTCGGTAGCGTTGAGCCATGAGCAACGCGCGCGCAGTATGGGGTGTCGGACTGTCCACCATCGCCGGGGACGGCACCGTCCTGGATGCCTGGTTCCCTGAGGTCGCCGATGGCGAACTCGTCGCGGCCGATGCCACGGCCGCCGCGGAGACGCTGACGGCGCTGGCCGACGTAGACGACCGGCGCAACGTCCGCACCGAACTCGTGCAGGTGCAGATCGACCTCGACGATGCCCCCGCCTCCACGGCGGACGCGTACCTCAGGCTGCACGCGCTGTCGCACCTCGTCGTGCGCCCCAACGAGCTGAACCTGGACGGCATCTTCGGGCATCTGCCGAACGTCGCCTGGACCACGGCAGGGCCCATGCTTCCCTCTGACGCGGCGCGGCTGCGTCCGCTGCTGCAGCGCCACAGCATCCAGGTGCAGGGGCTGGACAAGTTCCCGCGCCTCACCGACTACGTCCAGCCAACAGGCGTGCGCATCGCCGACGCCTCGCGTGTACGGCTCGGCGCGCACCTCTCCCCCGGCACCACGGTCATGCACGAGGGCTTCGTGAACTTCAACGCCGGCACGCTCGGCGCCTCGATGGTCGAGGGACGCATCTCTCAGGGCGTGGTGGTCGGCGAAGGCAGCGACATCGGCGGCGGTGCCTCGATCATGGGCACCCTCTCCGGCGGCGGCACCGTGCGCGTCTCGATCGGCGAACGCACCCTTCTCGGCGCGAACGCGGGTCTCGGCATCGCCCTCGGAGACGACTGCATCCTCGAAGCCGGCGTCTATCTCACCGCGGGCTCCAAGGTCGTGCTGGTCGACGGTCCGAACACGGCCGACGGCGGCAAGCCCGTCGTGAAGGCCGCCGAGCTCTCCGGGCGCGACGGCCTGCTGTTCTGGCGCAACTCGGTCACCGGAGCGATCGAGGCGAAGCAGCGGGCGGGCGTCGGCGTCACGCTCAACGAAGCGCTGCACGCCTGACGTCTGACGCCTCAGCGGCTCGGTGATCGACCGGGCGGCACAGCGTGCATGCAGCTCGAGGCATGCACGCCTGCTAAGGTTGAGGAGTTGTCCAGATCGTTTTGAGACAACTGCGTCGTCGTCACGGGGTCTTCCCAGACCGTAGCGAGCACAACAGCTCCTCCACCAGTTGGCGTTTCGAACGGCGAACCTCTGCGCACTTCCTGTGCGCGGTCGCCCATCACACGAATCAGACGCGCTGACGCGCGCTCATGGAGTACATCTATGCCTACCTTCCTCGAACTCGGCGTGCCCGCGCCCCTCGCTTCGGTCCTCGCCGCTGACGGCAAGACCGAGGCGTTCGCGATCCAGCGCGACACGCTGCCCGACTCCCTCGCCGGACGCGACCTCCTCGGTCGCGGCCGCACCGGCAGCGGCAAGACGATCGCCTTCGCCATCCCGCTGGTCTCCAGCCTGATCTCCGCCGGCCGCAAGAGCCGTCCCGGTCACCCCCGCGGACTGGTGCTCGCACCGACCCGCGAACTCGCCACCCAGATCGCGGCTGTCGTCGCGCCGCTCGCAGAGGCCGTCGGCCTTCGCGTGACCACCGTCTTCGGCGGCGTCAGCCAGCGTCCGCAGGAGCAGGCGCTGCGCAGCGGCGTCGACATCGTCGTGGCGTGCCCCGGCCGCCTCGAAGACCTCATGAAGCAGAAGGTCGTCTCGCTCGACTCCGTCGAGGTCGCCGTGCTCGACGAGGCGGACCACATGGCCGACCTCGGGTTCCTGCCCGGTGTCACCCGCATCCTCACGGCGACTCCCGCCGGCGGTCAGCGTCTGCTCTTCAGTGCGACGCTCGATCGCGGCATCGACTCGCTCGCCAAGCGCTTCCTCTCGAACCCGGTCAGCCACGAGGTCGACGAGTCCAGCGTGCCCGTCGGCGAGATGACGCACCGCGTGCTCGTCACGACCTCCACCGAGCACAAGACCGGCCTCGTCCGCGATCTCGCCTCCGGCACCGGTCGCCGCATCCTCTTCACCCGCACCAAGCACCAGGCGAAGAAGCTCGCGAAGCAGCTCACCGCTGCCGGCATCCCCGCCGTCGACCTGCACGGCAACCTGTCGCAGAACGCCCGCGAGCGCAACCTCAGCGCGTTCTCCGCCGACCCGGCCGACGGCGGCGTGCGCGTGCTCGTGGCAACCGACGTCGCGGCACGCGGCGTGCACGTCGACAACGTCGACTTGGTCGTGCACGTCGACCCGCCCATGGAGCACAAGGCGTACCTGCACCGTTCCGGTCGTACCGCACGCGCCGGCGCTGCGGGAACCGTGGTCACCGTCGTGCTGCCCGAGCAGCGCCGCGATGTGAAGGATCTCCTCCGCAAGGCCCAGATCACCGCAGCGCTGGAAGACGTCAACGCGGCAATCGTGACCGAGCTGGTCGGAGAGCGCGCCGCACACGTGCGTCCTGCTCCCCCGCAGCCGGTCCAGCAGCAGCAGCCGAAGAAGGCCAGGCAGCCGCAGCAGAGCGGCGGACCTGCCTCAGGTTCACCGGCGCGCCGTCGCCGGCGTCCGCAGGGCCAGGGCGGCCAGGGCCAGTCCGCGGCTCAGGGCGACAGCCAGCGCTCCGGGCAGCAGGGTCAGCGCTCACGCGGCCTGCAGGTCGGCCAGCGCGTCGACACGCGCGGCTCGCGCCGTGCGCAGGGCGGCGGATTCCAGGGTCGCTGAGAATCGAGAAAGCCCCGGATGCTCCTTCTTCAGGAGCATCCGGGGCTTTTCTGCAACCGCTCAGCGCGTCGGGAACTGACGCTCTGGGGATCCGGTGTACAGCTGCTGCGGGCGGCCGATCTTGGTCTGCGTGTCGAGGTTCAGCTCGCGCCACTGCGCGAGCCAGCCCGGCAGGCGGCCGATCGCGAACAGCACCGTGAACATGCGCGTCGGGAAGCCCATGGCCTTGTAGATCACGCCGGTGTAGAAGTCGACGTTCGGGTACAGGCGGCGTTCCTTGAAGTAGTCGTCCGCGAGGGCGAGCTCTTCCAGCTCCTTGGCGACGTCGAGCAGCGGGTCGGTGACACCGAGCTCGCGGAGCACCTCGTCGGCCGCTTCCTTGACCAGCTTGGCGCGCGGGTCGTAGTTCTTGTAGACGCGGTGCCCGAAGCCCATCAGCTTCACGCCGTCTTCCTTGTTCTTCACGCTCTCCACGAAGCGCGAGACGCTCTGACCGGAGTCGCGGATCTGTCCGAGCATCGTGAGGACGGCCTCGTTGGCGCCGCCGTGCAGCGGGCCGGAGAGCGCCTGGATGCCGGCGGAGATGGACGCGAACTGGTTCGCTCCGGTCGAGCCGACCAGGCGCACCGTAGAGGTGGAGGCGTTCTGCTCGTGGTCCTCGTGCAGGATCAGCAGGAGCTCGAGAGCCTTCGACATGACCGGATTGACCTCGTAGGGCTCCGAGTGCACACCGAAGTTGAGCTTGAGGAAGTTGTCGACGAAGCTCAACGAGTTGTCAGGGTAGAGGAACGCCTGCCCGACGCTCTTCTTGTGGGCGTAGGCGGCGATCACCGGCAGCTTCGCCAGCATGCGCACCATGTTGAGTTCGACGTGCTCGGGGTTGTTCGGGTCTGTCTGGCCCTCGTAGTAGGTCGAGAGCGCGGCGACGGCCGAGGAGAGCACCGACATCGGGTGCGCGGTGTGGGGCAGCGCCGAGAAGAAGTGCTTCAGGTCTTCGTGCAGGAGCGTGTGGCGACGGATGCGGTCGTCGAAGCTCGCGAGCTCATCGGCCGACGGGAGCTCTCCGTAGATGAGCAGCCACGCGACCTCGAGGTAGCTGCAGTTCTTCGCGATCTGCTCGATCGGGTAGCCGCGATAGCGCAGGATGCCCTTGTCGCCGTCGATGAACGTGATCTCGGACTTCGTGGATGCCGTGTTCACGAAGCCGTAGTCGAGGCCGGTGTAACCGGTCTGCTTCGTCAGCGTCGAGAAGTCGATGCTGTCGTTGCCCGCCGTGCCACGAAGTACTGAGAATTCCGCTGTGGTTCCACCGATCGTGAGAGTCGCCTTCGCCTGCTGATCTCCCGCTGCACTCACGCGGTCCTCCTTGTACGTCTTGCTCGACCTGTCGGTCTGATTCGTCGAGGGCGATGCATGGCGCTGAGCGCCTGGTCGGATCTCGACCGAATCGCCTTTACAGCCTAGTCGTCGTATCGGCCTACTGTGACATCCACCAAGAGATGGCGGCAGTTCACCGTGGGAATCTACAGCGCGGCCGCGTGCAACCGTCGCGCCGCTGCCTCGACGCGCTCGATCGGCGCCGTCAGCGACAGCCTCACGTGCTGGTCGGAGTCCGCACCGTAGAACGGGCCGGGACCCGCCAGGATGCCGAGATCGGCCAGGCGACCCATCGATTCCCAGGCGTCCTTGCCCTCGGTCGACCACAGGTACAGCCCTGCTTCCGAGCCGTCGATGCGGAATCCCGCGGCCTGCAGCGCAGGGCGGAGCAGCTCCCGCCGCGCCCGGTACAGCTCCTTCTGAGCGACGACATGCGCGTCGTCTCCGAGCGCCACTGTCATCGCCTGCTGGACGGGAGCCGGGGGCATGAGGCCGAGATGCTTGCGCGCCGTGAGCAGATCGCCGACGACGCGCGCGCATCCGGCCACGAAGGCGGCGCGGTAGCCGGCGAGGTTCGACTGCTTGCTGAGCGAGTACACGCTGAGCAGCCCGCTGCGGGTGCCGCCCGTCACGCGGGGGTCGAGCACTGACGGCACCGGCTCCTCCGCCCATCGCCCGTCCCAGCCCAGTTCGGCGTAGCATTCATCGCTCGCGAGGACCGCGCCCAGTTCACGGGCGCGACGCACAGCGGCGGAGAGCTCGTCGACGGCCCAGGTACGCCCGTCCGGGTTTCCCGGTGTGTTGATCCAGATGAGCCGCGCGCCTTCGGGCCAGCGTGCAGGATCGTCTTCCGCCACGGGTGTCGCGCCGGCGACGCGGGCGCCGACCTCATAGGTCGGATAGGCCACCCGTGGGAAGACCACGATGTCGCCGTCGCCGAGGCCGAGCAGAGTGGGCAGCAGAGCGACCAGCTCCTTGGAGCCGATCGTGGGCATCACGTTGTCGACCCTCAGATCCGGCACGCCTCGTCGCCGTGCGTACCAGTCGACGATCGCCTCGCGCAGCGCGGGCGTGCCTACGGTCTGCGGGTACGAGTGCGCGTCGGTCGCCTCCGCCAGCGCGCGGCGGATGACCTCCGGCGTCGGATCCACGGGCGACCCGATCGACAGATCGACGAGACCGTCCGGATGCTGTGCGGCGCGGTCACGGTAAGGGACGACCGCGTCCCAGGGGTACTCGGCCAGATCGTGGACGCCCACAGCGGCTTACTCTCCCTGCGGGGGAAGAGCGGCGATGATCGGGTGGTCGTACTTGATGACGCCCACCTTGGCCGCACCACCGGGCGATCCGACCTCGTCGAAGAACTCGACGTTCGCCTTGTAGTAGTCCGCCCATTCCTCGGGCAGGTCGTCTTCGTAGTAGATCGCCTCGACGGGGCACACCGGTTCGCACGCACCGCAGTCGACGCATTCATCCGGGTGGATGTACAACGAGCGCTCGCCCTCGTAGATGCAGTCAACGGGGCACTCGTCGATGCAGGCACGATCCTTGACATCGACGCACGGGAGAGCGATCACATACGTCACGGCTCCAGTCTACGACCCGTCGGCTGTCGTCTGCCTCGGCAGGCGCTTCAGGTTCGGCCAGGCGATCACGAGCAGCGCGATACCGGCGACGAGATAGATCCAGATCTGGCCGATCGGCGTGTTCGGGACGATCACCGAACCACCGGGTCCAGGACTGGAGATGAGCATCACCATGCCCAGCATCCCCAGCGCCGTGGCGACGGTCGCACCGCGATCATGCGTCAGAGCACGCACCGCCACCAGGAGTGCGGCACAGGCGATGGCGGCGACGATCATCCCGAGCGGGATCACGCCCCACATGAGGCTGTGCGCGATGGTTCCCGCCGTTCCGTAAACGACGCCCACCAGCGCGGCGGCAAGCCAGGACAGTCCACGGGAGATCCAGTTCGGCACTCCCCCACTTTACGCGCCAGTGCTGCCGATCCGCGTACCCTCAGACCGCCCAGCCGACCAGGCGCAGCAGCGCTGCCACGGCCGCAGCGGCGATGACGACGACGAGGAACGACTGTCGCATGTACAGGAGCCCCGCGGCGACCAGCACGGCGGGGATGCGCGCATCGACCACGACCGCCTGTCCGTCGCCCAACGTCTGCACGGCGACGAGCGCAGCGAGCAGCGCCACCGTCAACAGGTCGGAGATGCGGGCGGGACGAGGCGCCTCGAGCAGATGCGAAGGGATCAGGTAGCCGAACGCCTTCAAGGCGACGCAGATGCAGGCGGCCAGCAGCACCGCGCTCCAGACGCTCATGCGCTCGCCTCCGGCGCAGGGCTCGTCGTTCTGATGTCGTCGCGGCCCAGCCAGTTGAACCAGCCCACCACTATCGCGACCACGGCCGCCACGAGCACTGGCAGCCCCGGCATCATGACGGGGGTGAGCGACGCGGCGATGACCGCCGCGGCCACGCCCACGGCGATCGCCTGCCGCTGCTTGAGCCGTGGCCAGAGCAGTGCGAGGAAGGCGGCTGCTGCCGCGGCATCCAGACCCCACGACTTGGGGTCGCCCAGCACATCGCCCAGGAGTGCACCGAGGAGCGTCGTGATGTTCCAGCCGATGAAGACGCCGAGTCCTGTGACCCAGAAACCCAGCCGGCTCAGCGCTGGAGTGCCCTGCGAGATGGCGACGGCGGTCGATTCGTCGATCGTGATCTGCGCTGCGGCAGTGCGGCGCCAGAATCCGCTTCCGATGATCGGGGACATGCGCATGCCGTATGCCAGGTTGCGCACACCCAGCAGTGCGGCCGAGGCGATCGCCGACGGCAGTGCGGCGATCCCTCCCGCCCCGAAGACGCCGATGAACGCGAACTGCGATCCGCCGGTGAACATCAGCAGGCTCAGCACACTGGTCTGCCAGATGTCGAGGCCGGACGCCACCGCAAGCGCGCCGAACGAGATGCCGTAGGCGCTCGTGGCCACGGCGACGCCGAGCCCTTCGCGCCAGACTTCGCGCCGCTGTGACATGCCGCTTCCCGTTCGCTTCGGTGAACACCTGTCGACCATTCTGAACACTTCGGCGCCGCTAGTCAAAGCGAACGATCGTTTGACATACTGAACGGATGGAACTCGCCTCCCGGATCGGTCGCGCGCTGCGCCGCGAGCGCGAATCCGCCGGCATCAGCATCTCCGAACTCGCACGTCGCGCCGGCGTCTCCAAAGCCACGGTGTCGCAGCTGGAGACCGGCAGTGGCAACCCCAGTGTCGAGACGCTCTGGGCGCTCGGAGATGCGCTCGGCATCCCGTTCGCCGTGCTGGTGGATCAGCCGGCGAACGCCCCGACGCTGATCCGTGCAGACGAGCTCGACGGTGTGCCGTCTGCGGCCGCGCCGTACAGTGCGACGCTGCTCTCTGCGAGCCCGCCCGGCGCGCGCCGCGACCTCTACGTGATCCGCGCGGAGCCGGGCGAGCCCCGGCGCTCGATGCCGCACCACAGCGGCACGACCGAGCACGTCATCCTCATGGCGGGTGCCGCGGACATCGGCCCTGCGGGCTCGCCGGTCCGACTCTCCCCTGGCGACTACCTGTCATATGCGGGCGATGCCCCGCACGTGTTCGAGGCGCTGGAGCCCGGCACGAGTGCGGTGCTGATCTCAGAGCTGCGCTGAGCAGCATCCGCTGTTACCTCCTCCACGCACGTCGACACCCCCTCCACGCATCGACGCCCCCTCCGCCGAACACGTCTGAGAGGGGGCGTCGGCGGCCAGAGGGGGCGTCAGCGCGGAGGCTGTTACGCGTTGGCGTCCTGACGCTTCAGACGCGAAGCCTCGCGACCGCGCACGGTCGCGTCGAGGTTGACCTTGCGGATGCGCACGACCTCGGGGGTGACCTCGACGCATTCGTCGTCACGGGCGAACTCGAGGCTCTCCTCGAGGGTCAGCTGGCGCGGGGGCGTCATCGACTCGAAGGTGTCGGAGCTCGCCGCACGCATGTTGGTGAGCTTCTTCTCCTTGGTGATGTTCACGTCCATGTCGTCGGCGCGCGAGTTCTCGCCGATGACCATGCCCTCGTAGACCTCCTGCGTGGGCTGGACGAAGAACGACATGCGCTCCTGCAGGGCGATCATGGCGAACGGGGTGACGACGCCCTGGCGGTCGGCGACGATCGAGCCGTTCTGACGCGTGGTGATGTGACCCGCCCACGGCTCGTAGCCGTGTGAGATGGCGTTGGCGATGCCGGTGCCGCGCGTCGTGGTGAGGAACTCGGTGCGGAAGCCGATCAGGCCGCGCGACGGCACGATGAACTCCATGCGCACCCAGCCGGTGCCGTGGTTGATCATGTTGTCCATGCGCCCCTTGCGGGCCGCCAGCAGCTGCGTGATCGCGCCGAGGTACTCCTCGGGAGCATCGATCGTGAGGTGCTCGAACGGCTCGTACGTCTTGCCGTCGACCTTCTTCGTGACCACCTGCGGCTTGCCGACGGTGAGCTCGAAGCCCTCGCGACGCATGTTCTCGACGAGGATGGCGAGGGCCAGCTCGCCGCGGCCCTGCACCTCCCATGCGTCGGGACGCCCGATGTCGACGACCTTGAGCGAGACGTTGCCGATGAGCTCGCGGTCGAGGCGGTCCTTCACCATGCGGGCGGTGAGCTTGTGCCCCTTGACCTTGCCCATCAGCGGCGAGGTGTTGGTGCCGATCGTCATCGAGATCGCGGGGTCGTCGACGTGGATCTGGGGCAGCGGGCGCACATCCTCGGGGTCGGCGATGGTCTCACCGATCGTGATGTCCTCGAAGCCGGCGATCGCGACGATGTCGCCAGGGGCTGCGCTCTCGGCCGGGTAGCGCTCGAGCGCACGGGTCTTGAGCAGCTCGGTGATGCGCGCGTTGCTGGTGGTGCCGTCGGCACGCACCCAGGCCACGGTCTGACCCTTCTTCAGGGTGCCGTTGAAGACGCGCAGCAGCGCGAGGCGGCCGAGGAACGGGCTGGAGTCGAGGTTCGTGACCCAGGCCTGCAGCGGAGCCTCGTCGTCGTACGACGGCGCGGGGATGTGCTCGAGGATCGCCTCGAACAGGGGCTCGAGGTCGTCGTTGTCCGGGAGCGAGCCGTTCTCGGGACGGTTGCGCGACGCCGCACCGGCGCGGCCCGAGGCATAGACGACCGGCACGTCGAGCAGCGCGTCGACGTCGAGGTCGGGCACGTCGTCCACGAGGTCGGATGCGAGGCCCAGCAGCAGGTCGTGCGCTTCCTCCTCGACCTCGGGGATGCGCGCGTCGGGACGATCGGTCTTGTTGACGAGGAGGATCACCGGCAGCTTCGCCTCGAGCGCCTTGCGCAGCACGAAGCGGGTCTGCGGCAGCGGACCTTCGGACGCGTCGACGAGCAGCACGACGCCGTCGACCATGGACAGACCGCGCTCGACCTCGCCACCGAAGTCGGCGTGGCCCGGGGTGTCGATCACGTTGATCGTGATGTCCTGGCCGTTGGAATGGGCACCCTTGTAGGTGATCGCGGTGTTCTTCGCGAGGATCGTGATGCCCTTTTCGCGCTCGAGGTCATTCGAGTCCATGGCGCGTTCGTCCACATGCGCGTGCTCGCCGAACGAGCCCGTCTGGCGCAGCATGGCGTCCACGAGCGTGGTCTTGCCGTGGTCGACGTGCGCGACGATAGCGACATTGCGGAGGTCAGAGCGAAGGGCGTGCGCCATGCAAGTTTCCTAAAAGGGAGGGGAAATGCCGGGATGCCGACGGTACAGGATATCGCACGATGGCTGGTCGCTCTCTGAACGCGCATATCTTCGCTGTCGTAGCATCGGGCTGTGACCCTTCCACGCGCTCAGGGACCGACGACGGCCCTCGCCCCTGACGTCTCGCATGCACGCATCAGGTGGGAGATCGCCATCGTGCTGGCGCTCGGGCTCGGCGAGTCCGCCGTGTACGCGATCGTGCAGCTCGCCTACCGGCTCACCGACTCCATCCCCCTCGCAGACCAGACCACGGCTCTGAATCCATCACGCAGCGACCGCGAGATCTTCGACCTCATCTACCAGGTGCTGGGGATCGCCTTCTCTATCGTCCCCGTACTGCTGGTGTGCTTCCTGCTGTGGAATCACGCACGACCGCATCTGAGCAGGCTCGGGCTCGACGGCACCCGCGTGGGCCGCGACACCGGCCACGGCATCCTCCTGGTGCTGGCCATCGGGATCCCGGGGCTCGCGTTGTATGCGGGAGGGCGGATGCTGGGACTCTTCGTCCTCGTGAATCCGGGAAGCCTCGACAACCACTGGTGGACGGTGCCGGTCCTGCTGCTCTCCGCCGCACGAGCGTCGCTCATGGAGGAGTTCGTGGTGCTCGGCTACCTGTTCTTCAGGCTGAAGCAGCTCGGCTGGGGCATGTGGCCGATCATCATCGCGACCTCGGTGCTGCGGGCGAGCTATCACCTCTATCAGGGACCGGGCGCCTTCATCGGCAATCTCGCGATGGGCCTGCTGTTCGGCTGGCTGTTCGCCCGCACTGGCCGGCTGCTGCCGTTCCTGGTGGCGCACTTCGTGATCGACGCCGCGGCCTTCGTCGGATACCCGTGGGCCGCGGCGACGTTCCCGGCGCTTCTCGGCCTGACCGGCTGAGCTCAGTCGAAGAGGTCGCTGAGCCAGCTCTCGCGCTTGCGCGGGCGACCGCGACCGTCACGATCGTCACGGCGACGGTCGTCGTAGCGCGGCTGCTCGTACGCGGGAGGAGCGTAACGCTGTTCCCGATCGCCGTACTGCGGCGTCGGCGATGCGTAGGACTGGGGCTGCGGTGCGGTCACCGAACGCTCGATGATCTTGTCGAGTTCGCCGCGATCGAGCCAGACACCACGGCACTGCGGGCAGTAATCGATCTCGATACCGCTCCGGTCGGACATGACGAGCGTGGAACCATCAGTGGGGCATTGCATGCGCCGAGCCAAGCAGACGTCGCTATGAGAACCGTGTGATGACGACCGCGGTCGCCGCCCAGAAGACCAGCACTGCGAACGCGATGATCGCACTCCAGTCCCACGTGCGCACGACAGGCGCATCGCCAGAAGAAGACGTCTCCAGGCGCAGGCGCTGAAGCTTCGCGATGCCGTCCTCGGCCGCTTCGTTCCCGTCTTCCCTGGTGCGCTCAGGGCCCAGACGGCGCGGCCTGGATCGCGACGGACCGCCGAAGCACTTCACGACACCGCCCTGATCGAGTGTCAGCTCGATCTGCCACCGCATGGCGATCCGCTTCACTCTGCTCCACGGCAGCCAGGTGCGGCGGAGCAGATTCTGCACCCCGACCCCGCTGCCGTCGGCGCGCACGTCCGACGCGATGCCCACGACGTAGATGACCCAGAGCACGAGCAGGAGCCACGGGGCGAGCAGGAGCGCCTCGCCGACCCCGGTTCGTACGGCCGCTTCGATCAGCAGCGCCGCTGACATGACAGCGGTGATGCCCAGCAGCCAGGCGGCCCCGGTGACCCGAAAGACCCGTGGCGACCTGGCCGCCGGCATCAGCCGCGGCCCCCCAGCGGAAGCGAGGCTCCGGGAATGGCATCCAGCAGCCGGCTGGTGTACTCCTGCTGCGGGTTGCTGAAGATCTCGTCGACGCTCCCCTGTTCGACGATGCGTCCCTTTTCCATGACGCACACGAGGTCAGCGGCGACGCGGACGACAGCGAGGTCATGGGTGATGAACAGATACGTCAATCCGAGGTCGCGCTGGAGGTCGGAGAGCAGGTTCAGGATCTGATCCTGCACCAGCACGTCGAGGGCGGAGACCGCCTCGTCCAGCACGACGATGTCGGGCTTGAGCGCCAGCGCACGCGCGATCGCGACGCGCTGCCGCTGCCCTCCGGACAACTCGTTCGGGTAGCGCCACGCGAGCTCCTGCGGCAGGGCGACCTGCTCCAGCAGTTCGAGCGAACGCTGGTGCTGCTCTTCCCTCGTGCCCAGCCCGTGCACGTGCAGGGGCTCGGAGATCAGGTTCCCGATGCTGCGCAGCGGGTCGAGCGACCCGTACGGGTCCTGGAACACCGGCTGCATGCGCCGCCGCAATCGGAACACATCAGCGCGCGACATCGTGCTGGTGGCTTCTCCGTCGATGAAGATCTCGCCGTCGGTCGGCTTCTCCAACTGCAGCAGCATCTTCGCCACGGTCGACTTCCCCGACCCCGACTCCCCCACCAGCGCGAGCGTCTTGCCTCGCGGGATGGAGAACGAGACCTCGTCGACGGCGCGGAACCGCTCGTGACGCAGTCCACCGGTGCGGATCGAGTAGTCCTTGACGAGACCGCGCACCTCGACGACCGGAGCAGCCGTCTCGACTGGCGCGGTGTGCGCATCGGCCGTGATGCCGATGCGCTTCGAGGCGAGGCTCGGAGCCGCGGCGACGAGTCGCTGGGTGTACGGATGCTGCGGGTTGGTGAGGATCTCGGCGCTGGGTCCCGCCTCGACGATCTCACCCTGATTCATCACGAGGATGCGGTCGGCACGCTCCGCGGCGAGACCGAGGTCGTGCGTGATCAGCAGCACCGACGTGCCCCGATCGCTCGTGAGGGAGGCGAGGTGATCCAGGATCACTCGCTGCACCGTCACGTCGAGCGCGCTGGTGGGTTCGTCGGCGATCAGCAGCTTCGGGTCGGCCGCGAGGCCGATTCCGATGAGCGCGCGCTGACGCATTCCTCCGGAGAACTGATGGGGGAACTGGTGCATGCGCCGTGCCGCATCGCTGAGGCCGGCTTGGACCAGCACCTCCACGGCGCGGTCGTTCACCTCTCGTCGCCCCTGCGCCAGCCCGTTGGCGCGGACCGCCTCCTTGACCTGGAAACCGATCGACCACACGGGATTGAGGTTCGACATCGGATCCTGCGGCACGTAGCCGATCTCACGACCGCGGATCCGCTCCATCTCCCCACGGCTCGCCTTCGTGAGGTCCCTGCCGGTGAGCATGATGCTTCCGCCGGTCACCTCACCCGTGCCGGGCAGCAGATCGATGATCGCCGCGGCGGTGGTCGACTTGCCGGACCCCGACTCCCCCACGATAGCGAGCGTCTCGCCCTCGAGGATGTCGAAGCTCACGCCGTGCAGCACCTCACGGGACTGCCTGCCGCTGCGGAATGCGACCTTGAGATCGCGGATGCTGAGCAGTGGCTCGTTCATCGCTGTGCCCTCGCCTTCGGGTCGACGGCGTCGCGCAGCAGCTCGCCGAGTGTGATGAATGCCAACACAGTGAATGTCAACGCGAGTGACGGCCAGAACAGCGCCATCGGTGCAGTGCGGATACTCGTCTGCGCCTGACTGATGTCGTTGCCCCACGACATCGTGCTGCCGCCGAGGCCGACGCCGAGGAACGACAGCGTCGCCTCCGCGACGATCGCCGCGGCGAGGCTCAACGTGGCGACGACGATGACCGGGGCCATCGCGTTCGGCAGCACGTGCGAGATGAGGGTCCGGAATCGGGAGAGCCCGACGGCTTCCGCGCCCATCACGAAGTCGGCCTGTTTCACGCGCAGCACCTCGGCGCGCATGATCCTCGCCGTGGATGCCCACGCGAAGCCGCCGATGGCGAACGCGAGCACGATCTCGTTGCGCACCGGCATCACCGACATCACGACGATCGCCGCGATGATGTACGGGATGGTGAAGAAGATGTCGCCGACGCGCGACAGCAGCGAGTCGAGCCATCCGCCGTAGAAGCCCGCGAAGGCTCCCATCGCCATCCCGAGGATGGTGCTGATGAGCGTCGCCAGAACGCCGACGACCACCGAGGTGCGAGTGCCCCAGATGATGCGCGAGTACACATCGCACCCCTGACGGGTGAATCCGAGCGGATGCCCCGCTGCGGGTCCTCCGTTGCTGTTCGCGAGCTCACAGCCGTTGTTGGGCGCCACGCTCGTGAAGAGCCCCGGCCCGAGCGAGACGATGATCACGAGCAGCACGACTGCGGATGAGATCCAGAACAGCGGCCGACGACGGAGATCGCGCCAGGCGTCGAGCCAGAGGTTGCTGCGCTTCGGGTTGATGCGGACGACGTCGACCGGCACCGAGGTCGTGTCGACGGGAGCCACGAAGTGCTCTGCGTGCGCGTCAGGACGGGACATAGCGGATCCTCGGATCGAGCAGGCCGTAGACGAGGTCTACGACGATATTGATTAACACGTAGACAACGACGAACACCGTGACGAACGACACGACCGTCGGATTCTCACCGCGGATGATCGCCTGGTACAGGGTGTTGCCCACGCCGGGCACGTTGAAGATGCCCTCCGTCACGGTGGCGCCGACCATCAGGATGCCGAACACCGTGCCGAGGTCGGTGACCATCGGGATGAGCGAGTTGCGGAGTACGTGCACGGGGATCACGCGTCCTCGTGACAGGCCCTTGCTGTAGGCGGTGCGCACCCAGTCCTGATTGAGCGTCTCGATCGTCGAGGCTCTGGTGAGGCGCATGCTCGTCGCATACACGCTCAGGCCCAGCACGATCGCCGGGAGCCACAGATCACCCCAGTCGTTACGGGCGCCGACCGTGGGTCTGAACCAGCCGAGTTGGACGGCGAGGAAGTACTGTGCGAGGAAAGACAGCACGAAGATCGGCACCGCGACGAAGATGAGCGCGATGACGAGCATCGAGTTGTCGAAGATCCCGCCCTTGCCGAGCGCGGAGAACAGGCCGATCACGATCGCCAGCGCGAACGCGATCCCGACAGCCATCACTGCGAGGCGCAGCGTGACCGGGAACGTCCTTGCCAGGATGTCGGCGACCGGCTGACCGGAGAAGCTGATGCCGAAATCCAGTCGGAAGATGCCGGCGATGTAATAGAAGTACTGCACGACGAACGGCTGATCGAGGTGGTACTGCGCGCGCAGCCTCTCGAGCAGAGCCGGGTTGGGTTGGCGGTCTCCGAACAGCGCGGCGATGGGATCGCCGGGCATCGCGAAGACCATGAAGTAGATCAGCAGGGTGGCGCCGAAGAACACCGGGATCGCCTGCAGGATCCGTTTGAGGATGTAAAGAGCCACCCTCGACCTCCCTTCGAGTGCGCGGACGCACATGCGACGAGGCGATGGTGAAAACCACCGCCTCGTCGCTTGTCGTTTGTCAGCTGACCTTGGTGATCTGCTCGAAGAGCGGCACCGAGTTCCAGCCGAACTCAACGTTGTCCACGGTCTCGCCGTAGCCACCGACCACGTTCGAGTACCACAGCGGCGTTGCCGGGAGGTCCTTCAGAAGCACTTCCTGGGCCTTCTGGAACAGGCCGTTCGCCTCTTCGGCGTCCGTGGCCGAGATGCCTTCCGAGAGCAGCTCGTCGAACTCGGGGTTCGAGTAGTCGCCATCGTTGGAGCCGGCGTTGGTCGCGTAGAGCGGGCCGAGGAAGTTGTACAGACCCGGGTAGTCGGCCTGCCATCCGGTACGGAACGCGGACTGGATCGTGCGCTCGGTGACCTCACCGCGCAGCTCGGCGAAGGTCGGGTACGGCGCACCCGATGCCTCGATGCCGAGCGTGTTCTTGATGGAGTTGGCCGTCGCGTCGACCCATGCCTGGTGGCCGCCGTCAGCGTTGTAGGCGATCTGGAACTCGCCGCTCCACGGGCTGATGGCGTCAGCCTCGGCCCACAGTTCCTTGGCCTTCTCGGGGTCGTACGCCAGGACCTCAGCGCCCTCGAGCGAGTCGGACCAGCCGTCGATGACCGGCGACGTGAAGTCGCTGGCCGGGGTGCGGGTGCCCTGGAAGATCACGTCGGTGATCTCCTCGCGGTTGATCGACATCGAGATCGCCTGACGACGCAGCACGCCTTCTTCGCCGCCGAAGTGCTCAAGGCGCTCCGGGATCGTGAACGACTGGAAGATCGCTGCCGGCTGGTTCACCGCGCGGTCGCCCAGGTCGGACTCGAAGGTCTCGAAAGCCGAGTCCGGGATCGCGTCGAGGACGTCGAGCTCACCCGCGAGGAGGTCGGCGTACGCCGAGTCCTGCGATGCGTAGAACTTGATGTCCAGACCGCCGTTGGCCGGGGTGCGAGGTCCGTCGTACTCAGGGTTCACGACGAGGTTGATTCCGACGTCGTGCTGCCACGCGCCTTCGCCCTCGAGCATGTACGGGCCGTTGCCGATCGGGTTCTCGCCGAAGGCCTCGATGTCGTCGAAGGCCACGTCGGGCAGCGGGTAGTACGCCGAGTAACCCAGTCGCTGTGCGAAGTCGGATGCCGGCTTGTTCAGCGCGATCGTGAAGGTGTACTCGTCGACCTCCTCGAGGCCGGTGAGCTCGGAGTCCGCGTCGTAGCTGAAGCCTTCGATGTCCTCGAAGAAGTAGCTGGAGAGCTGCTCGTTCGAGGCGAGTGCACCGTAGTTCCACGCCTTGATGAAGTTGTCGGCAGTGACCTCTTCACCGTCGCTGAAGGTGAGCCCCTCGCGGATCTTGACGGTCAGGTTCTGCGGGTCCTCGACCGTGATCTCCTCGGCGACGTCGTTGAACACCGAGCCGTCGGCCGCGTAGCCGATGAGGCCTGCGAACATCGCGTCGAGGATCTTGCCTCCACCGACCTCGTTGGTGTTGGTCGGGATCAGCGGGTTCTGCGGCTCGGAGCCGTTGACCGTGATGATCGCGGTGGCGTCGCCCTCGTTGCCTTCGCCTCCGTCGCCGTTGCCGGTGTCCGAACCTGCGCAACCGGCCAGCACGAGCGCGCTGGCGGAGAGCAGACCGACCCCGGCCAGGGTGATCTTGTTTCGCTTCATGTCTATGTCCTCCTGTGGACAGGGTGCAAATGCGTCCCGTGTTCGGGTCGCAGATGAGTTGAGACTAACCTCGCACACGGCTTTTGAGGCCCTGTGTTAATCAACCGTTACTGAGTGGTGACCTTGTCGAAATACGCGGACGTGCTATGCGAACGCCTCGACGGGCGGGCACGCGCAGACGAGGTTGCGGTCGCCGTACGCCTGATCGATGCGGCGCACGGGCGGCCAGTACTTCCCCGCGACGAGCGAATGCACCGGATATGCGGCGTCCTCGCGCGTGTAGGCGTGGTTCCACTCCCCCGCGATCAGCGAAACGGCGGTGTGCGGCGCATGCATGAGCGGGTTGTCATCGGCGGGCCAGCGGCCGGATGCCACGGCATCCGCCTCGGACTTGATCATGATCATCGCCTCGATGAACCGATCGATCTCGCCGAGGTCCTCCGACTCGGTCGGCTCGACCATGAGGGTTCCCGGCACGGGGAACGACATGGTCGGCGCGTGGAATCCGTAGTCGATCAGGCGCTTGGCGACGTCGTCGACGGTGATGCCGGTGGCCTCCTTCAGCGGACGCAGGTCGAGGATGCACTCGTGCGCGACCCGATCGTTCTCCCCCGTGTAGAGCACGGGGTAGTGATCGCGCAGGCGTGCGGCGATGTAGTTCGCCGACAGCACGGCCGCTGCCGTCGCGTCCCGCAGTCCGTCGGCGCCCATCATGCGCACGTACGACCATGAGATCGGCAGGATTCCTGCAGATCCGTATGGCGCCGCCGACACCGCTCCCCCGGCGAACTCGTGCCCACCGGCATGCGTGGAGCGCTGCGCGAGCGGGTGCGAGGGCAGGTGAGGTGCGAGATGCGCCTTGGCCGCCACCGGGCCGATGCCGGGGCCGCCGCCGCCGTGCGGGATCGCGAACGTCTTGTGCAGGTTCAGGTGCGAGACGTCGCCGCCGAGGTCACCGAAGCGCGCGTAACCGAGCAGCGCGTTGAGGTTCGCACCGTCGACGTACACCTGTCCGCCAGCGTCGTGAACGGCCGAGGTGATCGCCACGACGTCCTGCTCGTACACGCCGTGCGTGGACGGGTACGTGATCATGAGCGCTGCGATCTCGTCCGCGTGCGACGCGATCTTCGCACGCAGGTCGTCGAGATCGACGTTGCCGAGTTCGTCGCAGGCGACGACGACGACCTTCATACCGGCGAGCACGGCGGACGCCGCGTTCGTGCCGTGCGCGGACGACGGGATCAGGCACACCGTGCGGTGGTCGTCGCCGTTCGCGAGGTGGTAGCCGCGAATCGCGAGGAGTCCGGCGAGTTCGCCCTGCGAGCCCGCGTTCGGCTGCAGGGAGACGGCGTCATAACCGGTGACCTCAGCCAGCCAGCCCTCCAGCTGGTCGATCATCTCGAGGTAGCCCTCGACGTCCGATGCCGGGGCGAACGGGTGGATCCCGGCGAACTCGGGCCAGGTGATCGAGGCCATCTCGGTCGCGGCGTTGAGCTTCATGGTGCACGAGCCCAGCGGGATCATGCCGCGATCCAGGGCGTAGTCGCGATCGGCGAGGCTCTTCAGGTACCGCATCATCGCCGTCTCGCTGTGATGCACGTGGAAGACCGGGTGAGTGAGGTATTCGTCCGTGCGATGGAGAGCGTTCGGGATGCGAGCGCGCGTGCCGTCGCCACGCGGGTTGATCACCCGCGCTGGAACACCGAACAGCGAGGCGACGACGTCGAGTTCGGCGTGCGTCGTCGTCTCGTCGACGGCGATACTCACCGTGCGCTCGTCCACCAGGTGCAGCAGGATGCCGAGCTCGTCATGCGCGCGCGTCACCAGCCCGGCGGCGTCCGCCGTGCGCACGGTCAGCGTGTCGAAGAATGTCTCATGCACGACCTCGGCGCCGGCTTCTGCCAACCGATCGCCCAGCACCGCGGCCTTCGATGCGACGTCCCCGGCGATCCGCCGCAGTCCGTCGGGACCGTGATAGACCGCGTACATCGCTGCCATGACGGCGAGCAGCACCTGCGCCGTGCAGATGTTGCTCGTCGCCTTCTCGCGACGGATGTGCTGCTCGCGCGTCTGCAGGGAGAGCCGGTACGCCGGCTTGCCGTCGGCATCCACTGATACGCCGACCAGGCGCCCTGGCAGCTGTCGCTCGAGTCCCTGACGCACGGCCATGTAGCCGGCGTGCGGGCCACCGAAGCCCATCGGCACGCCGAAGCGCTGGGTGGTACCGACCGCGACATCGGCGCCGAGCGAACCGGGCGACGAGATCAGTGTCAGCGCCAGCAGATCGGCGGCGACGACCGCGAGGCCGCCCGCGATGTGCGCGGCGTCGATCACCGCACTCGGGTCCCACACACGACCGGATGCCGCGGGGTACTGCACGAACACGCCGAACAGCTCGTCGGGCAGGGCCTCCCCTTCGGCGAGGTCGCGTTCGACCAGTTCGATGTCGAGCGCTTCCGCGCGCGTGGCGAGCAGCGCCTTGGTCTGGGGGAACGCACCGGCGTCGACGACGAACACCGCGGACTTCGCCTTCGAGGCGCGCCGGGCCAGCAGCATCCCCTCGGCGACCGCCGTGGACTCGTCCAGCATCGAGGCGTTCGCGGTCGACAGACCGGTGAGGTCGGCGACCATCGTCTGGAAGTTGATCAGTGCCTCGAGCCGGCCTTGTGAGATCTCCGGCTGGTACGGCGTGTACGCCGTGTACCAGGACGGGTTCTCCAGCACATTGCGCTGGATCACGCTGGGCGTGAGCGTGCCGTAGTAGCCGAGACCGATCATCGACCGGTGCACACGGTTGCGCGACGCGAACGCACGGAGCTCGGCGAGCGCCTCGGCCTCTGTGGCCGCCGCCGGGATCACCGACGCGCCGGATGCGTCCGTGAGGATCGAGGCCGGCACCGCGGCGTGCATGAGTGTGTCGATCGACGATTCAGCGTCGGAGATGCCGAGAGCTTCCAGCATCACGCGCCGGGTCTCGGCGGTCGTGCCGATATGACGTTCGGAGAAAGTGGTCACTGCGAGATCAGCCCTCGGTCAGCGCGACGTACGCGTCGCGGTCGAGCAGTCCGTCTGCCGCATCTTCTGCGACGGAGACCTTGATCAGCCAGCCGCCCTCGAAGGGCTCGGCGTTGACGAGCGACGGGTCATCGACCGCGGCCTCGTTGATCTCGACCACGGTGCCGGAGACGGGGGCGTAGAGCTCCCCCACCGACTTGGTCGACTCGATCTCGCCGACCACGGCGCCGGCCGCGATCTCGGTGCCGACGGCGGGGAGTTCGAGGAAGACGACGTCACCGAGCTTCTCGGCGGCGAAGTCCGTCACGCCGATCGTGGCGACACCATCGGCGATGGCGAGCCACTCGTGCTCTTCGGTGTAGGCGAGTGCGTTCAGATCGGTCATTTCGTCCTCCGGTAGAAAGGCAGTGCGGTCACGGTCGCGGGGATCTTCGTGCCCCGCACGTCAAGGAATACGGATGTGCCCGCTTCGGCCGAAGCGGGATCGATGTAGGCCATCGCGATCGGATGGCCGAGTGTCGGGCTGAGCGCACCGCTGGTGATCTCGCCGAGCGCGGTGCCGTCCTCGTCCACGACGGCATAGCCCGCGCGTCCCGCGCGCTTGCCGTCGGCGGTGAGCCCCACGAGCACCCGTGACCCCTCGGCGGGGGCCACGGAGTTCTTGCCGACGAAGGTCTCCTTGTCAGCGGCGACGACCCGCCCGAGGCCCGCCTGAGCCGGTTTCGTCGAGAGTGAGAGCTCGTGGCCGTACAGCGGCATCCCCGCCTCGAGGCGGAGCGTGTCGCGTGCCGCGAGACCCGCGGGGACGATGCCGTGCGACGCGCCGGCGACGAGGAGCGCGTCCCACAGGGCGACCGCGTCCTCGCTGCGGACGAGCAGCTCGAAGCCGTCCTCGCCGGTGTAGCCGGTGCGTGCGATCAGCAGCGGTTCACCGAGGAAGGAGGCGTCCGCCCATGCGTAGTACTTCTGCTCGGACCACGCAACGGCGACATCGGCGATGCCCTCGGTCGACGCCGCGATCGCCGCGGATGCGGGGCCCTGGACCGCCACCAGGGCGTAGGCGTCGGAGACGTCCTCCACCTCGGTGCCGAAGCCGCTCGCACGCTCGCGCAGAGCCGTGCCGACGGCATCCCGGTTGCCTGCATTCGAGATGATCAGGTACCGGTCGTCGGAGAGGCGGTAGACGATGACGTCGTCGATGATGCCGCCGTCCTCGGCGAGCAGCAGTGAATACTTGGCCTTCCCGACCGTCATGGTCGACAGCCGCCCGGCCAGCGCGAAGTCCAGGTACGCCGGCGCGTCCCCGCCCTCGATCGTGAACTCAGCCATATGCGAGATGTCGAAGAGGCCGGCGGCATCGCGCACCGCGTGGTGCTCGGCGAGATCCGAGGTGTAGCGCACCGGCATCTGCCAGCCGCCGAAGTCGGTGAAGGATGCACCGAGCGACTCGTGCCGCTCGCGCAGCGGTGTGAAGCGGGCCTGGGTCATGGAGCTCTCCCGTGATGATCGGAAGGATGCCGTACGGAATGCACGGTATCCGAGAACTCCCCCTCTGTCATGGGCCTGAGAGTTTCGCCCTCGCGCATGGCGGAGGGCTTTCACCGTCGGCGGATGCCGGAGCATCGCTTTTCAGAGTGGCCTGACCTGCGCGGTACGCGGTACCTGAGAGATTGGCGGGGAGGCTTGCTCCTTCGGTGCCCGGTCGCATGCACCGGGGCTCTCCCGCACTGGTCGTGAGGCCTGTCTTCAGTTATGGGGACAGCTTAGCCTGCGAGCTCGGCCCGCACCTCGTCTCGCAGCCTCCCGAAGTTCTCCGGTTCCGGCGCCGCAGCCAGCAACGTCTTCGTGTAGTCGTGCTGCGGGTTGAGGATGACGTCATCCGCCGCCCCTCGTTCGACGATGTCCCCTCGGTACATCACGAGGATCTCGTCGCTGAAGTGGCGTGCGGTCGCCAGGTCGTGGGTGATGTAGAGCACGCCGAGCTGCTCCTCCCTCTGCAGCTCCGCGAGCAGGTTCAGCACGCCGAGCCTGATGGAGACATCGAGCATCGACACCGGCTCGTCCGCCACGATGAACCGCGCCCCCGGAGCGAGGGCTCGTGCGATCGCGACGCGTTGACGCTGCCCGCCCGACAGCTCGTGCGGTCGGCGCTCGGCGAAGCTCTCGGCCGGGGACAGACGCACCCGCTCCAGCAGATCGAGCGCCTTCTCCCGCACCTGCGCCGCGGAGAGGCCGCGGTGATGGATCCGCAGAGGCCGTTCGAGGTGATGGATGATCGTGTGGAACGGATTGAGTGAGGCGAACGGATCCTGGAACACCATCTGCACGTCCGACCGGTACCGCTCCAGCGCTCTGCCGCCGTCGCCGCTGCGTGCACCGTCGATGAGGATCTCACCCGACGTCGGGGTCTCCAGCTTCATCAGCATCCGGGCGATCGTCGACTTCCCGCTGCCTGACTCGCCCACCAGCGCGACCGTCTTACCCGGCTCGAGGGTGAACGAGACGTCCTTCACCGCGTGCAGGATCGTGGTCTTGAGCCCCGAACGCAGCCGGAAGTCCTTGACGAGGTTCCGCGCCTCGAGTGTGCGCACGCTCATCGGGCGACCTCCGCTCCGCTGCGGACGAAACCGCCGCGTTCGCCGCGCAGACTGGGGAAGCTCGAGAGCAGCTTCTTCGTGTACTCGTGCTGAGGCGTGCGATAGATCTCCTCCGCGGTCCCCTGCTCGACGATCTCGCCCTGCAGCATCACCGCGATGCGGTCGCTGATCTCGATCAGCATCGGGAGGTCGTGCGTGATGAAGATGACGGCGAAGCCCAGCCGCTCGCGCAAGCGCATGATCTCGCGGATGATGCCGCGCTGCACGACCACATCCAGCGCGGTGGTGGGCTCGTCCATGATCATGACCTGGGGATCCAGGGCGAGGGCCATCGCTATCATCACCCGCTGACGCATGCCGCCCGACAACTCGTGCGGGAAGCTCGACAGGCGCGCAGGGTCGACGCCCACGAGGCCCAGCAGCTCCTCTGCACGCGCGGTCTTGTCCCGTCGGCTCATACCCGGACGATGCGTGTCGAACACATCGAAGATCTGCGCCTTCACGCTGATCACGGGGTTCAGCGAGTTCATGGCCCCCTGGAACACCATCGAGATCTTGTCCCATCGGAACGCGCGCAGCTGCTCGCTGCGCAGCCCGACGATGTCGATGTCGTCGCCGCCACGATCGTGGAACGTGATCTCACCCGAAGTCATGAGCGCCGGCGCCTTGAGCAGCCGGTTGAGGCCGTAGGCGAGGGTCGTCTTGCCGCAGCCGGACTCGCCCGCGAGTCCGAGGATCTCGCCGCGGTGCAGAGTGAGCGACACGTTGCGCACAGCCTTGACCGGCGGTTCCACCTCGTACTCGATGGACACGCCGCTGGCGGTCAGCACCGCCTCGGATGTGTGCACGGCGTCTGATGCGATCACGCGAGGACTCCCTTCGATTTGGCGGCCCTGCGCACACGGCGGGCGGCTTCCGGTGCGACCCGCAGCTTCGGGTTGATGATCTCGTCGATCGAGAAGTTGATCAACGACAGGCCGCAGCCCAGAAGCGCGATCAGCACGCCGGGCGGCACGAACCACCACCAGGCGCCGGTACCGAGAGCCTGACCGGACTGCGCGTCGTTGAGGATGGTGCCCCAGGTGATCGAGTCGGTCGCACCGAGTCCGAGGTACGACAGGCCCGCCTCGCCGAGGATCGCGAAGATGATGGCGAACAGGAACTGCGCGGCCAGAAGGGGAAGCAGGTTGGGCATGATCTCCACGAGGATCACGCGGAACGACTTCTCCCCCGCGACCTTCGCGGCGTACACGTAGTCGCGGCTGCGCAGCGATCGCGCCTGGGTGCGCAGCACGACGGCGGAACCGGCCCAGCATGTGATGCCGAGCACGATGGCGACCAGCAGCCAGCTGCGGCTGCTGAAGTACGTCGCGATCACCATCGCGAGAGGGAGGCCGGGAATCACGAGCATGATGTTGGTCACGAGGGAGAGGACTTCGTCTCGCCACCCTCCGAGGTAACCGGCGAGGATGCCGAAGAAGAGCGACAGCACGACGGCGATGCCGCCGGCGACGATTCCCACGAGGAGCGAGCCCTGAGTCCCGTGCGCGAGCTGGGCGAGAACGTCGTAGCCGAGCTTGCTCGTGCCCAGCAGGTGTTCGGCACTGGGCGGTTCCAACGCGGCGTTCTGCGAGTCGCGCGGATTCTGCGTCATGAGCGGCCCGAGGATGCCGAACAGCACGATCGCGCTCACCAGCATGAGCCCGATGACGAGTTTGGCCGACGGCCGCGGCAGCATCGCGCGGAACCCGCCCCTGGCCCGTCTCTGGGTGACGAGCGCGACGGTGTCGGGCGGCAGGGCTGTCGGCGCCGTGTGCGGTGCAGTGGCGGTGGCCGTGGTCTCAGACATTGTGACGCGCCCTCGGGTCGATGTAGCCGTAGACGAGGTCCATCACGAAGTTCGCCGCGAGGACGGTGATCGTGATGACCAGGAACACGCCCTGCATGAGGGCGTAGTCGCTGTTCTGCACTGCTTGGAACATGAGCTTGCCGATCCCCGGATATGTGAACACCTGCTCCATCACGATGGAGCCGGCGACCACGAAGCCGAGGGTGATCGCGAAGCCGGCGATGGAGGGGATCGCCGCGTTGCGCGCGGCGTACATGGTGAGGATGCGACGCGGCCGCAGTCCCTTCGCCTCCGCCGTGGTGACGTAGTCCTCGGCCATCGTCGACACCATCATGTTGCGCATCCCGAACAGCCAGCCGCCGACCGAGCTCAGCACGATGGTGAGCGCGGGGAGGAAGGCATGGGCGACGGCATCCGTGAAGAACGCCCACGTCCACTCAGGGCCGCGAGGGAAGTCGAACACGCTGTACCCGCCGATGATCGGGAACGCTCCGAGCCCCACCGCGAACACCGCGACGAGCACGAGGGCCAGCCAGAAGTACGGGATGGACTGCAGGATCGTCGTGGCCGGGATGAGGTGATCGACCCAGGTGCCGCGCTTCCATCCCGCCCAAGCCCCCAGGGCGATGCCGAGGATGAACGAGATGACCGTCGCGACGCCGACGAGGATGATCGTCCAGGGCAGCGCCTGCCCGATCAGCTCGGACACGGGGGTCGGATACTTGGTGACCGAGATGCCCAGGTCTCCTTGCAGCATCCGACCCCAGTATCCGAGGTACTGCTCCCACATCGAGGATTCGTCGGAGCCCAGCAGCAGCTTGATGTTGCGGATCGTCGTCTCCGAGATCTCGCCCCCGTTGCGCTGGAGCTTGGCGATCATGATGTCGGCCGGGTCACCCGGCATGAGTCTGGGGAGCAGGAAATTGAGGGAGATCGTCGTCCACAGCGTGATGATGTAGAACCCGATCCTGCGGGCGTAGAACTTCATGTCAGATCCTCAATCTCCTGCTCCTCCGCTGCCGTCAGCCGGCGTTCAGCCGACCGGCTTCAGCTGCTGCAGGATGTACCCGGACGCCACCGAGCCCCAGGAGGGCGGGAAGGCGTACAGGTCCTCCTCGGTCGGCCAGCCGGTGAAGTCCTTCGTGTTGTAGAAGGTCTGCGTGGCGTTGATGACCAGGGGGATGTAGGGCAGGTCGCGCACGATCTCGGTCTGGATCGTCGTGTAGGCGGCCATCTTCGCCGCTTCGTCGTCCGTCGCCTCTGCCGCGGCGATGGCGGCGTCGACGGTCGGGTTGTCGTAGCGGCTGAAGTTCCAGCGTCCGGCAGGAACCTCCTCGCCCACGGGGTTCGTCGACTGCGTGGCGGTGCCGCCCACCCAGTCGCGGTAGATCTGGAACGGATCGGCCACGGTCGTGCCGATCATGCCGCCCATGATCAGCTCGTACTGGCCGGTCTGACGAGAGTCGGAGAACTCCTGCCACTGCACCGTCGACGCGTTGATCTTGATGCCTGCCGCTGCGGCCTGCTCGGCGATGAGCTTCGCGGCGTCGTTGTAGTCGGTCCAGCCGTCGACCGAGGTGAGGTCGAGCTCGATGGGCGCGCCGTCCTTGCCGTAGAAGCCGTCGGCGTCCTTGGTGTAGCCGGCCGCTTCGAGGATCGCACCGGCCGCCGCGGCATCCGCCGTCTGCGGGCTGACCTCGTTGGCGGAATCAGCGACCCACTTCTCGTCGCGCGGCAGCAGGGCGTACGTCGGGGAGATGTCGCCGGTGAGGCCGACGAACGCCTTCTCCTTGATCGTCTCGCGGTCGATCGCCAGGTTCAGCGCCTGCCGCACTGCGACGTCGGTCTGCTCCCCGGTGCAACCGAGCTCGGCGTTCGAGCAGGTGTAGAGCACCGTCGGGTCCTGCGGGGTGTTGACCCAGTCGACCTGACCGTTCGCGGTGACGGAGTCGGGATTGGGGATGAACATGCCTGCCCAGTCGAGCTCTCCTGCGGCGAGCAGGTCCTGCGCCGACTGATTGGCGTCGATCGCGATGTACTGCACGGTCTTGACGCCGAGATCGGCCGCGTCGCGGAAGTTCTCGTTCGCGACGAGGGTGTAGGACTCGCTCGTGACGCTGTCGACCACGTACGCCCCTGAGCCGACGGGCTCCTCGTTCGTGAAGTTGGCGAAGTCGTCGACCTCGCTCCAGACGTGCGCCGGCAGGATCCAGGTGCCGCCCATGCGCTGCCACTCCGTGGTGAACTGCGGGCTGCCGTAGGTCAGCACCACCGTCGTGTCGTCCGTCGCCTCGGCGGAGACGAGACCCTGCCCCTCGGGGTTGTTGCCCTCGTAGCTGAAGGTGAAGGCGACGTCCTCTGCGGTCAGGGGTTCGCCGTCGCTCCAGGTGAGGTCGGGTTTGATCTTCACGGTGATGACCGTGCCGTCCTCATTGAACTCGTACGACTCGCCGATCATGCCGTCCGCCGGCTCGTCCGCCAGTTTGTTGAAGAAGAACAGCGGCTCGAGGATCGGGCCGAGCGCGCCGTGGAGGACGGTCGGGGCGAACGGGTTGAAGTTCGCCGTGATGGGTGTCTGGCTTCCCGCCCACACCCGCAGCGAACTCGCTGCGCCGTCGCCGTCGCCTTCTTCTGCCCCGCCGCCGGAACAGGCGGTGAGGCCCAATGCGAGGACGGATGCCCCCGCGATCGCCGTGACTGCTGCACGGCGTTTGCCATTGCGGATCATGTGTGGTGTTCCTCTCGATGCTGCGTTGCTTGAGGGATGTCGCTCGTCGTCGAGCACCCGTAGGGGTTTGTTAGGACAGTAACCTAACAAACCCCTACGGAACAGACAAGAGCCTCGATCACGGCCGCGTAACGTTTGGGCACGCGTCATACGACGGCATGCGGTTGCCCTTCTGGTCAGCACGACACTAAGATCGTTCACGGAGGTTAAAGTCATGGTGACCAAAACCAGTGGGAACGAGATCCGCGTCGCGGTGTCGACGGTGATCCTGACGCTGCGGCGTGCACCCGCCGTCGATCAGCCCTCGCTGGCTCTGCCCCTGGTGCTGCGCACGCGAGACCCCCATCAGGGCGATTGGGCGCTGCCAGGCGGCTGGCTCGAACCCGACGAGAGTCTGGAGGATGCCGCGGCCCGCACCCTGCACGAGACCACCGGCCTGTCCCCCAGCTATCTCGAGCAGCTGTACGCGTTCGGCGCCGTTGACCGTTCTCCCGGGCGCGTCGTGTCGATCGTGTACTGGGCGCTCCTACGATCCGACGAGGTCGATGCGCAGAGTGCCGCGCATGTGGCGTCGGGCCTGGCTCCCGAGAACGTGCGGTGGTTCGGCGCCGCCGGCCTCCCTCCCCTGGCCTTCGACCACAGCCAGATCATCGACTACGCGCTGTGGCGGCTGCGGAACAAGGTCGGCTACAGCCGTGTGGCGCACGGTTTCCTGCCCCCGACGTTCACACTCGCCGATCTGCGGGAGGCCTATGAGGCGATCCTCGGCAGACGCCTGGATCCGGCGAACTTCCGTCGCCAGGTCGAGACCTCAGCCGCACTGCTGCCGACAGACGAGTTCCGCACGGGCAACCACCGGCCCGCCCGCCTGTACCGATACGACGACGCCGTCGAGCTGGCCGACCGCGGCCCGCTCGCACCCGAGAAAGATGTCAAGGAGAAGAGGACCCGATGACCCTCCTGCCGTTCCCCGAGCTCGCCGATCCCTCCGTCGACCACGCCATCCAGGCGATCGTCGGCGGCGCCTCGACCGATGCCACGTGCAGCACCGACCTCGCCGAGGGGCCGTGGACGTTCGACAGCCGTCCCGGCTACGGTCCTGGATCGTCCATGGGCGATGTGATCCCGACCGGCTCCCCGCGTCAGGGCGAGCTGCCGACCGCGTACCGCGAGGCGAGCGAGCAGGATCTCGACGCGCGCATCCGCGCCGCGAAAGAGACGCTCGGTGACCGTGTCGTCGTACTCGGTCATTTCTACCAGCGCGAAGAGGTGGTGCAGCACGCCGACTACGTCGGCGACTCGTTCCAGCTCGCGAACGCGGCGCTCGAGCGCCCGGATGCCGAGGCGATCGTGTTCTGCGGCGTGCACTTCATGGCCGAGACGGCAGATCTGCTCTCCCGGCCTGAGCAGTCGGTGATCCTCCCGAACCTCGCCGCCGGGTGCTCGATGGCCGACATGGCCGACATCGACCAGGTCGAGGACTGCTGGGAGCAGCTCGAGGGCGTGCTCGGGCCGCTCGACGTCGCCGACGAGACCGGGCGCGTTCCGGTGATCCCGGTGACGTACATGAACTCCTCCGCCGCGATCAAAGGGTTCGTGGGCCGCCACGGCGGGATCGTCTGCACGTCGTCGAACGCCGAGACGGTGCTGGAATGGGCGTTCGAGCGCGGACACCGCGTGCTGTTCTTCCCCGATCAGCACCTCGGTCGCAACACCGCCAAGGCCATGGGCGTGCCGCTCGAACGGATGCCGATGTGGAACCCGCGGCGAGCGCTCGGCGGCTCTTCGGCCGAGCAGCTCGTCGACTCGCGGGTCATCCTGTGGCACGGGTTCTGCTCCGTGCACCGCCGGTTCACCGTCGCGCAGATCGAGCAGGCGCGCGCAGAGCACCCAGGCGTACGCGTGATCGTGCACCCGGAGTGCCCGATGGAGGTCGTCGACGCGGCGGATGAGGCCGGTTCCACCGACTACATCCGCCGCGCGATCGACGGCGCCACGGAGCCGACGACGTTCGCGATCGGCACCGAGATCAACCTGGTCAGGCGGCTCGCCGCCCAGTACCCGCAGCACGAGATCTTCTGCCTGGATCCCGTCGTCTGCCCCTGTTCGACGATGTACCGCATCCACCCCGGCTACCTCGCCTGGGTGCTCGAGGAACTCGTCGCCGGACGCACGCCCAACCGCATCCGGGTCGCCGGCGACGTGGCGGCTCCGGCGCGCGTCGCGCTGGAGCGGATGCTGGCAGCGAAGCCGCGGTCATGAACGAGCCGGCCCGGACGCACACGCCGCCGTCGTCACACTTGTCGGCCCGGATCACGGATGTCAGTGCGAATCCCGTGTTTCGCGCTGACAGGTGTGCCGATCGACTGACATCTGTACCGGGACACGCGAGCGTGATCGTCGTCGGCTCCGGCATCGCGGGTCTCACCGCAGCGCTGCACGCATCCGAGGCGGGGCATGCGGTGACGCTCATGACGAAGGGGGTGCTCGGCGACGGATGCACGCCGCTGGCGCAGGGCGGAGTCGCGGGCGTCTACGGCCCCGGCGACTCCCCCGACCTGCACGCCGCCGACACGCTGAGCGCGGGCGCCGGGCTCTCGGACCCTGCCGCGGTCGACGTGCTGGTGTCCGACGGCGCGGCCCGTATCGCCGAGCTGATCGCTCGCGGTGTCGCATTCGACAGGGCGCCCGATGGCACGCTGCTACTCGGACGCGAGGCCGCCCACAGTCATGCGCGTATCGTGCATGCGGGCGGCGACGCGACAGGTGCGGAGATCTCCCGCGCGCTGATCGCGCAGGTGCGAAAGTCTCCGGTCGAGGTCATCCAGCACGCCCTCCTGGTCGACCTTCTGGTCGAGGGCGGGGCGGTTCGCGGCGTTCGGATGCTGCGGCACGATGCTCTCGTCGATCTCGAGGCGGCGGCCGTGATCCTGGCGACCGGCGGCGCAGGGCAGTTGTACGCCCGCACCACCAACCCGATCGGTGCGACCGGCGACGGGATCGCCGCAGCGATGAGGGCGGGAGCAGCGGTCGGCGATCTGGAGTTCGTGCAGTTCCACCCCACTGTGCTCTCCGTAGGACCCGCCTTCCTCGTTTCCGAAGCCGTGCGCGGCGAAGGTGCGATGCTGCTCGATGATGAGGGTCGGAGATTCGTGTTCGACACGCATCCCGACGGCGAGCTCGCTCCTCGGGACGTCGTGTCCCGTGCGATCGCGCGGCAGGCCGCTGTGCAGGAGGGTCCGGTGCTGCTCGACGCGACGATGCTCGGCGCTGCAGGCCTGGCCGAGCGATTCCCGACCATCGACCGGGTCACCCGCGAGCGGGGGTTCGACTGGGCGCGCGAGCCCGTTCCCGTGACACCGGCCGCGCACTACCTGATGGGCGGAATCGTCACCGACCTCGACGGGCGCACCTCACTGCCAGGGTTGTTCGCGGTCGGTGAGGTGGCGCGCACCGGTGTGCACGGTGCGAACCGCCTGGCGTCGAACTCTCTGCTGGAGGGCGCCGTGTTCGGCGCTCGCGCCGCCGCGGCTCTGAGCGCTCCCGCACCCACCGCCCTCCCGTTCGAGTCGCACTTCTCGTCTCTTCCCGCGAGTGGAGCCGACGAGAAGTGCGACCTGAAAGACGATTTCTCCCGCGAACGACTGCAGCAACTGATGTGGGATCACGTCGGCCTGCTGCGCACAGAGGAGGGCCTGGCCGGGGCCCTCGACACGATCCGCTCCTGGCGCGCCGCAGTCGCCGCGCCTCGCACTCGCGCCGAGCACGAAGACGCCGGTCTGCTGCTTGTCGCCGAAGCCACGGCATCCGCCGCTCTCGCCCGCACCGACTCGGTCGGCGCCCACCACCTCATCGCCTCCCGAGCTCTGATCGGAGCCTGATGCTCACCGCAGCCACCCTCACCCGCATCGTCGGAGCCGCCCTGGAAGAGGACGCGCCATGGGGCGATCTCACCAGCTCAACGCTGCTGCCGATCGACGCGACGGCGACCGCCGACCTCACCGCTCGCGAGCACGGCGTGCTCAGCGGCGGCGACGTCTTCGCGACCGCGTTCACCCTCACCGATCCGTCTGTCACGATCGATGTCCACGTCGGCGACGGCGACGAGTTCGCACCGGGCGACGTGCTGGCATCCGTGTCCGGATCGGCTCGCAGCATCCTCACCGCCGAGCGCGTCGCGCTCAACTTCACGCAGCGGATGAGCGGCATCGCGACCCTGACCGCGCAGTACGTCGCAGCGGTCGAGGGCACCGGTGCGCGCATCGCCGACACCCGCAAGACGACGCCTGGACTTCGCGCGTTCGAGCGGCACGCGGTCGTGTCCGGCGGCGGCAGCAATCATCGCTATTCGCTCTCGGATGCCGTGATGGCCAAGGACAACCACCTGGCGGTGCTGCAGCGCGAAGGCGCCGACCTCGCGACGGCGCTGCGCGATGCGCTGTCGCGCCTGCCGCACACCGCCCACGTCGTCGTGGAGGTCGACCGGCTGGACCAGATCGAGGCCGTGCTCTCCGGCGGCGCCCACACCGTGCTGCTCGACAACTTCTCGCTCGACGACCTGCGGGCAGGCGTCGCCATGATCGGCGATCGGGCCACGGTCGAGGCATCCGGCGGCGTGAATCTCGATACCGTCCGCGCGATCGCGGAGACCGGCGTCGACGTCATCTCCGTCGGCGCACTCACGCACTCCGCCCGTGCGCTCGATCTCGGACTGGATGTGCGGATCGCCTGATGCAGGATCTCGTCTGATGCTCTATCTCGACCATGCCGCGACGTCTCCGGTGCGTCCGGAGGTGCTCGAGGCCATGCGCCCCTATCTGACGGGGGTGTTCGGCAACCCGTCGAGTCACCACACGGCGGGTGAGGCTGCGGCGAGTGCGCTGAACGACGCGAGGGCGCGCGTCGCCAGGATTCTGGGCATGCGCACCGGCGACGTGATCTTCACCGCCGGCGGCACTGAGGCCAACAATCTCGCCGTGAAGGGCATCGTGCTCGCCGCTGTCGCACGAGGTGGTCTCCACCTGGTGACCACGCCGATCGAGCACGAGTCGATCCTGGAGTCCGCGGACTTCCTGCGACGCTTCCACGGGGTCGAGGTGACGCATGTCCCGGTCGGTCGTGACGGGCGAGTCACTCCGGATGCCGTGGCCGAGGCTCTCCGCGACGACACCGCGCTGGTCTCGCTCGGGCATGCGAACAACGAGATCGGCACCGTGCAGGATGCCGCGGCCATCGCGACGGTGAGCGCAGCCGCCGGGGTACCACTGCACCTCGACGCCGTGCAGTCGGCAGGGTGGCTGCCGCTCGCCGCACTCGGAGCGGATGCGATCTCGATCGCCGGGCACAAGCTCGGCGCTCCGAAGGGCATCGGCGCCCTCGCTGTGCGCGGACGCGTTCCGCTCGAGCCCCTGCTGCACGGCGGTGGACAGGAACGCGGTCGTCGCTCGGGCACCGAGAACGTCGCGGGGGCGGTCGCCCTGGCCGTGGCGCTGGAGCTGGCCGAGGCGGAGCGCGAGTCGGTCGCCGCTCGCGTCGGCACGCAGACCTCGCGGTTCATCGACGGCGTTCTCGCTGCCGTGCCGCAGGCCGCGTTGACCGGAGATCGCGAGAACCGGCTTCCCGGCACCGCGAGCTTCACGTTCGCCGGGACGAGTGGTGAGGCGGTGCTGCTGGAACTGGAGCGGCGCGGTGTGATCTCCTCCAGCGGATCGGCGTGCGCAGCCGGCAGCGACGAGCCGTCGCACGTGCTGCTCGCCTGCGGCGTACCGCCCGAGGTGGCGCAGACGTCGGTGCGCTTCACATTCGGCAGGACCCCGATGCCGGACGATGCGTCCGAGCGACTCGCAGCGCTCGTCGCTGCAGCGGTGTCCGCTGTCTCCGGTTCATGACTCCTCACGGATCGTCTTCGCGTTGCGAGCAATAGAATCATCGGGATGAACGCCGCCGACCCGATCGTGACGCTGATCGTCCCCGGTCGCGACATCGAGTCGTTCGCCCCGGCCGCGGTCGCGTCGTTGCTGGTGCAGACGGAGCCCCGCTGGCGCGCCGTCCTGATCGATGACGGATCCAGGGACGCCACCGCCGGCATCTTCGCGGATGCTGCTGCATCGGATCCGCGATTCACCTTCCTCCGCCACGAGGCATCCCGTGGACTGGGAGCGGCCAGGAACGTCGGACTCGGGCTCGTCGAGACCGAGTACCTCGGATTCCTCGACGGCGACGACGAACTCACCCCCACCGCACTCGCGCGGATGACAGGCACGCTGGGCGAGACCGGCAGTGATTTCGTCGCTGGCGCCTACGTGCGCTCGCGGCTGCGCGGTGATGTCTACGTCCCCGGACGTGTGCAGCCCTGGACGGCAGCCGCGACCGATCCGCAGCGGCTGCGAACGACGATCTTCGACCATCCTCGGGCCTCGGGCAACATCGTCGCGTGGTCGAAGATCAGCCGGACGGACTTCTGGAGCGACTTACGCTTCCCCGAGGGCGTGGCATATGAGGATCAGATCGTCGCGCAGCAGATGCTCACCCGCGCGACGGCGTTCGATGTGATCCCCGACGTCGTCGTGCGCTGGCGACTTCGCGCTGACGGCACGTCGATCACCCAGGGCAAGTCGAGCCTGCCGGTGCTGCGCGACTATCTCGCTGCTCTGCGCGGCGGCATCCGCGTGCTGCATGCCGCCGGTGCGGAGGCTGCGGTCACGGCCAGACTCGATCTCATCCTCGCCATGGATCTGCCTCCGCTCCACGAGATCGCCAGCAGCCACCCCGACCCCGCGTACGCATCCGAGGTGACGGCGTTCCTGAACGAGCTGCGCGCACTGCCGGAGTTCTCCGGCGTCCACCCCGACCCTCAGCTCGCCGCCGCCCTCGCGTGGTGAGCGTGCACGCCCCAGACGGAGGATCCGCCCAGTGAACGACTACATCGCCGACCTGTTCTCGCTCGAAGGCCGCACCGCTGTCGTGACAGGTGGCAGTTCCGGCATCGGCCGCGGCATCGCGACCGCGCTCGCCCGTGCAGGAGCTTTCGTCGTCATCGTCGCCCGTGGCGGCGAGCGCATCGATGAGACGGTGCGCGAGCTGACGGATGCCGGATGCGGCGCAGCCGGCGTCGTCGGCGACCTCGGCACCCGCGACGGCATCCGTACGGTCGCCGAGGCCGCGGCCGAACCGTTCGGAGAGCCGGACATCCTCGTCAACTCCGCCGGCATCAACATCCGCCCGCCCTATGCGGAGATCACCGAGGCCGACTGGGACGCCACGATGACAGTGAACGCGCTCGCGCCGTTCCTGCTCGGACAGCGCTACGCGCGTGGAATGGCCGAGCGAGGATTCGGACGCATCATCCACATCAGCTCGCAGCAGGCGCATCGCGCCTTCGTGGGCAGCGGTATCTACGGCGCCTCCAAGGGCGCGATCGAATCGCTGATGCGCTCAGAGGCGGAGGCATGGGGCGCGCACGGAGTCACCAGCAACACGCTCGTCCCCGGCTTCGTGCTCACCCCGCTGAACGCCCGTCTTCAGGAGGACCCGGAGCAGATCGCCGCCCTCGCCGCGCGGACGATGATCGGCCGCAACGGGCTGCCAGAGGATTTCGCCGCCGCCGCGGTCTTCCTCGCCGGCGCGGGCTCCGCGTACGTGACCGGCCACTCCTTGTTCATCGACGGCGGCATGTCAGCGCACTGAGCGCGCCGCTACCCTTCGGCCGGATACACGCGCTGATCCGTGCCTGCGCCGTCGAGCAGCGGCACGGGCGAGGTGAGTGCGTCCACGGCGTCCGCTCCGGCGGAGTCGTCCGGCGCGCGGTCGGCGCGACGGTTCGCGAACGCGGCTGCGACCCCGCCGCCGATCGCGTTCTCCACGACGGTCTCGGTCTCGAGCACACGGGATGCCGCGACCTGCTGCGCCGCGAGCTCCGCATACAGTCCACCCTGAGCCAGCAGTTCGCCGTGCGTGCCCGACTCGACGATCTGCCCCGCCTCGAGCACGTGGATGACATCGGCGCCCATGACTGTCGAGAGCCGGTGCGCGATGGAGATCGTCGTCCGCCCGCGAGCGGCCTCGTCGAGGGCTTCCTGCACGACCCGTTCCGAGACCGTGTCGAGCGCGGAGGTCGCCTCGTCGAGGAGCAGCACCGGCGGGTCCTTCAGCAGCACCCTGGCGATGGCGATGCGCTGCTTCTCGCCGCCGGAGAGCCGGTAGCCGCGCTCCCCGACGACGGTGTCGTAGCCGTGTTCGAAGCCGGCGATGATGTGGTGGATGTTCGCGGCGGTGCAGGCCGCGATGACCTCGTCCTCCGTGGCATCCGGCTTCGCGTACATGAGGTTCTCGCGGATCGTCGCGTGGAACAGATACGTCTCCTGCGACACGATGCCGACGTTGTCGATGATCGACTCCTGCGTGAGCGTGCGCACATCCGCCCCGGCGAACAGCACCGCGCCGCCGTGCGCCTCGTACAGTCGCGGCGCGAGGTAGAGGATCGTCGTCTTGCCCGCTCCGGACGGCCCCACGAACGCGACGTGCTGTCCGGGCTCCGCCACGAACGACACGCCCTGCAGGGTGGGACGCGCGTCTGGCGCGGCATCCGGATACCGGAAGACGACCTCGTCGAACGCGACCCGTCCGATGGGTCCCGGTGCCTGCTGCACAGGGATCGCGTCCTCAGCATCCTCGATCTCGGGGACCAGGTCTAGGTACTCGAAGATGCGCGCGAACAGGGCCTGCGAGGTCTGCAGATCGAGCGAGACGCGCATGAGACCCATCAGCGGTTGCAGCAGCCGGGCCTGCACCGTGGTGAACGCGACCACCGTGCCGGCGGTGATCGCCCCCGCCCCGCCGGCGATCAGGTAGCCCGAGACGAGATAGATCACGGCCGGAACCGACGCCATCAGCACCTGCACGACCGCGAAGAAGCCCTGGCCGCTCATCGCACGCCTGACCTGCAGCTTGACCTGGTTGCGGTTCTCCCGCTGATACCGCTGCGACTCGGCACGCTGGCGGTTGAACGACTTCGACAGCAGCATGCCCGAGACGCTCAGGGTCTCCTGCGTGATCGAGGTCAGCTCGCTCAGCGACTCCTGCGTCTCGCCCGCGATGCGCGCCCGCACCTGGCCGACACGGCGCTGCACGATGATCAGGAACGGCATCAGCACGACCGCGATGAGCGTGAGACGCCAGTCGATGAGGATCATCGCGACCAGCGAGGCGATCACCGTGACGACGTTGCCGAGGATGCTGGTGACCGTGTTGGTGAGCACGCCGGAGACGCCGCCGACGTCGTTCTGCAGGCGCGACTGGATGACGCCGGTCTTGGTGCGGGTGAAGAAGCCGAGCTCCATCGCCTGAAGATGTTCGAACAGCCGCACTCGCAGGTCACCGGTGACGCTGTTGCCGACGGTCGAGGTGAGCCAGGTCTGGCCGACGCCGAGCACCGCGGACAGGAGGAAGAGACCCACCATGATCAGGACCAGGCGGATCAGAAGGCCGATCTCCGGGCTGCCGCCGTCGACGGGGAACAGCGCGTCGTCGAAGATGCGTTGCACGATCAGCGGCGGGATGACCGCGATGCCCGCCCCGACGATGACGAGGATGCCGGTGATGATGATGCGCCCGAGATAGGGACGGAACAAGCCCACGACCCGCTGTCCGAGTCCGGAGATCCGCGGTGCCTCGGCGTTCAGTCGTTTCTGCGCCGCCTCGTCGACCCCGCGGAAGCCGCCTCCACCGCCTCGTCCGCCGCCCATGCTCATGCGGTCAGCCTAGCCCCGGGAAGAATTCCGGGATCTTCGAGAGAATCTCGTCGGAGCGGGAATGCCCGGACGCAAGGCTGCGTTACCATGATTCGTTGTCCACGAGTGGGTGCCGCATCTCCGGCTCCGTCGTAGGCCTTCCGCCACCCCCATCCACTGAGGAGACGCTTTGGCCACTCTTTCCACCGGTTCGGTTCCCACCGTGAAGGCAGAACCGTTCATCCCGCGCTCGGACATGCGCGTCATCTGGCTGCTGCTCGTGGCCGCTTTCGTCGCGATCCTGAATGAGACGACGATGGGGATCGCGATCCCGCATCTGAACGCCGACCTGGGCATCCCGCCGGAGCTCGGCCAGTGGCTCACCAGCGCGTTCATGCTCACGATGGCGATCGTCATTCCCACGACGGGCTTCCTGCTGCAGCGCTTCACCACGCGTCAGGTCTTCATCGCCGCGATGTCGGCGTTCTCCCTCGGCACCCTCGTTGCCCTCATCGCGCCCGGCTTCGGGGTGCTGCTGGTCGGACGCGTGATCCAGGCCGGCGGTACCGGCATCATGATGCCGCTGCTGATGACCACGATGATGAACGTCGTCCCGCCGCAGTCGCGCGGCCGGATGATGGGCCGTGTCGGCCTCGTCATCTCCCTCGCTCCGGCGATCGGACCGACGCTCGCCGGCGCCGTGCTCGAGACGCTGAGCTGGCGCTGGTTGTTCGCGATCGTCCTGCCGATCGCCCTCGTCTCCCTCGCCATGGGCGCGAAGTGGATGACCAACCTCGGCGAGACGAAGAAAGCTCCGGTCGACGTGCTGTCGATCGTGCTCTCCGCCTTCGGCTTCGGCGGCGTCGTGTACGGTCTCAGCCAGTTCGGCGGCGAAGGCGAGTCCAACGGCGCGACCATCGGCATCATCTCGCTCGTGATCGGCGGTCTCGCCCTCGGGTTCTTCGTCTGGCGTCAGCTCGTGCTGCAGCGCATCGACGATGCTCTGCTCGACCTGCGCGTGTTCCGCTCCGGCAACTACACGATCGCCGTCATCGTCATGGGCATCCTCGCCCTGTCGATGTTCGGAACGCTCACGCTCCTGCCGCAGTACCTGCAGAACGTGGCGGGACTGGACGCGCTGCAGTCCGGCCTGATCCTGCTTCCCGGGTCCATCCTGATGGGTCTTCTCGGCCCGATCATGGGTCGCATCTACGACGCCCGTGGCACCCGCACGCTGCTCATCCCCGGCACGATCATGGTGTCCGCAGCGCTGTTCTTCTACTCGACGGTCGGCGAGCACACCCCGTGGTGGCTGCTCGTGATCTCGCAGACGTTCATGTCGGTGGGCCTCGCGATGTCGTTCACACCGCTGTTCTCCGCATCGCTCGGATCGCTGCAGCGTCATCTGTACTCGCACGGTTCCGCAGTGCTGAACACGATCCAGCAGGTCGCCGGCGCGGCCGGCGTCGCTGTACTGACAGTGACCTACTCGTCGATCCTGCACGCCGGTGAGAGCGAAGGACTGACGACGGCCGTCGCCGGTGCTCCCGGAGCACGCATGGCGTTCCTGATCGCGGCCATCATCTCGTTGGGATCAGTGGCGTTGAGCGCATTCATCCGCAAGCCTGCGGATGACGTGGGCGACGGTTTCCACGGCGGTCACTGACCGACCGGCGGAACGACTACTCCGCAATGGTGCACGAGTCGCCGGCGCAGCACGCGCCGGCGCTCGCGTCACCCAGCAGATTCAGCCCTGCGGGTGCGGCAAGCGTGTCGACGGCCGGGGCCGATTCCGAGGTCTCGCGAGTGGTCATGGCTCCATGCTACGCCGGAACGCGCATCATGGCGTCAAGGGGCTGGACAGCCGGGTCGCGTGTGGCCAACACTCGGGGTATGAACGATTCTCCTGATGCGAGGAGCCGCACCGCGACGGATGGGAAAGCCGACGCGAAACGCGACGGTCGCGATGAGACGCGCGACGAGCGCGCGGATCGCAACTGGGACGAGCTCATGCAGGAGCTGCGTGTGATGCAGACGGGCACGCAGGTGCTCTCCGGTTTCCTGCTCGCCGTGGCCTTTCAGCCGCGTTTCACCGAACTCGACGATCTGCAGCGCACGCTCTACATCGTGCTCGTCGGCCTCGCAGCTCTCGCGACCGTGCTCGCGCTGGCGCCAGTGGGGATGCACCGGTCCCTGTTCGGACGTCATCGCAAGCCCGATCTCGTCAGGTTCGCCTCGCGCATGGTGCAGGCGGACCTGGTCGTGATCGGTCTGCTGAGCGTCGGGGTCACGACGCTGATCGTGGACTTCACCGTCGATCGCACGACCGCGACCGTCGTGCTGATCGTCGCATCCATCGTCGTGCTCGCGCTGTGGGTGCTGCTGCCACGGCTGATAGACAGAAGGTGAATGGCCTACGGTTATGAGGTGAAACGATTCCTCGCCCGTGTCTTCTGGACATTCAGTCGGTGGACGCTCAAGGGCGACGAGGTCCCGACTCGCCCCACGATTCTCATCGGGGCGCCGCACACCTCGAACTGGGATTTCGTCCTCATGCTCGCGATCGCCTGGCGACTCGGAATCGACGTGCACTGGCTCGGCAAGAAGAGCCTGTTCGCCGGCTGGCGCGGCCCGATCATGCGGCGCATCGGCGGCGTGCCTGTCGACAGGGAGAACCCCGGCCGGGTCGTCTCGGACGTGATCTCCCAGGTGCACTCCGGCGAGGTGTTCGCCCTCGTCGTGACACCGGACGGCACACGCGGTGACAACGCGTACTGGAAATCGGGCTTCTACCGGATCGCGCTGCAGACGGGGATGCCGGTGACTCTGGGCTACGTCGATCGCACGACCATGACCACCGGCCTGGGGCCGACGTTCGAGCTGACCGGCGACGTGGCCGCCGACATGGACCGGATCCGCGGGTTCTATGCCGACAAGGCAGGGGTCCGACCGAGCTTGCGCACGGAACCTCGACTGAGGGAAGAGGGCGGCACCGGGCTTTAGCCGCTTACCTGAGCCGAACCTTGCTGCGCCGATCACTCCCGCACGTGCGTCTCGGTGATGGTCGGAGGGTCCCTGCGGTAGTCACTCAATCTCGCCCACGTCGGGCGCACCCTCACCACGACGATCTCCCCGCTGCGAAGGGATTCGGCGAATTGCGGGAACGCCTCCAGATACGCGCTCGCAGCTCGCTCGAGCACGTCGCCGTCCGGCATGTCGGCGGTGCCCTCGCATTGCAGCGTCGTGGAGTCTTCGCCGCCGATGACGATCGCGATACGCGGGTCACCGAGCAGATTCGCGATCTTTCGGGAGTCCCGCTTCGCGTCGAAGATCAGTTCGCCGCGGTCCGTGATCGCGATGGCGACGTATGCCGCCTGCGGAGTGCCGTGGGCATTCACGGTGGCGACGACGCCGCCAGGATGGGAGCGCACGTGTTCGATCATCTCGGCGTTCATAAGTTCTCCTCGTGAAGCGATGGGCCCCGTCCAAGACGGGCCCGAGCGGCCAGCGTAGTGGCGTGCGGCGTCGAACATGTGAGGACCCTCCGAATCATCCCGCTCAGGTTGAACGTGTCGTTCGAGTGCGGAATCGTGGCCCGGACATGTTCTGACCGGAGCATGTCCGCAACCGGAAGGAGAGCGCTGTGCTCACCCTGACCGAAAATGCAGATGCCGTCGTCACCACGATCGTCGGCCGCGAGGATGCCAGCGCAGACGCGGGGCTTCGCATCCAGACCGCGGAGGGACAGGGCCCGAACGGCGAATCACGTTTCGCCGTTCACGTCGTCCCCTCCCCGGAACCCGCCGACGTCGTGATCGACGGGGTCGGCAGCCGCGTGTTCCTCGAGGAGAACGCCGCCGAGGCGCTCTCCGACAAGGTGCTCGATGCCGGTGTCGATGAAGAGGGAGCGGTCAGCTTCACGATTCTGCCGCAACCGGCCTGACGCGCGGGCAGAGGATTCTCGGGGGTGGGATGCGGCTCGCATCCCACCCCCGATGCGTGCGCCCTTCTCTGTTCGACGACAAGGGAGTAGCGTGCGTCCATCCGACCGATACGGCCGAATGGAGAGGAACGCATCATGATCATCACTCCACCGTCTGCCGAGGAGGTCACAGGGCACGCGGCGTCGATGTATGACAGCGACACCCAGGACGACGGCTTCGTGTTCGCCCACACCCAGGTCATGGCGATCAACCCCGCGGCGCACGAGGCCTTCGAACGTCTGATCAAGGCGGTCGTTCCGTCGATCGGCATCGAGGTGTATGAGGCCGCGACACTCGGCGCGGCTCGCGCCATCGGCTCGTCGCACTGCCTCCTCGCACATGGGCGCAGAGCGATGCGCGCGGGGATCCTCGATGACGCAGGGCTGCGCGCGTTCGCCGGCCGTGACGATTCCGGTTTCAGCGCCGCGGAGCAGGCGGTGATCCGATATGCGGAGCAGCTGTCGACGAATGCTTCCGCGATGACGGATGCTGATGCTCAGGCCCTGCGCGACGTCGGGTTCTCGGACCGTCAGATCGTCGACATCACGTTGGCCGCCGCCGCCCGTAACTTCTTCAGCCGTGCTCTGCTCGCCCTCGACGTCCCCGTCGACGTCATGCCCGGTCTCGACCCCGTGACCGCCGCAGCGCTGACGACCCGCTGAGCCTGTCCGCGCGATCGCGGACGGCGCGTACGCTGAGTAGCGGCCGCGATCGACGCGGACAGGAAGGCCCCCAGTGAACATCACGTTGCTCCGACGTTTCGTCGCCGTCGCCGAGGAGCTGCACTTCCCGCGTGCTGCTCAGAAACTCGGCATCCCCTTGGCTTCGCTGTACTCGTCGATCGACAGGCTCGAGGAGGAGGTCGGCCAGCCCCTCGTCGCCCGCGAGGGCGAGACCCGGCTGACATCCGTTGGTCTGCTCCTGCTGCCAGAGGCGCAGCGCGAAGTCGCCGCGGCACCGCCCGAGGAGAAGAAGCCGGTGAAGGCCGGCGGCAAGGCGAAGGCGTCGAAGGGTAAGGGTCGCGCGCCCGTCGTGAAGGGTCAGCCGAAGCCGTACAAGAAGCGTCAGGGGCGCTGAGAGCTCACAGCTCCACGACCTGGCCGGCCTCGACACGCCAGCGCCGATCGGTCTGCACGGTGTCGAGCATCCGCCGGTCGTGGGTGACCAGCAGCAGCGTTCCTCGATAGGAATCCAGTGCCTGTTCCAGTTGCTCGATGGCGGGCAGGTCGAGGTGGTTCGTCGGCTCATCCAGCACCAGCAGATTGATGCCGCGCGCCTGCAGCAGCGCGAGCGCCGCCCGCGTGCGCTCCCCCGGCGACAGCTCGTCGACGGGGCGCCCCACGTGGTCGGCCCTGAGACCGAATTTGGCCAGCAGCGTGCGCACCTCTCCTGAGGCCAGCTCCGGGACCAGCGCTTCGAAGGCCTCGGCGAGCGGCCGGTCGCCGGTCAGCAGCGAGCGCGCCTGGTCGATCTCTCCGATCCGGATGCTGGCGCCGAGGCTCGCCGTGCCCTCGTCCGGATGCTGCTGACCGAGCAGCGCGCGAAGCAGAGTCGATTTTCCCGCGCCATTGGGCCCGGTGATGCCGATGCGCTCCCCCGCATTCACCTGCAGCGAGACCGGGCCCAGGGTGAAGGCTCCCTGCCGGAGCACGGCGTTGCTGAGCGTCGAGACCACCGAGCTGGAGCGCGGCGCAGAGCCGATCGTGAACTCGAGCTGCCATTCCTTGCGCGGCTCCTCGACCTCGTCGAGCTGCGCGATCCGGCTCTCCATCTGGCGCACCTTCTGCGCCTGCTTCTCGCTCGATTCGACGGACGCCTTGCGCCTGATCTTGTCATTGTCGGGCGACTTCTTCATCGCGTTGCGCACGCCCTGGCTCGACCACTCCCGCTGCACTCTCGCCCGCGAGACGAGGTCGGCCTTCTTGTCGGCGAACTCGTCGTACTTCTCGCGCGCATGGCGGCGGATCGTGGCGCGCTCCTCGAGATAGGCGTCGTAGCCACCGCCGTAGACGCGGTTCGAGTGCTGTGCGAGGTCGAGCTCCAGCACGCGCGTCACGCTGCGTGCGAGGAACTCGCGGTCGTGGCTGACGAGCACGACGCCGCCGCGGAGACCGCGGACGAAGGCCTCCAGTCGCTCCAGCCCGTCGAGATCGAGATCGTTCGTCGGTTCGTCCAGCAGTGCGATGTCGAATCGCGAGAGCAGGAGCGCGGCCAGCCCGACGCGTGCGGCTTGACCGCCGGAGAGCGAAGTCATCAGCGCATCCTCGGCGCGCGCGCCTTCGAAGACGAGGCCGAGGTCGGCGAGCACCGCCGGGGTGCGCTCCTCGAGGTCGGCGGCGCCGCTCGCGAGCCAGCGTTCGAGTGCCGCGGAGTACACATCCGCCGGGTCGGCGCCGTCCGCAGCGAGCGAAGGGTCGCCGAGCGCCGCTGCCGCAGCATCCATCTCCCTTGTCGCGGCGGCGCAGCCGGTGCGGCGGCCGATGTAGTCGATCACGGTCTCCCCTATGACGCGCTCGTGCTCCTGCGGGAGCCACCCGACGAACGCATCGGAGGGCGCCAGGGTGATCGAGCCCGCCTGCGGTTCGTCGATCCCGGCGAGAAGCCGCAGCAGCGTGGACTTGCCGGCGCCGTTGGCGCCGACGACGCCGATGACGTCGCAGGGCGCGACGGTGAGGTCGAGGTCGTCGAACAGCGTGCGGTGGCCGTAGCCCCCGGCGACGCCTCGGGCCACGAGAGTTGCGGTCATCAGACGATTCTCCCATCGACGGCATCACATCGTTCATCGCGCTGCGCGACAATGGTCGAGTGGATGATCTGCGTGTGCTTCCCGGGCCGGGCGCGCCGCATGGACTCGTGATTCCTGCGAGCGAACTGCTCGAGCAGTTCTCTCGCTCCTCGGGGCCTGGCGGCCAGGGGGTGAACACCGCCGATTCGCGCGTCCAGCTCAGCCTCGATCTCGGTACGACGACCGCGTTGAACGAGACGCAACGTGCGCGCGTCGTCGAACGGCTCTCTTCGCGACTGGTCGGATCCGTGCTCACGATCAGCGCCAGCGAGCACCGCGCTCAACGGCAGAACCGCATCGCCGCGCGTGAGCGGATCGCAATGCTCATCCGCGACGCGATCGCTCCGCGCAGCGTCCACCGCTCGACCAAGCCCACCAAGGGTTCGCAGCGGCGTCGGTTGGACGAGAAGAGCCGGCGGTCGCAGACCAAATCGAGCCGCCGGCGGCCCAACGGTCAGGATTAGCGACGGATCGTCCTCAGTCCTTCCGAGTCCGCGACCGCAGCGTGTCGAGGCTCTGCTGCGCCGCGCGACGGACTTCGACCTCGGGATCCTTGAGCAGGGCCCGGACGCGGTCGATGTCCGCAGCGGTGCCGATGGCGCTCAGCGCCCTGGCCGCGGCAGCACGCACGCGAGGCACCTCGTCGCCGAGAAGGTCGGCGAGCGCGGGTGCGGCATCGAGGTCGCGCGCGGCGGCGAGCCTGGCTCCCATCTCGCGTACCCGCCACGCGGGATTGGCCAGCGTGCTGACGAGGAGCGCGATCGCGGATTCATTCACGACGGACTCGTCCCAGACATGCAGCAGCGCACGCGCACCCCAGAGCTCCGGCCAGTACAGAACAGGGGCGCCGTCGATGATGCCACGTGCATGCTCGCCGCCGACGAACAGCAGGAAGTCGGCGCCCTCGTTGTTCCCGGCGAGCAGGGAGAGGGAGCGCGAGACGACCGCCTGCTCGCCGTAGCGCTCGACGGCTACCGCCAGACGACGCTCAAGAGGAAGGTCGACGGGAACAGGAGCCGGGGATGCGGGTGAGTTTCGGGACACACTTCAACCATAGGTTCTCTCGGAGCGTGGCGAGACGATCCCTAGTCCCAGTCGAGGTACTCCTCGATGATCACGGCGGTCTCGACCGGATGCGTGGCCGGGAACAGGTGATCGGCGCCGTCGACGATCTTGATGCTCGCCCGCTCCGGCGCGGTGGACTGCAGTGCCTCTGCCGCTGCTGCGGGCGTGACCTGGTCTTCGGTGGCCTGCACGATGAGCACCGGGATCGCGGGCGCGAGAGGAATCTCATCGTCCTCGACGCCGAGCAGCAGCAGGCCGTTGACACGGTCGGTGTGCTCTGCGGCGAAAATGCGTGCAGCGGTACCGCCGAAGGCGTGACCGCCGATCCAGGTGTGATCGAGTCCGAGGTGATCGATCACTGCGAGGGCGTCTTCGACGCGCTCCTGCAGGGTCGCCGCACGATCCTGACCGCCTGATTCCGCACGTGGGCCGACGCGAACGACATGGAAGCCGGCCTCTTCGGCGAGATAGTGCGCGACGACTCCGAGTCCGTCTCCGCTGAGGGCACGGCCAGAGATCAGCACCAGGGGAACCGGGCCTTCACCCTCCTCGATGTACGGAACCGCGCGGCCGTCCGCGTCAAGAATGCTCTGCTGCGTCATGTGTCGTCTTCCCTCTGATGCTGGTGGCGGCCGGCGGGGGCCGCATTCGTCACAGACATCCACGATACTGTCCGCAGCTCGCGCCGACCTGTCCCGGTCGCTGTCGCCCGCTCATGATCGATCAGGAATCGAGAAGCGGCGGACGCCGCCTCGTCCTAGTTTGGTCACAGGTGCACGTCGCACCAGAACGAGAGAAGGGGCCGTCATGGCTGAGAAGACTGCGGGACTGTCCAAGGAAGAGCGCGACGCGGTCAAGCAGCGCGCCGCCGAACTGCGCGCCGAGGAGAAGGCCGGCAAGACCCGTGCGGCGGGTGAGAAAGCCGTACGCGAGGCGATCGCCGCACTGCCGGACGAGGACCGTGCACTGGCGGAGGGCATCGACCGCATCGTCGGCGAGGTCGCTCCTCAGCTGGTGCCGAAGACCTGGTACGGCTTCCCGTCGTACGCCGACGCGGATGGGAAGATCGTCGTCTTCTTCAAGGCGGCATCCAAATTCACCACCCGCTACGCGACGCTCGGCTTCGAGGAATCGGCGCAACTCGACGACGGCGACATGTGGGTGACGTCGTTCGCGCTGCTGAAACTGACTCCGGAGACGGAGAAGACGATCGCCGAGCACATCCGCAGGGCCGCCGGCTGAGGGCGTTCGCGAAGGTTGCGCCGGCGGGGACCCGGAGCGGCAGAGTTCCGACGGCGGTCTTCGCGCGCGACGGCTTCACCCGACGCCGTGATGGCACGCTCAGCCCTCACCTGTGATCGGGAGCGCCGCTCCTGGTCCATCGTGGAGGAAGTGACCGGTTCTGCACCGTGGCGCTTCCGAGACGAACCGAAAGGTGGCCGACGTGTATCCGAGCAGCGACGATATGCCCTGGTGGGCCTGGCTCTTCCCCGTCGCCCTCGTGCTCGGACTCATCGTCCGGATCATCTGGGTGTGGAGGCGCGGCGGCTTCCGCCAGGCCGACACGCCTGCGCAGGCGACTGCCGGGCCAGGCTCGCCGACCTACCCGGAGGTCTGGGCGCGCGCCATGGAAGGCCGCACCCCGGAGCTGGCGCGTCCCGTCGATGTGCCACGACCGGAATCGGTCGAGGAAGTCTCGGTGTGGGCCGCTAGCGAAGACTTTCGCCGCACCGTGCTCGTGTCCGCCCCGGTGTTCTGGGTGGTGCTCCCCGTCGCCGCCCTCGGCTTCCTGATCTGGGGTTCGATCACCGATCCGGGCGACGGCTGGACGGGGAACATCTTCGACGACGAAAGCACCGGTCAACCGTGGAATTTCTGGCAGGTCTGGGTCGGCGTCGCGATCTGGCTGCTCATCGCCGTCGGCGTCCTTGCCCTGCGGTTGAGCGTCTACGCGGACCTCCGGCTCGAGAACCAGCGGATCTATGAACACGGCGTCGCGCACTCGATCCACCGAACGTCCGTCGATTACGACGATGGTGAGGCCAGCTGGCCGACGTACATCGCTCTCGACCGCCGGCTCGATGATCAGCAAGCGGCAAGGATCCATGAGGCATTCGAGCAGTGGCTGTCGTCGACAGGGCTGCCACCATCGGGATCGGACCCGATCTCCTCGACGACGCTGTTCGGCGCGCAGGCGAAGGGCGGTTACTTCTTCCTCCATCTCCCGGTGTCGCAGACGTCCGGCGTCACCGCGGAACACCGGTGGTTGCTGATCACCGAGCCGCGCGACGACGAAGGCGACATCATCGTGACACCGGTGCCGGCGACGAAGCAACTGCGCAAGATCCGGGTGAAGCTGCGCAGGAGGGCCGCGAGGAAGGCGAGAGTATGACCGGGTCAGGTCATGCTTCGAAGCTCCACTTCCCGCCCTCGCGCAGGAACGGAGACCCCGGCCCCGGTTTCACGGCCCCGCTCTCTCCGCCCAGCCGTACCCCGTTGAGTTTGTAGCCGTCACGCCACACATCCTCATGCTCTTCGGTGAGGAGAACCACGGCATCCGCGAGATGCGGGTCTTGGAAGGCGTAGATCTTCCACGTCGTCCCCGGGGCAAAGCGATCCCGCCAGGAGTCGTCGATCAGGTCGGCGAGTTCCGCTTCGTGCTCCTCACCGTCGGCGCCGCGGTATTGCACGGTGATGCTCTGCGCTCCCTCCGCGTCGTCGATGTTGAACTTCACTCGCGCGGAGCGCGCCGTCCGGTCGAGCGCAGGCAGCGGCCCCCTCGTCAGCATCCACATTCCAATGCCCATGACCGCGGTGAAGACCGTCGACCCCACGCCTGGTATGAAAGCCCCTCCGTCCAGATCATCGCCCAATCCCGCCCAGGCGACGAAGGGGATCCCTGCCAGCAGCGAGATGGCGATGCCGCCGCATCCGAACGCAGCGAGCACCCCGCCCGCCCAGCGGACTACGGGCGCGCCCTGCCTGATGCCGCGAACGGGGACGATGAGAAGGTACACGGTGAGGATGATGCCGAGACCGAGCCCGATCCACATCATGGTGGCACGGCCCCGATCCGTGAACGAGAGCAGCACGATGCCCGCGATCAGCACGGCGATGCCGACACACGCGATGGGGACGATGTGCGCGAGCCAGAACGGCCCCTTCTCATCCTCCCGAACGACGACGGCGCGCCTGCGCATCGTGATCCTGATCTTCTTGTTCATGGTTCCCACTTCACCAGTTCGATCGATGTCGAGAGGTTCGGATCACGCCGGGCTCGTCGCGCGGCTCTCAGCCGGGCTTTCTCGCGCATATGACGTGCCCTGTCGCGTACCTTCTGAAAATCCGTCCGGGCAGGAATCGTTGTCACGATCACGCTCTCCTCACCGTCGCGTGGCTTGGTGATGAGCATCCATCGATGTTGCGCGCTCCCGTCAGGAAACTCGTTGAAGGGAACATGGAGGAAGAAGTAGCCGCCCTCGGCCTGTGCGCCGAACAGAGTCGTCGACGAAATCGGCTCCGAGCCGGACGGCGGCATGTGCCCGGCACGCAACCAGATCTCGAACGCCTCGTAGATCTGCGCCGCCGTCCGGTTGTCGAGACGATGATCGAGGGCGATGTACGTCGGCCGCGGCCCGACCTCGCTGTCGTCGTAATCGACGGAGGTGCGGTGGAGTGAGTGCGCGACGCCGTGTTCGAAGATCTACTGATCCTCGACGCGAAGGTCTGGATAGGCGCTCAGCCGCAGGGCGAGGGCACCGGCAGTGGTGAGCAGCCAGATCCCGACGCCGATCCACGCCTCCCAGAACGCCCAGAGATCACCGGAGTCGTCCTGGAAGAGACTTCCCGTCCAGGCCTCGCCGGGATTGGTGAGCGTGCCCCAGATGAGGTAGCCGAGGGCGACGAGCGGCAACAGCAGCTTGAACGCCGGGACGTAGATGAGATCGACGCGTCGGGATCCGATGCCCTCCCATAGTGCGACCTCCTCCACCGACTCCGGTCGCGGCGGGTCGCTCCGACCGCCGACTCGGCGGAAACGCACCGCCAGCGCGCTCGCCCAGGCCGACGGGTAGCTCCCATCGGTCGATGTGCCCGCGTTCGCAACGGCATTCCTGCCCCAGAAAGCGGCGGCCCTCCTGTCATGGAAAACGGCCATCGCCCATCCGATGAGCGAGCCCATCACCGCGAGCGCGGTCGCCCCTACGAGGAGCCACATCCACCATGGCGGTTCGTGGGCGGATGTGCAGCACACCGAATTCAGGGGATGCATCGTCTCCTCCTTCGTCTGGCGTGTCACGCCCTTGTGCGCTCTCATGATGCAGCGTGCTCCGCTCCTCCCGATCACAGGCGCCGGCGCCCGGCAGAACCTCCTTTCCTGTGATCGGGAGCACGCTCATGGGGCACTGTGGAAGCCGAGGGGCGCTGGCGCTGGCCCCCCTCAGCAGGGAGAGATGTGACCGGGCCGCAGAGCGAGGGATGGTGGCGGGATCACGGCAGTGCACAGCCTGTGCACCCCGGCCGGCGCGCAAGATCGGTCGCCGCACGGCAACGCGCGGAATGGGAGAGCCGGGCGCGCACTGCCGCGACCAGAGCCGAGATCCGCCGCTGGTCGAGGTGGGAGACGTTCAGCTTCTGGGTGATGATGGGCGCAGTCGCGGCCGCGTTCGCAGCGCCTGTTCTCGCGCTCGCCACCGCGATCTGGGGCGCGTTCGACGACCGCGCTCCGTCGTGGATGTGGACGCTCTTCGGACTGCTCGGAGTCGCCACCGTACTCATGATCATCGGCTCGATCCTCGGCTCGCGTGCGAAGGAACGCAGAATGACCGCACTCTACGCCGATGGCCAAGCATCCGAAGGCCGGCTGACCGAGGTCATCACCCACCCCGGCGGCGGCGACGACCAGACCACCTACGAGTTCCTGATCACCGCTGAGCTTCCCGGCCCGGCGGTTCTGCACCGGAGACTCTACTGGGGCGAGGACGACGGATGGCCCCCACCGGAGCGCTGGACAGGTCGCCGGATCCGTTTCCGCCACAACACGCTCGACCCCGACGATCTCTACGACGTGCGCTTCGACGGCTGGGGGAACAAGCGCCCGGGCGATCGACGATGACAGGAACCCGCAGGAACGGACGTGCTCAGTCGAGCACTGACTGGACGATCTCGGCGAGGCGCTTCTCCGTGCTCTCATCCACGGTCTCGAAGTACCACGCGGCTGGCATCAGGTTCGCTTCCGCGCCGCCTGCAGCTCGGAAATCCACCTTCTCGGTGAGCGCGAGATTCAACCGTTCGTCGTTGCGCAGTGTCGCGAGTGCGGGAGTGCTCGCAGACTTCGCGTAGGCGGGCATCCCGTACCAGATCCGCGGTTTGAGGTCGGGTGCCGCAGCCACGATCACGTCATGCACGCGCTGCATGACAGAACGCCTCGGCTCGTCCATCTTCGAGATCTTGTCGAGCACCTGGGCCAGGTTCTTCTCGTCCTTCGATGACATGTCTTGTCCTCTCGTAGCCGGTGCAAAGCATCGGCGCAATGAAGTCGGCGCATCTGTGCGCCGCACCCCATCCGGACATGTCCTGAGCTTCTCAGGTCTCTCCGCGATGATTCACGTGGGTCGCCACGTGGAAGCGCAGTCGGTGGCGTGCCACCGGGATCAGGCTAACCGATACTCAGACGGATTTCGACGTGCAACAGGCTGAAATACCGCCCGGCCCAGAGACCAGCAGACGAGAGTTCCACCGGCCGAGGATCCGGCGGAGCGCAATCCTCATGCTCATCGGTGTGCCGCTGCTCGCGCGCGGTGTACCTGATCGCGAACGACTTGCCAGATGTCTCGATCCGCCGGCTCCAGATCACGGCGCAGTGGGGAGGGACGTTCTTCGGGATCGCCTTGCTGGCCTTCGGTGCATACGGCCTGGTGACCGGAACCCTGGGCATGATGCATCACAGTCCGCGGGGCCACGTGATCCCCTGGGCATCGATCGCGGGTGCTACGGCGGTCCAGTACATCAACGAGCGCAAGATTCAGCTCCTGGCAAGCACGCGGTTCAGATCAAAATGCAGCGCTATCCCGCCGCCGAGTACCAGAAGCTGTTTGCCGAGGTCGTCGCGACCCTCAGGTCCCGGCGGATCCAGGTAGTGGAGAGCAGGACGCACAAGCAGACGTGATCACTCCCGCGCGAGTGATCCACTGGGCGGTGCGCAGATCGCACCATTGGCCCGACAGATCGACCGCGCTGAGCAATTCCTGGTCGACCGGAACTCGTCCACCGGCCCCACCCGAAGGCGAAGGGATAAAATCCCTAGTCGGGTCCGTTTTTTAGACGTCAAGCCTGAATTCAACCACGTCGCCACGGTTGGCAAACGTCAGAAGGATCACCCTGAGCCGGCTGCCGCGATACGCCGAACGAAGACGTCGGCCCAGGCCATAGCCTCGCCAAGCGACGGCAGTACATCCAATCCGTCTGCCGCCTCGACGTAGAGGCTGCCCCAGTCCTGTCGCGCGACAATGGACGGTGGCCACGCCTGCTGACGTCGATACTCGAAGAGCCTGACGCACGTCGCCGCAACCAACTCGAGGTCGAGGTTCTCGGCCCCATCGACAAGTTGAAGGTCAACGAGGTCACGAGCACGTTCACTGCCTTCGCTAGAAACAGCGTGGAGCTTCTGAGCGACCTGGTGCTCAGCGCGCATCACCGGTACCGGCCTCGGCAAGTCCAGACCGACTTCGGTGAAAAGGTCAGCCAGGTCTGCCGCGAGATGGAACTCAGGCTCATTGGCGTCGCCGATCTCGTTGTGGCCGAGTTCGAACTTCACTGAGCACCACGATCTGCCCCGATAATCGAGCTTCACTTCGAAGGGCCGCATGACGTACGCGGTCGGAACAGCTGGCGGTCGCGGTGCCGATCTCTCGACCAATCTGCCAGTGAACCCGGCCCAGCCTCGTGCGAGCGCTTCCTCGAACTCGCCGCGGAATCGGGCGAGAGACTGCACACGTGCGGCGTCGAGATCCTGCGTGAATCGCGTGCCGCGTCCGTACCGGAGCGCCATCGCACTCCCGCCCTTGACCGCCCCGCCGGGGAGCATCTGGCCGACAACCACCAATGCCATGCTGACCCGGCGGCGCAGCGCCAACCCGTCGTCGCCTTCGAGGTTGCGGATGCGCTGTTCCAGGGAGCGCACATTCGTCGGTGCACCGCTGTATGTCATCGACGAATGTCCTTCGTCAGCTGCTGCCATTCGACGGTGGTGAGGAGTCCTTCCGCTCGCGCCTGCCTGGCGGCCGCCAGGAGACGCTCGCCCTCGACACGGCCACGACACTCGAGGAGCGCGTCAGCAACCGTCTGAGACTCGAGCCCCTCGTACAGTGTCGTCTTCATCGCATCCCGAACCCGCGTCAGTTCGACGAACGCTGGCAGCTTCGGCCTTGCGCGCCTGGGGACGGCAACATTGATTCGTCGGGGATTCACATCAGCGAGGCCGAACAGCGCCAGCACGGACTCGCCGTGCAGGTACGCGCCCTCACCAGCGCGCAGGAGCGCTTCAGCGAACTGGTCGTATCGGGTGGGAGGGATGTCCGGCACTCGGTACAGTCCGTAGGCGATGTTCTCCAGACCTCCCCGGGCTGCGAGCTTCGGAAGCTCGACGGCAGGCACTCCCGCTTCGGCGGCGGCCTTGGTGGTGACGAATCCGTAGTGGTCGAGCGCGATCTCGCGCACGACATCCCGGTACTTCATCGTCATGTCACAACTCTACCGAAAACGGTAGTCTTGTGACAAGTGGCATGGGATGTGAAACTTGGCGTATGGACCTCTTCCGAACCCCTCAGGTCGTCCTGTTCACACGTGACATCGACCGTGCCGTGGCCTTCTACGGCGCTCTCGGCTTCGACGAAGCGTTCCGCACGCCGACAGCAGGAACGCCGATCCACGTCGACCTTGTCCTCGACGGATACCGGCTCGGCCTCGCCACCGAAACCAGCACCCGCGATGACCACGGTCTCGACCCGGTCGCCGATGGCCAGCGGGCAGCGGTGGTCCTGTGGACTGACGACGTTCCCTCAGGCTACGAGCAACTCATCGAGCTCGGCGCAACGCCCGTCAAGTCGCCAGAGCCCTGGCTCGATCGTCTACTGATCGCCTGGGTCGAGGACCCGGACGGCCACCTGGTGCAGGTTGTCCAAGCCACGAGCTGACGAGATGTTTAACCGGAACGCGACTACACGTTGAATCTAAACTCCACCACGTCGCCGTCCTGCATGACGTAGTCCTTGCCCTCGAGGCGGGCCTTGCCCTTCGCGCGGGCCTCGGCGACCGATCCGGTCGCGACGAGGTCGTCGAACGAGATGACCTCGGCCTTGATGAAGCCCTTCTCGAAGTCAGTGTGGATGACACCCGCAGCCTGCGGAGCCTTCGACCCCTTGGGGATCGTCCAGGCGCGAGCCTCTTTCGGTCCGGCAGTCAGGTACGTCTGAAGTCCGAGAGTGTCGAAGCCGACACGGGCGAGCTGGTCGAGCCCCGACTCGTCCTGCCCGGTCGATGCGAGCAGTTCGGCGGCATCCTCGGGATCCAGGTCGATGAGCTCGGATTCGATCTTCGCGTCGAGGAAGATGGCCTTGGCCGGCGCGACCAGAGCTTCGAGCTCCGCCTTGCGCGCAGCATCCGTCAGCACGGCCTCGTCGACGTTGAAGACGAAGATCACTGGCTTCGAGGTGAGCAGGCCGAGTTCCTTGATCGGAGCGAGGTCGATGCCGCTCACCGAAAGCAGGATGCCGCGTTCCAGAGCATCCTTCGCGGCGTTCGCTGCTTCGAGCACCGACGGATCGGCCTTCTTGCCGCGCACTTCCTTCTCGAGGCGAGGAATCGCCTTCTCGACGGTCTGCAGGTCGGCGAGCATCAGCTCGGCGTTGATCGTCTCGAGGTCGCCCTTGGGGTTGATCGCACCGTCGACGTGCACGACGTCGTCGTCGGCGAAGCCGCGGACGACCTGCGCGATCGCATCCGCCTCCCGGATGTTCGCGAGGAACTGGTTCCCGAGCCCTTCGCCCTCGCTCGCACCGCGCACGATGCCGGCGATGTCGACGAACGACACCGCCGCGGGAAGGATGCGCTCACTGCCGAAGATCTCCGCGAGCACGTCGAGACGCGAATCGGGAAGGTTCACCACACCGACGTTCGGCTCGATCGTCGCGAACGGATAGTTCGCCGCGAGCACGTCGTTCTTGGTGAGTGCGTTGAAAAGAGTCGACTTGCCGACGTTGGGCAAGCCCACAATCCCGATAGTTAGAGCCACGGGATACGAGTCTACCCGGCGCGGATGCCGCGGCTCAGCCGCGCACGGCGCGGAATGCTCGCGTCACATAGGGCACGTCGATCGTTCCCGATCCGTCGAGGCCGATCTCATCGAACAACGTGTCCATTCCGCGCCCGATGAGCCGCTTCTCGTCCTCCGACGCCGTGATGACGTAACTGCGCGATGCCGCCATGCGGTGCAATTGCGCGCGGGTCATCGGTCGGATCCATTCCCATCGCTGAGACTCCAGTTGGCCGAACGGCGCCGCCACCACGGGCCCCTCGTCCTCGAGGAGTTCCTCGGCGACACTCGGGTGCATCGCCGCGGTCAGTCGACGCACCCACTCCACACGGCCATCGCGCGTGTTCCAGATCAGCCCCAGCGTGCCGCCGTCACGCACGACGCGCCCGATCTCAGCGGACGCTGCGACCGGATCCACCCAATGCCACGCCTGGCCGAGCACCACGGCATCGAGACCGGAATCCGGCAGCGGCAGGTGTTCGGCAGTGCCCGTGAAGGTCGGCACGCCGGGAACGCTCTCCCGCAGCTTCGCAAGCATCACCGGGTCAGGATCGATCGCGACGACCTCGGCATCCGGCGCCGCGACGAGCACGCGCGTGAGCTTGCCCGTGCCGGCGCCGACGTCGGCGATCCGGCGCGATCCGTGCGGCAGGTTCTCGAGCATCCAGGCGACCGCATCGAACGGATACTCCGGCCGCGCAGCCTCGTAGTGGTCGGCCGCCGCACCGAAGGAAGTCGCCCGCGCATCGCTCATATCGCCAGCCTACGGCGAGTCTGCGGCATCGCGCATGACCCCGGAGAGAAGGTGGTCAGGTGCCCCTGGACTTCACCGCAATCGACTTCGAGACGGCGAATTCCAGTCCCGCCTCGGCATGCTCCGTCGGACTCGTCCGCGTTCGCGACGGCCGCGCCGTCGCCACCGCGAGCTGGCTCATCCGTCCTCCGGCAGGGCACGACGAGTTCCATGACTGGAACATCAAGATCCATGGCATCCACCCTCACCAGGTGCGCACGGCCGCGACCTGGGAAGAGCAGTTCGACCGCCTGTGCTCGTTCGCCGGCGCCGACGTGCTCGTCGCGCACAATGCCGGTTTCGACACGAAGGTGCTGCGCACCGCATCCGAGGTCACCGGTCTCGAATGCCCGCCGTACCGTTCACTGTGCAGCCTGCAGGTCGCACGCAAGATCTACGACCTCGACTCGTACCGCCTGCCTGTCGCCGCCGCTGCCGCAGGGTTCGCCGAGTTCTCCCACCACGACGCGTTGGCGGATGCTCGGGCCTGCGCCCAGATCGTCATCGACGCTGCCGCGCGCGCCGGTGCCGCGGACGTCGACGAGCTCGCCCTGGCCCTGAGCCTGCGCATCGCAGAACCGCCCGTGCGCGTGCTGGAGCGCGCCGTAGCCTGACGCAGCGCGCCGCTGCCGCACCAGGGCACAATGAGTGCATGACGAATCCGACCGGTGACTCCCCCGTCAGCCTCGAGGTCATCGAGGGCACCTTCGATCTCGCGCGTCAGGGCCGGACCGGCCCGCTCGGCGAGATGATCGACGCCGGTGTGCCGATCGACGTGCGCAATCCGCGCGGCGACACCGTGCTGATCGTGGCGACGTACGCCGAGCAGGAGCACACCGTCGCAGACCTCGTGCGTCGCGGCGCCGACCTGAACGCGCTGAACGCCGCGGGACAGACCGCGATCTCCTGCGCGGTGTTCCGCAAGAACGAGACCCTTCTGCGCATGCTGCTCGATGCGGGCGCCGATCCGGATGCCGGGCCTCTGTCGGCCGTCGCGATCACCGAGCAGTTCGCGCTGCCAGAGATGCGCGCGATCCTCGACGAGTACGCGAGCCGCTGACACCAGCGGCACCGTGAGCGGAGCGGCGTGCGTACGATGTCGGTGGCCGGGTGCAACCTGGAGCCATGGATGCTCCGCTGATCGCTCTCATCGCCGCAGTCGCACTCGCGATCGGCCTCGTCGTGGGCTGGTTCGCACGTGCGGCGCGTGACGCCGCCGAGCACACGCGCGATACCACCGAACTCGCTCGAACCCAGGCCGAGCTGGCCGCCGCCCGAGACGATCGCGACCGGCAGTACGACCTGTATCGCGACGCCGTCGAGCACTCCCGTTCCGAGCAGCGCGCGGAGGCGCAGCGCGTGCAGCAGCAGAACGCCGTTCTGACGGCGCTGGCTCCGGTGCGCGAGTCGCTGCAGCAGATGCAGAGCAAGGTCGCATCGCTCGAGCAGGAGCGGCATGCGCAGTTCGGCTCCCTCACGGAACAGCTGCGCAGGGCGCAGGAGTCCGATGAGGCGCTGCGTGCGACGACCGAGTCACTCGCAGGTGCGCTCCGTTCGACATCGACCCGCGGAGTGTGGGGCGAGACGCAACTGCGCCGTGTGGTCGAAGCGGCGGGTCTCACACGTCACGTCGACTTCGACCTGCAGTCCACGATCTCGTCGGATCGCGGCCAGGGCCGCCCCGACATGGTCATCCGCCTCGCCGGAGGAAGCTCGATCGCCGTCGATGCCAAGGTGCCCCTCGACGCGTATCTCGAAGCGAGTGCGCTGACGGGCGGTGACGCGCAGGAAGGGCAGCGCCGCCAGTTCATGCAGAAGCACGTCAAGGCCGTCCGTGCGCACGTCGACGCGCTGGCGAAGAAGGCGTACTGGTCGGGCCTCGATGCGAGCCCGGAGTTCGTGATCTGCTTCCTGCCCAGCGAGTCGCTGCTCGCATCCGCGATCGATGAAGACCCGACGCTGCTCGACTACGCGTTCAGCAAGCGCGTCGCGCTCGCCTCTCCTGTGAACCTGTGGGCCGTGCTGAAGACCGTCGCGTTCACCTGGACCCAGCAGGAGGTCTCGACCGAGGCGCGCACACTGCTCAACCTCGGAACGCAACTGTTCGACCGCCTCGGCGTCGTCGCCGGGCACGCCGATGACATGAGACGGGCGCTGGAGCGCACGGTGGAGAGCTACAACCGCTTCGCCGGCTCGCTGGAGAGCCGCGTGCTGGTCACCGCCCGCCAGTTCCCCGGGATCGACGCGTCGGCGCTGGAGCCGGCTCCGCAGCCGATCACGACCACACCGCGCCGATTCACCGCGCCGGAGCTGGTCGGCAACGCCGAGCCTGCTGAGCGTGCAGCACTGTTCGAGAACACGCAGCTGGACGGGATCCAGGCCGACCTCGACGCCGTGCGGCACCGTGTGGACGAGAGTTAGGCGTTACCGGGCACCCAGCTGAGCAGGGCGATCACGAGGCCGGAGCTCACGACGAACGCGCCGATCATCCACCACGAACTGAGTTCGTGCCCCTCGGGCCGCCGCACGCGGAAGAGCACGTCTGCGCGGCGTGCAGGATCGACGTTCGGGGGCGCCACTGTCGCGGCCGCTGCAGCGGCGACACGCGCAGCCTCGTCTTCGGGAGTGATCCGAAGGATGCGGCCGGTGTTCGTGGTGACCGTAGCCGTCGCCCGTGACTTCGCGTCCCGTGTCTGCTCCGTGGTCATCTCACCCTCCTGGATGCCGTCACGAACTGTGACGGCGACGAACCCAGGGCCTATTGTGCCAGCAAAGGCTGAGTAAGACGGGTAGCAGCACCGCGCTGGTATACCGGCTGGGTAACGATCAGCGCGGCGCGAAATGCGGAAACGGGGCGTCTGGCCTTAGAGCCACTTGGAGACGAGGTGCTCCGAGGCGATCCGACGAAGCGTCCCGGACGCGCCGCGCAGCACGACCGATTCCGTGTACACGTAGTTTCCTTCGCGGCGCACGCCGGCGACCAGCTGGCCGTCGGTCACGCCGGTCGCGACGAAGATGGTGTTGTCGCCCTTGACCAGGTCATCAGCCTCGTAGACGCGGTCCATCTCGAGTCCGGCGTCGATGCCGCGCTGACGCTCGTCATCGTCCCTGGGCCAGAGCCGTCCCTGGATGTGTCCGCCGAGCGCCTTGATCGCGCACGCCGTGACGATTCCCTCAGGGCTTCCCCCGACGCCGACGCACATGTCGGTGCGCGCACCGTGACGCGCGGCGTTGATGCCGCCCGCGACGTCGCCGTCGCTCATCAGGCGCGTCCCTGCGCCGGCCGCACGGATCTCTTCGATGAGCTTCTCGTGTCGCGGACGATTCAGCACGGACACGACGATCTCATCGACGGGCTTGCCGAGCACCCCGGCGAGCAGTCGGATGTTCTCCCCGATCGGTAGGCGGATGTCGACGACGCCGACGCCTGCGGGCCCGGTGACGAGCTTGTCCATGTAGAAGACGCTCGATGCGTCGAGCATCGTGCCCCGATCGGAGACGGCGATCACGGAGAGGGCGTTCTGGCGTCCCGCAGCGGTGAGCGAGGTGCCGTCGATCGGATCGACGGCGATGTCGCACTCGGGACCGCGACCAGCGCCGACCTCCTCGCCGTTGAACAGCATCGGCGCGTTGTCCTTCTCGCCCTCGCCGATGACGACCCGTCCCTGGAAGTTAACGGTGCCGAGGAACGCGCGCATGGCGTCGACCGCCGCACCGTCTGCTGCCTCTTTGTCTCCACGGCCGATGAACGGCACGGCCCGGATGGATGCGGCCTCGGTCGCACGCACCAGTTCGAGTGCGAGGTTTCGATCAGGACGCAGGGGGCTCATATCGGCCGTCAGACTCACCATGTGGTCAGCCTATCCAGGCGACTGCGTGGAATCGCGGGTGTTTCGCGCGAATTCACGCGAAGGAATCGCAGTTCTTAACAATGAGGAAGGGCGCAGGGCCAATGCGGGCCCGCGGGCCCGCGGCATCCGCTCGCCTGCACCGATAGAGTGAAAGCTGTCCCGGCTTCATCTATCGCAGGAGTTTCTCATGCCCGTCGCCACTCCGGATCAGTACGCAGAAATGCTCGACCGCGCGAAGGCCGGTGGCTTCGCGTATCCCGCGTTCAACGTCTCCAGCTCGCAGACCATCAACTCCGTCCTCCAGGGGCTGACCGAGGCCGGATCCGACGGCATCATCCAGGTCACCACGGGCGGTGCCGACTACTTCGCCGGTCACACCGTGAAGGCCCGCGCCACCGGCGCTCTCGCCTTCGCGCGCTACGCCACCGAGGTCGCGAAGAACTACCCCGTCACGGTCGCCCTGCACACCGACCACTGCCCGAAGGACGCCCTCGCGGGCTTCGTCGAGCCCCTGATCGCGGCATCCGAGGAAGAGGTGAAGGCCGGCCGCAACCCGATCTTCCAGTCGCACATGTGGGACGGCTCGGCCGTGCCGCTCGACGAGAACATCGAGATCGCGAAGGACCTGCTCCCCCGCATGAAGGCGATCAACGCGATCCTCGAGGTCGAGATCGGCGTCGTCGGCGGCGAAGAGGACGGCGTGCAGCACGAGGGCTCGAACGAGGCCCTCTACACGACGATCGCCGATGTCACGCAGGCCGTCGAGGCCCTCGGCCTCGGCGAGCAGGGACGCTACATCGCCGCTCTGACCTTCGGCAACGTACACGGCGTCTACAAGCCGGGCGGCGTGAAGCTGCGCCCTGAACTGCTCGGTGAGATCCAGGAAGGCATCGCGGCGAAGTTCGGCACCGGTGCCAAGCCGCTCGACCTCGTCTTCCACGGCGGCAGCGGCTCGACGGATGAGGAGATCGCCCTCGCGGTCGCCAACGGCGTCATCAAGATGAACATCGACACCGACACGCAGTACGCGTACACGCGTGCGATCGCCGACTACATGTTCAAGAACTACGACGGCGTGCTGAAGGTCGACGGCGAGGTCGGCAACAAGAAGCTGTACGACCCCCGCGCCTGGGGCAAGGTCGCCGAGTCGGCGATGGCCGCCCGCGTGGTCGGGTCGACCCGCCAGCTCGGCTCGTACGGCCAGTCCAAGAGCTGACCTGCAGATCCTGAGGATGCCTCGACCCGGTTTCGGGTCGGGGCATTCTCGTTCCCGGGCGCGGTCGGGCACGAGGGCACGGTCTATCCCGGACCAGACGCGCACGTCGCGGAGAGCTGAGGCGCCCGGCGCCTACCTTGCCCGGTACACCTCGAGGATCGTCGGGGCGTCATCCGGCCGTTCCAGGACGGTGATCTCGTCGCCGGCCTCGATGCGACCGGTCGTGATGACGCGCAGATAGGCGCCGAGGCGACCAGCCTGGGCGAAGCGCTTGACCCAGCCTCGCTCGTCATCCCCGCCCACCCAGCGCGCGAACGTCTGACACGGATTGCGCGCAGTGGTCACCTCGACCGTCAGACTCCTGCCGATCTGCCAGCGTTCGCCGACCTTGGCCGCGCTGAGGTCGATGCCGTCGACGCGCAGGTTCTCGCCGAACCAGCCGGAAGGCAGCTCTCGCCCGAGTTCACGCTCCCAGTAGGCGGCATCCTCCTGGGAGTAGGCGTACACAGCCTGGTCGAGTCCCCCGTGGTTCTTGCGGTCGGCCTGCACATCCGCATACACCCCGTACGCGCCGACGCGCACCGGGCCCGACACCGGACGCTTGTCGATCGCGGTGATGCCCACGCTCCCGATATCCGGGCGCAGCGCGTGCACCGCGCACACGGCGAGCACGCTCGCGGCGCTCAACGCCCTGCCATCCCGTCGACGTGCGCCATGAAGGCGGGGTCGCCCATCATCGGGATCATGATGCATATCGACACGATCACCATGGTGGCGGCCGCCCCGACGAGAGGCACCCACCAGGTGAGCTTCCCGGTGCGCAGGCGCCGCAGCGACAACCAGGCCGTGATGACCCAGCCCAAGACGAGGAGGACGGCCGCGGTCGTGCCCCACAGCTTGCCCTGGGCGAAGTTCGTGAACTCGCCCTCGACGCCGAGGATTCTCATGCTCTCGTTCATGACCGTCGGCAGGTCCAGGTACGACAGCCCGGTCATGACGACGTTGACGAGGCCGTAGGCCAGCAGAGCGATCGTGATGATCCGGTCCCACGGGCGTGCCCGCGTGATCGATCGAGCCGGCTTCGCCTGCACCGTCTGCTCGATCACGGGGGCGGCAGCGGGAGCCTCGGGCGCAGCATCCAGCGGCGGGAGGCCTGCCAGCCGTCGCTGTTCATCCAGGGTCGCATACTCGCCGTACTGGGGCCGCTGATCGGTCATCCCGCAATGCTATCCGGGCAGCGGTGAGGCGATCTTTGAACGAGCCTGGAAAAACAGTGGCCCCCGGAAGAAATGGGGACTTCTCGGGGGCCGTTTGAAGCAGAGCGCTGGGGACGCTCGCGCCTCTAGACGAAGCAGCGCTGGGGACGCCGTCTTCATCTGCAGCACTGTCATACGAGTGTCTGCATATAGAGGGTAGACACTGACCAGTCGTGGCGCGAGAGGACTTTATTCAGATAGTGAACTCATCGAGCCGTCGCGGCGCTCATTCCTGGTTATCCATCGCATCCGCTCCCAGTCGCAACGAAAGCAGTTGCGCTGCGCCTTGAAGCTTGCCGACGAGGGCTCGGTCGACGACCGCTCGATCCGACGGCAACGAGATGGCCAAGGACGCGGTCAGATTCGGGGCGATCACCGGAACGGCGATGCATGTGCTTCCGATCGAATACTCTTCGTCGTCGACAGTCCACCCCGGCGAGTGCTCCAGCTGCGTGAGCAGCGTGCGCCGATCGCTGATCGTCTTCGGCGTCAGCTCTTCCAGACGGTGCCGCGAAAGGTAGTCCAACCTGTCCTTCTCGTCGAGATCGGCGAGGATCTGTTTGCCGAGCGCTGTCGCGTGCGCGCCGGAATGCAGCCCGACCCATAACTCCACACGCGGGTTGCTGGTGGCATCCACGATGTCGATGAGATGCACCTCGCCGTCGTCGAAGCGTGACAGATATGCCGTCGCTCCGACTTCCTCCGTGACCTGCTTCAACGCGGCGCGCACGCGCGCGAGGAAGACACCGCGGGCATCAATCTGAACTTGAAAGGACGGGAACCGTGTGCCGATCACCAGCCCGTCCGGCTCCGCCGCCAGATACCCTTCATGGATCAGAGTGCGTACAAGGTTGTACGTGGTCCCGGGGGTGAGTCCGGTCGCCGTCGCCAACATCTTCGTCGGCACCGGGCGCGAAGCATTGGCCACGATGTCCACGAGTCTCAGCGCGCGCTGAACCGATCCGATCAGCGTTGGCTCCGACTCCCGGGCGTTCATCTCGAATTATGGGCCTGCGCCGTACGGCCACCGAGAGCACGCGCATCGCGCTGTCCGGAGGAATCCTGGCGCAGCTCCTTGGGGAGTGAGAAGATGAGATCTTCCTCAGCGGTGCGGACCTCCTCGACATCGCCGTATCCGGCGGCAGCAAGAGTCTCGAGCACTTCGCGCACGAGCACCTCGGGGACGGATGCCCCGCTCGTCACGCCGACCGTGGCGACGCCGTCGAGCCATTCCTGCTTGATCTCGTCGGCGTAGTCGACCCGGTATGCGGCCTTGGCACCGTACTCCAGCGCGACCTCGACCAGGCGCACGCTGTTGGACGAGTTCGACGATCCGACGACGATCACGAGCTCGGCGTCGACGGCGACCTTCTTGATCGCGACCTGTCGGTTCTGCGTGGCGTAGCAGATGTCGTCGGACGGCGGCGCCTGCAGATCGGGGAAGCGCAGACGCAGCCGGTTGACCGTCTCCATGGTCTCGTCGACCGAGAGCGTGGTCTGCGACAGCCAGACGACCTTCGACGGGTCCTTGACCACGACGGTGTCAGCCTCTTCCGGCGAATTCACGATGGTCACGCGCTCCGGTGCGTGGCCGGCCGTGCCCTCGACCTCTTCATGCCCTTCGTGGCCGATGAGCAGGATCTCGAAATCGTCGCGGGCGAAGCGCACGGCCTCCCGGTGCACCTTGGTCACCAGCGGGCAGGTCGCATCGATCGCTTGCAGCCCTCGATCGGATGCCGCGTTCACGACCGCCGGGGAGACACCGTGCGCGCTGAACACGACGTGCGCGCCGGAGGGGACCTCGTCGACCTCTTCGACGAAGATCGCACCCTTCTCCTCGAGCTCCGTGACCACGTGGATGTTGTGCACGATCTGCTTGCGCACGTAGACGGGGGCGCCGTAGCGCTCGAGCGCCTTCTCGACGGCGACGACAGCACGGTCGACGCCCGCGCAGTAACCGCGGGGGGCGGCGAGCAGAACCCGCTTGTGTCCGTCCACCGGGTTATCCTGAAGCCGCGCCGCCCGCGATCGAGGGATGCGGGGAACGGGAAGATGTACGGTGGCCTGGCTCACCCTTCGATCCTACCTTCGAACGGTCATGCCGGGCCTGGACGGGCACTCAGGCGCACGAGCACGGAAGGGGCCAGATGACGGTCTTCGAAGCGACACCGGCGAAGGGCGAGGCGCCCCCGGCGGATGCCGTGGCTCCGCGCGACTCGACCGCAGACGCCCCGACCTCCGTCGCCCGACTCAACGGCACGATCCGCGACTTCATCGCGCGGTGGAACGTCGTCTGGGTGGAGGGCGAGATCACCTCATGGAACGTGCGCGGCGGCAACGTGTTCGCCCGGCTGAAGGACACCCTCTCCGACGCGCAGATCTCCATCCGCATCTGGTCGAGCGTCCGTGGACGCATCCCCGCTGATCTCGGCATCGGCGATCATGTCGTCGCGGCGGTGAAGGCCGACTACTTCGTCAAGGCCGGAGATTTCAGCTTCACCGTGTCGGCCATGAAGCACGTCGGGCTCGGAGACCAGCTCGAGCGCCTCGAGAAGCTCCGCGTCCAGCTGCGTCAGGAGGGGCTGTTCGATCCGTCGCGCAAGAAGCCTCTGCCCTTCCTCCCCCACGTGATCGGCCTCATCACAGGCGAACGGTCGGATGCCGAGAAGGATGTGCATCGCAACTCTGAGCTGCGCTGGCCGCAGGTGCGGTTCCGCACCGAGTACGCCGCGGTGCAGGGCGATCGTTGCGTACCCGACACCCTGGCCGCCCTGAAGAAACTCGATGCCGATCCCGACGTCGACGTCATCATCATCGCCCGCGGCGGCGGTGATCCCCAGACCCTGCTCGGGTTCAGCGACGAGCGCCTCGTACGCGCGGTGGCCGCGGCATCCACTCCGATCGTCTCCGCGATCGGGCATGAGAACGACCATCCTCTTCTAGATGATGTCGCCGATCTCCGCGCCTCGACGCCGACAGATGCCGCCAAACGTGTGGTTCCCGACGTCGGAGAGCAGCGCGCACTGATCGGTCAGTTGCGCTCGCGCGCGACCATGCGGCTGACGCAACGCATATCTCACGACATCCAGCAGCTCGAGCAGCTGCGCAGCCGCCCGGTGCTGCGCTCCCCCGATCCGATCATCGAAGGCCGTGCGCAGGAGATCTGGCTGCAGGTCTCACGCGGACGCGACACCATCACGCGACGCCTCGACACCGCCGCGCGCAAGACCACAGAGCTGCGGGCGTCACTGCGTGCGCTCTCGCCTGCAGCGACGCTGGCACGTGGCTATGCGATCGCGCACCTCGACGGCGGCGTGATTCTGCGCGACGCAGCGGATGCTCCGGCCGGTGCCGCGTTGACGATCACGGTCGACCGCGGCTCGCTCGCCGCGCGCTCGGAGGGCGAGATCGCCGAGACGGAGTGACGCGCGTGCGGGACGTAGGATGGGAACCGTGACTGCGCCGACCGACTCCCCCGTCGAGACCCTGTCGTTCGAGGCCGCTCGCGATGAACTGGTGCGGGTGGTCGCCGAGCTCGAACAGGGCGCCCCGACTCTCGAGCACTCGCTCGCCCTCTGGGAGCGCGGCGAGGCTCTCGCGGCCCGCTGCGAGGAGTGGCTCCTCGGCGCGAAGCGCCGCCTCGATGAGGCTCGTGCCGCAGCATCCGACTCTTCCGATGCATCCGGCAAGGCCGAGTCGTGAGCAAGAACCCTCCGATCGTCGCCGAGCTCGGACGTCCCGAGACGCCGGAGGAGACCGCGGCCCGCAAGGCGGAGTTCAGCAAGAGCTACCGCGCGAGCCAGAACTTCCGCAACCTCGTCGCCGCACTCCTCATCACCCTCGCCGTGGTCGCGGTCGTCATCTTCGCGGTTCCGCGCGGAGAACGGGCGTCAGAGCCGACGGTGGACGTCGCCGCGATCGCCGCTGATGTCGAGACGACCATGGGCAGCCCCGCCCTCGTGCCAGAGCCGGACGACTTCTGGCGGGTGAACGCGGCCGAGCTGCAGGGCGGCGCGACCGTCGTGTGGAACATCACGCTGGCACCCGCCGCCGAGGACGAGCGCGGTTTCATCCGCGTGGCACAGGCGTTCGATGACGATTCCTCGTGGGCGCCTCAGATGCTGAGCGGCACCGCAGCCACCGACACCACGCGGATCGGCGGGCTGGACTGGGACGTGTACGAGCTCGGCGGCGACACCGACGACAACGTGTCGTACGCCATCGGCACCCAGGCCGGCGACGACTACATCCTGCTGTACGGCTCGCGTTCGGCCGATTCGACGGCCGAGCTCGCGGAGTCGCTCATCCCCCAGATCAACGTCATCGCGGAGGCCTCATGACGACGCTCACCCCCACCGCAGCCTGGCAGCAGATGCTCGACGGCAACCGTCGATTCGTGAACGGTGAGCCGCGGCATCCGAATCAGGATGTCGAGCGACGTCACGATCTGGCCCACCAGCAGAATCCGGTCGCGACATTGTTCGGGTGCTCGGACTCGCGCCTGGCTGCGGAGATCATCTTCGATCTCGGCCTCGGCGACCTGTTCGTGGTGCGCAACGCCGGACAGGTGATCGGCGAGTCGATCGTCGGGAGCCTGGAGTACGCCGTCGAGATCCTCAAGGTGCCGCTGATCGTCGTCCTCGCGCACGACGAGTGCGGTGCCGTGCGTGCAGCGATCGAGGGCACCGCGATCGACGCCGACCCGCTGCCGCCGCACATCTGGAAGCTCATCGCGCCGATCATCCCCGCCGCCCGCAAGGTGCTGGCTCAGAACGGCGGCACATCGCCCGCCGACATCGATGCCGAGCAGGTCGGACGTGAGCACCTGCGCAACACCGTCGCCAACCTGCTGCAGTCGTCAGAGCTGATCAGCGACGCGGTCGCCGAGGGGCGCCTGGGCATCGTAGGCGCCAACTACCGTCTTGCCGAGGGCACGGCCGTGCCCGCCATCTCAGTAGGAATCAACACCGGGGTCGAGGACGTCCCCGCAACCCAGGAGGGATCGCAGTGACCGACACTCATCAGCGCAGCGGCGAAGAGTCGCAGGGCTACCGCATCGAGCACGACACCATGGGCGAGGTCCGCGTGCCCGTCAATGCACTGTACGGTGCACAGACGCAGCGTGCCGTGGAGAACTTCCCGATCTCGGGCAAGGGCCTCGAGTCCGCGCAGATCGCTGCCCTCGCGCGCATCAAGAAGGCCGCGGCGCTCGCGAACAAGGAACTCGGCACCCTCGACGGCGCGATCGCGGATGCCATCGCCGCTGCCGCCGACCGCGTGGCCTCGGGCGCGCACGATGGCGAGTTCCCGGTCGACACCTACCAGACTGGCTCCGGCACCTCGTCGAACATGAACATGAACGAGGTGCTCGCGTCCATCGCGTCCAGCATCCTCGGCTCGGCCGTGCACCCGAACGACCACGTGAACGCGTCGCAGTCGTCGAACGACGTGTTCCCGACCTCCGTGCACATCGCGGTCACCCAGGCACTCATCGACACGCTGATCCCGTCGCTCGACCACCTCGCCGTCGCCCTCGAGGCGAAGGCGGAGCTGTGGAAGGATGCCGTCAAGTCGGGCCGCACGCACCTCATGGACGCGACGCCCGTCACCCTCGGCCAGGAGTTCGGCGGCTACGCCCGCCAGATCCGCCTCGGCATCGAGCGGGTGCAGTCCGCTCTCCCCCGCGTCGCCGAGGTGCCGCTGGGCGGAACGGCCGTCGGCACCGGCATCAACACGCCGCTCGGCTTCCCGCAGAAGGTCATCGCGCTGCTCGCGGAGGAGACCGAGCTGCCGATCACCGAGGCGAAGGACCACTTCGAGGCTCAGGCCAACCGTGACGGTCTGGTCGAGGCATCCGGTGCACTGCGCACCATCGCGGTGTCGCTGACGAAGATCAACAACGACCTGCGCTGGATGGGCTCCGGCCCCAACACCGGTCTCGGTGAGCTGCACATCCCCGACCTGCAGCCCGGCTCGTCGATCATGCCCGGCAAGGTGAACCCTGTCGTGCCAGAGGCCGTCCTGATGGTCTGCGCCCGCGTGATCGGCAACGACGCGACCGTGGCCTGGGCCGGCGCATCCGGTGCGTTCGAGCTGAACGTCGCGATCCCCGTCATGGGCACCGCGCTGCTGGAGTCGATCCGCCTGATCGCGAACGCGTCGCGCGTGCTCGCCGACAAGACGATCGACGGTCTGGTCGCGAACACCGAGCGTGCGGCGGCGTTCGCGGGTATGAGCCCGTCGATCGTGACTCCGCTGAACAAGCTCATCGGCTACGAGGCCGCCGCGAAGATCGCCAAGCACGCCGTCGCCCAGGGCGTCACTGTGCGCGACGCCGTGATCGACCTCGGCTACGTCGAGCGCGGCGAGCTGACGCTGGAGCAGCTCGACGAGAAGCTCGACCTGCTGAGCATGACCCACCCGGGCTGAGCCCCTTACCCCCTGGGGCCACCCCGGTCCGCCGACCTCGGGGGGCGGCACCCCCCCCGGGCGACC
>Ga0308157_10000642_pt1 | contig 102591 bp, 70 predicted proteins | sample PhyBR1_FD_201035 | JGI IMG/M metagenome (GOLD analysis project Ga0308157, IMG submission 201035) | Phyllosphere microbial communities from UC Gill Tract Community Farm, Albany, California, United States - DLSLB.R1 | ecosystem: Host-associated > Plants > Phyllosphere > Unclassified | place...
CTAGCATAACCTACTTTTTTTGCTCTACTCTCGCGAGCACCGAAATCATATCTTGTACCTCCCATGACTAATATTTTTTACCAAATAAATATTCAAATCTCTTTTTTGTAACCTCAAACTGGATGTTTAAATTTCTAATGGTCAGCGAAATTTCCATGTCTTTCTGAACAAAGGCTTCTGGCTGAAAATCGGCAAAAGTCAAACTGTTTTTATCTAGCGGACTAATATCAATCAGTCCTTCTTGTTCTCTTTCGAGTCTTTTGATTTTTAATTCGATATCTTCGACTCTTCTTCTGTATATTAATTCTGAATCCTCACCAATTACTTTGGCTCTGTCTTCTCTTATCTGATCATTGTTTCTTTTTAAAGATTCAATAAATCTTGGTTTTAAATCGTCGCTCATAATATTTTGGTTGTTTTTACTTCAGGTTTAAAGTTTCAGGTTGTATGCTGGGCCTGAAATTTGGTTTTAAACTTGAAAAAGTTAATAGTATTTTTTTTTTCATGCTTCACACTCGCAACAACAACTTGAAACGTGAAACTTCTAATCTCAATGAAACTTTTCTTTCAATTTAAGATCTAAACTGATTAGAAAATCTTTTCCGTATGTGCCGTTTTCTAATTCATCATATAAAAACTTTGGCAGTGTTTTTTCGCAATTCTCTTTCTGACTCAAAATCGCCATGCACAAAGCTGCAACGGTATCTGTATCTCCACCATAATCGATTCCTCTTTTTAAACAATCCTGCATAGAATCTGCTTCAGAAACCATTTTGATAACAGCTTGAGTTGTAAAATACCCATGCATGTCAATTGGCGATGTTACTTTGTATACTTCTTTTTCTTTTAAAGTATCATTTACAAAATCTATCAAAGAGCTTTTGTCTCCCAATTTATATTTGTAAAAATGAACCGCTAAAGCTATTCTTTTAGCACAGCTAATTCCTTCTGCAGTAAAATGAGATGTTTTCGCTTGAATTTCACAAAAATCCAATAACTGATTAACATCTTTTATAAGTCCAATTGAGTAAGCTCGCATGGCCGATCCATTTCCGCTGCTTCTATTATCGATAATTTTTAGAAAATCAGTTCCGTTTTTACTAGCGTCTAATGCGTTATAAACTCTATCTGAATAGCCTCTTCTTTTATCTCTATGAAAAACTTCAACAAACTTATCGGCAACTTTAACTTCATTCCAATTGTCATCTTCCAATAAAAGTTCTGTTATTGCAATGGCCATTTGTGTATCGTCAGTATATCTTTTATAGATTTCTGTATACAGACCATGTTTATGATATTGCGTTAAATGATTATTTTTAATGATATAATCTAACTCCTGAAATTCAAATCCTGCTCCGTAAGCGTCTCCTATTGCTGCTTCTAGTATCATTTTTTACGATTCAAAAGTTAAATTAATTGATCTAATCCAATCACTTGAACGCTTTCGCCTTCAAAATCTTTAAAAGAATTGGTTGTAAAAATGCCATCAAAGCAGTTTAAAACTTCAAAACCTTTATTGAAAATTCCGTGGCTTACTGCTAAGTACAGTTTTCCTGCGTTTTTCTTTTTTAGTTCTTCGGCTAATCCTACAAAAGTCCCTCCTCCGTCGCAGATATCATCTACAATTAAGCAATCCATTCCTTGCAAATCCTCATTGTAAACTTTAAAACCAGATAATTTCCCCGTTTTTACATCGCGGCTTTTACTGCATTCTACAACCTCAACACCACCTAAAAATTCAGATACTTTGTAGATTTTTTTCAAAGCGCCACCGTCTGGAGAAATCAGTTTTACGTTTTCGCCAATTCTATTCAAAACTTCTTTAATAAAAGTGTAATTCGGAATTACGGTACTATTATTCAACAAAGCTGGAGTTACTTCTGAATGCGCATCAAAAACAAAAACTTTGTTCAATTGCATTGCATTAATAATATCGGCGTATACTTTTACAGATAATGGCTCGCCAGGAATCATAACACGATCTTGTCTCGCAGCTGGGAAATACGGAATAAAAAGATCAATGATTTTAACATCCATTCTTCTTAGCGCATCAACTGTAACGCATAACAAACCTAAATCGTTGAATGAATTCAATCGATGTGTAATGGTAACTTTTCTATTTGGATCAAAATCTGGAGCGATTTTGATGTGTGGTTCTCCTCCTGAGAAAGTAAAACTTTGAAATTTGATTTCTTCCTGATTTTGAAATGGAGCGAATTTTGGGTCGAGATTTAGTATCATAGTTTTTTAGTTTGCGTTAATTATACGCAAATGTAGGATTTAATTTTAAATAAACAATTTATTTTGTGTAAAAATTACGCAAACTTTATTTCGAAGTGAAAGCCTTTATCAATTAACTCATTGTATTTAAGCTTATTGAACTTAAATAATTTTGCTGGTCTTCCGCTTCTTATTGGAGAAAAATTATCGGTTTCTTCTAAAAAACCATAGCTCAGTATTTTTTTTCTGAAGTTTCGGCGATCTATTTCTTTTTCTAAAATCGTGCAATAAAGATTTTCGAGGTCTGAGAATAAGAATTCCTCCGGAAGTAAATCGAAACCAATTGGTTCGTAAGTTAGTTTGGCTTTTAATCTTTCTATTCCTTTCTTTAAAATCAAATTATGATCGAAAGCCAAAGACGGAATTTCATCAATTTTAAACCATTGTACTCTTTCTGCATCTGTATCTGCTTTAATTTCTAAGTTGGAAGCATCAACCAAAGCGTAATAAGCCACCGAAATAACACGGTTTCTAGAATCTCTGTAAATATCATCGCCAAAAGTGTACAACTGTTCCATAAACGTTAATTGCACATTGGTTTCTTCATGCAATTCACGAATAACTGCATCGCTCAAAGATTCGTCGTTCTGCACTAAACCACCTGGTAGTGCCCAATATTTATCTGAAGAACCAAACTTTTGTTCAATTAATAAAACATATAAACCATTGTTTTTATAACCAAAAACAATCGCATCAACCGCAATTCTAATATTTTGTAACTTTTCCATATTCCTAAATCATATCAAACAAATATAACGAATGAGAGTCAACTTTATAATTTATTGCAAATGCATAAACTATAAAATTGACTCTCATCAATATCTCTTAACTTTTCTTAGTTAACTGTCACAGTTCTTTTAGGGATAGAAGTACATTCTGTACCATCTTTTTTAACCGTAACTTCAGCCTTAGCTTCATACGTGCCTGCTGCCGCATAAGTATGTGTTACCGCTGTACCAGTTCCTGTAGATCCGTCACCAAATGTCCATTTTACAGAAACTAAAGTTCCTGTTCCTGTATACTCAGCTGAGTAGTTCATTAACTTCGGATTAGTAGCATCAGTTGAATTATGTATTTTAACAAAAATTGATTCTGCTAAACAATCTACTATCGCTTCATCGTCGCTTTTACTGCACGAATTACTTATAAGTACAGCTGCAAATAGGATTAACACTGTTGCAATCTTTTTCATTTTTGAAAATTTTAGTGGTTTACTTATCAAAATTACACTTTTAAAACACACGAATACATGATTGAAATCACAATCGATTTCCAAAAAACAACTTTAATTCTTTCTCAATAATATCAAAAAAAGACTTTACATTATTGTTTTTTGGCACTAATAAATACACAAATTCTTCTGGAACATGAAAGCTATTCCAAACTAACTGCAATTTATTCTCCTTAATATAATTTCTGGCATTACAATTCCATGTTGCCGCAATCCCTTCATTTTTAGCCAAAAGCCTAAGCATTTCTGATTCTGAAGGTATAATGTAATTTGGAACCATCGATGGTCTTTTTTTATTAAAAGCATGCAGCCAGAATAATTTTATGTGCGGAATTCTCGCATCATGGCTGTACCATTTTTGGGCATTAAGCCACTGCTCGATCTCAGTAAAATTATCCGATTTTAATTTCTGACGGAACTCTGTTATATCCAAACTTGTTGGAGCAACTAAAATCAGTTTGATTTTTCCAACAATTTCATAAGTAGTATCAAAAGTGTCAAATCTTTTAGTTGTGATGGCAAAGTCAAGTTTTTTAGCATCGACTAAAGCAAAAAGTTCGTCGTTTTCTGCAAAAGTAAAATCGATTAAATCAAACTTTGAAATTAAAAGATTACCAACACAGTCAAAAAGATGTTTAGAGATTCCAACAGAAATTAATCGATTAGCATCTTCTGCTTTAGCCCGGAAACTAGTTTCGACACTTTCGAGTCTGTCAAGAGCGTCTATAATCAAATTATTCAGTAACTTAGCATATTCGGTTGGTTCAACTCCTTTCGATTTCCGATTAAACAATTTATTCCCCACGTGTGCTTCAAGCATTGAAATTTGTTGACTAACCGCAGGCTGACTCATAAATAATTCCTTCGCAGCCACTGAAAAATTACCGTTTTTGTAAACTGCTTTAAAAGTTCTGTACCATTCTAGATTTACCATGATATAAATTTAATAATAACAAACATAGTTTATTTTATTTTTACTGATATCACTTTCGCCGTAAATTTGTTCAAAATTTAATATTTATGAAGAAAATAGCACTATTCGCAATAACTGCATTTACAGCTGTAAGCATTTCTGCTGAAGCTCAAAAATCAAATAAGAAAAATATGAAAAAGGTATTATTTGTTGTAACCAGCAATGATAAACTGGGCAATACAGGAGAAAAAACAGGATTCTGGTCTGAAGAATTTGCTGCTCCTTACTACGAATTATTAGATCAAGGTGTTGAAATTACAATTGCGTCTCCACTTGGAGGACAACCGCCAATTGATCCAAAAAGTGCCGATCCTGCTTCGGCAACTGAAGACACCAAACGTTTTGATGCTGATAAAGTTTTACAAGAAAAATTAAAAAACACGTTGAAACTTTCTACAGTTAACCAAAAAGATTACGACGCTGTATTTTATCCAGGAGGTCACGGTCCGCTTTGGGATTTAGTTGAAGATAGAAGTTCAATTGCTTTAATCGAATCTTTTTACACGCACAATAAACCAGTCGCATTTGTATGTCACGCGCCTGCTGTTTTGAAAAATGTAAAAGTAAAAGGTGAATATCTAGTAAAAGGCAAAAAAGTAACCGGATTTACCAATGAAGAGGAACAAGCAGTTGGATTGACAAAAGTAGTTCCGTTTTTATTAGAAGATGCTTTATCATCCAACGGAGCGATTTTTTCTAAAGGTCCAAACTGGCAACCATATGTAGTTGCAGACGGACTTTTAATAACCGGACAAAACCCAGCTTCGTCTAAATTGGTAGCTGCAAAATTGTTACAAGAGTTAAAATAAAGGGTCTAAGGGGCTGAGGCTCTAAGATTCTAAGGTTTTCTTTAGAAATCTAAAAACTCAATCTCTTATTCACTAAATGGGAAAATAAAAATTAATAAATCACAATGTTAAGTTTCTGAGAATTTATGTTCTAAAGCAAAAAACTTAGAAACTCAGAAACCTAACATCTTAGAAACTCTAAAAAAAATGCTCAACTTTGAATTATACAATCCGACGAATTTAGTTTTCGGAAAAGGACAAATTGAAAAACTTTCTACTTTAGTTCCAAAAGGTGCAAAAGTGCTTTTGGCCTATGGCGGTGGAAGTATTTTTAAAAACGGAATTTACGATCAAGTAATCAACAACCTTAAAGGTTTTGAAATTGTAGAATTTGGCGGAATTGAACCAAATCCGAGATTTGAAACTTTGATGAAAGCTGTTGATGTGATCAAAGCAGAAAAAATCGATTTTATTTTGGCTGTTGGTGGCGGATCTGTAATTGATGGCGTGAAGTTTATTTCAGGCGCAGTTAATTTTGAAGGAAATCCGATTGACATTCTTCAAAAAAGAATTTTAATTAAAGAAAATGCAATGCCATTTGGAACAGTTTTAACGCTACCGGCAACAGGAAGCGAAATGAATTCTGGATATGTGGTAACAATTGAGGCTACTCAAGAAAAATTATCTTCTGGCGGAAGTGCTTTATTTCCTCAATTTTCAATCTGTGATCCTACAGTAATTTCATCTTTACCAAAAAGACAAATCGAAAATGGTGTTGTAGATGCGTACACGCACGTTATGGAACAATATTTAACGTATCCAACAGATGCATTTCTTCAGGATAGAATTGCAGAAGGTGTTCTTCAGACTTTAATTGAAGTTGGTCCTGGAATCGTAGCAAACCCAACTGATTATACTTTGGCTTCTAATTTTATGTGGAGCTGTACAATGGCTTTAAACGGATTAATTCAGAAAGGTGTTCCAAGCGATTGGGCAACGCATATGATTGGTCACGAATTGACAGCACTTTACGAAATTGATCATGCTAGAACTTTGGCGATAATTGGCCCAAGTTTGTACCATGTAATGTTTGAAACTAAAAAAGCAAAATTAGCACAATACGGAAGAAGAATCTTCAATTTGACTGGTTCTGACGAAGAAGTTGCAAAAGAAGCCATCAACAAAACGGTTGAATTTTTCCATAAAATGGGAATGGACACTAAACTTTCTCAATATACAGAAGACTATTCTAAAACTGCCGATTTTATCGTAAATCGTTTTGAAGAAAGAGGCTGGAAAGGTTTAGGAGAAAATCAACTGGTAACTTTAGATAAAGTAAAATCTATTGTGGAACTTAGTTACTAAGGGATAAATTCCAAATTTTTAAAATTCCAAATTCCAATCTTAGACGTATTGGAATTTGGAATTTTTCTATTGGGATTTTTTTAAAATTTGGAATTTCATTAAAAAAGGCGTTCTTAACAAGTTTAGGAACGCCTTTTCAAAATACTAAAACAAAACTAACTAACTCAATTTTTTTTAAATTCATTAAAATTCTAATTTATAAATTGTTATAACGCAAGTCAGATAGTTTTATTGTTTGGGCATTAAAAAAAAAATATTTTGTTCTTAAACTTCTTGAAAGTCATTGCAATTAAAGCTTGTTTTCAAAATTTCTTAAACGAGATTTTGCTTTATTAGCACATTATTAAGTACTTTTGTTTTAAATTATTAAAATAATGAGCGAAAACTTAAAATTTGCAGTGATTGGTGGAGGAAGCTGGGCAACGGCAATTGCAAAAATGTTATGTGTAAATCTTTCTGAAATTTCGTGGTACATGCGCAATGATGCTGCTATTGAGCATATCGAGAAATTCAAGCACAATCCGAACTACTTAAGTTCTGTTGAATTTGATACCAAAAAACTCAAATTAACAAACAATATAAATGAAGCGATAGAATATGCAGATTACATTATTTTTGCAATTCCTTCTGCGTTCTTAGATGCCGAGTTAAAAAACATGACGGTTTCTTTATCAGATAAAATCATTTTTTCTGCTATTAAAGGAATTGTTCCTGAAACGAGTTTAATTGTCGGCGAACATTTCCACATTCAGTACGACATTCCATATTACAATATTGGAGTTATTACAGGACCTTGCCACGCTGAGGAAGTTGCCTTAGAAAGACTTTCGTACTTGACAATTGCTTGCGGCGATCCCGATAAAGCTAAAATTGTAGCCAAAACACTTTCTGGAAATTATATTAAAGCCAAAATTTCAGACGACATCATCGGAACTGAATATGCGGCAATGCTTAAAAACATTTACTCCATTGCTGCCGGAATTGCGCATGGTTTAGGTTATGGCGACAACTTCCAATCGGTTCTTATGAGTAATGCGATTCGCGAAATGAAGAAATTTATTAGAAAAGTACACCGAATGAAACGTAACATTAACGATTCGGCTTATCTAGGCGATTTGTTGGTTACAGGATATTCTGTTTTCTCTAGAAATAGAATGTTTGGAAATATGATCGGAAAAGGGTACACCGTAAAAAGTGCCATGATGGAAATGAGCATGGTTGCCGAAGGTTATTACGCAACAAAAAGTGCTTATAAACTAAATCAAGGTTACGGAGCAAAAACACCAATTATAGACGCTGTTTACGCTGTTTTATACGAAGGAAAAGACGCGAAGTCTGTTTTTAAGAAATTGACTGAATCATTAGATTGATTTTAGAAGAAAGAAGCAAGAGCAAAGAAAATAGATTTCTTAAACATAAAAAAAGAGTCAAGACTTATTTAATTTCGTCTTGACTCTTTTTTTTTAACCTTATTATTAAAAAAATTAAGCGATAAATAATAAATCAGTTTAAAGATGTTTGCTAAAAAAGGCATAACTCCTATTATTATCCCGAACACAACAATTCCAAGGAAAACTATTAACATCGCTTTTAAATTATTATAAAATAAACCTAGAGCAACGAAAATTATTAGCCCAATGATTAAGGTAATAATTTCAGGGTTTTTCTTGATCAGAACATTTACTTTTTTCATTTGTCAGCATAATAAGTCTTTTTCTTGCCTCTTTGTTCTTGATTCTTATTTCACCATAATCCCTTCAACGAACAAAATCGGCACTTCTTCCGTATCGTTTTCGTTGATTAGATTCGATTTGAAGATAAACTTCTTATCGTACAAAGTATTTCCGATGAAGAAAGTCACCATGAACTCGTTATTAAGTGCTAAAAGGCTTTTTTCAACCAATTCTATCTTCACAACAGAAACCGAAGGAACCTCAACAAAAGCGTGACGCAAGATTGATGTTTTTTTCATTTCACCATCAATAGTTCCAAATGCTTTTGAAACCACCATAACGCTGTCTAAGTTAAAATCACTGTCGTTAACCAAATAAGCGTACCACACTTTTTCCATAAAATCATCGCTCCATTCCTGCACTGCCGCTAGAAACACGTTTTCGACTTCTGGAATTATTATATCTTTTTTCATTTTTTTAGCGAATAGTAAAAAGTAAATAGTGATTAGAAAGAAAGCTCTTTACTAATCACTATTTACGATATAACTTTTTTTAAATATTTGATTTGAACTGCTCTAAGAAACGAACATCGTTTTCATAGAACATACGGATATCTCCAATTTGGTATAAAAGCATTGCAATACGCTCTACTCCCATTCCGAAAGCAAATCCGTTGTATTCATCTGGGTTAATATCACAATTTTTCAAAACGTTTGGATCTACCATTCCGCAACCTCCAATTTCTAACCAACCCGTTCCTTTTGTAATTCTGTAATCAGTTTCTGTTTTTAATCCCCAATAGATATCAATCTCAGCACTTGGCTCTGTAAATGGGAAATAAGATGGACGAAGACGAATTTTAGATTTTCCGAACATTTCTTTTGTGAAATAAAGTAACGTTTGTTTCAAATCGGCAAAAGACACATCTTTGTCAATGTATAATCCTTCCACTTGATGGAAAATACAATGCGAACGAGAAGAAATTGCTTCATTACGGAAAACACGTCCCGGAGAAATCGTACGAATTGGCGGTTTATGATTTTCCATATAACGAACCTGAACAGATGATGTATGCGTACGCAACAAAACATCTGGGTTTGTCTGAATGAAAAACGTATCCTGCATATCACGCGCCGGATGGTATTCTGGCAAGTTCAATGCGGTAAAGTTATGCCAGTCGTCTTCAATTTCTGGTCCTTCAGAAACATTGAATCCGATATTAGCAAAAATATCTATAATCTGATTTTTAACGATAGAAATCGGATGGCGAGAACCAATAATTACCGGTTCTGCCGCACGTGTTAAATCTCCAAAGATTCCTTTAGACTCTTCTTTGCTTTCTAGTTCTTCCTGAATAACTCTTACTTTTTCTTCAGCAACCGCTTTTAAAGTATTGATTACTTGTCCAAAATCTTTTTTCTGGTCGTTTGGTATATTTTTAAATTCAGTAAAAAGTTCTTTCAGCAAACCTTTACTTCCTAAATATTTAATACGGAATTGTTCTAACGATTCTTTATTTTTCTCATTAAAGGCTTTAGCTTCCTCTATATGTTGTTTTATCTTATCTATCATTTTCCTTCGATAATTGAGAGTACAAATTTAGTGTTTTTAGTTGAAAGTGTGCGGTCACAGTCGCAGTTTTAGGTTTTCCGTAAATTATTTTATCAGATTTAACTTTTCTTCAACTTGTTTAATCTTTACATGCCAATAATCTAAACCTTCCTGATTGGTTACTATTTCCTTTTTGTAATTAGGAGAAATACTGCTTAGTTTATGCCAGTTTTTATTTAAATCCCGTTCTCTTTCTTGTTTATTTGTTGGTTCGATTCTAGTGCGCCAAAAGCCAATATTTTCAAGATATCTTTTTTTTATCCCTTCAAAATACTCTACTAATTTTTCTTTTGAATTCGGAATATAGCCCGGCCCGCTACAACCGCAGGAGTGAAACGTAATGCCTACAGAAAATAAACTTTTAATATGTTCCCACTTTTTGACATCGTCTTTCTTAGGCGATTCAAAATCTAATCCCATATTCGCCATAAATTCTCCGCATTGCGGACATTTGGCTTCAAAAACCGATGTTTCTCCTTTTTTCACATCAACCATCAGTCTTCTTTTAAAGGTCTTTCGACAATTAAAACAAGCATAATGAGGCTTATAAGATGTCATTGCGTATCTGCACATTTTTTTAGTGGTCAGTGGTCAGGTTTTTAGTGGTCAATATTCCGTTTACAGCGCTGAACACTAAGCAACTGAATACTGAACACTAAAAAAAATCTATTCAATAAGTTTTCTTTCCAAAAAATAACTTACAATCGCTTCTTTCATTAAAACCGATTGTTCACCGGCTTTTAACGGCGGCAGATTTTCTTTTACTTTATAATGAGGCCAGCCTTCTTCATCGAAATATTCGAATTCATAAAATCCGTATGGTTCTAGCAATCGGCAGATTGCAATGTGCATCAAATTCAGTTTTTCGTCTTTTTTGTATTCGCGGTGCACTTTTCCGTATTCTTGAACTCCGATTAGGTAAATTATGGCATCCAAATCTAAATCTTCGCCTTGCGAAAATTGATTGGAAAGTATATCAACGAGCTTTTCCCAGCGCTCTTTTAATTGTGTATCTCTAGACATTATATGATTTTAGATTGTTGATTTTAGATATTAGATTGCTCAAAAATTCAATTCTGAAGGGGGCAGAATTACAATCTGTACTCTAAATTTGATTTGCAAAGATACAGAGTTCGAACGCAATGTGCCTAAAAAAATTAAACACATAAAATTACATCTGCCATAAACCCCATGAACCTTTGTCTCTCTGCACCTCTGAACCTTAAAAAAACATATCTTTGCGCCTTTATTAAACACCTGTAAAACATGAGTTTTTTTGATATTATTGTAGCCGCGCTTTTAGGATACAGTTTGTACAAAGGCATTAAAAATGGACTTTTTGTAGAAGTTGCCTCTTTCATTTCTTTGCTGTTAGGAATTTATCTTGCGATTAAATTTTCTTCGTTAATGACGGGAATGATTTCAAAACACGTTTCTTGGAATCCGACCAATATTCAAATTACGGCTTTTATCCTGACTTTTATCTTAGTTGTAATTGGCGTTTATTTTTTAGCCAAAATCTTAACTGGAATTGCCGATCTTGCCATGTTAGGCTGGATGAACAAACTCGGAGGCGGATTCTTTAGGGTTTTAAAAACCATTCTGATCTTAAGTATTTTTATTGCTTTGTTCGAAAAGATAAATTTCAATAATACATTCGCTAAAAAGGAAACTTTAGATAGTTATATTTTTTATAATCCAGTGAAGAAAGTTGCTGCTTTTGTTTATCCGTCGATTGAAAAATGGTACGAGACTTTTAAAAAAGAACATACTCAAAAAGATGAAGAAAAAGAAACTTCTGAATCTGAAAAAAAATAAATTCAAATATAAAAAAGCTTCGGAGAAGCGAAATATTTATAGAAAAAAAACAAGCGTTCAAGATATAAAAGAGCTCCAGGGGAGCGACATATTTAGATTTTAAATAATTTATATGTCGCTCCCCTGGAGCTCTTTTTGGTTTGATTATTAAATTTCTATAAATATTTCGCTTCTCCGAAGCTTTTCTAAAACTTGATTTCTATACTTTCTCCTTTTTTCAAAACAATTTCTTGTTTTTTATCGCCGAAAATCAAAGTTGTTTTTCCTCCATTTTTAGAGGAAATAATCACTTTTTCAGGTTTTTTATCATTCCACGTCATTTCAATTTCAAATCCGCCTCTTGCACAGATTCCTTTTACAGAACCTTCTGACCAAGCGTCTGGTAAAGCAGGAAGTAATCGAATTTCATTTTCATTTGACTGCACCAACATTTCGGCAACGGCAGCTGCTCCTCCAAAATTACCATCAATTTGAAATGGCGGATGCGCATCGAATAAATTCGGATACGTTCCTCCTCCTCTTCTTGGTTTTTCTGTTTTCTTTCCGTCGGGATCTACGTAACGAAGTAATTCACGATACATTTTATAGGCACGATTCCCGTCCCAAAGTCTTGCCCAAAGATTAATTCGCCAGCCTTTTGACCAGCCTGTGGTTTCATCACCTTTTATTTCCAAAGTTTTCTTCGAAGCTTCCGCTAAATCTGGAGTTTTTAATGGCGTAATATGATCGCCAGGGAAAAGTCCGAATAAGTGCGATTGATGACGGTGTTTCGGATCATTATCTTCCCAATCAAAATACCATTCCTGCAGATTTCCTTTTTTACCAATTTGATACGGATATAATTTTGAAAGCGCTGTTTCCAGTTTTTTTCTAAAATCAGCATCTGTATTTAGCACTTTTGAAGCTTTTATGGTTTTTTCAAAACATTCGCGAATCATGGCTAAATCAGCAGTTCCTCCATACAATGTCGCACCTACAAAACCATCTGCCAGTTTATATTGATTTTCTGGCGAAGTCGAAGGCGATGTAATTAAATTTCCATTTTTATCGGTAACCAACCAGCCTAAACAAAACTCGGCTGCGCCTTTCATTAACGGATATCCTTCTTTTTTCAAATAAGTTACATCTTGGGTAAAAGTATAATGTTCCCAAATGTGTGTACTCAGCCACGCCTGCGCCATTGGCCAGCACGCCCACATCGGATCTTCTTTTCCAAACTGTCCAACGGGATTAGTCATTGCCCAAATATCTGAATTATGCGCTGCAGCCCAACCTTTATCTACACCATAAAAAGTTTTGGCTGTAACTTTTCCTGTTACCGAAAGATTTTTAATGAAACTCAAAAGTGACGAATGCATTTCTGAAAGATTGGTGTTTTCTGCCAGCCAGTAATTTTCTTCCAAATTGATATTCATCGTATAATTACTGCTCCAAGGCGGACTCAAATGCGGATTCCAAAGTCCTTGCAAATTGGCTGGAACGCCCAAAGTTCTAGATGAACTGATTAATAAATAACGTCCGAAATTGAAATAGAGAATTTCTAGATTTTTATCTTCTTTTCCCTCAGCATAACGCAATAAACGTTCGTCGGTCGGCAAATCTGGAGCACCTGTTTTTCCTAAATCTAAATCGACACGATTGAAGAATTTTTGATAATCGGCAATGTGAGATTCCTTTAGTTTATCGAATGGTTTTGCGTAGGCATTGTTCAGGTTTTGCAAAGCGATCGATACCTCGTCTAATCCTTCTGATGCTGGATTTTTGTCAAAACCGTTAAAGCTTGTTGCCACAGAAACGTAAATAATCGCTTCGGTTGCATCTGTTAGCGTTAAAGCTTCTCGAGAACTTGTAATTTTTCCGTCTGTTTTTTTGATTTGGACTAAACCTGTAAATCGTGTTCCTCTTTCTTTTAAGCCCAAATATTTTGGAGAAACATTATACCCTACGTTTTCATGAATTGGCGCAGAACCTTTTAATACCAAAATATTGTTTCGCACTTCAACATTTGATTTTAAAAGGCTTTTTAGATTGATATCAAAGTTTAAAGCTCCTTTTTGATCGGCTGTCAGTTTGATAATCATAATTTTATCTGGAGCCGATACGAAATATTCACGTGTATATTTGATACCCGCCATTTCGTAACTTACTTTAGAAATAGCATTTGAAAGATCCAATTCACGATGATAATTAACCGCTTTTCCTTTTTCAGAATTATTGATTTCTAATGTTCCTAAAGGCGCATACGATTCGGAATTTTTTCCCTCAACTTTTTTATTTAGTTCTTCGGCCAGTTTGTAGTCTTCGTTTTTTAATGCTTCTCGAATTGCCGGAATGTTTTTGTAAGCGTCTGGACTCATATTAGCATTTACAGGTTCGCCTGACCAAAGCGTAATGTCATTCAAATAAATTTTGTCTGAATTAGCTCCTCCAAAAACCGTTGCTCCCATTTTTCCGTTTCCTAAAACCAAGCTTTCTTCAAAGAATTCTGCGGGTTGTTTGTACCATAAAACATTCTTGGATTGCGCCGAAATGTTTGTGTAGCAAGACGTGAGAAGTAAGATGAAAAATGTTTTTTTTATCATATTGTGTTATCTTATCCTAACAGGTTTTAAAAACCTGTTAGGTATTTATTTTTTATCTAAACTAATAAAAAAATCTAGTCATACCTAACAGGTTTTTAAAACCTGTTAGGATAAAAAACGGTACCAAATCAGATGTTCCTACGGAACATTTTTTGTTATATCCATTTTATTCAACGGATTTCCATTGCCACCGATGAAATTTCTACCGACGAAATGTTCCTAGCGGAACATCTATCGTTACGTATTATTTAGCTCTTTACTAGGGACTAATCACTAAGTACTCAAAAACTATTTACTCACTTTATGCTTTTCATTCGCCGTTAGCATTTCCCAATTATCTGTTCTGAATGGCGATGCGGGAAATTTTTCTTTATTGAAAAGATTAATTGCCGTATCATCATCTGCCCAGCCGTAATGAACTGCTACGGGATTCCGAACTTTATCGCTCGAAACAATTATTTTGTTGTCTTTGATTATCGCTTTCGCGGAATGAAAAACTTTGTCTGCACCTGCAATTTCGAATCCTTTTAATTCAACATTATTAGGTGTTGATAATCCGCTGCCGATGTTATCGAAAGTAAGGATAATTTCGTTTCCTTTTATTGTTTGAGATTTATACGTTGGTCCGCTGTGAACTTGTTTTTTGCCGTAAATATTGTTCATCGCAATAGCTGCCAAACGCAAACCAATATCTTGTTTATTGGTTGGGTGAATGTCTTTTGCATTTCCAATATCGGTTGTAACAGCCATTCCTGTGTTTGGTAATTTTAAAGTTTCCGATTGCGCTTCGCGAAGTTCTGCCCAACGGCTTCCTTTTTGACTGTTGCCTCCGAATTCATCAAAAGTGGACAATTGAACGAAATAAAAAGGGAAGTTTCCTTGTTTGAATTTTGTTCTCCAATCGTTGATCATTAACGGAAATGATTTTTTGTATTCTGCCGCTCTCCAAACATTAGCTTCACCCTGATACCATAAAACGCCTTGCATTGCATAAGGCACTAACGGATTTACCATGGCATTGTACAATAACGATGGATAACTGTTTGGTGAAACTTCGATTCTCACTTTTATGACATTGAATTTCCAAAGTCCGTCAAGCGGAAGATTTGAATCTTTAAAATCGATTTTTAAATCTGTTGGATCACCGTAAATTCCACCGCCGCCACTGTAATCTGTAATTCTTACGGCTATTACGTTTGTTCCTTCTTTTAAAACGTTTGCCGGAATTTTGTAAACTCTTTTAGCATCCCAAAGGTTATTGGTTCCAACTTCAACTCCGTTTACATACGTTTTGTCTTCGTCATCGACTTTTGCTAAATGCAAAGTGGCTTCTTTTTTGGCTTGTTCTGCGGTTAAAACAATGGTTTTTCGCATCCAGACAATTCCGTCGATATTGCCGATTTGCTGGTTTTCCCAAAGTGAAGGCAATTTTATTTCAGGCCAGTTTTTATCCTGAAAAGTTGCGTTTTTAAATTGATCTTCGTTTTCCATCGAAACATCAAAACCCTGAACTTTTTTTAAATTTTCTAAAACCGATTTTTTATACGTTTCAAAAATGGCATTGATATCTACAGTTGGAACGTCGGCAATCATGGCTTTAAAATCGGAACTGTTTTCGAAAGCTTCACGGCTTGTCCAAGTTTCAACATTGGTTCCGCCCCAAGAAGTATTGATGATTCCGATTGGGATTTTTAATTCTGAATATAGTTTTCTAGCGAAATAATAGCCAACTGCTGTAAAGTTGCCTACATTTTCTTTGTTGGCCACTTCCCATTTTCCTTGCTTTAAATCGTCTTTTGGAGTTCCGCTTAAATCTTGGGCAACACCAAAATGACGAATCATTGGATAATCTGCACTATTGATTTCTTTTTCTGAATTCATCGTTTTGAAAACCTGAAATTCCATGTTTGATTGTCCGCTGCAAATCCAGACTTCACCGACCAAAACATTTTTGATGGTGATTTTATTTTTTCCGATTACGATCAATTCGAATGGTCCGCCAGCTTTTTCAGCACTTAAATTTACCGTCCATTTTCCGTTTTTATCGGCTGTCGTTTTCTTGATTTGTTTATTAAAATGGACTTCTACATTTTCATTCGCATCAGCAAAACCCCAAATCGGAATTTGTTTATCTCTTTGAAGCACCATTCCATCAGAGAATATTAAAGGCATTCTCACATTAGCATTAGCTAAAACACTAATTAACAGAAAAATAAAAATTACATTCTTTTTCATTTTTTTGATTTAATTTTTTTTGAACCATATAAGTGATATAAGATATTTTAAGTTTTTATTTACATTATACTTAAATTTACTTATATCACTTATATGGTTTAAACTTCATTTTTTACTTTAGACCGTCTATTAAAGCGTTTAAAGCTTGTGTATCGAAGACGGTATTATTGGTTCTATTCATGATTCCGAAACCGTTGTTTCCTAAACTTCCTTCGTCCCAATAAAAAGGTAATAGTCCGTTTGCTTTTGCCGTTTTGACTACCGTTTTTAAATAATAGGCTCTTGAGTTTAAATGCAAAGTCAGCGCGTCTCCTGTTAAAGTTGTTCTTCTAATTGCTCCAAACTCTCCCAATAAAACCGGAATTCCTTTGTCTACAAATTGGGTTTTCATCAATTTAAAATTCTTTTCTAAATCGGCTTCTTCGCCCCAAGTTGCATTTCGTTCTGTATCGGTTGTAGAATGAAAACCTGAACCCCAATAATAGAACATTTTACCCCAAGTTTCGTCTTTGGTTAAACCTGCGAAATTCCACGGAGCATAATAATGCACTTCGACCATCATTCTGCCAGAAACTTTATCTGTTGGCAATGTAGTCATTAATTTATTTGTTTTTTCGATATCTGTCGTTGGACCTTGAACTACCAAAACACGAGTTGCGTTTTTTCCTCCTGTTGAACGAACGGCATCGATAAAAGTCTGATGGTACGAATTTAAAACTGCCATTTGTGTTACATCTTCTACCGCTGGCTCATTGGCACTTGCAAAAAGTAAATGTTCGTCGAAACCACGTAAATGTGTTGCAATTTGTTCCCAAAACGCTTTCTGTTTGGCATTGTTTTCTACTTTTTTAGCCTCGGTAATATTGTTTTCCAGCCATCCACCGTCCCAGTGAATGTTTACAACAACGTACATATCATTATCTACGCAATATTGCACTACTTCTTTCACTCGGTTTAACCAATCCAATTTGATTTTTGCTGTTGTAGCATTTTCTAAATTCTGATTCCAAGAACATGGAATTCTGATCGCATTAAATCCGTGTGCTTTTACAGCATCAATTAGAGCTTTAGTCACTTTTGGATTTCCCCAAGCGGTTTCTCCTCCAGTTGCTTCCAAAGTATTTCCGATATTCCATCCTAATTTGATTTTTGCTGCCAATTCGACCGCTGAACTTCCCATTCCGGAAGCATCCGCTGCAATTGGATTGGTATTGTAACTTGGATATAAACTTCCTGCGGCCTGAGAAACTGAAATTGTTGCAGACGGCAATTCGGTGCTTGTCAAAGTAATCACAGCATTTCGCAAAGCTGTAGTCGTGTTTTCTAAAGCAGTAATTTTTACTACGGTACTTCCTGATGTTCCAGCAGTCGAACTTAATTTTATCCAGCTGACAGGATTGCTCAATGTCCAAGCAACTCCATTGGAATTAACCATTACTTCTATTGTATTTTCTTTGCTTTCAAAATCGATTTTACTCGTACTCGCAGTAAGCGTTTTTATACTTACTGGAGCTTCTTCTTTATCTGAACTGCAGGCTGAAACTCCTAGAAAAACAAAACATAAAATAAAACTCAAGAAGTAATCGTTGATTGTTTTTTTCATTTGGTTTAAGTTAAGTTAAATATAAGTTTTTAAAATCAACGCCAGCTTAATGGGCTGGCGTTGGTGGTTTGGTTATTTTATAGCAATAACAATTTATTTAACTGTTACCTGAATTTCTTTTTTAATATCTCTTGAAGAAGTTCCCAATTTGATAGTATATTTTCCAGGTTCCACTGTCCATTTTTTAGCAGCAACATCGTAGTAAGCCAATTCTTTTACCGGCACTTTGATCGTCACTTTTTCTGAACTTCCAGCTTTTACATCCGCTTTTTTGAATCCTTTTAATTCTTGCGCTGCACGAGTGATTTTAGAATCAGATTTTGAAGTATACAATTGAACTACTTCTTTTCCGTCTATTTTTCCTGTGTTTTTAACGTCAACTGTAACTTCAATTACGTCGTTTTGAGCGTACGAATCTTTATTTGCTTTTGCATTATCAAACGCGAAAGTCGTGTATGATAATCCGTAACCGAAAGGATATAATGGTGCAACATTTTTTGTATCAAACCAACGGTATCCAATTAAAATTCCTTCAGCATAATTTACCGCTTTGTCTCCAGGGAAACTGTTTGTAGCATGCGCAGGAGAATCTTTCAATTGTTTAGGCATTGTCCAAGGTAATTTTCCTGACGGATTTACTTTTCCTAAAATAACATCAGCCAAAGCATTTCCACCTTCAGAACCGTTGAACCAGCTCCAAACTAAAGCAGAAGATTTCTGGCTAACTTCATTAATATCAAAAGGAGCCCCAGCAATCATTACGACAATAGTTTTAGGGTTTGCAGCTGTCACTTTTCTAATTAATTCTTCTTGTCCAAAAGGCAAGTGTAAATCTCTACGGTCAGAAGCTTCTGTTTCATAATCACGGTTTGAACCCGCAAAAATGATGGCAACATCTGAATTTTTAGCTGCATCAACTGCTTCCTGAACTTTTGCAGGATCTAAAGCATCAATTGTAACTGGACCATTAGCCGTAATATTTCCTAAGTTCCCTTTGTTTTTCTCATCGTAACGCTCTAAATATCCTTCTGCGTAATTGATTTTGATTGATGAAGGAAGTCTGTTTTTAAGACCTTCAAGAGGTGTAACTTCTCTTTTTGTTTTTACTCCAGCTCCAAATCCGCCAAGAGCATTTTTCTTTGTTGCATTGTTTCCAATTACAGCAATAGATTTTACTCCGTCTAGTTTTAAAGGCAATGCATTGTTTTCGTTTTTCAACAATACAATTGCTTCAGCGGCAATTTTGTATGCGTCTTGGTAATGTGCTTCGGTTGCGATGCTTCCTTTTGCACGCTCGCCTCCGCCCATTGCTTTCACTTGGAATAAAACTCTTAAAATACGTTTTACGTGAAGATCGATTTCTTTCTCAGAAACTTCACCAGATTTAACAGCAGCAATTAATTTATCTGCTAAGAAAAATTCATTGAAAGGTTTTGGTGTTCCCATTTCAATATCTAAACCATTTTTCAATGCTTTAGCTGTAGAATGCACCGCAGCCCAGTCAGAAACTACAATACCTTTAAATCCCCATTCGTCACGAAGGATTTTATTTAGCATATAATCGTTTTCACATAAATATTCGCCTCTAAATTTATTGTAAGCGCCCATTATGCTGTATGCTTTTGCTTCTTTTACCGACGCTTCAAAAGCTGGAAGATAAATTTCGCGAAGTGTACGCTCGTCAATTTGTACATCTACAAAATCACGATTTGTTTCCTGATTGTTTGCTGCATAATGTTTTACACACGCCATTACATCTTTTTCCTGTAAACCAACAATCAAAGGCACTGCGATTTTTTTATTCAAAAACGGATCTTCAGACATGTATTCGTACGTTCTTCCTCCAAGCGGCGTTCTTACCATATTGATGGCTGGCGAAAGCAACATGTCTTTGTCTCTTGCACGTAATTCTTCTCCTAAACTAGTTCCGAAAGTATGTGCCATTTCTGCATTCCAAGTTGCTGCTAGAGCACCTCCTGCTGGATAATAAGTTGCAAAATCATTTGTCCATCCGGCTGGAGCCCAATTGTCTCTTGAGATTTCTTCACGAACTCCCAATGGACCATCGGCCATTTTTAATTCTGGAATTCCTAAACGTTTTACGCCTGCGTTAGCAAACATACTGTTCCCGTGAAGCATTCCGATTTTTTCTTCTAATGTCATTTGCAAAATCAATTTGTCGATTTCTGCATCATGGTCTGTGCTTATTTCTTTTCCTACGTATTCTTCGGTTTGTGTCGAATTTGAAGCTAAAGTCTGTGCATCATTTTTACAAGACGTAAATAATGAAAAAACCAAAGCTGCCGAAAGGTATATCATTTTGTTTTTCATAGATAGTTAGGTGTTTTTTGATTTAAAGATTTTTGATTTCCTCACACAATATCTTTAAATGCGGTTAATATTTTATGTTTGTGGTTTTTATTTATTGTTTGATTAAATTAAGAAAAAGAACATCATTTTCGTTGATTTTGAATTCTCTACTGAAAGTGCCTTTTCCTTCAATTGTAATTTTTTCTGTTGAAAGTGGTGCACCGTTATTTTTCTCTTTTATGGAATTTACTTGCTCACGTGTTAACTGACTCGGTTTATTCATTGCCAGATAATCTGCGTAAGCGTCATTTACTTTGTAACCCACTTTATAAATTTCTAAAAGATATTTTCCTTTCTGCATTCCATCAATCTCCACTTTTATTTTTCCTTTTTCTTTTGATGGAAGGTCTTTTATGTAATAGGTTTGATTCAATTCTTTATCGCCGGGATGTGTATTGGTAAAATCCCATAATAAAACTTGTACATCGCCTTTTTCATTTTTAGAAGCCCAAGAAGCTTTATCTGAATTTTGAAGTTCCGTTTCTCCCAATTTATTCATTAAATAATAAGAGAAATAAGCTGGCTTTTTAATTCCCTGCGTATTCAATAATCCGAAACCGCCGTGAAAAGGGGTAAATCTTGGTCCTGGTTCTTCAAAAATATCAGTAAAAACCCAATATGACATCGAGTTTGCAGCGTTTCCAACTTGTTTTATTTTCTGCAAAATATACGCTGCAGAATGATAACTGTCGTGAATTGGATCTGCTGGTGTATACGATGTGCTCCATTCCGTATAATGCAATTCCAAATTTGGTTTTGCTGAAGCTGCAATTTGTTTTCTCGAATTTAAAATATCGCCGCTTACGCCGAATTCATCCTGACTTAAAATAGTTCCCGAAGTTCCAAATTCGTCCAGATATCCGTGTTTCACTCCGTAAGTATGTGTCGAAACAAAATCCATTGGAACATTATTTTTTGCACAAAAATCAATTGTTTCCGGAACCCATGCTGCTCCTGCTGTTGCTGGGCCGCCAACTTTGTATGCAGGATTCACGGCTTTTACGCCACGAGCTGCGTAATCATACAATTTAAAATAATCTGCCTGAGTTCCAGTCCAAAAACCTGGGGATAAATTCGGTTCGTTCCAAACTTCAAAATACCAAGTTTTTACTTCTTCATCTCCGTAACGTGCTACAAAATGTTGAGTTAGGTTTCGAACTAAATCTTCCCATTTTTTATAATCTTTTGGAGGCGTTACATTTCCCTTCCACCAAAAAATAGTTTCTTTTCCGCTTGCCAATGCATTAGGCATAAAACCTAATTCTACAAACGGTTTCATTTTCAAACTCACAATATAATCGAATAAAACATCAACATATTGGTAATTGTATTCTGGATTTCCTTTTTCGTCTTCGCGATAAACGGCCATATCATCAGACAATAAACCATGAAAACGGATGTATTTAAAATCGCATTCTTTTTTCACCAATGCCAATTGTTGCTGCCAATCTGCACGAAGTCCTTCGTTTGCTCTTCCTGCGCCGATGCATTCTTTAAACATAGTGTTTAATTTTCCAGCAGTTTTATTAAAATCTACTTTTATGATTCGATTTTCAGCATTATTGTTTTGTCCAAACAAAATGCTATTGTTTAGAATTAATGAAATAAATAGTATTGCTGAAATTTTTTTCATTTGATAATAAATATTTATTTGATCACTGGAACAAAATCGTTGCGTTTAGTAAACCCGACAGGTTTTAAAAACCTGTCGGGTTTGGGAAATTAATAATTATAGCTTTTTAAATCTTACTGCTCCACCGCCAGCTCCGCCTAATTTCAATTGTAATTTATCTGAAGCTTTTACTGTTTTCTTAGAAATTGCTACTGCTTCTGGATTATGCGTTTGATCTGTTCCTTCAGCATCTACATAAATCTGTGCTTCGTAAGTTGCATTTTGATCTAAGAATGATAATGAAACCTCAACATTTCTTGGTTTTTCATTGGTCAAAGTTCCTAAATACCAATCAGCGCTGTTTCTGTCTTTTCTTGCTGTGGTGATGTATTCACCGATTTTTCCTTCTAAGATTTTAGTGTCTTCCCAATCTGTTGGAACATCTTTTAAGAATTGTAAAGCTGGTTTTCCTTCGTAGTTTTCTGGAAGATCCGCCAACATTTGAATTGGAGAATAAATCGTAACATACAATGCCAATTGCTGTCCAACTGTTCCTTGAATTCTTTTCCCTGGATAACCTTGTTTTACCTCAACATCAAAAATTCCAGGTGTAAAATCCATTGGTCCAGAAAGCAATCTTGTGAATGGAATAATACTTAAATGGTTTGGCGGATTTCCTTCGCTCCAAGCGTTATATTCTTGTCCGCGCGCTGCTTCTCTCGAAACCATGTTTGGAAAAGTCCTTCTTTCTCCCGTATCTTTTATTGATTCGTGGTATAAAACTGCTAAATCATATTGTGCTGCTTTTTCTAAAATGTATCTGAAATAATTTACTCCAAACTGTCCGAAGTGCATTTGTTTCATATTTAATTTAGAACCTACATGACCGATTTTTACGGTATGGATTCCAAGTTTTTTGTATAAAGCAAAACCTTCATCAACTTCTTTTAAGTAGTTAATTAAGTTTGAACCTGTTTCGTGGTAACCGATTAATTCGATGTTCTTTTTCTTTCCGTATTCAACAACTTTTTCAAGATCGAAATTGTCCGCACTTTTCGTGAAACTGAACATGTGCATACGGTTTTCATACCAACCTGGTGTCCAACCTTTGTTCCAACCTTCGATTAATAAATGGTTGAAACCTTCTTTTGCTGTAAAATCAATATACGTTTCCGCATTTTTGGTTGTTGCACCTTGTTTGTCGCTTTCCCAGAAAGTATATTTCCCGATGTGCATTCCCCACCAAATTCCTAAATATTTATACGGTTTGAAATAGCTGTTTGTATTTTTTAATTTGTTTGGTTCGTTTAAGTTTAAAACCAAATAAGAAGTAATCAATTCTCCTGGATTTTCTCCAATTTGAAGTGTTCTCCAAGAAGAAGTAAACGTATCTTTTACACGAACTTTAACTCCATCAGGCCAAGGCACCAAATCCGATTTCAATTCTGTTCCTTTATTATTCACTAAAGTCATACTTGCAAAATCGATCAAGTTTGCTTCGTGAAAACTTAAAGCCAATCCGCTTTTGCTTTCAATTGTTAATGGAGTCAAAACCGTATCCAAAGTACTTACCGGAGCATCTTTGAAAAGATATTCGTCACGGTTTTCTCTGTTTGCCGGAATCCACCAAGCTTTTCCATCTTCTTTTAAGTTGAAAGTCGTTTTTTCATCCATGATGAAAATACTGTCTTTTACATTTTGTTTTGGATAAACATATCTAAAAGCGACTCCGTCATCAAAAGCACGAAACTGAATTTGTAACTTTCTTTTGTTTCCTGTTTTTTGCTGTAAATCAACTACCAATTGATTGTAGTGATTTCTAATATTTTTCTTTTCTCCCCAAACTTGTTCCCAAGTTTCGTCAAACGTAGAAGTTTTGGCTCCTTTAATTTCAAAGTTTGAACTTAAATCTTCATTTCCTTTCAATACAAATCCCATATCTGAAGGAGAAATCACTTCTGTTTTTCCGTGAGAAACGGCGTATTTTGGAGCATTTTTTACTAACTCAAATTTGATGGTATTCTTTCCGTTTGGCGATGCCAATTCGTAAGCGTTTTTCGCTTTTTGACTGTAGCCAACTGCTATTGAAAACAGTACGGCTGGGAGAATTAGGTAGTTTTTCATGTTTTTTGGTATTATATTTTTCTTGCCGCTGACTTAAAGGATTTTTATTTTTCTCTCGCAGATTTGGCAGATTGCTTCGCCTGTTCGCTATCGCTTGAGTGAGCTGATTTTAAAAAATTAAAAAAAATCTGCATGATCTGCTAAATCTGCGCGAGTAATAATCTCTTTAATCTGTGCAATCTGTGGCTATTTTTTTGCCACGAATTGCACCAATTTCCACGAATTAAATTTGTGCAAATTCGTGTAATTCGTGGCTAACTTTTTTATTTTGCCCACTCCGTTTTAAAAGTGGTTTTTCCGTTTAGTGGATTTGCTGCTACTTCAAAATTGTTTCCAGTTTTATTCACTTTTATTTCTTGTACTGCATCGCCTTCTGGTAAAAATACTTTGGCTGTCGCCGAAGTCATTTTATCGCTTGCAAATACTTTTAAAGTCAATTTGCTCCAATCCATATCTTTTGTAGACTGCGCTAAACCGATGTTTGGAATTGCAGTTCCGTCTTTAATTAAAACTACGATTGGCACTTCGCCCGCTTTAATTTTATGCCAGCCCGATTGATACACTTTTTTAGTTTGGTAATCGATCCAAGTTCCTTCTGGAAGGTAAACATCTCTTTCTTCAACTTCTTCAAAAAGTGGTGCAACCAACATACTTGAGCCAAATAAATATTGATTATCTACCAACCAAGCTCCCGGATCGTTTGGATATTCTACAAAAAGAGCACGCATCATTGGCAATCCTTTTTGAGAACTTTCTTTTGCTTGTGCATAGATATATGGCATTAATTCGTAACGCATATTATCTGCTTTTCTAAATCCTTCCAAGAAATCTTTGCTGTACAACCAAGGTTCGCGAGGCGGTTCTCCGTGGCTTCTCACATGTGAAGTCAGCATCCCGAATGGTGTCCATCTTCTATAAATATTCTCAGGAGATTTTGTTGCGAAACCTCCAACATCATGACTCCAGAAACTGAATCCGCTAAGACCTAATGAAAGTCCACCACGTAATTCTGCCGACATCGCTCCGTTTGTAGTTTCAGAATCTCCTCCCCAATGTAACGGATAACGTTGTGATCCAGCCCAAGTACTTCTTGCCCAAATTAAAGTATATCCTTTTTCTTTTTGAGTGATTTCTGCAACTGCTTTGTTGTAACGTAACGGATATAAATTATGTTCGTAGAAACCTGTTCTCCCCGAATGGTAAATTCCCTCTGGCGGAGCTGCTTCTCCAAAATCTACTTTGAAAACCGCAACGCCTTCATCAAATAATTTTTTCAATTTTCCTTGATACCAAGTTACCGTTTCTGGATTTGAGAAATCTAAAACAGCATCTTCGTACGGAAGATTTCCTTTTCTGTCTCTTACCGCCAAGTTTTTATCCATAATTTCAGGGAACAAAGTATTCTTTGGCGTAAAATAAGGCAACTGCCAAAGACAAACTTGGAAACCGTCTTTCTTTAAATCAGACATCATTTTTGTAGCATCTGGGAAACGAGATTTTGCAAACTCATAATTGTTTCTCCAATCTACATCAAACCAGCCTGTATCAAAGTGAATAACATCGGTTGGGATTTTGTATTTACGTAAATCTCTGGCTACTTCTCTTCCTTCTTTTTCTGAGAAATAAGTGATTCTACTCATCCAAAAACCGAAAGACCAAAGCGGTGGCATTGCAGCCTTTCCTGTCAAATTAGTGTATTGATCTAATATCTCTTTTGGTTCTCCGATGAAGAAAAACAAATCGGCTTCGTCGTCTCCAATGTACATTTCGTTGGCACTTGAAAAATACTTTCCAAAGTCCACTGTAATTGGCGTTGAATGATGCATGAAAACTCCGTAACCACGGCTGCTCATGTAAAACGGAATCGGTTTGTACATCGTTTCATTTTGGATTCCGTTAGCGTCATCCGTCCATAAAACTACTTTTTGTCCTCGTTTGTTGAATTGTGTGAATGATTCACCGCAACCAAATATTTTTTCGTCTGGTTCTAAACTGAACGCCGCGCCCATACTTCTTGAATAATCGCTGTTTCTGCGAACGTAAGAAAACGGAAGTGTTGGTGTGTATGTGTTTTTAAAATCAGTATCGTGAAGTGTACTTGTTAACAATTTTCCCCTTTCATCGTAGATTTTTACATGCCACGGTTTTGTCAAAATTTCAACTCTTCCATGTTTACTTGTGTAACTGTGACCACCTTCAATTTTAGCATATTTCCATAATTCTGGGTGATTTGGTGCAACGCCATCAACCAACATTAAAGATTCCTTCTGCGGATGAAATTGCGGGCCAGAAGTTGTTTTAATACGAACTGTTCGATCTGAAACAAACTGAATTTCGAATGGCAAAACAGGAGATTCTGCATATTCTGTTGTTGGAAATTCGTTTGCTTTTTCCACATCTGGTTTCATCATCATATTGTTGAAAGCCTGACGCGTTTTATAATTGTATCTCAAATATTTGATCGTTCCTTTTCCCGTTGCGGGATCAAAAGAAGCCAATTCGTCTGCAAAATAAAAAGTATTCAGATAGTTCTGAAAATCTTTACTTATATCTATTGGAGCATTTAATACATCTGCATTTTGGATTTGAGCATTAGCATTTGGAACTGCCAAAAATCCAAACATAAGAGCAGAAAATAATGCGGTTAGTTTTGAGTTTTTCATTGGTTAATAATGTAGATGTTAGTTCTCCTGCAAGGTTTTCAAAACCTTGTAGGTCTTTACTTTTTTACTTATTTAAAATATCATATATACCTACAAGGTTTTGAAAACCTTGCAGGAACTTGACTTCTTATTCTGTTGTAATTACAATTGTAGCTTGTTTTAAGCCATTCGCTTTAGCGGTTAATTCCAATCTTCCTGATTTATCTCCAGATTGTACAATAACCAAGCATTTTCCAGCCAAAGCCGTATGTTTATTTCCTTTATACGATTCGTGGCTAACTGGATCTCCGCTACAAACTCCAACGATTTTTCCATTTCCTTTTAAAGAGAAATTAATTTCGTTATTCGCATTTGGTGCAATCGTTCCTTTATCATCTAAAATATCAACTGTAATAAATGATAAATCGTTTTTATCTGCTTTAATGGTACTTCTATCCGCAGTCAGTTTTAATTGAGATGGATTTCCAGCCGTTTTAATTTCTTTTTCTAAAACCACTTTTCCGTCTTTACGAGAAATGGCTTTTAAAGTTCCAGCTTCAAAAGGAATTCTCCACATTACGTGTAAATCGTCTCCTTTTTTACTTCTTTTTCCAACTGATTTTCCGTTTACGAAAAGTTCAACCTCATCGGCTTTATTGTAGTATGCCCAAACATCTACAGTTTGTCCTGCTTTCCAGTTCCAATGCGGGAAAATGTGCAAAACCGTTTTGTCTGTCCATTCGCTTTGGTACATATAATACACGTCTTTAGGGAAACCAGCTAAATCGACAATTCCGAAATATGAACTTACTGATGGCCATTCGTAAGGCGTTGGTTCTCCGATGTAATCGAAACCTGTCCAAACGTACATTCCTGCCAAGAAATCATGTTTTTTAATAATTTTCCAAGTCGCTTCATGCGTAGATCCCCAAGGCGTTTGCACCTGATCGTAAGCCGAAACGGTATTTCCAGGGTTTCCTTCTGTAAATTTAAGATCCCATCTTACTGGCCATTTTTTGATAGTGTCTGAAACGGCATCGTAATATCCTCTTGTCTGCAAACCTGAAGTGGTTTCGGTTGCGATGAAAGGTGTATTTGGGAAGTTCTTTAGATGATGTTCGAATGTTTGATGCGCATAATTGTATCCGATTAAATCTAAAACTCCAGATCCTGCAAGCGGATTAATCGATACCTCTTTTTTCTCAAATTGTAAAGTCACAGCATCAATATTCATGTTTACTGGCGGATTCATTCCTGCAGTCAACGGACGTGTTTTATCGTATTGACGTGTAATTGCTGCCAATTCTTTCGCAATTTCAACACCTGTTTCGCTCCATTGTTCTGGAATTTCATTTCCGATACTCCACATAAAAATACTCGCATGATTTCGGTCGCGTAACAATTGATCGATTAGATCTTGTTTGTGCCATTTATCCCAATCATTTCCGTAATCGTATTTGGTTTTCGTTTGCTTCCACATATCAAAAGCTTCATCCATGACAATGAAACCCATTTTATCGCAAAGTTCTAAAAGTTCTGTAGCAGGCGGATTATGAGAAGTTCTGATTCCGTTTACGCCCATTTCTTTCAAAATCTCCAACTGACGTTCGATGGCACGCGTGTTGATCACAGACCCCAACGGTCCTAAATCATGATGCATACAAACCCCTTTTATTTTGACTTGTTTTCCATTCAAAATAAAACCTTTGTTCAAATCGAATTTAAAATCTCTGATTCCGAAAGTGGTTTTGTATTGATCGATGATTTTATCGTCAAGCGAAATTTCGGTAACTGCTGTGTATAGTTCTGGGTTTTCATCTGACCATAAAATCGGATTTTCAACTTCTGTCGATTGATTCAGCGTTTGGTTTTCGTTGGCGTTGATTGTTATATCTTGAGTAACGGATGTTACTTTTTTGTCTTCTTTAAAAATAGTGGTTGTTACCGTTGCTTTTTTACTTGCTGCATATTGATTTTTAATTGTCGTTTCAATACTTACAGAAGCTTTTTCGGCCGTAACTTTTGGAGTTGTAATATACGTTCCCCATTGTCCCACATGAAGTTTATCTGTGGTTTCGATCCAGACATTTCTAAAAATTCCTGAACCCGAATACCAGCGTGAATTGGGTTGTTTTGAATTGTCAACCTTAACAATGATTTCGTTGTTTTTGTCTCCGTAATTTAAATAAGGTGACATGTCATATTGAAAACCAATATATCCGTTTGGACGTTTTCCTAAATAATGACCGTTTATCCAGACTTCGCTGTTTCTGTAAACACCGTCAAAAGTGATTGAAGTAATTTTTGTGCTGTTTTCTGCAGCTACTTTGAATGTTTTTTTGTACCAGCCCAAACCGCCATTTAGAGATCCTCCACCATAACCGCCAGGACTTTTTTCATCAAATTTTCCTTCGATGCTCCAATCGTGAGGGACGTCTAAAGTTCTCCATTTTGTCGAAGTTCCAATAGTGTCTTTATCAGCAATACTGTCATTAAGATGAAAACTCCAATCTGCATTAAAAGAAACTTTTCGGTTTACAAATGCATCTTCTTTTTTTGCACAAGAATTCAAGAAAAGAACTCCGGCTGCAACTGCCCATAAACTTATGTTTTTTATGTTTTTAATAATATGCATGGGTACTTTTTTGTTTTTTGGAATTTGAAGATAGAAATAAAAATCGATTTCATTTATTCCTACCCAAAATAATTTAAGTCTCAGTCTTAAAGCACATTATAAATGTATTTAAAACTGAGACTTCAAAACTAACTAACTTATGATTTTGGAACTAAATGATAGATCAAATAATCATTATCTGCTCTAATAGCTATAAAACATAAACTTGTATCGGTAAGTTCAACAATTTTTACATTGGTAAAACTAAATGATGGACTAAAGTAACTTGGTTCATTTGGATGAAGCATTTCTGTTCCTCCGTTAAACGAAATTCTATCATTTGTTTCGCCAGTTGTAAGACTAAAATTGAATGTTCCTACTTTGGTTGTTTTTTGTGTGTTTCCTAAAGTTGGGTTGGTTTGTGTTACTGAAACATTATAACCTCCATTAAGATCAAATGTAATTTCTCCCCAATCTTTATTTTCTAGACCAGCCCAAGAAATATCAGATAGATTTGGCCACCAACCTGGTCCACTTACTTCTCTGTTTACATAACTAGGAGTGTTTCCAATAAATTCCAATGGAGCAGTCATATACAAAACCCAAGTTTTTCCAGCTTGTCCGTTGGTCAATTTTTCCCATCTTGGATCACTAAAGAAAGCATCATCATTCTCTGGAACGTCTACAGTTACTGGCGCAGCTTCTACAGATCCACCTCTAACAAATGCTGTGTAGTAAATAGTATACTTTCCTGCAAAAGGGAAATTTACTTTATCGTCACTTTTGTTAGAATGCCCAAGTTCATTTCCGTTTCCGTCAACATATCTCCAAAATGGAATTACAGTTGGATCATCATTCTTTAAAACTACTTCATTCTTTTTTGCTGCATTTTGAGTTATCGAGAACTCAAGTGTTTCTGGCGTAAGCGTTACTGCCGGAAGGCTTTCACGATCCTCAGTTGCTTCACAAGAAAATAAAAACGAACTGATAGTTACAGCCGCTAATATTATATATAATATACGTTTCATAATCAATTTGTTTAAATGTTAATTCCAACCTGGATTTTGTTGAATAGTACCATTTGAAAGTACTATTTGCGACTGTGGCAATGCGAACCAACCTAGAGTTTCTGATCTAAAAGTAACTGCAAACTGAGAATCTCCAGTCGTGTTATCAATAGCGGCTTTCATTGCTGGCATACCTTGTCTGATTAAATCAAAATAACGTAATCCTTCTAATGCCAATTCTAAACGACGCTCTTCCATAATAACTGCTTTAGTTACAGGAATTCTATGCGCAGCATTCTTGAAAGCACGGTCACGAACGCGGTCTAAATCTGCTTGTGCTAAAGCTGCATTTCCTTCTAAATTTAATTCGGCAGCCATTAATAAAACATCGGCAAAACGAATAATAGCATAATCCTGATAGTTATCAATTTGGAAGTTTCCTCCGTTTGCTTCAACAACTGCTGTTCCTGCTGCGTTTGTAATTGGACAGTATTTTTTCCAAGAATATCCAGTATACTGACGTTGTTCTCTAGCCTGTGGATCAAAATTTAAACCTTCACCAGCGTAATCAATAAATGATGCTGCTTTTCTACTATCGCCAGATTCGTATGCTTCAACTAGTTTTGGATTTACCGTTGCTCCTCCCCATCCTGTTGCATATTTTCCAATTGAACCTCCACGTGGTGCAATATTTACTTGGAAACGGTTTCCTTCATGAAGATCCCAATTTCCTTTTCCTGAACCATTAAAACGAACAGCCCAAACCATTTCTGTATTATCTTCTCCAGCAAAGTTTTCGAAAGAAGCGGCTAACCAAAGATTAGCAAAATCGGCAACTAGTCCGTGGCCACTGTTATTTACAGCATCATTGATATATGTTACAGCTTGTGCTTTGGTAACTACACCTGCTAAATCTGCTTTGCTATAAGCTCCTGTGTAAAATAAAAATGTTCTAGCCAAATAAGCTTCTGCCGCCCATTTTGTAATACGTCCGTAGTTTGCATTTCCTGCTTGCGAGTAATTTTCAGGACCTAAGTTGTCTGCTGCAAATTTTAAATCGTTTGCAATTAAAGCATAAGTAACTTCTGGCGCTTGTCTTGGCAATTCAAATTCGCTTGTGGTTACTGTATGGTCTAGCGGAACAATATCTCCAAACATTTTTGCCGCTTGGAAATGAAAGTGTGCTCTTAAGAAACGAGCTTCTGCTTCGTAACGTGTTTTCAAAGCGGTATTAGATCCCCAGTTTACTTTGTCTAAGTTTTCTAATAAAACGTTAGCTCTATAAATACCAAGATAAGAGTTTGTCCATGTTAGAGCGTTCATATCTTTATCTGTAGTATATTGAAAGCGGTCCCATTGCAAATCTACTGTTGGATCTGCAATACCGAATCCTCCAAAACAGTTATCAGATGCTTGCTCACTTACGATCAATTGTGTACCGTAAGCTTCTCTTTGCAATACGTCATAAACTGCTACTAAACCTTCAAAAGCATCAGATGGAGTTTTATAGAAATTCTCCGTTACTTTATCTGTATATGGTTCGTTTTCTAAAAAATCTTCCGAGCAAGAGCCTAAAACAAGTAAGCTTGAAAGAGCAAATAATTTTATATATGTTTTCATCGTTTTCAAAAATTAAAAGTTAACATTCAGACCCATTAAATAGGTTCTTGGCTGAGGATAATATCCAACATCAATACCTTTAGCCCAAGACTGATTTACGTTTCCGAAACCAATTTCTGGATCCATTCCTTTGTACTTTGTGAATGTATAAATGTTATTTCCTGCAACATACAATCTGAATTTGCTGAAGAAACTAAGTTTTGTTGTCAGCTTTGTTAAATCACATCCGATTGTAGCATTTTTAATTCTGAAGAAATCTGAGTCCTGAATATACAAATCAGAGAATTTAGTATAGTTACCATTATCATCTGTTCCGTATGTAACTCTCGGAATTCTGTTAGAAGTTCCTTCAGTTGTCCATCTTCCTAACACCTCTGTAGTGTTGTTTGTGTACGCACGAGTATAATCGTGAACTCCAAAAACGTTTTGTCCTCCAGCGATACCGTAAGTATTAATAGAGAAATCAAAAGCTTTGTATGATAATTCTAAGTTAACCCCGTAATTAATATCTGGATTTGGATCACCAATTTGAGTTTTATCGTTTGCATCGATTTTTCCGTCACCGTTTAAGTCTACGAAACGAACGTCTCCTGGCTGTGCATTTGGCTGAACACCTGCTGCAACTTCAGTAGCATTTTGGAAAATTCCGTCTGTTTTTAATCCGTAGAAATAGCCCATTGGTTTTCCAACCTCAACACGGTTCATCTCGTCTAAACCTTGGAATAATACGTTTGATTCTCCATGAATGATTCCTTCGTTGTTAGCAATTTTCAACACTTCATTTTGGTTACGAGAAAGGTTTGCATTGATAGCAAAATTCCAGTCTTTTCCAAAACGTGTACGGTAAGATAAACCAATTTCAAAACCTTTATTGCTTACGTCTCCACCATTAATGTAAGGTGCAGTTGCTCCAGCATAAGTTGGGATAGAGGCCAATACTAACCAATCTTTGGTTTTCTTGTCGTAGTAATCAAAAGTCAAAGTAAAGTTGGTGAACAACGTAGCATCAAAACCTAAATCTAACTGCTCAGAAGTTTCCCATTTTAAGTTACGGTTTGCTAATTGGTCTGGGCTTGAACCTACTAAAAGGGTTTCGTCACCAGTTCCAAAATGATATGTTTTATCTGTAGAATTTACAGTTGACATATAAGCAAATCTTCTAGCAAATTGGTCGTTACCATTTTGTCCCCAGCTTGCTCTTAATTTGAATGTATTTAAAACTTTATTTTCTTTGAAGAAAGCTTCTTTATCTAAATTCCATCCTGCAGAGAACGATGGGAAAATAGCATATTTGTTATCTGGACCAAATTCTGATGAACCGTCACGACGAACTGTTGCAGAGAATAAGTATTTATTGTTGTAATCGTACAATAAACGTCCGAAGTAAGACTGAATCGCATAATCTTTACGATTTCCTTTTACCACATTTGATGTCGGATCTTTTGCATTATCTAAATAAGCGTGCTCGAAATCATCAAAAATTAAGTTTCTTCCTTGCCCTTCCATATAATCAGAAGTATTCTTTTTAGCAGAAGTACCCACTAACACATCAAAATTATGAGAATCAGCAATGTTAAATTTGTATTGAAGTGTGTTTTCAAAAATCCATCCTAACGATTTTGTTGCGCTTTGAGTTACGCTAGAAACTGTATTATTATCATTTGAAGAAAGCGAATAAACTGGTCTAAAAGAACGGTAATTGCTATCTGTCATATCAACACCATAACTAGTTCTGAAAGTAAAGTTTTTTGCAAATTTTAATTCCGCAAAAATGTTACCTACATAACGATTTGTTTTAGTCTGATTAAAGTTGTTGTAGTATAAAGATCCAACTGGGTTGCTGATATCTTGAGAAATAATAGAACGTGCAAAATCTCCATTTTCGTCATAAGCCTGATCAATTGGAGCTGCATTTAAGAAAGCTCTAATTGCGTTGCTGTAGATACCATCATCTGCAACACCACTAGACTTGATGTTTGATAAAGTGAAGTTTTCACCAATTTTCAAATATCCTTTAATAACTTCAGAAGTCGAGTTTACTGAAAAAGTAACACGATCGTATTGAGATTGGTTAGTAGATCCTCCAATCATACCTTCTTGTCCGTAGTAAGATAAACCAGTTGCAATGGTAGATTTTTCGTCACCTCCAGTAATCAAAAGAGAGTGATTTTGTTTCATTGCGCCTTCGTTAAATAAATCTTTCTGCCAGTCATGGTCAGGAAATGCAGCAATTTGCTCTTTAGTATATAAAGGCGTATATCCAGAGTTTACACGAGCCTCATTCATTATTGTTGTATACTCTTGCGTATTCATCAAATCCAGTTTTTTAGCAATCTGCTGAAAACCTGTATAAGAACTGAAAGACACATTCATTTTACCATCTTTTCCTTTTTTTGTTGTAACCAAGATAACTCCGTTTGCGGCTCTTGCTCCGTAGATAGAAGCTGCAGAAGCATCTTTCAAAACGTCAACCCTTTCAATTACCGAAGGATCAAGGTATCCAATTCCATTATCCACTACTACACCATCAACCACATAAAGCGGATCACTGTTTCCTGCTGTACCTGCTCCACGAATATTTACCACCATATTCGCACCTGGCTGTCCAGAAGATGAAGTTACCGAAACCCCAGAAGCTTGACCTTGTAAAGCATTTACAACATCAAGACTCGCAACCTGCTGAATGTCTTTTCCAGACACCAAAGAAGTTGCCGCAGTATTTACTTTCTTCTTTTGAGTACCGTAACCGATTACTACAATTTCTTTAAGTTCTGAAGTTTCTGGATTCAAAACGACATTGATAACTTTTTGAGTTCCAACCGTAATATTCTGCGATTTGAAACCTACAAAAGTGATTACCAAAACATCTCCTGTTTTAGCCTCCACTTTATATTTTCCATCAAAATCGGTAACAGTACTCGATTTTGTTCCCTGTACTTGTACAGTTGCTCCTGGAACGCCAAATCCGTCTTCGGAAGAGGTAATTGTCCCACTTACAGTTTTGGATTCTTGAGCAAATCCAAACTGCATCATAAATACGCTAAGCAGCACCGCCATAAAATATGGAAGCTTTGTTGTTTTAATACAATTTTTGCTTTTCATAATAAGAATTGATTAAGTTTAAGTTATAGTTAGTGTTTTTTTACCCTACGAGAAATCCGGAAAAACTTCCCAAGCAGGTCATGCCAAAAAAGAGGGCCTGAATCTCTTTTCCAACATTTAGTACTTGCAGACTATAAACAACTTTAAAATCGATTCTTTGGGCAAAATCTGATGATGGTAATCTCATCAAAAAGCGATTTAAATCAATTTCTAAAAAAAACATTTGTGGTAAGTTTAAGTTAAGTGTAGTTTTGTTCTTTTTTACTTATAGTCAATTTGAATTTATCTTATGGTAAATTTGACTACAAGTGTAAAACAAATTTTCTATATTAACAAAATATTAGGGTTATTTTTTTTCGATTCTGATTAATCCTAATCCATTTTTATTAATGTTGTAAAATCTGAACGAGAATTGAAATAAAAAATATAAAAAAATCAACGTTTTATAAAATTGACAATCAGTCGTTTAAGAATTAATTTAAAAAGAACGCTTTTTTAGTACATTCTTAAACGACTGATTATCAAAATTTTGTTTCGTTAAAAAAAATATAAGGCTTTCAAAAAGGTTACTAATGATTTTATTTATTTAATTTGTCAAAATTTATCTCATATATGGTTGAAAATGTAGACGACAAAACTGCTTCAAAAAATGAAAACAGTGCGATGAATGCCATCACAATTGACTGTGTCATTTTTGGATTTGACAAAGGCAGTCTTGAAGTACTTTTGGTACAACACGCCGAAGGTATCAGTAAAGGGAAATGGGGACTTCCGGGTGGATGGATTTATAAAAAAGAAAGCACCGACAATGCCGCTCATCGGTTATTGAATGAGCTTACGGGTCTTGACAATATTTATCTGGAACAATTGAAAGCATTTGGAGATCCAGATCGTTTTCCGCTCCGACGCGTTATTACGATTGGGTATTATGCACTTGTAAAAAGAGAAGATTATAACATTAAAGCAGGTTTCACAGCTTCTGATGCGAAATGGTATAAAATCAATGAAATTCCAGATTTGATTTATGACCACAACGAAATTCTAGATTACAGCATAAAACATCTTAGAAATAAAGTGCGCCAAACACCGATTGGCTTTAATCTATTACCCGAAAAATTCACTTTATTACAATTGATGCATTTGTATGGAGAAATTTTAGGAATCGAAATGGACAAACCCAACTTTAGAAGAAAAATTCTTCATATGAAACTGCTGGTTGCATTAGACGAAAAGCAGCAGGATGTATCGCACAGAGCAGCTCAACTGTACAAGTTTGATTCAGAAATCTATGAAAAACTCACTGAAAAAGGATTCAATTTTGAATTCTAATTTTCAATACACAATACTAACACGACAACAACAAATTGACTGAAATAACTACTAACCAACACAAACCAGCAGTAGACGGAATCACGATTGACTGTGTTTTCTTCGGATTTAACAAAGAGAGTCTCGAAGTGCTCTTGGTGCAGCATGCCGAAGGAGAAAGTAAAGGCAAATGGGGACTTCTTGGCGGTTGGCTTCAAATAGACGAAAGTGCAGATAATGCTGCCCAACGAATTTTACAGGAACTTACTGGTCTCGAAAATATCTATTTAGAACAATTAAAAGCCTTTACAAATCCGCAACGTGTTCTGGAAAGACGTGTGGTTACCATTGGTTATTATACTTTGGTCAATAGAGAAGATTACAATATTAAAGCCAGTTTAAAGGTTTTTGAAGCAAAGTGGTTCAAGATAAACGAAATTCCAGAGCTGATTTTTGACCATAACGAAATTCTTGATTTTAGTTTATTGCAATTGCGAAATAGAGTTCGCCAGGCTCCAATTGGTTTTAACCTTCTTCCAGAAAAATTTACTTTATTGCAATTAATGCATTTGTACGAAGAAATTCTTGGAATCGAATTGGATAAATCTAATTTTAGACGAAAAGTGCTTCACATGAAACTGCTCACAGCATTGGATGAAAAGCAAAAAGATGTTTCGCACAGAGCGGCCAAACTTTATAAATTTGACCCCGAAATGTATAAGAAATTAACAGAAAAAGGATTCAATTTTGAATTTTAATATCATTTTTGATTCTTTCCAATCAACTATCCAACATCAAGATTCCAGAATCCAAAACTTTGCGCTATCTTTGCGCCTTAATAACATGCTTTAAAGCAATTGCTTTAGGCCGTTTTACACCCAAAAAATACTAAAACTCGTTATAGAGAACTGATATATAAAATGAAGAAGATACGTAACTTTTGCATTATTGCACACATTGACCACGGTAAAAGTACATTGGCGGACAGATTACTAGGCGCAACACAAACCGTTACAGCTCGTGAAGAAAAAGCACAATTGCTTGACAACATGGATCTGGAGCGTGAGCGTGGAATCACCATTAAGAGTCATGCCATTCAGATGGAATATACTTATAAAGGTGAAGAATACATTCTGAATTTAATTGATACTCCTGGCCACGTAGATTTTTCATACGAAGTTTCAAGATCTATCGCTGCTTGTGAAGGAGCGCTTTTGATTGTTGATGCAGCTCAAAGTATTCAAGCACAAACGATTTCAAATTTATACTTAGCTCTAGAAAACGACTTGGAAATTATTCCAGTTTTAAACAAAGTCGATTTGCCAAGTGCTAATCCAGAAGAAGTTAGTGATGATATTATCGATTTATTAGGATGTAAATTAGAAGATATTATTCACGCATCTGGAAAAACTGGTTTTGGTGTTGAGAACATTCTTGCTGCCATTATCGAAAAAATTCCTGCTCCAAAAGGAAATCCAGAAGAACCATTACAAGCTTTAATTTTTGACTCGGTTTATAATCCGTTCCGCGGAATTGAGGTAATCTTTAGAGTTGTAAATGGTGAAATCAAAAAAGGCCAGAAAATTAAATTCATGGCTACAGATAACGAATATTTTGCTGACGAAATTGGAACTTTAAAATTAAATCAGGTTCCTAAAAATGTAGTTTCGGCAGGAGATGTTGGTTATTTGATTTCTGGAATTAAAGAAGCTCGTGAAGTAAAAGTTGGTGATACGATTACAGATGCAAAAGTACCAACTACCAATATGATTACTGGTTTTGAGGATGTAAAACCAATGGTATTTGCCGGAATTTATCCTGTTGATACAGAAGATTACGAAGATTTACGTTCTTCAATGGAAAAATTGCAATTGAATGACGCTTCATTAGTATTTACTCCTGAAAGTTCTGCGGCATTAGGATTTGGTTTCCGTTGCGGATTCTTAGGAATGCTTCACATGGAAATTATCCAGGAACGTTTAGAGCGTGAGTTCGACATGACTGTAATTACAACGGTTCCTAACGTTTCGTATTTGGCTTACACCAAAAAACATCCTGAAACAGCGTTAATTGTAAACAATCCTTCAGATTTACCAGAGCCTTCAAAACTGGATCGAGTTGAAGAGCCATATATTAAAGCTACTATCATTACAAAATCTGACTTTGTTGGAAACGTAATGAGTTTATGTATCGAAAAACGTGGTTTAATTACCAATCAAACTTATTTAACAACAGAACGCGTTGAGCTAAACTTTGATATGCCTTTGGCAGAAATTGTATTCGATTTTTACGATCGTTTAAAAACGGTTTCTAAAGGTTATGCTTCTTTCGATTACTCTCCTATCGGAATGAGAACTTCGAAATTAGTTAAATTGGACGTCCTTTTGAATGCTCAGACAGTTGATGCACTTTCTGCATTGATTCACGAAGATAACGCTTACAATATCGGTAAAAAAATGACCGAGAAATTACGTGAATTGATCCCAAGACAGCAATTCGACATTCCGATTCAAGCGGCAATTGGAGCAAAAATTATTGCTCGTGAAACGATTAAGGCACTTCGTAAAGACGTTACTGCAAAATGTTATGGTGGAGATATTTCGCGTAAGCGTAAATTGCTTGAAAAACAGAAAAAAGGTAAAAAACGTATGCGTCAAGTAGGAAACGTAGAGATTCCGCAAGAAGCATTTATGGCTGTTTTGAAATTGAACGACTAGTTTTTTTAGAGAATAGAACAAAGAAACAAGAATATAGATTAAACCCGATGACGAAAGTTGTCGGGTTTTTTGTTGCCTTTTTGTTGGCAAAATTACAAAGTCATTCCCTACAAAAACATTGAAATATTAACTCTAAAAATCCTTTTTTAACCCATTCGAGTAAACTCAAGGCCATTTCATGACAGAAAATGTATTTTTAATCTTACAACTTTAACATTACAAGACTATGAAAACCAAATTTTCTGTTATTTTAGCACTATTCGCATTCTGCTTTGCAAACGCTCAACAAGACCAGGTTGATGCAGAAATGAATTCTGCGAAAGGCGTCACTTTTCAAAAGGGTGATATGTTTTTAGAAGGATCTATCAAAATTAGTACCGGCGGAGACGCAGACTATTATGGCTTTAGCCCAAAGTTTGGCTATTTGTTAAATGATAAATTTGCTGTTGGAGCTAAATTAAATTACTCAAGTAACAAAGTAGAAACCACTCAAGTAGAAACAAATGTATTTGGGATTGGTGCTTTTGCTCGTTACTATTTCTTAGAATTAGACAAAAAACGCTTTAAAACTTACGCTGAAGTTGGTTTGGGTTACGGAAGAAACAAAACTGATATACCGCAAGTGGGCAGCGATACCGACAACAGTTTAACAGCTGATATTAATGTTGGTTTAAATTACTTTGTAACCAAAAACATTGCTGTTACTTTCGTTCTTGCAAATGTTTTGGCTTACAATAGCGTTTCTCCAGAAAATGGTCCGTCGTCTGATACTTTTCAATTAAATATCAATTTATTTGAAAACATTTTCGATCAACCTCAATTTGGAGTTTTGTATAGATTTTAATTTTTTTTTTGCGATTTAACAATCGGAAAGCTGTTTCAATTTGGAACAGCTTTTTTTATTGCCAAGTAATTCTATTGGTTTTGGATTTTTCTTATGACAGAAGTGTTCCGCATATTCCTAATCCAATAATTAAATATAATGCTCCAATAATAAAACAAACTTTTGCTCCATTGGGACTATTTTTCTTAACTGCAAAACCGATAATGGTCATTAAAATTGGTGGGCCAACCATAATCGCTACAAAAATTGCGACCAAACCACTTAAATTACCTACTTCTAGTGCTGTCATATTCTTTATATGTTAGTTCTTAATTCTTCTAATCTTTTTACTTTATCGTCTCTGTAAAACAAATTCATGGTTTCAAAAGGAATTATTTTATTATCCTTATTGACAATATGTACGCATGATTTTTTTATTGCTCTCACATCAAAATTATAGGCATCAATAAACTGCATAATAATAATTCTAAACAGATTGTCATATCCTAATTCTGGTGCATCAATATTAGGAAGGCAGCATAATATCGATTTCAAGTTTTCTTGTGCTACTTCTACAGAATTTCCTGTGCTAAACAAATCTATCATTTTACCTCGAAGCACTTCATCCTGCTCATAAATAATAGTATTTTTACTATTGTCCAATAAATCATTTGGATTAATATATCTCGTTAACGGGAAAACTTCGTCTCCTAACTTCAACGCATAACCCATTACTAAAGCATCAGGATTACAGGGAACAGGAAGTAAATCATCAGAATTAAAAACAGTCGTTTGCTCCAGGATTTTTCTTCTTACTTCTGTTAATGTCATGCGATCGGTTTCTAGGTTAAAGTTCTCCAATCTACCCGCTATTTGAGTCGGCTGAAATGTAACCCCTCGAACGCATTTTTGCTTTAGTGCAAACTCAACAATTTTACCGATTTCATGATCGTTTAATCCTTTTTGAAGCGTAACAACCAAAGTGGTAGATAAATTAACTTCATTTAGATTTTCTAAAGCCTGTTTTCTTATTTCACTTAAATCGGCTCCACGCAATTCCTGCAATACACTATCTTCAAAAGAATCAAACTGAAGATAGATTTCAAAATCTGGAGCATAGCTTTTTAGCCTCTGAACGAATTCTTTGTCTTTTGCAATTTTAATTCCGTTTGTGTTTAGCATTAAATGCTTTATTGGAACTGATTTTGCGTAATCCAAAATTTCAAAAAATTCAGGATGTATGGTTGGTTCTCCACCGCTAATCTGCACGACATCAGGTTCTTTTTCGTTTTTAACAACGGTATCGAGCATTGCTTTTATTTCTTCGAGAGTTCTGTGTCTGCCATAACTAGGCGATGAACCAGCATAACAAGTTGGACATGTCAGATTACATCGATCTGTAACCTCAACAACTGTAAGGCAAGAATGCTGTTCATGATCTGGACATAAGCCACAATCGTACGGACAGCCATAGTGCGTTTTTGTATTAAAAGTATACGGCATCTCAGATGGTTTATTGTAGTTTCGGATATTCTTATAATACTCAATATCGTCAGCAATCAAAACCTTAGAACTCCCGTGTTCTGGACATCTTTTAAGCATGTAGACATTCTCGTCTTCAAAAACAATTTTAGCATCAATTCTCTTTAAGCATTCTGGACAAAGGCTTAATGTAAAGTCATAATAAGTATATTTTCTAACTGGCATTTTTTACAAATAAATTTAAAATTGTTTTGTTATAATAGAGCAGACAAATCAAACATAAAATCTGAATCGAACTTATTCCAAAAATCAGGAAATAATTGGGTTTCAGAAATTCTACAAAAAAGCGAAATGCAAAATAGGCAATCATAAAATACTGAAATATAAGTCCGTTTTTTATATTTCTGCTTTTTAATTTCTTGAGAACAAAAAACAAAATGATCAGAAAAATTAATTCGTACAAGGCAATTGGATGCCTCATAATATTGTCGCCAAGATTCATCCCAGTAAAAAAGTTTGTTTCTTTTCCATATGTAAACTCATTGGTTCCAGATAAAAAACAGCCTATTCTTCCTATAAAAATTCCTAGAATAATCGGAAAGGTAAATAAATCACCCGATGACTCTTTTTCTCCTATAATCTTCTTAGCAATTTCAACGCCTAAAAGTCCGCCAAACAATCCTCCCATAATGGTCTTCGCATTGAAGAGTTCTAAAATTGATCTTGCATCAAGATGAAAAACAGGATTTTCTAGAAAACCCATAATTCTAGAACCCAAAAAAGCTCCAATTGCAGCTCCCAATATAATAGATAATCTATTGGAAGAAACAATAGTATCATTGGTTCTTTTTCTCAAAAAAACATAATAACGATATCCTAAAAAAAATGCCAGATATTCTAAAACTAAATGGATACTGATTTCATAACCAAAAATAACCGGCTCAAAAGGAAACTTCATTTTTTACGCTAAGATTTAATACTATAATTCTGTAAAGATGCAAAAAAATGTTTAAATTCATTTGACTTATAAAGTAAAAGCTGTTCTAGTTTAGAACAGCTTTTTTTATTCTCTTTACTTTTTACATTTGTATCTTTGAATTAGCAAAAGACTTAGAGTCTCAGCAACTCAGAACCTTAGAATCTTAAAAAAAATGCTTGACGAAACTCCAAAACGATTTGACCGAATTGTAGCTATTCTTATTCAATTGCAATCTAAAAAGGTTGTAAAAGCCCAAGAATTGGCCGATCGTTTTGAATGTAGTTTGAGGACGATTTATAGAGATATTAGAACTTTGGAAGCTTCTGGCGTTCCTATTTATAGTGAAGCGGGAGTTGGCTATGCATTGATGGATGGTTATCGGCTACCGCCAGTTATGTTTACGCGCGAAGAAGTAAGCAGTTTTATTGCAGCCGAAAAATTGATGCAGAAATTTACCGATCCTTCTTTGGGAACGCATTACGCGTCGGCGATGTACAAACTGAAATCGGTTTTAAGAAGTAACGACAAAGATTATCTTTCGAGCATCGAATCGAGAATTGTAATGCAGGATGCAGAACCAATGTTTAATGATAATTCGCCCAACACTTTGTCCGTTCTTTTTGAAGGAATTGCAGAGAAAAAGCAAATTCTTTTAACCTACAAAACTTTTGATAAAGACGAAACAACGCAGCGTAATCTTGAGCCAATAGGCGTTTTTCATGATAATAACAACTGGTATTTTCTGGGCTATTGTCATCTTCGAAAAGATTATAGACAATTTCGAACCGATAGAATTCAGGAAATAAAAAAAACCGATGTAGATTTTACAATCGAACACGATGCTTTAGAAACCTATTTAACTAAAACAGAAACCTGCCCAACAACAAAAGTTCGTATTTTAATTGATCGTAAAATAGCACGATATTTGGCAACCGAGAGAAAATACCATGGCTTTATTTCGCAAAAAGACGTAGGGGAAAAAATCGAAATGACCTTTATGTCTAGAGATATAGGTAACGCTTTTCCGAGATGGTTTCTTATGTATGGAGATTACGCAGAAATTCTCGAACCTGAAATATTAAAAACCAACGTCCTGGAATTATTGGAAATCAACAGACAGAGACTTTTATAAAAAAACTCCTGAGAATATGATCTCAGGAGTTTTTTTCATTTATTTCTGTTTGACAACATTATAGAAATTATAATCGGTGTTTGAAGCGTCTGTAATTCCGGCATTTCGCCCTATTGTCACAATCTGACCGCGATGATACGTTCCATGATTGATAACTTGAATTAAATATTCGGAAATTGGTAATTCGCACTCAAACCACGGATTTACGATTTTAACTTCTTTCATTAAATCTTCTTCAGATAATGAGTTAATAAGATGTTTCAATTTTGTAGACGAATTTAATAATCCGGCAAATATTTCCTCTTTTGATAAATCACTTTCTACTTTCTTTTCTGATAATGAAGATTCGGAAATAATAGAAAACCAATATTCTTCAGTAGACCAGATATGATCAAGTGTTTTCATAATAGTAGAAAAGCTCGACGGCACTTCAGCATAAAGCAATTCATCTGATTTTGGCGAAAGCCAATTCACAAATTGTTGATTTACCCACAAATTATAATCTGCGTAATTTGACATTATCTTCTTTAAACTCATAATCTTAGTTTTAGATTTCTGATATTAAGTTAGTAAAAAATCATTAATTATCTCTCCCAGAAAAACGGTGGCTCGATATTTAAAGCTCTTAAATAAACGTAAGCTTGTCCGCGATGATGTACTTCATTATCAATAAAATATAAGATATTCTGAATTACAGGAAATTCATATTGTCCAAAAAGATTAAAGGTCTCGCTAAAATCCTCAACCGATAATTGTTCCCAATATTTATTGATTTCTTCTGTAGCTTCATCCCATTTTTCCAAATATTGCGCTTTGAAAATCAAATTGTCTTTTCCTTCTGAAAATGCTTCAGTTTGTTTAGTCACAATTCCTTTTAATCCTGGAACTGCAATAGCTAAAAGTTCATCTACCAATTTTGCAAAAGGACGCATTCCGCCAATTGAAAATTCGAAAAAATCTTTCTCTGGAAAAATCTCAATTAAACGACGTGTAAGTGCTCTGTGCCCTTGCCAGTGTTTTAATAAATCTTCTGAAGTAATAACTTGTGCTTCTAATGTTTTCATGGTTTTAAAGTTTAAATATTTTTAATACTTCAAAAGTAGAATGGGCCGGTGACAACAGTTTGTCAGCAGCAAAAAAAATATTTCAAAAAATATTCTTCAACACATTTTAGACGCATTGTAGTGCGTCTCTACAGAATAAAAAAACTTAGAACCTTAGCATCTCAGAATCTTAGCCTCTTTAAAAAAATCCTTTGTACCTTTGCACCTTAATAACTTTGGAACTTAACAGAAATGATAGAAGATAAAAATCAGCAGAGAACTAGTATAGCGCAATTAGGCGAATTCGGTTTAATTGACCATTTAACCAAAAACTTTGACGTTACTCAAGAATCTACTTTAAAAAGTATTGGCGATGATGCTGCTGTTCTTGATTTTAAAGACAAAAAAGTAGTAGTTTCTACCGATTTATTAATTGAAGGAGTTCATTTTGATTTGGCTTATATGCCATTGAAGCATTTAGGATACAAAGCCGTTGTGGTAAATGTATCTGATATTTGTGCGATGAATGCAAAGCCAACCCAAATTACGGTTTCGGTTGCTGTTTCTAATCGTTTTCCGCTTGAAGCTTTAGAGGAATTGTTTGCAGGAATTACACATGCGGCTAAAGAATATAAAGTTGATGTTATTGGCGGAGATACTACCTCATCTCAAAAAGGATTAATTATCAGCATTACTGCAATTGGTGAAGCTGATGAAAACGAGCTGGTTTACAGAAACGGAGCTCAAAAAACAGATTTATTGGTTGTAACGGGAGATCTTGGTGCTGCTTATATGGGATTGCAGGTTTTGGAACGCGAAAAACAAGTTTTTCAGGTTAATCCAAACAATCAGCCCGACTTGGATCCTTATAGTTATTTGGTAGAACGCCAATTGAAACCTGAAGCACGAAAAGATGTTCGCACGCTGCTTCATGCTTTAGACATAAAACCAACGGCAATGATTGATATTTCAGACGGATTATCTTCTGAAATTATTCATATCTGTAAACAATCTAAAGTGGGTTGTAATTTATATGAAGATAAACTTCCATTAGATCCGCAGTTTATTTCTACTTGCGAAGAATTCAATATTGACAGTACCACAGTTGCTATAAATGGCGGTGAAGATTATGAACTTTTATTTACGATTGATATTAATGATTTTGACAAAATAAAAGGAAATCCGAATTTCTCTGTTATCGGACATATGGCTGAAGAAAATGAAGGAATACACCTTGTAACCCGCGCCAACACAAAAATCGCTTTAAAAGCACGCGGATGGGATGCTTTGAGTGAATAATTTTTAGAAAATTCCAATATTAAAAAAAATCCAAATTCCAATAATGACTTGAACATTGGAATTTGGGTTTTCTATTTCGCTTTTTTTGGAATTTGGAATTTCATTATTTGAATTTGACTTTTAAAAAAGTCCTTTGCTTTTTGCTTCTTTGATCAAATCTTGATCAGAGCCGCTTCTTATTTTTAGCAATTCCATTAAATGCTTTTTTCGTTTTTCTATGGCGTTTAATGAAATCGGAATAACTTGAAGCATTTCTTGAATTGAAGTTCCTTTTTCTAAATGAATTAATATCTGTTTATCGTATTGATCGATCTCTATTGCATTATGCGTAGATTGATTCAGCATTTTTACAACGGACTGGCTATAATATTTTTCATTTTTCATTACTTTATCAAAAGCCAGGAGTAATTCGTCAAAAGTAAGGTCATTTTTAATGATCAATCCGTTTGGCTGAATTGTTCTGATAATGGTTTTTATTTTAAGCAATTCCGTATACATCGTCAAAAGAATAATCTTGCACGAAGGCATTTTTTTCAAAAGTAATTTTGCCAGATCTTCACCCGAAAATATCTCTTTTTCTTCGTAAGGAGGCATACTGATATCCAAAAAAGCAATATCAAACTCTGGCGTGCTATTATTTTCAATTATATCATAACCAGATCTGCAGTCATGCGCCTGCGAAATTAAAAACTCATATTGTTTTGGATTATAACGAGTTATAGCATTTTTATAGCCTTCAATAATAAATGGATGGTCATCTACTATTAAAATATTCTTTCTAACTAATTGTGGAACTGAGGCTGTTAAATCAAATGTCATTATGCAGGTTATTATTTGGCTCTATTGGGACTTTTATCGTGAGAATTGTTCCTTCTCCTTTGGCAGACTTTATCGTAACTGTACCCTTACACTCTTTTGCACGATATTCTATATTATGCAAACCAATTCCGTTTTTGGTCTTATTGGTATTAAATCCAATTCCGTCATCTTCAATGGTTAAAACCAAATTATTGTTTTCGTTTTTAAACTCCACTTTTATAATATCAGCATTGGCATATTTATTACAATTTTGGAGTCCTTCCTGAACAATTCGATACAAATTGATTTTTTCAATATTACTTATCGAATCCCATTTAATATCGGGATCAAAAGTAGTAATCAGCTTCGAACTGTACGTATTTCTTTGATCTTCAAACAGTTTTCCTAAAATAGAGACAAAATTATTAATTAATTCGGATTTTTCTCTATTTAGGTCATGCGAAATTTCTCTAATATCCTGCTCTACATTTTTTAGTTCTGTAAGATACTTTTTTCTTTTAAAAACTGCTTCTTCTTCGTCTAGTTTATCCAAACTATCCAAACTTATTCGAATACCAAACATTCGTCCTAAAACTCCATCGTGCAGCTCTTGTGCAACTCTTTTCTTTTCTTTTATTCGCGTAAGCTCAATTTCATTTTGCTGCGAAATCATTAAATTGTAAATATCTTCATTTGCAATCTGCTGCTGCTGTTTAAAAAGCAATTCTCGATTTCTGGCTTGCTGCGTTTTGTAAACATAAAAAAACAGTCCGAGCAATGTACAAATACTAAATACATAAACCAAAGTTTTATTTTTTTCCTGAAGGTTAGAATTTTGGTCTTTAATTTCGTTGGTTTCGTATTCAATGCGAGAGAACTTCTCTCCCATTCTTCGTTCTGCTTTCAACAATTTGTCGTTCAACTGAATATATTCTTTCGAATATTCCGATGCATTTTTAGGATCAACAACAGCCAATTGTTTTAAGGCCTCAAGCGTGTTTCTTAGTTTATTGGATGTTTTTGAAAGATTTAAAGCTTCCTGAGAGAGTTTAATTGCCTGAGAAGTGTCTTTTTTAATTGCATAAAATTCAGACAGATGTATTTTGTTTAAAATTATTCCCGATGTCAAATTTAAGCTGTCTCTAATCTTCAGCGATACATAAAATTGTTTTGGAATATCTTCAAATTCATTCATTTTAATTTTTGAGTATGCTAGATTATCTAACAACATGGCATACAACGATGTGCTTTCTTGAAATAAATTCTTTTGTTTGAGACCTTCAGAAAAATTTTGTTTTGCATTTTTATAATTCTTCATACTTAAATACACAAAACCAATATTATTAAGTGAAGTTGCCTTAAGCTGAAAATCTGACGGAATCGAAGGATCTTTTAAAATAGCCAATGCTTTATTATGAAACTCTAAAGCTTTATTATATTCTTCACGCTCATTATACAATATTCCCAACAGATTATAACATTGATAGAGCAGATCACTTACATTTTTCTGGTCCTTAAGTATTTTCAGCGCTTTAAAAATGGTAATTTCACTTTCAAACAAGTCACTTTCTTTAAACTGAAGATCGGCTTTACTAAAATAGGTTTTAGCTAAATTAATTTTATCATCAATTTGCTTGTATATTTTTTCTGCCTTGAAGTAAACTAAAAAAGCGCTATCTGAAACTGACTTTCGACTATAATAATCTCCAAGATAAGTATACGCTTTTGCTAAATTTATCGAATCGCGACTGTTTAGGGATCTTGTCACAATTAATTTAGAAATACGGCCATACGACTGTAAATCGTTCATATTATAGTATCTATTGGCCACTTTAAATAAATTTACTTTATTTAAAGAATCATCTTTTTCACTTAAGATAATTGCCAATGCTTTTTCATTATAATCCTCTTTAAGCTTACGAGATAAATCAATATCGTTTGCCAAGGAGAGATAAATAGACAGACTGTCTTTAGAAGGATTTAAATTTTTATAAAGGTCATCTTTCTTGGTACAACCAAATAAAATTAAGAATAGAAGCAATACTATTTGGTTATATTTTTTCAAAAGATTTTGATTTTCATCAAAAATAACAAAAGTATAGATACAAAAAAAGGCTATCAATTGTTGATAGCCTTTTCTTATATTTTTATTTTTTTAACTTTTAGTCAAGTTTTCTATTTAAAGTAGATAATTGAGAGTCAGAATTAACTCCACCAATATTTGCAAAATCTGATTTTCTATCTGGAACTGTTTTTTGTCCTCCATCTATAGGTTGAAAGCTATCACGTTTTCTGTCTGGAGTTGTTTTTTGTCCTCCATCAATTGGAGTAATAATACTTAATGTTTCACTTGGACGAGCAGAAGCTGTTGGGTTTGCAAAAGAGGTTGCAACTATTACTAATGAGAATAATCCGAATGTTAAAGCTGTTTTTTTCATGACCTGAGGTTTTAATGTTTTGTATTATTTTTTTGGAGATGATTTGCTGTTTATGGCAGAATCAGAGTGTAAAACTAATACTGAGGTCGAAAAAAATTTATACGAAAAAATGAGTTTGTGGTAGATCGTACCCAATTGATAGTCAATGGATAGCAAATTAATGTAATCGTCTAATTTTTAGACTTCTAGATAATTTCCTGCTGCAAAATCGGCAATAATCTGCTCTACATTTCCTCGATAGGTTTTAGAAAAAGGAATCTTCTTTGTGGAGTTTTTTATGTAACAGATTGAGTTTCCGCTATGAATCCTTGAAATGTAATTTCGATTAATTACATAACTGTTATGAATACGAATAAAAGGGTATGTCAAAACACTTTCAAAATGCTTTAAAGTTTTAAACGCCGTAATCATTTCGCCAGTGTTTAAATAAATATCTGTCGAGTTATTATCGGCTTGAAAATAACAAATATCTTCTGCATTTAAATATCGATAATCGCCATATGATTTTATACAAATCGTTAATGGTTTTTGAATGTTTTGCGGAATCGTTATTTGATCTATAACAATAGAAGAAGGTTCTTCCCTAAACGGAGCAATTTGCGTCTCTAAATTGGCTCTATTGAGTTTTAAAATTGTTTTTAAAAGATCGTTTGATAGAATTGGCTTTAAGAGATAATCAAAAACGCCATATTGTATAGCATCAAAAGCTTTGTCTTTTTGTTTTGTGGTGATAATAATTTTGGGAATCTGCTGCAAAAAACGATGAAGCTCGCTAATAAAAGTCAAAGACAAATGACTCGCAGCATTTTGAGGCTCGATCTCGAGAAAAATCAAAGCCGGTTGGTGCTCTAAAACCAAATTTAAACCGTCTTTAAAATTGGATGCCGATGCCATAAAAGATAATTCTGAAAAACCTGAAGCGGTTGTTTGAGTCTTCAAAATACTCTCAGCGTCATCATCAATTATAATATACGAATACTTTTTCAATTTCGGTTTTTGTTGGTTTTCTCACTACGCAATCATAATCAAAAAATCGCTTTTATTTGATGTAATGAAGAAAAAAATTGCTCTTGACGGTATTACAAATTTAAAATTACGGATTTAAACATCTTAAACAATTCATTGTTAACACATTAAACCCAAATGTTAATACATAAAGATGAAATGCAAAAAAAGCCGATAAAATACCTGCTTTCTAAAATCAAAAATCCCAAACTCCGTTAGGGAATTTGGGATTTCTATACTAAACTGTAAAGATTACATTTTCATTAACCAGTTTTTCATCGAAACTTCGTTCTCGATAATACCTCTTAATTCAGTAATTTTTACACGATCTTGTTTCATTGTATCTCTATGACGAATTGTTACTGTTTCGTCTTCAAGAGTTTGATGATCTACTGTAATACAGAAAGGCGTTCCTAAAGCATCTTGTCTTCTGTAACGACGTCCTACAGCATCTTTTTCATCATAAGCCACATTGAAATCCCATTTCAAATCTTCAATGATTTTTCTTGAAATTTCTGGTAAGCCATCTTTTTTAACCAATGGCAATACCGCTGCTTTAGTTGGCGCTAAAACGGCTGGCAATTTTAAAACTGTTCTTGTAGAACCGTCCTCTAATGTTTCTTCTTTTAATGAAGTGGCAAAAACAGCCAAGAACATACGATCTAAACCAACAGAAGTTTCTACTACGTAAGGAACATAGTTTTCGTTTAATTCAGGATCAAAATATTGTAATTTTCTTCCAGAATATTCTTCATGCGCTTTCAAATCGAAATCGGTACGAGAGTGAATTCCTTCCAATTCTTTAAATCCAAATGGGAAATTAAATTCGATATCAGCAGCTGCATTTGCGTAGTGCGCTAATTTTTCGTGATCGTGAAAACGGTAATTTTCTTTTCCTAATCCTAAAGATAAATGCCATTTCAAACGCGTTTCTTTCCAGTACTCGTATGATTTCATTTCTTCTCCTGGACGTACAAAAAATTGCATTTCCATTTGTTCGAACTCACGCATACGGAAAATAAATTGTCTTGCTACAATTTCATTTCTAAACGCTTTACCCGTTTGAGCAATTCCAAAAGGAACTTTCATACGACCCGATTTCTGAACATTTAAGAAGTTCACAAAAATACCTTGAGCCGTTTCTGGACGCAAATACAAGTCCATTGCATTTTCTGCAGAAGCTCCTAATTTTGTTCCGAACATTAAGTTAAATTGTTTTACCTCTGTCCAGTTTTTAGAACCCGTTTCAGGATCAGCAATCTCAAGTTCTTCAATCAAAGCTTTAACATCAGCCAAATCTCCGTTTCCTAAAGAACGCCCTAAACGCTCTCTAATTTCTTTTTCTTTAGCCAAATATTCAATTACACGAGCGTTTGTAGTTACAAACTCTTGTTCGTTGAATGCATCGCCAAAACGAGCTTTTGCTTTGTCAATTTCTTTTTGCGCTTTTTGGTGAATTTTTTCAGCATGATCTTCAACCAAAACGTCAGCTCTATATCTCTTTTTAGAATCTTTATTATCAATTAATGGATCATTGAATGCATCAACGTGGCCAGAAGCTTTCCAAGTTGTTGGATGCATCAATATTGCAGCATCAAGGCCGACAATATTTTCATTCATCTGAACCATTGATTTCCACCAATATTCACGGATATTCTTTTTTAATTCGACACCATTTTGTGCATAATCATATACAGCACTTAATCCGTCGTAAACTTCGCTTGACGGAAAAATAAATCCGTACTCTTTTGCGTGCGAAACCACATTCTTAAATATATCTTCTTGTTTTGCCATAGTGATGCAAAAATATAAAAACTACCTATATAAAAAAGAAAAATTATGAAGATTGACGTGTTGATTTTGTTACTTTTGTAAATAAAATCTCTCTTTTTGTGATTAATTATCTAATAAATCTGTTTTTCCCTAAAGTCTGTAGCGGATGCCGTGCGCTTTTACTTCAAAATGAAACGGTTTTCTGTACAATTTGCCGACATGAAATGCCTCTTACTCAATATCATTTAGATCCGAAAAATGAGGCCATGAAAAAGTTTTATGGTAAGATCGATATTCAATTTGCCGCTACCTTTTTGTATTTTAATAAAAAGGGGATGGTTCAAGAATTAATTCATAATTTAAAATACAAAGGCCATCAAGAAATTGGCACTGTACTGGGAAGCTGGTATGTTGAAGATTTAAAAGAACTTCAATTTGAGATTCCTTTTGATGTTGTTATTCCGGTTCCGCTTCATAAAAGAAAATTTAAGGAACGCGGCTACAATCAGGTTACTACTTTTGGAAAAGCAATAGCATCTGGTTTTGAAATTCCGTTTGAGGAAAATATTTTAATTCGAAAGATCTATTCTAAAACACAATCCAAAAAGAATCTTTTGGGAAGATCGGAAAATATCGAAAACATTTTTGATGCTGAATTTACTGAAGCCGACTACAACAAACATTTCTTAATTGTTGATGACGTACTCACAACGGGCGCAACAATTGAGGCTTGTTCACGAGCTTTATCAAAAATTCCTGGCGCAAAAATCAGTATGATTTGTATGGCGATGGCTCATTAAGCCATTTCCAAAAGTTTAATTTATTAATATCTTCTTCACTACTTTTCTTTCTCCATCTGTAACCGTTAAGAAATAAAGACCTGAAGGTACATATGGCAATTGAATGTCTTGAATAAAATATCCTGAACCTTGAAAAGTTCTCTCATAAACATATTTGCCTACAATATCATTAACATAGACTTTAATCTCGCTTACTGAATCTCTACTAAATTGTACTGTAAAACTTCCTTTATTTGGATTTGGATATGCAACAAAGTCAACATTCTCAAAGTCATCGTTTCCTAAAGTATAGGTTCTATTACAAATATTTACCGAAGCAGAATTAATAGTTCCTGTCATTCCAACCTCACTATCAATAACTCTAAAAGTCCATGTCCCTTGTGAATTTTCTCCATTAAAAGCACTTAATAAAGTTGAGGGAATCACAATTTGACTTGTCGTTGTACCGCAGTTTAATGCAGATCCGTTATCATCAAACTGTAAAGCAAGAGTTGAATTTGTTCTGGCGCAATTTTTATTGAATAAAGTTACAACTGTTCCTTTCGGGCTTACGATTTCCATAGTCAAATCTGAAAATCTCGCATGCGTTACATTTACCGAAACATTGACATCTGAAATAGATCCAGAAGAAGCAGGCACAGAAACCGTTCTATTTACATATACATTATCTCCTGTCGAATATCCGCCTGCAAAATTATAAGACGCGCAAGATGTCGAAACGGTGTATCCTACAGCAAACGAAGCATTGTTGACGGCATAATAAATATTACCAACTGGCTCTATTAAAAGTCGACAATTTGTAGAAGCCTCAATTTCTGACGGAACCAATATAGTTTCTGTTCCATCATTTGGAGTATTTCCTGCTAAAACAATTGGAAATGTTAATCCGCCATCTAGAGATAATTTTATATTCACGTTTGACGATCCTGGAAGTGTATTTGTGTTATTTACGCTCCAAGTTATGGTTTGTGCAGATTCTTTTGCCCACCCAATATCGCCTTCTTTTTGTGAAGTTATGGCAAATGGTCCAGCAGCAGCAGTTACCGTTACAACCATTGCATCTGTATAAGTTTGTCCTTTTCCTTGCGCTGCATTGTCTCTTCCCGTAAGGGTAAAATTCATTGTTTTTCCAATAGAAGAGACAGATTCCCAAGTTGTAGTAAGCTGATTATTTAGTACCGAATTAAGAGCAGGCATATAACGGACTGGCGATGTTGTTGGTGTAAACGATCTAAACATTGGCCCATCTGGTTTTGTTGGAGAAGGAAAACTATTATTTCCAAAAGCCGTTGTGGCACTATCATATTGCTCCCAAGTATAAGTTATCGTATTACCTTCAGGATCAGAACCCGTTCCTGTTAAAATAAATGGCGTACTAATTGGAATGGTATAATCTGGACCTGCATTTATAACAGGCGGATTATTATCTACTATAGGTGTTGAAACTGGACATGTTTTTCTAGCCAAATTACTCTGTATCTGATTGATGCTTGCATAAGAAAAATAAGAATCCGAATGATCCTGAACATTATAACCATCTGTCACTCCTGCGTATCCCATAATCGTAGATCCACTTCCTGGTTCATAGCATGCGCCCAATCCTTCATTTGCATGCGAAAAAGTATGCGTTGCCCCAAGCTGATGTCCCATTTCGTGAGCAACAAAATCAATGTCAAAATTATCTCCTTGAGGTTTTCCATCTGCTGGAGAGGTATAGGCACTACCCTTTCCAACGGAATTGCTAGGAGTTGGACTGTCGCATACACAACCGATACAACTGGCAAGTCCGCCACCACCAGAACCTCCAAACAAATGACCAATATCGTAATTAGCCTCGCCAATAACATTAGTTAATGTGGTCTGAACTTCTTTTGGCCAAGTAGGATTATCATTATCAGCACCTATTCTCGGAATAGAATAAGGATCTGCAGCAGCATCTGTATAAACAACAGCATCATTATTGGCAATTAAAACTAGTTCTACAGCAAGATCTCTATTAAAAACCCCATTAACTCGAGTTAAAGTAGCATTCATTCCTGCTAAAGCGCCTTCTTTTGTACCGCCAAAATAGGCTGCGTATTCACCTGTACAAGATAATGCCAATCGAAGTGTTTTAAATTGTTTGGCGCTAGAAGTTGTTTTTGCAGTAGTCGCAGATTTATCATCCGAAATCGAATGGATTGTTTTACAATTCAAAAGTGCTCTTGACTCTTCATTATCTGCCGACTTAAACAAAACATATTCTGATTTGTTATCAGGATTTTGTTCCATATACTCATTTGGTTTTTCTGTTCTAAAAACCATTGTTTGCAGACCGATTGGAGCAACACTAAAATAGATTTTTGCACTTTTATCGTCTAATCCGCGACCTTCGTAAGATCTAATTTGTGGATATTTCGCCTGTAATTCTGGATCAAAATTAGATGATTCCCAAACTGCAAAACGTTCTAAATTTCCATCAGTATTTGGAATTGTAATTTCTGATGTTGTGTTTTTTGCCGTTTTGCTCGATGCCGAAACCAGTTTAGAACTTAGAAGATTGGCATTTAGCTTATAATATAATTTATTAGAACTCGCCCCATCTGCCTTTCTTGAAAGCGATGAAGAAGTTACTTTTTGCCATAAAGCATCTTGTGCATTAGCAGTGGCAAAACAAAAAATTAAAAATATATAAAGTAGTTGTTTTTTCATACCCTCAAAATATAATATCAAAATTACTTTAATTAATTTGAAATCATATTATCTATCCGACAATTATTGCTTTTTCGTCGACGAGTTGGCAAATTTTTACAAAAAGATAGATTATGCATTAAAATTCGATTTGGCATAGCATTAAATTTAAAACAGAATAGTATAAATTTGCAGCATCTTAAATAATTTGTTTTGAAGCTCTTTCATTCTATAAACGATTTTCAGTCAACCAAGAAAACTATCTTAACTCTTGGTACCTTTGATGGTGTGCATATTGGTCATAAAAAAATTCTAGAACGAATTACTGAGAATACTGAAAACGGGAAATATGAAAGTCTGGTTCTTACCTTTTTTCCGCATCCAAGAATGGTTCTTCAAGAAAAATCTGAAATTAGATTATTGAATACGATTGGCGAAAAAATAAAACTTTTGGAAGCAACAGGTATTGAAAACTTAGTTGTTCATCCTTTTAACGAAAGTTTTTCTAGACTAACAGCCGAAGAATTTGTTCGTACTATTTTGGTGGAGAAATTTCAGATTCAAAAAATTATTATTGGGCATGATCACCGTTTTGGCCGTAATAGAACTGCCAATATTGATGATTTAATTGCTTTTGGAATTGAATACGGATTTGAAGTCGAGCAAATTTCTGCAGAAGAAATCCAAGATGTTTCGGTAAGTTCGACCAAAATTAGAAAAGCTTTAAATGAAGGAAACATGGCTTTGGCCAACGAGTATTTAGGCTATAACTATTTCTTGAACGGAACTATTGTAAAAGGAAAACAATTGGGACGAACAATTGGATTTCCGACAGCTAATATTAACATCGAAGAAGATTACAAACTAATACCAAAAATTGGTGTTTATGTTGTAAAAGCGACCATAAATGACGAAAGTCTTTTTGGTATGATGAATATTGGATTTAATCCAACGGTTAATGGCGAAAAGCAAACCATCGAAGTTCACTTGTTTAATTTTGACAAAGACATTTACGATCAAAACATCGAAGTTTCTTTGCTTCATTACATTCGCGATGAGCAGAAATTTAGTTCGGTAGATGCCTTAAAAGCACAGCTTCATCAGGATAAAATGGAATCTTTGGCTTTTATAGATTCTTCTCTAAAAAATCAGACTGTATAGTTTTTACCGTTTTTAAATCATCGTAGTTATTTTTTTAGTAAATTTGATAGAACACTGTTTTTCAAATATTTACTATTAACTTCTAAAAAATAACCACTATGAAATTACCTAAAGAAATTACCAACGGGTTTTTGATTTTCCTCGGAATTGGCATTTATTTTTTATTAATGAATGTATTAGGTTTAGCGCATTTGTTTTATTTGAGAACACTCAACGTTTTCTTTATATTCTGGGGGGTTAACAGGACAATGCAAATGAACCTTCATGAAGGAGAAACTAATTTTCTATCGAATGCTATTTCTGCAATGACCACTTCTGTGGTTGGTGTATCTATGAGTGTATTTGGCTTATTAGTTTATAGTTACGCCCGAGGCGGAGATGCTTACGTAAGAACTTTGTCTGAAACTTTCATGTTTGGAGGAAATCCATCAGTGCCAACTTATTGTATTTGTTTATTATTTGAAGGAATTGCTTCTTCTGTAATTGTTACTTTAATGATGATGCTGTATTGGAATAACAAATATGCAGCCGATTAATCTGAAACTGCTGCAAAATTTTTACGGAAATCACTTTTTATAAATGCCTCTTTTGAGCATCGATTAGATTAAAAATTTTAGTCAATAGAGATCTTAATTCTCAATAAATATTTTTAAATTGCTTGTAGCAGAGAGTTATAAGCAATTTTTTTATTTATAAAAATGAAATTAAAACAAATTGAAAGGGTAAAAAAAATCTCAAAAGAAGAGTTTGTTTCCCAATATGTAAAAAAACAAATTCCTGTTGTTATCGAAGAATTGACCGAAGATTGGCCAGCTTATAACAAATGGAAATTATCTTATATGAAAGAAATCGCAGGAGATTTGGTCGTTCCTTTATACGACGACAGACCTGTAAATCACGAAGACGGATTCAACGAGGCGCACACCACAATGAAAATGAGCGATTACATTGAGTTATTACAAGAAAAGCCTACCAATTATCGTATTTTTCTTTACAACTTAATGAAACAGGTTCCTTCGTTAAAAAACGACTTTTTATGGCCAGAAATTGGTTTAAAATTAGTCAAGCAAATGCCGATGTTGTTTTTTGGCGGTGAAAATTCGAGAGTGTTTATGCATTATGATATTGACTATTCGAATATTCTTCATTTTCATTTTCACGGAGAAAAACAATGTATGATTTTCCCTCCTAGCCAATCAAAATTTATGTATAAAGTTCCTCACGCATTAATTTCGAGAGAAGATATAGATTTTGACCATCCAGATTATGAAAAATTTCCAGCACTCAAAAATGCCGAAGGCTATATTACCAATCTAAAACATGGAGAAATGCTTTATATGCCCGAAGGATATTGGCATTATATGAAATATCTAACGCCAGGATTTTCTATGAGTTTGAGATCGTTTCCAAAAAACATTGTCAATTTATCGAAAGCAGCATACAATGTTTTTATTATGCGCCATTTTGATATTATGATGCGGAAAATTCAAGGCCAAAAATGGATTGACTATAAAAACGAAAAAGCGATTACCAATACGCATCAAAATTTACGGCGTACTGCCTAATAAATGTAAAAAGCGGTTGAGAATTTAAACCCAACCGCTTTTTTATTTATCTAAAGACTATTTTTCTTGTCACTGTATTTCCATTATCTAAAGTGATTTTAACCAATAATACTTGAGGACCCGATTGAAAATTTGGTATGAGCCATTCTTTACTTTCAATTTGTTTTTTGCGATATAACAATTTGCCTCCTACATCATAAATAGCGACTTCGTCAAGATTTTCCTGCTCAGGCATAGATTGCAATCTGATGTTTTTATCTTTAACCGAAACAAAAACCCTCTTATCTTGATTTTCAAAATCTTCGTTTCCTAAAGGTTTGCCACCATTTGGATTTGTATAACGCAATACAAATCGGTCTAGAAAAGTTCCTGGCGCAGAGATAAAGGTATATCCTCCAGATTTAAGGTTATGTACCGTGTTTGTTACCTTATCGTGCAAAAATATATCGTTATTGGCCAAATCTCCATCTGTATGATCTATAGCAATTGTAAAAGCACCTTCTTTAATAGTCGATTTATATCCTAACGGAATTGTATCGGTTACCACAAAAGGTACCGCTCGCCCTTGAATAACTAATTTTTTACCGTCATTGATACTATAAAAATCAACATAAGGATTTGCATTCATTGTTACAGCATCGTAATTAAAATCAAATAAGTTTGTTGCTCCCGTTATGTATCCGACAAGCAATTGTTTAAAAGCTCCTTCTGTATTTGTAAAATTTAACCAGACACGATGTTTTTCTACAACCTCTGTTTTCGCAGATTTATAAAACTGACTATTAGAATTAGGAACTCTCATCGAATTTGTAAAAACACCTCTTTGTCCTGTTCTTGCTTTTGCAAAAAACCCTTGCCCAGCAGCAATGTAACCTTTTAATGGCTCTTGATTTCCAGGCGATGGCGCACCAATACCAGTTAAGTTACCAACTGTAGTATCTCCCGATAAATTATAAATGGCATAATCATCGTTTGTATAAGTATAGGTATTACCTCCTGGCACAGTTATTTTTGGAGGTGTATTATGTGTCCAAAAAAATAGCGTTCCATAAAAATTAGCAGCATTATCATGAATAAACTCATCTGCATAAATTGCCGATGGATATGGATTTCCAAAAAAACAAAACTTTTCGGGACCCGCTACAGGACCTTGGATTGTTCCATTATTTGGCACCCCAACAAATTCGCCTGTAAAAACACTTGGCGTTCCCGTCTGAAAAGACTGCGGACCTCTAATGCTATAACCTCTTCCTGGTTCCATTGTCATTGTACCGTACAAATTGGTTGCCCATTTAAAATCGGAAGTCCAATAAAAATACTTATCGAATAGCGTTTCTGAAGAAAATTCATTCATTGTAATATCTGCAACGGGAGAAGACCAATAGGTAAGATCAAATCGTCTTACAGATGTTTTTCTTCTGTAAGTTATATTTCCAGTATTATTGACATCGGCAACCTGAACCAAACTTGAGTTATTTTCAAAAATCAAAACCCCATTACCCAATACACTGACTTCATTTGTCACCGTTAAAGAATTTGTTTCTTCTACAATTAATGATCCATTATTTTCAATCGTTAATCTACTCGCAAAAAAACTTCCATTGGTTCCAGAAATAATAGGATCAACACCTACATCTGGAATGTCTATACAGTCAGAAGCAATAGGAACCCCTACTGGCGTCCAATTTGCAGGATCACCCCAATTGGCACTCGCAATTCCATTCCATACTTTAGTAACAAAAGCATTTATTGTAATTGGTGTTACTTCTGATTCGCAGCCCGATGTATTATTTCTCACTTGCACATTGTAACCTCCGGAAGACAAACCTGTAAATATTCCCGAAGTATTACTAAAATCTATTCCATCAACACTATACGTATATCCTGTTCCAGATGAAGGCGAAGTGACCGTGATAACACCCGTATTATTGATACAGCTTGGCTGTTGTGTTACTGAAGCAGTTGGCGCAACTGAAATTGCATTTACAGTTAAAGAAACATTTTGAGTAGAAGGACACCCATTTGATGTTGTAATGGTCATTATACCATTGTAAGTACCTGCTGTCGTATTTGCCGGAACATTCACATTTATAATATCTCCTGATCCAGAACTAAAAGGAAACGGTGTCGCTCCTTGATCTGTCAATGCAATCCAATCGATTTCATAACTAACTGGAGAACCCGTAGTAGAATTGTAACTTAAAGTAGTCGTCTGCGCTGATGAACTTTGACAAACTGGAGTAAAAACCCCTGCAGTACTTATTGTTGGAACGGCATTAATCGTTAAAGAAACGGCTTGAGTTGCGAAACATCCATTTGACGTAAAAATTGTCATTACTCCACTGTAATTTCCGGCTGCTGTATTTGCTGGAACAATAATATTATTCATATTTCCTCCTCCCGAATCGAAAGAAAAAGCGGTAGCAACTTGATCATTCAATAGTGCCCAGTCTATAGAATAGCTAACCGGAGAACCCGTTACAGCAGAATATGGCAGAGAAGCTGTTTGCTCTAGTGCATTTTGACAAATTGGAATTAAATTTCCGGATGTTGTAATTGTTGGAACTGGATTAACTGTTATCGTAAAATTATTGCCTGTCGAAATACAGCCAGCTGCATTAGAAACTGTTAAAGTTCCTGTATAAGTTCCCGCCGCCGTATTTGCAGGTATAGGGATATTGATTGAGTTTGCTGGCAAGGCCGCATTTGTAACTGCTGCGAAAGTATTTGCCGGAATGGCATTCCACGTAATGCTATAAGTCGTCGGTGCATTTGTAACAGCACTGTAAGGCAAAGTAGTGCTTTGTGCACTTGTACTTGCGCATACTGCAGTAGTAGCTCCTAATGTTATTGTTGGCAATGGGTTTACGATAACGGTAAAATTATTTGCTGATGACACGCATCCGTTTGCATTGCTTACCGTTAAAGTTCCTGTATAAGTTCCCGGCGCCGTATTTGCAGGTATAGGGATATTGATTGAGTTTGCTGGCAAGGCCGCATTTGTAACTGCTGCGAAAGTATTTGCCGGACTGGCATTCCACGTAATGCTGTAGGTCGTCGGTGCATTTGTAACAGCACTGTAAGGCAAAGTAGTGCTTTGTGTACTTGCACTTGCGCATACCGCAGTAGTGGCTCCCAATGTTATGGTCGGCAATGGGTTTACGGTAACCGTAAAATTGTTTGCTGATGACACGCATCCGTTTGCATTGCTTACTGTTAAAGTTCCTGTATAAGTTCCCGCCGCCGTATTTGCTGGTATCGGAATATTGATCGAGTTTGCTGGCAATGTCGCATTTGTAACTGCTGCGAAAGTATTTGTCGGACTCGCATTCCACGTAATGCTGTAGGTCGTTGGTGCATTTGTAACAGCACTATAAGTCAATGTTGTGCTTTGTGCGCTCGTGCTTGCACATACCGCAGTAGTAGCTCCTAGTGTTATTGTCGGCAATGGGTTTACGGTAACGGTAAAATTGTTTGCTGATGACACGCATCCGTTTGCATTGCTTACCGTTAAAGTTCCTGTGTATGTTCCCCCCGCCGTATTTGCAGGTATCGGGATATTGATTGAATTTGCTGGCAATGTCGCATTTGTAACTGCTGCGAAAGTATTTGCCGGACTGGCATTCCACGTAATGCTATAAGTCGTCGGTGCATTTGTAACAGCACTGTAAGGCAAAGTAGTGCTTTGTGTACTTGCACTTGCGCATACTGCAGTAGTAGCACCTAATGTTATGGTCGGCAATGGGTTTACGGTAACGGTAAAATTGTTTGCTGATGACACGCATCCGTTTGCATTGCTTACCGTTAAAGTTCCTGTATAAGTTCCCGCCGCCGTATTTGCAGGTATAGGGATATTGATTGAGTTTGCTGGCAAGGCCGCATTTGTAACTGCTGCGAAAGTATTTGCCGGACTGGCATTCCACGTAATGCTGTAGGTCGTTGGTGCGTTTGTCACAGCACTATAAGGCAATGTTGTGCTCTGCGCACTTGTACTTGCGCATACTGCAGTAGTAGCACCTAATGTTATGGTCGGCAATGGGTTTACGGTAACGGTAAAATTGTTTGCTGATGACACGCATCCGTTTGCATTGCTTACCGTTAAGGTTCCCGTGTATGTTCCTCCCGCCGTATTTGCAGGTATAGGGATATTGATTGAGTTTGCTGGCAAGGTCGCATTTGTAACTGCTGCGAAAGTATTTGCCGGACTGGCATTCCACGTAATGCTGTACGTCGTTGGTGCATTTGTGACAGAACTATAAGGCAACGTTGTGCTCTGTGCACTTGTACTTGCACATACCGCAGTAGTGGCTCCCAATGTTATGGTCGGCAATGGGTTTACGGTAACGGTAAAATTTGTTGGAGTGGCAGACACACATCCAGCAGCATTCCGAACTGTTAGCGATCCTGTATATGTTCCAACAGCTGTTCCAGCTGGAATAGCAATGCTTATTGAATTTGCTGGTAAAGCAGCATTTGTTACTGCTGCGAAGGTATTTGTCGGACTCGCATTCCATGTAATGCTGTATGTCGTTGGTGCATTTGTGACAGCACTATAAGGCAAAGTAGTGCTTTGTGCACTTGTACTTGCACATACCGCGGTAGTAGCTCCTAGTGTTATTGTCGGCAATGGGTTTACGGTAACGGTAAAATTGTTTGCTGATGATACGCATCCATTTGCATTTCTAACCGTTAAGGTTCCCGCGTATGTTCCCGCCGCCGTATTTGCAGGTATAGGGATATTGATTGAATTTGCTGGTAATGTAGCATTTGTAACTGCTGTGAAGGTATTTGTCGGACTGGCATTCCACGTAATGCTGTAAGTCGTTGGTGCATTTGTGACAGCACTATAAGGCAACGTTGTGCTCTGTGCACTTGTACTTGCGCATACCGCAGTAGTGGCTCCCAAAGTTATTGTAGGTAACGGATTTACAGTTATAGTAAAATTTGTTGGAGCGGCAGACACACACCCAGCCGCATTACTAACTGTTAGCGATCCAGTATATGTCCCACCAGCAGTTCCAGCAGGAACCGCAATACTTATTGAATTTGCTGGTAAAACTGCATTTGTAACAGGCACGAAGCTATTTGCAGGACTTGCATTCCATGTTATACTGTAATTTGTTGGCGCACTCGTAACTGCCGAATAAGGTAATGTTACATTCTGCAAATTTGCACTCGCGCACACAGCTGTAGTTGAGCCCAAAGTTATTGTTGGTTGAGCACTAACTACGATACCGATAGCATTATTCACAGTAGTAGATGAAGTACAATCTACTGAAGTTAAAGAAGTAACTGTAATAGTGCTATTCCCTGGAGTAATCAATCCCCTTGCGGTAAAACTTCCAGATCCGGCAGTCGTAACGACCATTGGTTCTGTTAGTCCTGCCACATTGGGTAGACTTGTACTGTACGTTACGGTGTATGTACCAGCCGGTAGACTAGCCGATGATCCTGTCACTTGCACCGATGTGGTAGTTCCTGTACAAACATTTGGCGCCGATATTCCAGTTAAACTATACGGTTTACAAGTATATGTAATGTTAACTTGACCCCTTGCACCAGCACCTCCATTTTGCGCACTTGAAGTACTTGCACCTCCAGCTCCTCCGCCTCCAAAATCTTTTCCCGGATTTCCTGGATCATTCGCACCGAGTACACTGACAAAACCAAGTCCACCAGCTCCTCCCATATTTGTTCCCAAATTTCCTGCATCCCCTCCTTTTCCTGATGAAAGAAGCAGACCTAATAAAGTAGTTGAGCCTTGTCCTGAAGCTCCACCATTTGCTGTTGTTATATCTCCAATTGCTCCTGTAGTTATAGGTACAGCCGCTGGGGTTGGCCCTGTTGCAGGATTACCATTTCCTCCTTTACCTCCAGGTGCAAAAAAAACACTCGTAAAACCCGTTATATAAGAAGATTCTCCTGTGGCTCCATTACCGGTGCCTCCCGCTGTCGCTTTCGCAACCACTACATTTAACGTTTGCGCAGTTATACCTGTAATTTTTCCTTTTGCATATGTTCCTCCAGCTCCACCTGCACCACCTCTTCCATTTCCGCCTCCAAATAAAGCACCGCCTCCAGCTCCACCTGCACCCCAAGCTTCAACAGTAACTTCAGTAATACCCGCAGGAAGAGGAAAAGAAGGGTTACTAGCAGGAACTGAATGTGTGATTTGTGCTTTTGATGTGGTATAGAAGATTGATAAAACTAAAACCAGCAGAATTCTTAATCCTCTACTTGATTTTAATGGTTTCCCAATATAAGTTACTAAAGATAAAAAGCTGAAGAAACTCAGCGTAGTAAGTAAATCTTTTTTCATCTTGTGGCATTTTAGTAATTGAAAAATAAATTCAAACTCAAAACATCATTAATTGCAAAATGAAAAAGAGAAATTCTTTAAGGCCATACCAACAAGACTGAGTCTTTATATAGAATTAATGAAGCGCTCCAATTTTACAATCAACTTAAGGCAGATAAAACACCGTTTTTGAAACTGTGCTTTTTGAAGAAAAAAAATCAAATCATTGGCTTATAGAAAAGTATTTAATCGATAAAAAAAGCATTTCATCGACAAAAACCAACTACAAGGTACGATTTTATTTACGCATAAATTCCTAATGTAGTATTAAACCCATAATTTTAACACTAAAAACTCAAAAAACATAAAAAATAAGAAAAAACTGTTAATTTAAAAACAAGACATTGATTTTCAAGATATTAACCAAAGAAAAAAAGCAATTAGATACGATTTCTATTCGGTCTTTAAAAAATGACTTTTTTTGAAGCCGATTTGCCATTTTCGAAAATGACTTTTACTAATAAAACCTGATGAGAAGAGAACAAGTTTTCGATCGAGACTTTTTGGGTTTCAAGCTGATCTATTCTATACAGTAGATTTCCTAAAACATCAAATATTAGTACCTCTTTCATTAGTTCAGCTAGAGATTCAATATGTATATTATGGTTTTTAACAGATACTAAAATATCCTTCGAGAGGTTATCAGAAATATTGTTTCGTAAAGTTGCATTAATGTAAATTATAGAAAAACGATCATTAAAGGTTCCTGCTTCAGAATCAAACTGATAGGAACTTTCAGAAATATTATGTGTTTTATTTAATTTTTTATCGACTAAAAAAATAGGTCTATCATTAAAAAAATCATCTTTATGATCTATCTCAATTTTTAAATTATCACCTACTGTAGTCTTATAACCTATAGCTATTGAATCGCTTTCTAAAAAAGGCAATTCACGGCCTTGGATTACTAATTTTTTATTTTCTATTATACTATAAAAATCCAATGGCATTCCTGAACTTAAATATTCTGCATCATAATTCAGATCTAAAGAATTTGAAGCGCCTGATGCATATCCTATTAAAATCTGTTTGAATTCATTTTCATTGTTTTTAATGTTTAGCCAAAACCGATGCTTTTCGATAACAGATTTTGCTCGTGAGTTTGGAACTGGTCGAAAAAAAGAAGTATTTCTATCTCGAACTTTCATACTATTTCTAAATTCTAAAGTGCCTGTTAGATTGCTTTTTACAAAAAAGGCTTGCCCCGACGCAATTATACCATCTGGCGCATCATTACTAACTCCAGAACTTAAAGCTGAGCTTGTGCCAACACCTCCTAATAAATTGTAAACTGCATAATCATCATTAGTATATCGATAGGTATTAGTTCCTGAAATTGTAATTCTAGGCGGAGTGTTATGCGTCCAAAAGTATAATGCACCCTTTGTTTTCGGCTCATTTTCTGTTAAGAAATCATCTGCACTTATGGCGCATGGATATGGATTACCTACTAAATAAAACCGATCTGCGGCAATCAACTCAACTTCTATTTTACCATTGTTTGGAATTCCTTTGAAAACACCTTCAAATATCGCTCGCTCTGTAGTAGAAAAACTTTGCGGAGCTCTAATACTGTAGCCACGACCAGAAGTCATAGTCATGCTTCCGTAAAGGTTTGTTTTCCATCCTAAAGTGGAATCGTGCCAGAAATATTTATCAAAAAGGGTTTCGGATGAAAAATCATGCAATGTCATATCGGCTACTGGTGAAGACCAATAGGTAAGGTCAAATCGAATTACTGGTTTTGTTTTTCTTTTTAAATGAACAATTCCTGTGTTTACTATGTCATCATCTTCTTGATATAAACTAGCAGAATCTTCTAAAACAAGTATCCCTTGACCGGTATAAGCAAACTCGATTCCTAATGTGTTTTTTTCAAGTAAAGTAACCGTTTTATCTTGTTCAATATTGCATCCACAAACATTGACTGTTGTTAAGTTTGGAAAACTTTCTTTAAAATAAACATCTTTTCCCGCAGAAGGATAACCATTCGACCATGAAATTCCATCCCAAGTTGTGGTATTAACACAAAGTTTTAAGCGGGCAATTCTATGTTTTGAAATGCCAGAAACAGAATTAAAATTACCACCAATCATCAATCTATAATCTTCATCAAATTTCATTGCAAACAGCGTATTATTTGATGGTGCCACAAAAGAATTATCATACGATCCTGAAGGCAATAAACGAATCAATCTAGAAGAAGCAATAGTATTATATGTGCCTGAAAAACTTCCTCCCACCAAAATTCTATCGTCTGGTTGCACTAAAATAGCACGAACATCTCCTTTACTAAAGCCAGCGCCTGATTGAAATGTAGCATCCAGACTTCCATCACTATTTAATCGAAGAATGCGTTTTTGTGGAACTTTATTAAAAGTCAAAAAAGAACCTCCGACAATAATCTTATGATTGGATTGAAGTGCCATTGCATACACATATTTATCAAAACCCTCTTTTATATTAAAGCTAGCATCAATACTTCCATCTTGATTTAGTCTTACCAAACCTGCAAAAGTCATATCATTGAAGGTTTTAAAATGACCTCCAACCAATATCTTTCCATCTTCTTGCACGACTAGACTTTCGATTACACTGTCTGCACCTAAACCAACATTAAAATTTAGATCTTTTGTTCCGTCTGGAAGAATTCGGACGATTCTATTAGCGCTAACAGTATTATATTTAGTAAATGCTCCTGCCACAATTATTTTTTGATCGGACTGAATTGCCATGGTATACACTTGTGCATTAAATCCATCGCCAGTGTTAAATGAATTATCAATTTCTCCATTGGCTAATATTCTAACAATACGATTATGAGTAAGATCATTGTACTTTGTAAAATTTCCTCCCAGAACAATCTTTCCATCACTTTGAAGTACAGTAGTTTTAATTACATTATTACTTCCAGAATTTGTTGCGTTAAAAGTAGGATCGATTGCTCCGTTTTCTAATAAGCAAACCATTCTGGGAGCAGCAACCCCATTAAACGTTTTAAAATTCCCACCAACTATTATCTTTCTATTTGAAAGAGGCAGAATACTAAAAACAGAATTGTCAAATCCAACTCCAGAAGCCAAATAGGAAATATCTTGTTCGCCTTCACTATTAATTTTTGCTAACCTGCCTTGATTTTGACCGTTAAAAACAGCAAAAGAGCCTCCTACAAACCAAGAATCCTCTTCATCAAATTCTAAAGCTAGAACTGAGGCAGAAGCAGGTCCTGCACCGATATCAAAATTAGGTTTTACGCTACCATCAGATTGTAGAAAAATTAATCTTGTGGCTTCGGTTCTATTGTAAAATCCAGTAAAAGAACCGCCTACCATTATATCGCCATTCTTATTAATTCTGATTGTCTGAACTCCTTCTTTACTAAAACCTGAACCCGTTGCGAAGCCTTCATCTTTAGTTCCGTCTTCATTTAAGCGAATAATTCTATTCGCTTCGACATTATCAAAAAGGGTGAAATTACCGCCTAAAACCATTTTCCCATCAGACTGTAAGGCAATGGCATTAATATCGTCATTGAAGCCAGCTCCAGTATTAAAACTGGAATCGAAAGCGCCATTAGGGTTTAAACGAATTATTCTATTGGCAGAAATGCCATTAAAAGTGGTAAAGTTACCTGTGAGAATGATTCTCTGATCTGATAAGACTTTTACTTGTGTAACATTTAAAGGAGATCCAGAACCTGTAAGAAACGTAGAATCGATTGTTCCGTTTGGAAATAAACGCACTACTCTGTTTACTGTACTATTATTATATTTTGCAAAGCTGCCAACTATAATTATTTTACCATCTGACTGTAAAGCAATATCATATACAATCCCTGTAGCTGCTCCAATTGTGGTATCAAAAGTCGCATCATAAGAACCGTCTTCGTTTAAACGAATTAATCTTCCAGCTTTAATTCCATTGTAACTTGTAAAATTTCCTCCAACAATAATTTTCCCATCAGCTTGCAAACAAGAGGCATAAATTTTACCATTAAAACCTGTTCCTGTATTGAAACTTTCGTCTATAGATCCGTTTGGATTTAATCGAGTAAGGTAGGAAACCGCTGTGCCATTCAAACTCAAATAATCGCCGCCAACCAGCAAAGTACCTTCTTTTCGAAGAAGGAGCGTTCGAACAGTATTATCAAATCCATCTCCATTTTGGCCATCATCTAAAACGTTAAACGAACTGTCAACTTTGCCTTGTTGCGAGAAAAGCGTTTGAGCCGACATTAAAATTAGCATTAACGAATAAAATATATTTTTAATCAAAACGGTGCAATTAAAGTTTAAAATTATAAGAATTAAACTAAATTATAAAGCCATAATTAAAAACACAATACCAAGATTTAGGGATTTTTTCTAAATAAAAAAAAGCCCATTCTTTTATTAAAGAATGGGCTTTTGAAGAAATATTATTTTTTACTACAAATTAGAAAAAATCACTTTTTTAGTAACAGTAGAACCATTTTCTAAAGTTACTTTAACTAATAAAACCTGATCACTAGAGTGTAAATTTGTAATCTGCAATTCTGATGAATTCACTTTGTTTTTGCTGTATACTAACTGACCGCCAACGTTGAAAATAGTAACGTCTTTGATCGTTTCTTTAGAACAAGTAATACTAACTGTTTTGTTTTTTACAGAAATTAAAACACTGTTTTCAAGATTTTCTAAATCATCTGTACCTAATGTTTTACCGGTATAACGAAGGACAAAACGCTCGGTAAAAGTTCCAACTAATGTACTGAATGTATAGTTTTCATTTCGCAAATTAATTGTCTTTCCAGTAGTTTTATCTTCTAGGTAAACTTCTTGTTTACCAAAGAATCCATCCCCATGATCTATTCCGATCGTAAAATCGCCTGCAACAGTAGTTTTATATCCTAACGGAACTAAGTCGGTATTTTCAAAAGGCAGAGCACGTCCTTGAATAGTTAATTTCTTTGTTTCGTTTAAACTATAAAAATCAAGATAAGAGTTACCTGCAATTGTAGGAGCGTCATAATTAAAATCTACGTTATTAGTAGCGCCCTCAATATAACCAACCAATATTTGTTTAAAAGCACCTTCGTTATTTACCATATTTAACCAAATACGGTTTCTTTCAATGCTTTTACTTTTACTAGCTACTTTAAAGAAGCTACCATTAACTGATGAACCTCTACGCATATCATTGTTAAAATGTATTTCAGTCGTTTTTGGTCTAGCAAAAAATCCCTGACCCGCAGCTATAAATCCGTCAAATGATTTTGTTCCACCAACAACAGTACCTCCTGAAGCAGTATAAACTACATAATCATTACTTGTATAACGATAGGTATTGTCGCCTGGAGCTTTTGTTGGAGGAGCAACGTGAGTCCAGAAATAAAGTGCACCTAATTGATCAACATTAGCATCCCACAATGCATCTACATCAATCGCAGATGGATAAGGATTTCCTAATAAAAACCATTTATCTGGAACCACTGATGGTACCGTTATATCACCATTGTTTGGTCTTCCTTTAAATTCTCCAGTAAAGTTAGCAGCGGTTTGACTGTCAAAAGACTGTGGTCCTCTAATGCTATATCCTTTTCCAGGTTCCATTTCCGCCATTCCGTACATATTAGTTGCCCAGCCTCCAGTAGGGCTGTAAGTGAAGAACTTATCGAAAAGAGTTTCCGATGACAAATCCTTCATTTTAAAAGTATCTGGTTCTCCAGTAACTGGACTTGACCAGTAAGTCAAATCGAAACGGTTTATTTTAGTTGTTCTTTTATAAACAATATCACCATCATTTTTCACATTAGTAGTCTGTAATAGACTTGAACCATTTTCAAACACTAATTTACCATTACTTGTCACTTTATTTGTGATTGTCAAAGTTACTCCATCTGGGATAATTACATCTGATGTCGCAGTAATAGTTAAAGAACACGCCTGTATATTTGGCTTAGCAATTGTAAAAGGCTGATGACTTGCTGTAACATATGAAATCGTAACGCTTTTACTTCCGTCAGGTTCTCCATTTGTCCATCCTGTCGCATCCCATTCTGTATTTGAACTAGTATCTGCTATCGTAACATTTACTGCACTTGAAGTACAACCTGTAGCATTATTTGTAACAGTAAAACTATATGTATCTGCTACTAAATCTTGAATAGCTAAAGAAGCACCTGGCCCAGGATAACTTTTTGGCAGAGTCGTTGCTCCTGTTTGATTAACAGTCCAGTCTGCTGGCAAATCACTTAGGGTTATACTTCCTAAAGTATTACATGAAGCATTGTTGTTTTTTGTAATTGTTGGAGTTGTAGGTATTGCGTTAACTGATAACGTTACATCTCTTGTAAATGCTGAACTACAGTTTGGAGTCGAACTTGTTGTTGTAATCTGAGTTATTCGCAAAGTTTGCCCATTATTTGCATAAGTCAATGCTGGTGTAGTAAAACTAGCCGTTCCGCCAGCAGTTGCTACAACAGAAGTAATTGGAGTTTGCGTTACACTATTTATCGAATATGAGATTGTAGATGTACTTCCTGCCAATAATCCAGTCAAATTAATTGTTGCTGCAGACCCTGTACACACTGAAAGTGGTTGACTAGCCCCTGTTAATGTTGGTGTAGGATTAACTGCTAATGTCACATTTATTGAGAATGATAAGCTACAGTTTGGAGTTGAACTTGTTGTTGTTACTTCTGTTATCTGTAAAGTCTGTCCGTTATTTGCAGTAGTCAATGCTGGAGTAGTAAAACTAGCCGTTCCGGTACTACTTGCTACAATAGAAGTAATTGGAGTTTGTGCTACACTGTTTATCGAATATGAGATTGTTGATGTGCTTCCCGCTAATAATCCACTCAAATTTATCGTTGCCACAGATCCTGAACAAACTGAAGCTGATTGAGATGCACCTGTCAATGTTGGTGAAGGATTAACTTTTATCAAAACAACAGCAGAAACATTCGGGCATGTACCACCTGAAGTTACCGTTCTTCTAAACCAAGTATCTGTAGTTACTTGAGCTGTTGGAATATAATTCTGACTATTATTTGTTCCAGGAGCAGCACTAAATCCTGAAGTCGAACTTGTTGTGCTCATCTCCCAGAAATAAGCATAAGTTCCACCTCCTGTAGGTGCGCTTCCCGAAATTTGTCCCGGTATTGTACCAGCACAAATTGCCTCTGAATATCTCGCAACAGCCTTGTAAGCTTTAAAAGTACCAACACATGGATCGTCAAAATTCTCATTATTAGCTATAACCTCAATGGTTCCTGTATTTCCTAAAAGCCTACTTTCTGTATAAGATTGGCTTTTTACAGCAGAGTGGCATACATAATTAATTTGGAATGCCCCACAAGATCCAGTCGGAGAACCATAACTCGCAAAACTTACTGTGTTAAAATAAGTTCCAGCAGGAGCTGTAAAGATGGCTGTTTGATTTTCATCTACATTCACGCAAACCGAATTAGAATTACCATTATTGTATGTTATAATATTATTGCCTATTCCAACTGTTATGGTTCCAGTTGTGGTTGCAGTTGCACAAGAATTACCTGTTGTGGTCACATTATAGTTGAATACGCCTATTGCAGTTGGATTTCCGCTAATTGTTAAAGTATTTCCAGTAACTGAACTTGTTACTCCAGAAGGAAGACCAGTGACAACTGCATCTGTTGCGCCACCACCCAATGTCAATGCTATTGGTGTTATTGCACTATTTTGACAAACGCTTCGATTTGCTCCTGCAGAAATAGTGTGTACTGGATTTACTGTTAGTAGTTTAGAATTTGAATTAACTGCACATAAACCATTGTACACTACACATCTCACGCTATAACCATTCCAACCAACTGGCGTATTGTTCAAGCTTAATACCCGAGTAGTATATCCTGACAAGTTAGCTGATAATGAAGCATCAATATTTGTCCAACTTGTACCATTTAATGAATACTGCCATTGATAACTAACTCCTGTAGTGCTAGATGTTACTGAAAAAGTACCTGATGTGCCTTCGCAAATTGTTAAATCATTAGGTTGTACTGTAATAGTAGGAGAAGTACAAGTATTATTTATAATTCCACTAGCCGTAGAAACAAAGAAAGTATCATTTTTATTTGCCGCAGCAGAACCTGTCGAACCCCAAGTCCCTGGAATCATTACTGCCCCTCCAAGCATAAGTGTTGCAGTACTATGCGTAAATGTATTCAAGTTAGCAATAGACCCTCCCAAAACCGAAAAATTCTTAGTAACTGTTGTTGCTTGACTCAATGTTACTCCTGAAGAATGTGTATTACTTATTGTCAGATTATTTACAGTTGAAGGTAAACCTGTGCTCGTCACCTGAGAAACTGTTCCATTAAAAATGTAATCAGCCCCTGTACTAAAGGTACGTGTCATAGATCCAGAAACTGGCACTGCCCCATTTATCCCATTAGAATTTGCTGTAATTAATGTAGCACCCGAATTTAATACAAATTTTGCTGTTCCTGAGCCATTTCCTCTTCCTCCCGATGGCACAATTTTAAAAGTTCCTAAATCGATTGTTCCACTTACATTAAGTTCTCCCATCCAAGGGTCTGTATCACTAGTTAAAGCTGTATTTAATGTAAGATCTGATGCCAATTTTAAAGTACTTCCTGTATTGACCTTATACTTAACCCAGATTGCAGCAGCATCAGTTGGCATATTTAATGTTTGTATACCCGTACCATTAAAATTAAAAATTCCGTTTTGTACAGCTCCAATTGTTGTTATAGAACCTGCCCCTACTGTATTTGTAAAATTACCTCCTATATTCACATTACTTACTCCAGAAGTACCTCCATTAAAATCAAAAACACCACCTGTCTGAGTATAATTACCTAATATAGAATGGGTATAGCTTGTTCCGTTATTAGCTACAAAAGTTCCACCATTTAAAGTAAAATCATTATTAATAGTAAGACTTGCTGCTGCTGTTTTTGATCCATTTCCAGAGATAGTAAGATTACTATAAGTAGTCGTTTTAATACTTTGATTACCTGAACCATTATAATTAACTGTGTTTCCTACTGCAGTTGCTCCTAAATTTGTTATTGTAGATGTTCCTCCAATATTTAAAGTAGTCCCTACATTGTTTGTCAGTGTTCCATTTCCTGCTAAAGCACTTGAAATTGTTAAAATTCCATTGTTGTTTAAAATCACACCAGTAACTGTTACACTACTAATAGAAATATTTCCTATAATAGACTGAGCATTAGTATCGAAGGTTTGTATTGCTGTACCAGAAGTAAAACCACCGTTATTTGTAATTCCTCCTCTAAAATTAATTGCAGAACTTGCTGAATTGTTCCAAACTCCTCCAGAATTTATCGTAACTAAACCTGTAAATCGTTTTGTACCAGAAGTTGCCCCTACTGTTAATGTACCTGATATATTAGTTGCTCCTCCTACTGCTAATGCTTCAGAAACCGTCAACACTCCTCCTGTTTGTATAGTTAAGGTAGCACATACTGCAGATGCAGATATTACTGGACTATTAGTTGCAGACGGAATTATGACATTATCCGTTGCAGATGGAACATTGCCAGAAGACCAATTTTGAGATCTTCCCCAATTTACTCTTTGCGCTGCATTGTTTCCCGTTCCACCAATCCAAGTATTTTGACTAAATCCAATGCTAACAACAAAAAACATTCCAACACAAAGTAAGCTCAAGCTAGGTTTACACAATCTTTTGAAGAAAGATTTAGAAGAAATGAAAAATAAAAACGAGTAAAGTAATTTTCTCATCATATAACAGTAGGTATTTGTTTGTAAATTTGTTTTTGGTTGCTTAAAGCAAAAAAGGCATTTCTTTCAAAAAGAACAATGTTCTTTAGGTAATCAGCTGAACCCTAAAATGTTAAATTCTGGCATCTTAGGCCGAAATTTTAAAATGTTAAAATTCCGTACAAAAATATTTAAATTAGCCTAATACACAAGGTTATAATTTATTTCTTTTTATAAAATATTAACAAATTTTAGAATTATTTTATAACAAATCGAGCATAACTGAATTTAAACGTTAAAACGCATGAAAAACCCGACGAACAGCACTTTCACCATCAAAGAAGCTTTACAAAAGCTAGAGCACTTTTGTGCTTACCAAGAGCGCTGTCATGATGAAGTTGTGGCTAAATTATACAGCCTAAAAATGACTCGTGATGAGATTGATACTGTTGTGGTCCAGCTAATTGAAGGGAATTTCTTGAACGAGACTCGCTTTGCTTGCAGCTTCGCAAGAGGCAAACACAGAATTAAACATTGGGGTAAAATCAGAATTACAAATGAATTGAAAGCAAGAAATATTTCTTCAACTAATATTAATTTGGCTCTGAAAGAAATTTCTTCTGAAGAATATTTTGAAACTTTTGAAAATCTTGCGGAAAGATCTTGGAATTCTATTTCTGAAACCAATCTTCTCAAAAAACGTAAAAAATTTTGTGACTACCTGCTCCGAAGAGGTTATGAAAGTAATTTAGTTTACGAAAAAGCAAAAGAATTAGAAGAGAACTAAGTTCATTTTCAGCACTACAAAAAAAAGAATATTTGCAACTTTCTTAAAATTCCTCTACCCCTTTTAAAAAGCTTAAAAACCACATTCTCTTCAGTTATAAATTATTCCATTTTTGAAGAATTTATAGCAAATCTGACGTTTTTTAGTCTAAAAACTCAAAAAAAAGTCTACAAAAGCCTCTTAATTTACGAATATTCTTATAATATTTTTAACGGTTTTATAAGAATATTTGCCGAACATTAAAATTTTTAATGTAGTTCATCGACTATTTTAACAATTCATCGATTAAATGAGGGTTCCCAAAACCCTATCAAATTGTAGCTCGTAGATGTGTATATCTTTGCGCGGTTCGAAAAGTCTTATGCCAGCATAACAAATTGATAGAAAACATTTAACATGAAAAAAACTTTACTTTTATTCTTTTTATTGCCTTTTTTTGGATTTGCTCAATTGAATCGTAATTACATCATTGGTTCGAAAACTGGAGCCGATTTCAAAAATCTTCCAGAAGCAATTGAAAAACTGAAAGATGTTGGAATAGACAGAGACATTCAGTTTCTATTGGATGAAAATCAAAATTTATCTTCTCAATTAACAATTACCAGTTTTAAAAATAAAAACAAAAACACGGTAACTATAAGACCAAATGATGGAAAAGAAATTATCATCACTGGAAAAGTTAGCAATGGAGCATTGATTGCTCTTAATAATGCAGATCACATTATCATTGATGGAAATAATACCGTTTCTGACAACAAGTTAAAAATTTATAACAACTTTGACGACATCAATAACAGCTATTCAAGTCGAGTTGCAATTTGGTTGTACAAAAAGTCTGAGAACAATTCAATTAAAAATTTAACCATCGAATTAAATACACTTGGTGATGCAATAGGAACAACATCAACTGGTATTTTGGCTTCTGGTGATAGCTTTGACAGCAATGCAAATAATGCTGACAACACCATTCAAAATGTAATCTTTGTAAATGTTAAACAAGCTATAGTTGTAAAAGGCCAAAACAAAAACAATATAGGGTGGAAAATTTTAAATAATAAAGTAAGTACAAAAGCTTTTTTAGGTATATCTCTTTTAAATGTAAGTGACTATACAGTAAAAGGAAATACATTAGATGGAATAAAAATCCCTTCAAATTTTGATGGTACATTTAATTTTTCTGGGATATATTTAGAGAATGCCAACGATGGAACTGTCTCAAACAACACCATTTCAAATATAGAAAACCGCAAAGGGTACGGGATTGGATATCCAATGTACATTAAAGGAGATAATGCAACTATTTCTAAAAACACCGTTTCTAATTTCTTTTCAAATTCATCCAGCACTGGAGCATTAGCAATTAAAGTAGAGGGTAATGGCGCATCAATATTCAACAATAAAATTAGCGCTATAATTTCTGACCAAGCTGTAACCGCTAGCGGAATTTATACAACAGGGGACAATCAACTACTTTATAACAACTTTGTACTTGACGTTAGTTCAGCTGGAGGTGGCGGTGTAAGTGGGCAGAATGCCTTTGGTATTTATATTGATAATGGTTCTAGCATTAAATTATATCATAATAGTGTAAAGCTTATTACTAACCAACCTAATGGATGTTCATCTGCTTTATATGTACGAGACGGTTCTGGATTTGATATTAGAAACAATATATTTGTAAATGCTCAAACTTCAGGAAGTGAACGTTTTGCGGTATACTTCGAATCGGCAGATCGTTCAAAATTCACAACATTAGACTACAACAACTATTATAGCTCACAGTATGTGGGTACCTTTGGAAGCTACTACACTTCAACAAACAAAAAAATCACTCTTGACGAATGGAAAGAGGTAACAAGTAGAGATACTAATTCTAAAAATGGAAATCCGTTATTTCTAAACAACAGTTTATATTTAGATGCGAATAATGCCGTGAATAAAACCCTAGTAGGAACTGAAACTTTAATTGCAACTGTACCAACAGACATTGACAACAATGCTAGGCTAAAACCATATATGGGAGCACATGAATTGGCACCTTGCGTTCCAACTGGAGATCAAACTGCTTTTGGGCCTAATACATGGATTGGATATGTTTATAAAATGGCAAATAATGCTGCTCTGCCTCCAAATATTTCTTATCCAGCTTTACCAAATACTAGTATTGCAACGTACATAGGAATTGTAACTGAAAACAAAAACTTTGATAGAAATATTGGAGGAGGTTCTGTTACTGGACAAACTTCAAATTTTGCTTGCGAAGCTGCTCCTTCTGACCGATTCTTTGTACGATATAAAATGCTTGCTGAGATTACCGAAGCCGGTCTATACAGTTTTGATATTGGAAGCGACGATGGAGTAAGACTTTACATCGATGATGCAGCTGTTCCAATTATAACAAGATGGAATGGTCATGGTTTTACTATGGATTACGCTACACAAAATTTAACTGTAGGCCAACATAAATTTGTTCTAGAGTATTATGAAGATGGTGGCGATTCGAGAGTTTCTTTTTTCACTGGTATACAAAAAGGAAATCCTTCTGAATATGGAGACAAAGTATGGAACGTTTATGGTTATGTTAACAACGATATAACCTTACAAAATGTTAGATATGCTGGTTATTATGTTGATCCTCATTTAAATCCTGATTCAACAAATTATTGGACAAAAGACAAATCGCCTTCATCTGCAACCATTTGGCAAGGCTCTCAGATACCAGACAACAATTTTACTGTTGTTTACAAACGTAAAGGTTTCGATTGTGGATTATATCAATTAAAACATATGAATCATGATGATGCTGTTGAGCTTTATATCGATGATAAATTAATCTTTTCTAGAGATGGGTGGGACAATACCACTTATTTAATTAACGGAGGAGACCTTTACCCTTTAAACAGTGAGTCTAGAGTAGAAATACGCCTAAGAGAAGATGGTGGTGATGCCAATCTTGGAATTAATTTTACAAAAACGGATATTGTATATAACGGAACTGGCACTATTCCTAATGGCAGCTCTTTAGTGATAAGTTCAAATACGGAACTAAAGTCAGATCTTACAGTTTGTTCTTGTACTGTAAATCCAAATGTGACATTAACAGTCCCAAAAGATGTTACGTTAACTGTTGATGAAAATGTAACCATTGGTACTGGAGGAAAGCTTTTAATTTTAGACGGAGGATCATTTCTTCAAACTTCTACAAGTAAAAATATGTTTACAGGAAGTAATACTGCTTTTGAAATTCAAAGAATAACCGAAATTCGTCGTTTTGATTTAACGTATTGGTCATCACCAGTAGACAATCCAGATTTTAAAATGAGTACTTTGTCTCCTGAAACTTTATTCGATAAATTTTTCTATTGGACTTCTGATTTCAAATGGGCAACTGATTTGTACGGAAAAAAGACAATGGAACCTGGAAAAGGATACAGCATTAGAGGACCACAATCTTTTGATACTCAAAACCCTTCTAACTTTACTGGAAAATTCTATGGAAAACCAAACAATGGAAATATTTTGATTCCAATTACAGCTGATAAATACCATTTTGTTGGAAACCCCTACCCATCTGCTATTGATGCTCGAAAATTCATTAGAGATAACGGAGAAGTTGGACCTTTATACTTTTGGACACATATTTCGCCTCCAAAAAAAGAGAATGGCAGCAATACTTACACCTACAGCAGTCCAGATTATGCAGTACTAACATTATTGGGATCAACAAAAGCGACAACTGGAGGAGAAGAGCCTTCAGGATATATTGGAGTAGGACAAGGTTTCTTTATTAAACCAAGAGTTACTTCTGTAACCTTTACTAATGAGCAACGTGTAAAAGCACAAAACACACAATTTTACAAAACGTCAGCCAAAGAAACTGAAGTTGAAGTAAATCGTTTGTGGTTAAATTTAAGTAATACCGAAGATGCCTTTAAACAATTACTAGTTGGTTATGCAGAAGGAGCATCAAACAGTTACGATCATAACTACGATGCAACTACAATGGCAGGTAATTCTTTTATCGATTTTTACACCATAAATGAAGCTAAAAAACTTACTGTTCAAGCAAGAGCTTTACCTTTTGATAATACAGATACTGTTCCTCTTGGTTATAAAACAACTGTTAGCAGCGAACTTACAATCTCGATAGATCATGCAGATGGATTTTTTAATAAACAAGTCGTTTATCTTGAAGATAAAACAACAGGAACAATAACAGATCTTCGTGCTTCAAATTATACTTTCCAAACAGCTGCAGGAACTTTTACAGAGCGTTTTGTATTACGTTATACCAATAAAACATTAGGCACAGATGATTTTGAAAATGTACAAGATGGAGTTTTAGTTTCGATAAAATCAAAAGTAATAAATGCAGTTAGCGGAACTGAAAATATTAAAGAAGTGCAAATCTATACTATAGGCGGACAATTGCTTTACAACAAAAGCAAAATAGATGCAAAAGAATTAGAGATTACAAATTTACATTCTAGCAATCAAGTTTTACTGGTAAAAGTAATTCTAGAAAATGGTCATGTAGTCACGAAAAAAATCATATTTAATTAAAAAACAAGAAACCCATCATTACTGATGGGTTTCTTGTTTTTATTCTTCTTTCAACTCGTCAATTACTTTCTTTATCTCTTTAGCGTATTTCCCATAAAACTTTTGAACCCACCATTCTAAAGAAATTCCCATAGAAAGTATCGTAAATACAATGATGGCAAAAAAACCAAATAATTGTCCGTTAGTAAATTCGTGATTTAATAAACCAGATTTTTCAGAAAGGCCATAAAAATAAAAGCCCAATAAGTAAACAACGATAAAAGGAGTCAGCGAGAAGCCAAATGTTTTATACAATTCCATATTCAGCCTAATATCAAAATACGTCTCATACAAACTGTCTTTTGTTTTCAATGTTGTTGCATTTAATCTTTTAAAAAAGAAATATAATTTCACTAAATAATAAACGCAAACAGCCAAAAACAAGCTATAGATTAAATAATACAAAAAAATCATCTGTGCATTAAAGTGACAAATTATCGGAATTGCTGCCATAGAAATTATGGATAAAATTTGATAGATAAATTCATTTTTTAGATTTGTTCTGATTTTGTCTAATGGTGTATTAGCAGACTGAATCTTTTCTAGGTTTGACGGCAGAACAACATTTTCAGGTTTTTCGTTATTCCATGCATTTTGTATCTCGTTAAAATCCATATCCTTGTTTTTTAATAATTTCTTTTAATTTTTCTTTGGCTCTATTCAGTTTCACTCTAGCATTCCCTTCAGATATTCCTAGATTCTCTCCTATTTCTTTATGAGAGAAACCTTCCAGTTGATAGAAAATGATAGCTTTATCTATTTTTTCAAGTTTCTGTACCGCTTTATAAAAATGATCCAATTGACTTTCTTTTATATGAGAATCTCCTTCATCATCTTTGACATTCTCTGAAGCGATTTCATATCTGTCTACCTTCCGTTTTTCTTTCCTCAAAAAGACAATTGCCGTATTTACTGCTACTCTGTACATCCATGTCGAAAACTGGCTTTCATTCCGAAAAGATTCATATGATTTCCAGAGTTGGCATACAATCTCCTGGAACAAATCCTGCTGATCATCAGAATTATCCATATACATTTTAGAAACTTTATACAAAATTCCTTTATGGCTTTCTATTCGATTTAAAAACTCTTGTTCCTTCTCTCTCAAAGCAGCTTTAGTTCATTACAGGTTTTACAGTATATCCTCCTTTTCTCAATAAATTAATAACTCCATACTCACCACCTAAATGCGCTGCACCAACAGCTATGAAAACACCATTTTGCCTTAGTAACTCCGGCATTTGTTTTACCCAGTTTAGATTTCTATCATCAAGAATCTGCTTTTTAGTTTTTTCACTTGTAAATCGTTTATCTGTACTAAATTCATACATCGCTTCAATGTTTTCTTTTTTGTAGGCATCTACCAATTCCATTGTTTCTTCAGGAGTTGATTCTTCCAAAAGCGCCAGCATTTCATCATTAGAATAAGCATTTTCAAGAATTTCGAATTGAGCTTTAACAGACTCTAATCCCGAAATAGAAACATTCTTTTTTTGGGCTGCATCTGAAAACTCCATTTCATAAAACTTCAAATCTGTACAACCAAAACTTTTCATAGAAATCAGGCTCAAAACAGTCAAAAGACTAAAACTGTCTACTTGCTGTACCGACATTCCGGTGCTCTTTTTTAAAATAGAATCTAATTTTGTAAGTTGTTCTGGTGTTAGCTTTTTACTCAAAGGTTCTTTTCCCATTGCCAATTGCTGCATTTGGCTCATTTCGTTCGGATCTGTAAAGTTGATCTCTAAAAACAATTTATCCGATTTCTCAAAAGCATTTTTGGCTTTTTCAGATAAGAAATAATCTTTTGAACAGATCATATGAATTGTTCCATATAAATAAGAAGATTTTTGAAGTCCTTTTCCTGAAACTTCCCAAAGAAGAGAATTTTCCAGTTTTGAAGTTTTGCTTTGAGCTGAAATGTCATTACAAACAAAAAAGAAGAATATAAGTAAAGTTGCTATAAATTGAAATCTGGTTTTCATGATTTAATATCGTTTATTTGATTACAGCTTGTAAGTAATCAAATAAACAAAACGTTACAAAAAACTTTACTCTTTTTTCAAATTTAAGTCTTGAAAAATCAGAATCTAAAAAACAAAATCTCTAACTAATTCCAAAACCTGATTAATTTCTTCCTGCGAATTATAACTGTGAATACAAAAACGAAGACGTTCCTGATTTTCTGGAACAATTGGCGAAACAATTGCCTGCACATCGAATCCTTTATTCTGAAGTTCTTCAGCCAACTTTTTGACATTTTCATTGCCTGGAACAATTGCAGAATGGATTGGAGATTTACTGTGAACAAACATTGGTTTTAAACCCAGCAAATTTTTCTGCTGATTAAAAAATACAATATTCTGGCGAAGCTTTTCAATACTCTCTTTTTCGATTTCTAATTGCTGATAAGCCATAAAAATTGTTGCCACAGCATGAGGTGACAAAGCGGTTGTAAAAATAAAACTGTGTGCAAAATTGATTAAATATTCTCTAAGGCCAAAACTTCCTAAGATTGCTGCTCCTTGAGATCCTAAACCTTTTCCAAAAGTTACGATTCGGGCAAAAAATTTATCGTGCAGTTTCAGATACTGAGTCAATCCCTCTCCTTTTTCTCCAAAAACACCCAAAGCGTGAGCTTCATCAACAACTAAATAACAATTGTATTGTTCTGAAAGCTGTATCAACTCTTCTAAATTTGGACTATCTCCGTCCATAGAAAAAACAGTTTCGGTTACAATATAAATTGTGCTATCTGGAAATTTAAGAATGTGTTTTTCTAAATCTTCAACATCATTGTGAATATAATGATGCGAATTTGCTCGAGACATCGCGATGCCATCTTTTATAGAAGCGTGACACAATTCATCATACAAAACAACATCATTTTCTTGCGGTACAGCGCTAAAAAATCCTAAATTGGCATTGTATCCCGAATTGAAAATTAAAGCCGCTTCTGCTTCATGAAATTGAGCTATAAAACTTTCTGCAATTGGATAAAGAGAATGGTTTCCTGAAGTCAATCTAGAACCTGTAGCTCCATTTTGAAAAATCTCATTTTCTAGCAAATAAGCGTGAGTGTGTTTGAATAAGGTTTCCGATTTAGAAAATCCGATATAATCATTAGAAGAAAAATCAATCAGATTATTAAACACAGGAAGTTTTCGAAAACTATTTTCCTGTTTACAACTTTCTAATTTACGATTAAGATTTTCTGGCAGCTTCATAAAACCAAAGTTAGGCAATTCATTTTAGAATTAACAAAACAGCGGATTATATGAAATCCGCTGTTTTTCTAAATTTAAACGCCACTAATAAAAGGCGATTGCCTAGTATAGTTTGACTCTATCATTTCTTTTACCATAAACTTCGAAATATCAAAAGCCGAAATTTTTTCACCCAAACAATCTTCAAGATTTACAGCGATTTTAGAGCTTTCATCAGAAAAAACAATTAAAGGAACCCGGACTTGCGTCCAATCTATTTTACTATCAACCAAAAGATCATAGGTTAATTGTCGGTCTTTTTGGATTTCGGGAAAATTCGTTTTCATCCAATCCGTTGCCATAATCGTCTTCGGACTCTTCTTATCAAATGGGGTGTCTATATTTAAACCCGCCAATAAAACATACCGCTCAATTCCGTAACCATTCATAGCATTCAAAACGTTCTTCGTTGCCTGACTGGCAACCATAGGCTCTCCTGGCCTTTGACCAATAGTGCTGAGTACTGCTTGACAATCTTTAAGCAATAAGTTTATTGATTCTTCATTAATAGCATCGCCTTTAATGATTTCTATTTTTGAGTTTTGAATGGTAAAATCGTCGGGATTTCTCAATAGAAGTTTTACACTAAATCCGTTTTCTAATAACTGGTGTACAAGATACTTTCCATTTCTTCCGCCGCCGCCAAGAACAGCAACTTTTGATATATTTTTCATATATATTCTTTATAAAATTTGACATAAAAAATGTTGCTTCATTGTCTAATTATGAAGCAAAACTGCAAAAGCTTACTAAACTTTTACTATTGATCGAATATTTTTATAAAGAGATTTTAATACTTCAAAAGTAATAAAATAAAAAAAGCCAGACAAAACTGTCTGGCTTTTCTGCTTATTTTGAAATTGTCTTAGTCAACTAAAACAATTATCTTATTGTTTTTCATTTCGATTGTTCCTGACTTAATCTCTAAAGTATAAGTTTGGTCATTAACTCTCGTAAATTTATCAGCAGCCTCTTTAGAAAAATTGAAGCTTGGAGCTGCAATTTTAATTGTTCCCTCTTCTAAGATAGAAACAATTGGCGCGTGATGATTTAAAATCTGAAAACTTCCATTAACTCCTGGTAAAGTAACCGATGTTACCTCTCCTGAAAATAATTTCGCTTCTGGTGATACTATTTCTAAAATCATAACCGTTTTTTAAAATTCCAAATTATAAAATTCCAAATCCCAATCTTGGAATTTGGAATTTTTATTTTTTTGATTTTATCAAGCTCTGCTTGATTATTATGCTTCAGCTAACATTTTCTCTCCAGCCTCGATTGCATCTTGAATAGAACCTTTCAAGTTGAAAGCTGCTTCTGGAAGGTGATCTAACTCACCATCGATGATCATGTTAAATCCTTTGATAGTATCTTTAATATCAACTAATACACCTGGGATACCTGTAAATTGCTCTGCTACGTGGAATGGCTGAGACAAGAAACGTTGTACACGACGTGCTCTTGCTACTGAAAGTTTATCCTCTTCAGATAACTCCTCCATACCAAGGATCGCAATGATATCTTGTAATTGTTTGTATTTTTGAAGAATTTCTTTTACTCTTTGTGCACAGTCGTAGTGCTCGTTTCCTAAAATTTGAGGAGTTAAAATTCTTGAAGTAGAATCTAACGGGTCAACCGCAGGGTAGATACCTAACTCAGCAATTTTACGAGACAATACAGTTGTCGCATCTAAGTGGGCGAAAGTTGTAGCCGGCGCCGGGTCAGTTAAGTCATCCGCAGGAACGTAAACCGCTTGTACAGATGTAATAGATCCTTTGTTTGTAGATGTAATACGCTCTTGCATAGCACCCATCTCTGTTGCCAAAGTTGGTTGGTAACCTACTGCAGATGGCATACGACCTAAAAGTGCCGATACCTCAGAACCTGCTTGAGTAAAACGGAAGATATTATCAACGAAGAATAATACATCTTTACCTTGATCAGATCCAGCTCCATCACGGAAATACTCAGCGATAGATAATCCTGAAAGTGCCACACGTGCACGAGCTCCAGGTGGCTCATTCATTTGTCCGAAAACGAAAGTAGCTTTAGACTCTCTCATTCCTGGCATATCTACTTTAGATAAATCCCATCCTCCATTTTCCATAGAGTGCATGAAATCATCACCGTATTTAATAATTCCTGACTCCAACATCTCACGAAGCAAGTCATTTCCTTCACGTGTTCTTTCACCTACTCCAGCGAATACAGAAAGTCCACCGTGACCTTTTGCGATATTGTTGATCAACTCCTGAATCAATACTGTTTTACCAACACCAGCACCACCGAACAATCCAATTTTACCTCCTTTTGCGTAAGGCTCAATCAAATCGATTACTTTAATACCTGTGAATAAAACTTCAGATGAAGTTGACAAATCTTCAAATTTAGGAGCTTGTCTGTGAATAGACAAACCGTTCTCTCCTGTTTTTGGCAAGTTTCCTAAACCATCAATTGCATCTCCAATTACATTAAATAATCTTCCATATACGTCTGGACCGATTGGCATTTGGATTGGATTTCCTGTTCCAACTACTTCATATCCTCTAGACAAACCGTCTGTAGAGTCCATAGATATAGTACGAACAGTGTTTTCTCCAATGTGAGATTGTACTTCTAGAACTAAGATAGTTCCGTCTTTTTTAGTGACTTCTAGTGAATCATAAATTTTTGGAAGTTCAACATCCTTACCGTTGAAAACTACGTCAACTACTGGTCCAATGATTTGAGCAACTTTTCCTATTACTTTTGACATTACTTATGTATTTATTAAATAGCTATTTAGGTTTATCGAAAATACCTCTTTTTTCAGAGCGCAAAGATAATTTTTTAAAATATAAAATCAATTTTTTTTTCATAAAAAATAGCATGATTTTGTTTGATTCATAAAACTTGGCTAAAAAATAACAAAAACAGCATTTTTTTATAAAATGAAAAAAACCGCTTCATTGGTAAAAATGAGCGGTTTTAAGGTTAAAAATAGTTATACATTATAATGTAGCTGGAAATAGAACTTGATAATTACCAATATCTACACCTTTTAAGTTAGAACCATACTTAGCATTGATCGCTTGGATAAATATATTAGCAATAAAAGCATATCCTCTTGGAGATGGATGGACACCATCTAAAGAAAACATACCTCCAGTAACAAACGTTGCTTTTAATGTAAAGCTGTTCATTGTAACTCCGCTTGGTTTGTTTAGATCATCCATAATTGTTTTAGCATCAACCATTGCCAAGCCATTTGCTTCAGCCGCTGCTTTAATTACAGAATTATACGCTGTAGTCGCCACTTCAATCTCTGCCACTTCAGAAGGCAATAAAACATATCTGTCTGGTAACGGAAAAGTAATTCCTAATTGAGAGAGTGAAGCCGAAGGCGAAGCAATTCCGTCAGCAGCTACCGTTGGGGCTTTTCCAATTCTTGATGAAGCTCCTAAAACAATTAAATCTGTAGGAAGCGCTTGTCTTGCTCTTCCAAAAATCATTCCCATTGCCGTAGCAGTATTAACATCTAATCCGCCACCCATTAGCACTGCTTTTAAATTGGCCGACAAATCTGGCAACGTTTCATCTACTATTAGCAACGGATTATTCCCTGTTGCAGATAAAAGCTTAATTCTATCCCCTTGCCCTAAAAATTTCAATGCATTACTCAATGGCCCATACAATTGTGCATTTAAAGTACCAACCACACTCGCTCCTCCAACTGTTAAATTAGCCTGAGTAAGCTGATTGTATGTTATCACATGAAAATGAGGAAGAGTGGTAATATTTGGCAAATTAGCTATAACTCCTTTTCTTCCGCCTGCAACAAGCTGAGCCACTAAACCTTTGTAAGCCGCCTCAAAAGTCGCAGGAGGCGTTAACGGATTTACTGTTGGATCTCCACCTGCAGTAGCATATCCTAACTCATCATTCCCTCCAATCCATAAAGAAAAGAAAGTAGGGTTTTGACTTAAAGCATCGGCCAAAACAGTTGTTGTCGCGCTAGATGCAAAACGAGCAAAATAAGGATTTGCCGTTCCTGTAGTAACACCTGCAACATTACCATAACCAGGAGCAAGTAAATGAAAACTTTTTGCTCCAGGAACCCCTAAATTATTAAATGTTCCTGACAAATGAGCTGTAACCTCAGTTGTTGGCACTCCTGTAACCGGCACAGGTGTTCCATTAAAATACAAACGCGGACCAGCAACAACATTTCCTCCTAAAAGCAAACCGCCGATATTATCATTTGCAAAAGGCGTTTTGAATTCGCCCCCGCCCACTAGAGCAAATTGTTGCGCTAAAATATTTGGATAGGCTCCTTCTTGACCTTTAATAAACAAAGCATTATCACTAAATCCTGCCGCAAAAGAATCTCCTAAAGCAACATATTTGGCAAAATCAGCAGATCCAGAGGTCAAAGGCTTACCATCAGACGACTCCACTGGAGGAGTCACATCATCATCACTATTACAAGCCATAAAGGTTAACGAAACCAATAAAAGCCATTTGAAATTTTTTATCATAATTTGTAATTTTTTATAATTATCTGTTTCCAAATCTGCATTGAGAAACATAAATAATGAATTTGAATAAGAGTTAATAATCAATTACGGATTAATAGTCCAAGAAGCAAAATACTGCTGTCCGATTAATCCAGCTCCAATTACTTGATAGTATTCTTTACCGCCAATATTAGCAGCTCCTAATTTTACTACCGATTTCAATTTCGGAATTCCATAATTTATCTGAGCATCTATTACTGTTGCCTCTTTAATTATACCATCAGCAAAACCAGCCTGCCATAAATATTCACTATTCCATCTTCCGCTAACATTAAATCCGAAATTCTTAAACAGCTTATCATTTCCAATTGACATTTTAATTCTATGTTTTGGCGTATTAAATCCAGGCTCAAAACTTGGGTCTTTTGCTTGATCAAAATCAAACTGAGCATAGTTGTAGCTCACTCCCAACTCAAAGTTTGAAATAATTTTTCTAGAAAGTCCAATTCCAAATCCCAATGAATTTATTTCTACATCTGAATTTGTATACAATTGATACGTTCTATATTCTCCATTCTGAAGCGCTCTAATTGACTGAACACCTGGATCAGAAGTTCCTGCAGCAATGTTAGGATTATCTTGAGCGGTTCCGTAGAAAGGAGAAACCACATTTAAATTACCAATAAAATTGTTGTAAATATTATAGTACCCATTAATATCTATTGATGTCCCTTCAAAAACAGAACGGTATCCTAACTCAAAAGCTTTTACTTCTTCTGGCTTTACATAATTAGCTCTAGATTTTTTCAACAACGCAGCAGCACCAACTGGATCTGTTCCTGCCATTGCAGAGAATGCAGTTACTGAACTTGCTATATAAGAATTCCCATAAGCATCGTTACCATTCATAACTTTTGTTGGACTTCCTGTATAAAGTTGGCCTTCTGCACTTAAATTGAATGTTTCATTAAATCTAGTTAAGTTATCAGGAGCAGAACCCAATAATACTGCATTTCCGATATTAAATCCTATGTACTGATCTTGAGTTGTTGGATTTCTAAAACCTGTTTGGAAAGACCCTCTGAAATTATGATTTCTTTTTTCACCTGCAGAATACACAAGAGATAAACGTGGAGAGAAATTACCATCAAAGTTTTTAGATTTATCATAACGAAGAGATCCTGTAAACTTCAATCTGTCGTCCATAAATTTTTTCATCAATTGCGCATATGCACCATATTCATTGTAATTTATCTGACTATTAGCATCCGTATAAATTCTTCCATGAGAATTTAACTCATAGGCTCTAAAAGATCCTCCAACTTGAATTTCAGCAAATTTTATTACATCTCTGAAATTATAATTTGCATCTGAGTGATACATTTTTGAATTATCCACCAATCTTGATCCAGTTAAAACATCCGGATCATTTATAACCTGATTGAACGCATTGTTAAACTGAGGCGTTCCTGGTAAAAAACGACCTGTATCTGCTGTAGATCTAGCCGCTGCATGTGCTTGTTGCGGATTCATTCCTGCCAAAGTCCCTTGTATGAAAGCCCCAGCATATTGACCAAACCAAGTATTATCGTCTTTCCATTTTCTATTTACATTAATACCGGTAAAAATCATATCATAAGAATTTCCTCCATCCTCTCCAGTCATGTAACCTCTTACAAAAAAGTTTTTCCCTTTAAGCTCTAATTTATTCTGATACATAAAAAAGTTATTCAAATAATACCTGTTTGCCCCTTGATAAACAGCATTACCAGTACCAATTTTACTCTGCCAGATAACTTCCAACCTTTCATCTCCAAAAGGCCTTGCATGCAAAGAAAAATCAACTTTCATATTCGCCGCTTTATTATCTGTCAAATCAATTTCATTATACCCTGTTCTACTAACCATAGAATTCGGCAAAAGATTAGATGCCCCAGCTGGAATCAAACCCATTGCTTCTAACTTCTGACCAACACCTTTAATATTTGTAGCCGCTTCATCTCCATAAACGTTAATCCCATCATAACTAGGGTTTGTTCTATCAACACCCTCTCTTGTCTTGTCATTATAATTTGTAGCATACCAATCAGTAGCCTGCATGTAAGTAATGTTTGCTTTAGCCGCAATATATTTATTAAAAGCGCGAGCAAATCGAACACCAAAATCATAATAGCCATTTGTACCAGCAGCTTCTTGAGAAGTTACCCCATACTTTAAATAAGCCGAAACCCCTTGATCTACAAACGGGCTTTTACTAGTCATAAACAAAATCCCGTTAAAAGCATTAGCTCCGTATAGAGCAGATGATGCTCCCGGAAGCAATTCCACACTTTGAACATCAATTTCCGAAACTCCAATCATGTTTCCTAAAACAAAATTCAATAACGGAGACGAATTATCCATTCCATCTACTAGCTGCATAAAACGAGTATTCGCCACAGTAGCAAACCCCCTAGTATTTATAGACTTGAACGACATACTACTTGTGTTCATCTGCACTTCTTTCATATTTTCTAAACCATCATAAAAAGAAGGAGAAGCAGTTTTTTTGATTTCCTGAACCCCCATTCTCTCAATGGTTACAGGAGACTCCAGAACTCTTTCTGGCGTTCTTGATGCAGAAACTACAATTTCATCCAATTTTGTTTCTTCATCTTTTAAAATCACATTTACTTTTTGATTTGCAGCCGTTACGTTTATCGTTTTAGTCTCAAATCCTACCGCTGTAACTTTTATAGAAAAAGGAAGTTTAGCATTAGTAGTCAATTTAAACGATCCATCGAAATCAGTAGAAGCACCACTATTTTCTCCGACAACAACAACATTAGCACCAGGGATAGATTGCTTATTAGCATCTGTAACCGAACCAGTAATTGTATTCTGCGCAAAGGACACTCCGCTGAATAACAACATAATTAGCAAGTAGACTCTCATTTTGGGTTAGTTTTTCGTTAGTATATATAGCCAAAATAAGAAAATATTTTAATATACATAAAAAAACGTTAAATAAAATAAATATTTACTATCAAATTATACAATATTTTAACTATTTATTAATTCAATTTATTGTAATAAAAACAAATAAAATGACAAGAAAAACCAATATACTATGCATACATATAAATTTTAATCAAAAAACTGAAAATTTCATAAAAATACATATGTCTAAAAAAATTATTGACAATAAAAAAAAGCGAGACCTAAATCTCGCTTTTTTAACATATTAATACTTAATAGAATTTTTACTCTACTGTAACCGACTTTGCTAAGTTACGTGGTTGGTCAACATTACAACCTCTCATTACAGCAATGTAATAAGAAAGTAGTTGCAATGGAATTGTGGTAACTAATGGTGATAATGCATCTGAAGTTTCCGGAATTTCGATTACATAATCTGCCAATTCGCGCACTTGAGTATCTCCTTTTGTAACCACAGCGATAATTTTACCGCTTCTTGATTTAATTTCCTGAATGTTACTTACAATTTTATCGTAGTGTCCTTGTTTTGGAGCAATTACAATAACCGGCATAAATTCATCAATTAAAGCAATCGGGCCGTGCTTCATTTCTGCAGCTGGATATCCTTCTGCGTGGATGTATGAAATCTCTTTTAATTTTAATGCACCTTCTAAAGCAACAGGGAAATTATATCCTCTACCTAAATAAAGACAGTTTGGCGAATCTTTAAAGGCAGCAGCAATTTCTTTTGCTTTATCATTAGTTTCTAACGCTTCAGCAACTTTCTCAGGGATAATCTCTAATTCTTGAAGATAAGTATGGAAATCTGTGTTTGACAATGTTCCTTTCGCTTTTCCTAAACGTAAAGCAATCATAGTCAAAACAGTGATCTGAGTAGTAAATGCTTTTGTAGAAGCTACTCCAATTTCTGGACCTGCGTGTGTATAAGCACCTGCATGACTTTCTCTAGAAATAGAAGATCCCACTACATTACAAACTCCAAATACAAATGCTCCGTTTTCTTTAGCCAATTTAATAGCCGCCATAGTATCTGCAGTTTCACCAGATTGTGAAATAGCGATAACTACATCGTCTTTGTTGATGATTGGGTTTCTGTATCTAAACTCAGAAGCATATTCAACCTCTACAGGAATACGGGTAAATTCCTCAAAGATATATTCTGCCACTAAACCTGCATGCCATGAAGTTCCGCACGCTACGATTAAAATACGTTTTGCGTTTAAGAATTTCTCTAAATTATCTTCAACACCAGCCATTTGAACAATTCCTTCATTTGCATGAAGCCTTCCTCTGTATGTATCTTTAATTACACTTGGCTGCTCGTAGATTTCTTTTAACATGAAATGATCATATCCTCCTTTTTCAATCTGCTCCAAATTCATTTGAAGTTCTTGAATATAAGGATCCACTAAAGAGTCATCTTGGATTTTTCTAATTTTAATTGGCTTATGCAATCTAATATTTGCCATTTCGCCATCTTCTAAATAAACTGCATTAGAAGTATATTCAATAAATGGTGAAGCATCAGAAGCAATAAAATATTCTCCTTCTCCAACACCAATTGCTAACGGACTTCCTAATCTAGCCGCAACAAGTTCATTCGGATTTTTTTTATCAAAAACAGCAATTGCATAGGCACCAACAACTTGGTTCAATGCAACTTGTACAGCTTTACCTAATTTAAGATTTTCTTTCTTTTGAACTTCTTCTATTAAATTAACTAAAACTTCAGTATCTGTATCCGACTTAAAATTATAACCTCTTTTGATAAGCTCCTCTTTTAAAGGCGCATAATTCTCGATAATTCCGTTATGAATAATTGCTAAATCTCCAGAATTAGAAAGATGAGGGTGCGAATTCACATCATTTGGAACCCCGTGAGTTGCCCAACGTGTGTGTCCAATTCCAATATTACCGTTTATTGAAAAACCTTCATCGGCTTTAGCTTCAAGATCTGAAACTTTACCTTTTGTTTTGCAAACTTTAATGCCCGACTCGTTGTCATACAACATAACGCCGGCACTATCATATCCTCTGTACTCCAGACGCTTTAATCCCTTTATTACAATAGGATAAGCCTCTCGATGACCGATATATCCAACAATTCCACACATATATATTTATTAATTTGGTTTCGTATAGTACACCTCAAGTTTCAATCTTTTATCTTCTGGAGTAGAAGTAGAGACTTTTCCTCCATATATGATTGTCCCAAGAGGATTTAATAATGATGTTCTTGGTACTACCGGAGTAATAGCATTTTTCTCCTTAAGCGCATTAAACGCAACTGTAGTTGGGCTTAGAGAAACAACCAAGCCTAAATCAACATTTTTAACTGTAGCATCTTTTACTAAATTACGAATATGGCTCGTGATTCTAATTTTATAGCTTTTACCTCTTTTATCAGTACCTTTACTAATTACTCCACCATAAGCAGATACAGCATCTGTAGAGTAATCTGCTAAAATGGTATTATCTGTTAAATTGTACAAATACACTCTATTTGGCTCTTGTGTACCAGCCATTTTATCAGCATCGATATAGAATACTAAATTAGCTTCGTTTACTTTCCAATTCTTAATAGCAACATTACTTCTAATTTCGTCCAATTGGTCAGAAACTCCATTGGCTCCATTTACTACCGCACCATTAGAATCATAACTTAAAACATCTGTTGGATTAAAAAGTTTTATCACCGCCAAAGAGCCTACTCCACCTTTTAAATAAAGCCTTTCATCTCCATCTGTTTTATTTACGTTTGTTGTTATAGCACTTTGATAGTCTGCATTTCTAGTATCTTGTAGAAAATTAGCCGTAGTTGTAAAAGTACCTTTCAAGTTCAAAAGAATCTCCTTGTCTTCGGTAGCTTCTGGATCATCTGTAGTTGAGTTTGTTTTTGCTTTGTATTTAATTGTAATAACCCCTTTAGAAAAATCCATCAGTGCCAAACTACTTGGATTAGATCCCGATTTCTCAACATTAAAATACAAACCTCTAAAATATTCTTGAAAAACATCTTCTGCAGCAAGCTTTGAAGCATCTGCATTTAATATCCTATCTTGAAAAAACTGCTTGTTAAGCTGCAGTGTCATTTGAGGCGCTTTTCGTGTAGTTGTTTCTACTTTAGTAGTAGGATCTGTTGTTTTTATTACAATTTCTTTTGCATCAAAAAAGAATTCATCATTTTGCAAAACATCTCCATCATTCAATCTTGATCCAACTTTTTTACTCTCAAATTCACTATTTTGATCTGTATAATAAAACTGCGGCAACTGGGTACCTCCACTTAAATAACTGCTTCTCATCTGGATTCCAGACTCATAAACACTTAATTTAATTTTTCCATTTTTGTCTCCATAAATAGAATCTAACACATAAGTGGTATTTCCTTCATTATCTGTAGCTGTTGCATGACTGAAATATGGAATTTCAAGCACAACACTTTGAATTACTGGAGAATCCCCAACTTTTATAGGATAACTAGAAAGTCCTACCTGAGTTACAAAATTTGCCGTAGTGCTTGCAAAAAGCGGATTGTCTAAAATACCAAGGGCGTTTGGTGTCATGGTATTGGACTGGATAGGGGTAACTTCTTGATTAAATGCTACAACATCGTATTTTTCAGCTTCAAGTCCAAAATGATCATCTCCAATCAAACCATCACCAATCGCATTAAAATCTTTGTCACAAGAATATAGAAAAACAGCCATTACAGCCAAAAGAGCTTTCTTAATAAAAGAAGTTTTATACATGTCAAAAAATAAAATTAAAATTTAAAGTCCAAATGTTCTATAGAAATTTGTATAAGCGTCAGCAAATGCATCTTTCGTGGCGAAAGGTAAAAAAGGTTTTCCTGAAGATTCTATAAATTTTGTTAAACTTGGAGAAACATTCTCTGATGCAATGATCACACCATCAGAATGTAAAATACTAGCTTTTAAAACATTCTCATAATTTGGCACTTCCAAATCTGACACTGCTTCATGAGGAACACCATCAAACTTAACTTTATTTATCATTTCTAAATCTAGGTTTTCATCAAATGACTGCCCATAAACAGAAGTAATAATTTTCGTTTCAGAAAATAGTGCTTCGTGTTTATAATAATGCTTCATATAAATTGGTAGCATTGCCGCAAGCCAACCGTGAACATGTATGATATCTGGAACCCAGTTTAATTTTTTCACAGTCTCTACAACGCCTTTTGCAAAGAAAATTGCTCTTTCGTCATTATCTGGATATAAAGCGCCCTCTTCATCTGTAAAAGTGGCTTTACGTTTGAAATATTCATCGTTATCAATAAAATAAACCTGGATTCTTTCTTTCGGAATGGAAGCTACTTTAATAATCAACGGCATATCTAAGTCATTCACTACCAAATTCATCCCTGAAAGTCTAATCACTTCATGCAATTGGTGTCTTCTCTCATTGATATTTCCATATCTTGGCATGAAAATTCTTATCTGACCGCCTTGGTCATTAATCATTTTCGGAACGTCATAAGACATTAAAGAAACCTCATTTTCAGCCAAGTAAGGCACGACTTCAGATGATACATATAATATCCTCTTATCTTTCATAATAGTATTTTACTTAATTTTGGTAATAAAAACGTCGCAAAATTACAAAAATTTATGCAGTTTATAACTAATATATTATGTTTGCATAAATTTTAATAATACCTCAATGCATATTTTCTACAGTAAAGCAGCGTTGATAGCTTATCTTAAAACTATCAAAACCGCAAATTCTACTATCGGATTTGTACCCACAATGGGCGCTTTACACCAAGGACATTTGGCTTTAATGCAACGTTCGTTAAAAGAAAACAACGATACAGTAGTAAGTATTTTTGTCAACCCAACTCAATTTAACAACGCCGAAGATTTAGCAAAATATCCTAGGACACTAGAAGAAGATGTTAAGAAAATGCGTACATTAAGCGATAAAATCATTTTATATGCACCTTCAGTCGAAGATATTTATGAAGGAAATACTGTTTCGCAGACTTTTGATTTTGACGGATTGGAAAACCAGATGGAAGGAAAATTCAGACCTGGACATTTTAATGGTGTTGGAACAATTGTAAAACGTCTTTTTGAAATCGTAACTCCGACAAATGCGTATTTTGGAGAAAAAGATTTTCAGCAACTTCAAATTGTAAAAAAATTAGTTGAAAAAACTGATTTACCAGTAAACGTTGTCGGCTGTCCTATTTTTAGAGAAGAAAATGAACTTGCAATGAGCTCAAGAAACGAACGTCTAACTTCGCAAGAAAGAAAAGATGCTTCTATTATCTACAAAGTTTTAACCGAGGCAAAAGAGATTTTCCAAACTCACTCTCCGCAAGAAACAATCGAATTTGTAGAAAATTCCTTCAAAGACAACAAAGAGTTCGAACTGGAGTATTTTGTTATTGCTGACGAATCTACACTTTTGTCTATCGATAAGAAAGAGAATGATAAAAAATATCGCGCATTTATAGCGGTATTTGTTAATTCTATAAGACTGATTGACACCATTTCATTAAATTAATCTAACTTTGCAGCATGCAAATTCAAGTTATAAAATCAAAAATTCATCGAGTTAAAGTAACTGGAGCCGATTTAAATTACATTGGAAGTATTACTATTGATGAAACTCTACTAGAGGCTTCAAATATTATTGAAGGCGAAAAAGTATCTATTGTTAACATTAATAATGGCGAGCGTTTTGAGACTTACGCTATTAAAGGTGAAAAAAATTCAGGAGAAATTACTTTAAATGGTCCTGCAGCTAGAAAAGTGCAAAAAGATGATATCATCATTATCATTTCTTATGCTACTTTGGATTTTGAAGAAGCAAAAACCTTCAAACCATGGATTATTTTCCCGAATGAAAACGACAATTCTTTAACCTAAGATTTTCTTTTTCTTACCGAATTCCCCTACTTTGTCAAAAGTCAATTTTGCACAAAGAAACTTTCTTTTGTCTTAATCTAAAGTGATTTTGACGCTAAAATACTGTGCTTCAAACTTTAACCTCTTTAACAAAGAAGCAAATAAAATAGTATATTGCTACACTATTTTCAATACTTTTTAATTTACTGAAATGCCACAAATCATGAAAAAAGTTTACCTACTATTTTTATTAATTTCGTTTTCGTCGTTTGCCCAAAAAACGTTCGATAACATTAAATCGGAAAAACTCGGAGAAGAGCGTAGAATTACAATTGGACTTCCTGCTTCTTACGAAGCCAACAAAGACAAAAAATATCCTGTTCTTTATTTATTGGATGGCGATTATTTATTTGATCCTTTTTCTGGAGCTGTAAGCTACGGAACTTATTGGGATGATATTCCAGAAATGATTATCATTGGAATTCATCAAAATAAAGATGGAGAACGTTTTGATGACACAACAATCGACCAAAATGAAGGACTTCCTTTTGAAAAAGGCGCAAAATTTTTCGAATTTATCGGAGCTGAATTAGTACCATATATCGAAAAAAAATACCGCACTTCGCCTTTTAGACTTATTGCAGGTCACGATTTAACAGCAAGTTTTGCTAATTTTTATTTATATAAAGAAATTCCGCTTTTTAACGCCTATATCTGTTTAAGTCCAGAACTTGCTCCAAAAATGGAAGTGCGTATTGCAGAGAAATTTGCTAAAATAAAAAGCCCTGTCTTCTATTACCTTTCTGCAGGAGAAGGTGATATTAAAAAAATTAAAGAGCCAATAGAAAAATTAAACAGCAATATTAAAATCGCCAATAATCCGTTAGTGAATTATAAATATGATGTATTTAAAGGCGCAACACATTATACAGAAGTATTGCATTCTATACCAAGTGCATTATATCAGATTTTTGAAGTATACCGTCCTATAAATTCTGCCGAATACAACGACAAAATTGCGGTTCTTCAAACAGGTTATGCAGAATATTTAGAAAAAAAATATGCTACAATGTCTGAAGTTTTAGGAGTTCAAATTCCAGTTCGAATGAGCGATTTTAAAGTAATGGAAAACCTTATTCTAAAAAGAAATGCCTACGATGAGTTAGGAAAAATGGCTGAAATTGGAAATGTAAATTATCCTAAAGCCATGTTGGGAGAATATGAATTAGGTTTGATGTACGAAAAAATGGGCGATCCTAAACATGCTTCGAAAAAATACCAAAACGCTTCACAAATGGAGCCAATTGGTGATTTGAACAAAGACTTGATGTATGAGAAAATTGACGAAATGAATACACTTGCTAAAAAAAGTAAATAATGTCAAAAGTTAAAACTTCCTTTTTCTGCCAAAACTGCGGAACCCAATATGCTAAATGGCAAGGGCAATGCAACGCGTGCAAAGAATGGAATACGATTGCCGAAGAAATCATTCAAAAACAAGATAAGGTCGCTTGGAAAAGTGAACCTACTCCAACAAGCAAAGCACCAAAACCTTTAAAAATTAACGAAATTGATTCTACACAGGAAGTCCGAATGGACACTACTGATAGCGAATTGAATCGTGTTTTAGGCGGCGGACTTGTCCCTGGATCTTTGACTCTTTTGGGCGGTGAGCCCGGCATCGGAAAAAGTACACTTTTACTTCAAGTATCATTAAAGTTACCTTATAAAACATTATATGTTTCCGGAGAAGAAAGTCAGAAACAAATTAAAATGCGCGCAGAAAGAATAACTCCAAACAGCGACAACTGTTATATTCTTACTGAAACCAAAACGCAGAATATATTTAAACAAATTGAAACCATTCAGCCTGAAGTAGTCATAATCGACTCGATTCAGACTTTACATACTGATTATATCGAATCGACTGCGGGAAGTATTTCTCAGATTCGTGAGACCACAGCAGAATTGATAAAATTTGCTAAAGAAAGTAATATCCCCGTAATCTTGATTGGACACATTACAAAAGACGGAAATATCGCTGGACCAAAAATTCTAGAACATATGGTCGATACTGTGCTCCAATTTGAAGGCGACAGAAATCATATTTATCGAATTTTGCGTTCGCTTAAAAACCGTTTTGGATCTACATCAGAACTAGGAATTTATGAAATGTTGGGAAGTGGATTACGAGAAGTTAGCAATCCTTCTGAAATCCTGATTTCTCATAAAGACGAAGAATTATCGGGAACTGCAATTGCGACAACTTTAGAAGGTATGCGTCCGTTGATGATCGAAATACAATCTTTGGTGAGTACCGCTGTTTATGGAACACCGCAAAGAAGTACTACAGGTTACAACGCAAAAAGGCTAAACATGATTTTGGCTGTTTTAGAAAAAAGAGCTGGATTTCGCTTAGGCGCAAAAGACGTTTTCTTGAATGTAACTGGCGGAATTTCTGTAGATGATCCTGCAATTGATTTGGCTGTTGTGGCTGCGATTTTATCTTCAAATGAAGATATTCCGGTTGGAAAAGGATTCTGTTTTGCTGGCGAAGTTGGACTTTCTGGCGAAATTCGTCCTGTAAACCGTGTAGATCAACGCATTCAGGAAGCTGAAAAACTAGGTTTCGATACTATTTTTGTTTCTAAATACAACAAAATTGCTTTAAAAAATACCGGAATTAAGATTGAGCTTGTAGCAAAAATTGAAGATGTTGCAAGCATACTTTTTGGCTGATTTCAAATACCACTCCTCCTATGAATTTTCCAAAACAAAAAATATACAAAGCACTAAAAATACTAGGAATAGTAATAATCGTGCTTTGCATCGGACTTTACTATTTTCGTGATTCTCTTTTAAAACAAGCCATTGCAAAAGTTACCCATAAAATGGCCGTTCAATACCAAAGTAACTTTTCTGTACAATCGGCTTCATTTGATGGTTTATCGACTATAAAATTGACAGATGTAGTTTTAGCTCCAATAAATGCTGATACCCTTGTCAAAATAAAAAATGTCGAAACCAGCATCAGTTTAAGTAATTTATTAATTGGAGATGTTCAAGTTGGAACTTTAAAAGTAGACAATGGATATATTCAATTAGTAAAAAAAGGCAAAAAACGAAATTTTGATGCTTTTCTAAAAAGAGATCGAGAAGAAACCGATTCAAATGAAAAACGTAAATACGCTGCTTTTGCTTACAGAATCATTTCGAAAGTATTGAATTTGGTTCCGACCGATATGGATTTGAAAAACTTCAAATTCAAAATTGACGATAACGGAAAACAAACCAATATTGCTGTAGATAAACTCGTTTTAAGCAACAAACAGCTCGAAACCAATCTTCATGTTCAAGCAAAAGATTTTGATCAGCGTTGGAACATTAAAGGATTTGCTGATCCGAGAAACAAAAAAGCAGACATTCGTTTTTTCAATTTAGATACTGGCGCTATTCGCGTTCCGTATTTAGATCAGCGTTATAACTTAAAGGCAAGTTTCGATTCTATCCGTTTGAATGTTCAAAACATAGACAAAAGCGGCAGCGAACTCCATATAGACGGTTACACTTCTATTGCAAATCTTAAAATCAATCATCCAAAAATCGCGAGCAAAGATGTCGTTATAAAAAATGCGCGTTTTGATTACCGATTTTTATTGGGCGATAGCTTTATTTCTATTGACAGTACATCAACCATGCAGTTAAATAAAATCAAGGTTCGTCCTTACATTTCTTATGATACTGAAAAAGACACGATTTATACTTTGAAAATGGACATTCCAAAAATGAAAGCGCAAGATTTTATCGTTTCGCTTCCCGACGGTTTATTCACGCATTTTCAAGGAATGCAGGCAACTGGAAATTTCGATTACAAATTGGATTTCAAATTCAATAAAAACAAACCCAATACGCTTGTTTTTGACAGTAAGCTTAACAAAGAAGATTTACGAATCACTAAATATGGTGAAGCCGATTTAAATAAACTAAACGGCGAGTTTGTGTATCGTGCCATTATTCAGAATGTGTTGCAACGACCTGTTTTGGTCGGAAATGCAAATCCGAATTATACGCCTTTGGACCAAATTTCTCCTTATTTAAGAAAATGTGTTTTAACAACCGAAGATCCTTCTTTCTTCTCGCATCGCGGATTCATAAACGAAGCCTTCAAACAATCGATTCTTAAAAACATTCGAACTAAGAAATTCTCTCGCGGTGCCAGCACAATCAGCATGCAGTTAATTAAGAATGTCTTTTTAACTCGTGAAAAGACGCTTTCGCGAAAGCTTGAAGAAATTCTTCTGGTTTACATTTTAGAAAACAACCGAATTGTAAGCAAGGAAAGAATGTTAGAAGTGTATTTCAATATTATTGAATGGGGACCAAATGTGTACGGAATTGGAGAAGCAAGTCATTTCTATTTTCAAAAAAGCCCTTCGGCTTTAAATGTTGACGAATGTTTGTATTTGGCAACTATTATTCCGAAACCAAGAAAATTCATGTATCAGTTTAACGACCAAGGTAACTTGAAAGATTACGCTATTAAAAACCAAAAATTCCTAAAGAATTTAATGTTTAGAAGAGGCCTTTTAGTTCCAGAAGACACAATCGGATTATTGCCTGTTTACATTTCAGGAAATGCGCGTTCTCTAATCAAAATTAAAGTTCCAGATTCTACAGCAATCAAAAAAGATTCTTTGGCTGTTGATGATGAATTTGATTTGTAATTAAGAGAAGTTTAACCGCAAGGTTCGCTAAGATTTACGCAAAGCACGCAAAGATTTTTTAACTTTTAAAAGGAAAATCTTTGCGTGCTTTTCTATTATTTTATTGATTAAAACATTGCGAACTTTGCGTAAATCTTTGCGCTCTTCGCGGTTAAATATACTTTAAGGCGCAGGATCTGGAATTATAGCCTGAACCGCATCAATTTCTGCTAAGATTTGTTTAGAAAGAACCACATCAATTGTGTCGATGTTTTCTTTTAATTGTTCCATAGTTGTCGCTCCGATAATAGAACTTGTTAAAAAAGGCTGTTGCAAAACAAATCCCATTGCCAATTGCGTTAACGTTAAACCATGTTTTTTAGCGATTTCCAGATACAATTTAGTCGCTTCAGTACATTGGTCACTATTGTAACGTTTGTACTGCGGAAAAAGATTAATTCTTGCTTTCGGGTGACTTTCTCCAGTTAAGAATTTTCCAGTCAAAACTCCGAAGGCTAAAGGCGAATATCCTAACAAACCAACATTTTCATATTTCGAAACTTCTGCAGAATTCACTTCAAATAAACGGTTCAATAAAGAATATGGATTTTGAACTGTTTTAATTCTTGGAAGATTGTTGTATTTGCTTTCTTCCAAAAGACGCATCATTCCCCAAGCATTTTCATTAGAAACTCCAATATGTTTGATTTTCCCTTCTTTGATTAATCCGTCAAAAGTTTCAAGAATTTCTCTAAAGTTATCCTCCCAAACATCATCATGTCCGTGAAAAGCGCGCTGTCCGAAATTATTCGTTTTTCTTTCTGGCCAGTGCATTTGGTACAAATCGATATAATCAGTCTGTAGTCTTTTCAAACTGTTTTCAACTGCATACTTAATACTTGCTGGAGAAAAATCTAATTTCTCACGCATGTATCCAAAATTCGGATTCGGACCCGCAATTTTAGATGCCAAAACCACTTTGTCTCTATTTCCTGATTTTTTAAACCAAGTTCCAATAATTTTTTCTGTGCTTCCGTAAGTCGCTTCACTCGCAGGAACCGAGTACATTTCGGCAGTATCAAAGAAATTAACTCCTCTTTCAAGAGCATAATCCATTTGTTCGTGCCCTTCTGCTTCTGTATTCTGCTGCCCGAAAGTCATTGTTCCAAGGCATATTTTACTAACTTTTATATCGGTGTTGGGTAAAGTAGTGTATTTCATTTTTTTTAAAGATACTGAGTTGCTAAAATTCTAAGGTTCTAAGTTTTTTCCCTTTTTTAATAATAAGTCTTCAAAGATACGAACCGATTTTTCAAATCTAAAAATGAGAAAGGTTAAAAAAAGTACAAGATTTATTTTGAGAGGCTAAGGTACTGAGGAGCTAAGTTTAGATTCCAATTAATAAAAAAAGGGTTGAAGTATAGACTGCACCCAAAAGTTTAGACAAATTAATAATTAAGTTTTATAATAATGAGCTCGATATTGTATCGGGCTCATTCCTTTTAGATTAAGTTTAATTCTGTCATTATTATAATAATTTATATACT